>Ga0302319_10007079_pt1 | contig 22121 bp, 17 predicted proteins | sample Bog_T0_2_FD_203319 | JGI IMG/M metagenome (GOLD analysis project Ga0302319, IMG submission 203319) | Peat permafrost microbial communities from Stordalen Mire near Abisko, Sweden - Bog_T0_2 | ecosystem: Environmental > Terrestrial > Soil > Wetlands > Peat | place: Sweden: Abisko, Stordalen Mire... | reverse complement strand
TGGCGCCTGCGGGAGGGCGTAGCCCGACCGGAGGCGCCAGAGCCGGAAAGCTCTCTCATCCTGATTGTCGCGGATTCTCACGTTGATTGTCGCGCGGCAGCCAGCCATGCCGCCGGAATGGCTTCCTCACCCAGAAGCGCGCCAAGCAGGTTGCCGGCGATTGCTCCGGTGCTGTCGGAATCCCCGGAATGGTTGACCGCCAGCGGCACGCCATGGCGGAAATCCTTTGCGGCGAGGGCGCAGCAGACGGCGATCGCGAGAGCCTCCTCACCAACACAGCCGCCGCCCAGCGTTTCGAGATCCGCCGGGGCCGGGACGCCCCTGGCGGCAAGGGCGCGGGCAGCCGCGACGGCATCCAGCACCTCGGCATGCCGATCATGCTTGCGGAGTTCCCCGGCGGCGGGGTCCAGCGCCTGCGTCAATGGACCGCGCCCCACTCCCGGATGAGATCCAAATCCGCGCCCAGGTCCCTGTCCCAGGTTCCGCTGACTGCCGAAACCTGCTTCTTGCCGGGGCAGAACGTCATCCCGATCAGTCCGCCGCCTGGAGCCGTCACGGCATCGATCCGCAGCGGGTGGGATGCACTGGTTTTTGCTTGGGCCACAGGTCTGCCTCCGTTCCGGACGTTGCCGGACGCCTGGTGGCGGCCCATTGCCATGTCTTTGGGAAAACAATAGCATCCGCGGACTGATGGGTCAAGCTGGCGGTCTCCCCGTGGCTCATGGCGGGTTCGGATTCCAGCAAATCCTGTTGTGGTGTTCTTCGGCATTATGGAGTTCCCAAAGATACACCACGAAAGCAGCTCCCGTCATTCATGAACCAGTCGACATGACGGAAGTCGTTCCAATCCACCGTCGCGGATGCCTTCATCCCGAACAAAGCCAGCAAGTGACCGGGCACCTCGGCCGTGATGTCAACTTCCCGCGGCGCATTGCGCCAGTGGTAGAGTTCCCATCTCCGATCGGGAAACGGCAGCGATTTCCCAAGCTTGCAAAAGACGAACCTTCAAGCAGGTGCCCCAGCGCTGCCAGAGCGGCGCCGGGGCCGAAGCTGTCAAGGTCTTCGCCGCGAAGCGCCGCAGCACATCACGTATCCACAAGGCTGGGAATTAGGTGCATTTTCAGGCAACTAGCACAAAAGGCTACCAGCTGAAACGGGAATCGGCTACCGGGCGCCCTGGATCACCCGCGGTTGGAGGAAGCCGCTGCCTGCGCTCCAGCCCGCCGCCTGAAAGTGACGCGAAGGTTCAGTGCGGCATGCATCCAGCCGCGACCGGCGGGGAAATGACGGCCGATCGTCGTCATGACACCACGCTTCCGGTCGGGCCCGCGGCGGGCGGTGTCATGACGGGTCCGGGGATAACCTCGGCGCGTTCCTGAGTAGCAGGCACCGTCCCGGTATAGTTGGCCGCGCGGCCGGAACGCCAATGGCGCCGACGTTGCGTTCTCCACCGCAACTCCGACGGCTCCGCATGACGCTGGCCGCCGCCTTGTCGGGGCCGGGAGTTCCGGCCTCGCCACGCCGGACGGACATTTTCCTTTGCGTTGGGTCCGCGTCACGGGTGCGACGGCGGTTTTTGGGCGGAACCACGCTGCGGGGTCGTCCCCGCAGCGTCATCTGACTTTCGCCGGACGGGTCCAAGGCTGCCCTTTGCGGCCATTGCGACCATCGCGTCCGTGGAACGCCAAGTCCGTCCGGCAGCCCTTCTTCCCCCGCCGCTTGCCATCACAATCGCGCAAGCGCGCGTCAAAACGGTGGCGTCCAGAGCCTGGTGTGCTCTCATGCGTGCCGGGTCGGCCAGTTCGCGGAGGCCCGTCCACGGAGACCAGTTCGGGAGGGGATTGCGGCGATGCATGGCGGACGGCCAATCCTGATCGTCGAAGACGATGCAGATCTGTGTGCGGCCCTCGCCGGGCAGATGGCGGCGGACGGGGAGTTCGCACCGGTCCACGCCGCCTCCGCCGCCCAGGCCGAGGAGAAGCTGAATGCGGCCGACGCGCGCTACGATGGCGTCATTCTCGACATGGGCCTGCCCGACGGGGACGGGCGCGTCCTTTGCTCGAAGCTGCGCAAGGCGGCGCACAGGATGCCGATCCTCATGCTGGCCGGATCGGACGGTGAATCGGATGTTGTGGAAGGCCTGGAGTCCGGAGCCAACGACTGCGTGACGAAGCCGTTCCGCGTCATTGAACTGCTGGCCCGGCTCCGCGCCCAGATCCGGCTCTTCGAGAGCAGCGAAGATGCCGTCCTCACAATCGGAACGTGGTTGTTCCGTCCGTCAGCGAAGCTGATGACGAGCCCTGACGGCGGGCGCAGGGTCCGCCTGACCGGAAAGGAGGCGGCAATACTGAAGCGCCTGCACCGCGCCGGTCCAAGTCCTGTCGCACGCCATGTCCTGCTTGCTGAGGTGTGGGGATACCGCGCCGACGTCACCACGCACACACTGGAGACGCACATCTGCACCCTGCGGCGGAAGCTCCGGCAGGACCCTGGGAACACCAGCATGCTGGTGTTCGGGCCGGGCGGCTATCGGCTGGTCCAATGATGGGTGCCGTTGCGGAGGGACGCCCGCAATCCCGCTGATCGGCGCCTGGCGTGCAGGGCTGGCGCAGGAGCTCACGGACGGCGCCTGCTGCCAGGCTGCAATCCGCATATCTGTTCCGTATTGATATCAAGCGCTGCTCCTGGTGGCTGATTGCGTAGGAAACCATCATTTTGCGTCCTTGACCCCACGACCTCAAAAGAACGTGGTCGCAACCATGGCGGGTGCTGCTTTGCCTGAAATCCGGTCGGGATCGCGCCGGACGCCTCCGCATCGCGCATGGCGTTTGGGTCCGCCGCTGCCGCTTGAAAGTTTCGCGAAGATACAGTAGGCACACAACCTACGTTGATCGTAGGGAAAATGGCAGCCGACAGCCCCCAGGGTGCCCACTCATCCCGCTCGCGCCAGGCCCGGCCGACGGCGCGCGGGCACCGCGAAAGTGGCAGGTTTCCCGTTGTTGGAATAGGCGCTTCGGCGGGCGGCCTTGCGGCATGCAGGACGCTTCTGGGCGCGCTGGACGCCAACAGCGGCATGGCATTCATCGTCGTCCAGCACCTCGATCCAGCGCATGAAAGCATGATGGCCAGCCTGCTCGCCAGCCACACCACGATGACAGTCGTGCAGGCGGAGGATGGGGCGGCCATCAGCCAGAATCACGTCTACGTTATCCCGCCAGGGTTCCACCTGTCGGTCACCGGCGGCACCCTGCGCCTTTCCCGGCCCCAGGCCGGCGCGCGTCTGCCTTTCGACGTTTTTCTCCGCTCGCTGGCCGAGGACTGCGGACCGCGCGCCGCATGCGTGGTGCTGTCGGGAACCGGGGCGGACGGCAGCGAAGGCCTGAAAGCCGTGAAGGAGAAGGGCGGCATGGTCATCGCGCAGGACCCGGCCGAAGCCGCCTATGACGGCATGCCGAAGAGCGCGATCGCGACCGGCGCGGTGGACCTGGTGCTGCCGGCGGCGGAGATTCCCGGTGCGGTGGCCGCCGGCATGCGGGGGATGGACCCGCGCCGGGCAGAGCCGGCGGCGCACCCGCAGGCCGCAGGTCCCGACTGGCTCACCGGAATAGTCGATCTTCTGCGCGCGCGGACAGGCCACGATTTCCGGCAGTACAAGCTTGGCACAGTGCAGCGCCGCATCGAGCGCCGCATGGCCATCGCCGCGGTCGCGGAGGACAACCGGGGCCATTACCTGGACGTCCTGCGCCAGGATCCGGGCGAGCTCGGCATTCTTGTCAGGGACCTGCTCATCAATGTCACCGGCTTCTTCCGCGACCCGCAGGTGTTCGGTTACCTGGAAGAGCAGACGATCCCGGATCTGGTCCGCAGCCACCCCCCTGACCGCCCAATCCGCATCTGGATTGCCGGATGCAGCACAGGCGAGGAGGCATATTCGCTGGCCATGCTCTTCCTGGAGCGGATCGCGGCGGCGGAAAGCAATATCAGGCTGCAGGTTTTCGCGTCGGATGCGGACGCGGAAGCTGTCGCGGCTGCCCGTGATGGCATCTACCCGCAGACGGCCGTCGGGGATGTGTCACCGGAGCGGCTCGCCCGGTTCTTTTCGCGGGAGGACCGCGGTTACAGGGTGCGGCCGGAACTGCGGGGCGCCGTGGTGTTCACGGTGCATGATGTGCTGGCCGATCCGCCATTCTCCCGCCTCGACATGGTCTCCTGCAGGAATCTCCTGATCTACTTCAGGCCCGACGCCCAGGCGTCCGTCCTTCAGATTTTGCATTTCGCGCTTCGTCCGGGAGGCATTCTCCTCCTGGGCGCATCGGAGACGGTCGGCGGCGCCGGAGACCGCTTCGAGGCGGTGTCCAAGGCCGCGCGGGTGTTCCGGCACATCGGCCGCAGCCAGCCCTGGGAGCCTGGTGCCGCCGGGATCCAATCCACAGGCCTGCCGCTCCAGGTCCAGCCGGGATCGGCGCGCCCGTCCCGGGAGGATCCGGATCCCGCCGGCCTGTGCCAGCGGCTGGTGGTGGAGACCTACTCGCCGGCGGCGGTCCTGATCAACCATAAGAATGAATGCCTCTATACGATGGGGCCGGCCGCCCGCTACTTTCGGTTTGTCCCCGGGAGTCCAACGAGGGATCTGTTCGCGATGGTCCGCCAGGACCTGCGCGGAACTCTCATGTCGGCGGTCCAGCGTGCCCGGCTGAGGAATGCCCGCATCACCGTCCCGGGGTGCCAGGCGGACGGCGGGGAAACCGCGCCGTTCAGCATCGACGTCAGCCCCGTCGCCGGCGCGTACGGCGGCATGATGCTGGTTTGTTTCGTCGAGGAGACTGGCCGGGCGGCAAAGAAAGGGCGGGCGGTCAGGGCAAAGGACGCCGGGCGGGTCGCCGAGCTCGAGCGGGATCTCGACGCCGCGAGAAACGAACTCGATGGCGCGGTTCGGAGCCTTGAGATTTCGGCCGAGGAGCAGAAGGCCATCAAAGAGGAGGCAATGTCGGTCAATGAGGAGTACCAGTCCACCAACGAGGAGCTGATGACCTCGAAGGAGGAACTGCAGTCGGTCAATGAGGAGCTTACCGTCCTCAACAGCCAGCTCCAGGAGACACTGGAACGCCAGCGCACGCTTTACAACGATTTGCAGAATGTCCTTTACAGCACCGATGTCGCAACCATTTTTCTCGATACCGGCCTCAACATCCGCTTCTTCACGCCTGCCACCAGGTTGCTGTTCAGCATCATTCCCGGCGATGTGGGCCGGCCGCTTGCCGACCTCAGCCCCATGGCATCGGACATCTCCCTGCTGCCCGATGCCATGGCCGTGCTCCATTCCGCGGCGCCAATCGAACGGGAAATCGAAGCCAGGAACGGCTCCTGGTACAGCCGCCGCATATTGCCCTACCGCACACAGGACAACGAGATCGACGGGGTTGTCATCACGTTCGAGGACATCACCGGGCGGCGCCGGACGGCCGACGCGCTGGCGGCTGCCGTCCGGCAGGCGGAGCTGGCGAGCGTGGCGAAGTCGCGCTTTCTCGCCGCAGCGAGCCATGACCTCCGCCAGCCGCTCCAGACCCTTGCCCTGCTCCAGGGACTTCTGATGAAGAGCGCCGATCCTGAAACCTCGCACAAACTCGGCGCGCGGATCGGCGAGACAACGGGATCCATGACCGGCATGCTGGACGCGCTGCTGGACATAAACCAGATCGAGGCCGGCACCATCCGCCCGGACGTGGTCAGCTTTCCGATCGGGGATATCCTCGGCCGACTGGGGGATGAGTTCACCTATCACGCGCAGGCACAGGGACTCGCACTGCGCACGGTCCCGTGCAGCCTGCTGGTGCGCAGTGATCCGCGCCTGCTGGAACAGATGGTCCGGAACCTGCTTTCGAATGCGCTGAAGTTCACACCCCACGGCAAGGTGCTGCTTGGCTGCCGCCGACGTGGGGAAATTCTTGGGATTGAAGTCTGGGATACCGGAACCGGCATTCCCGCCGGGGAGCTTCAGGCTATTTTCGAAGAGTATCACCAGCTCGGCAATGCCACCCGCGAACAGAGCCGCGGCCTCGGCCTCGGCCTTTCGATCGTGCAGCGCCTGGCATCGCTGCTGGGCCACCGGGTGCACGCCAGGTCACGCGCGGGCAAGGGCTCTGTGTTTGCCATCGAGGTGCCTGTCTCGCTGGACGGCGCCGTGCATGGACGCGCAGGGCACGGCAACGGCGGGACGGCAACGGAGACCGGCCGGCGCTCCGGCCTGATCCTGGTCGTCGAGGACGATCCCGAATTGCGGGGGCTTCTCGGCGCGGCCCTCGGCGCTGAAGGACACCAGGCCGAAACCGCGCACGACAGCGTCTCGGCCCTCGGCCTGGTTGCGAAGGGCGCTGTCCGGCCAGATCTCATCCTTGCTGACTACAATCTGCCCAATGGCATGAACGGGCTCGAACTGGCGTCGATGGTTCGGGAGAAGTTCAACCGGAGGATACCGGTCATCGTCCTGACCGGAGACATCTCCACGCCTGTCCTGCGCGACATCGCGGCGCACGACTGCGTCCAAATCAACAAGCCCGTGAAGCTTGGCGAGCTGGCCGCAGCCATCCAGGAGCTTCTCCCGCAACTGGCGTCCCCGTCCCGCGCGCCAGTCACCGGAACAGCCGGGGCCGACGGCGACAACGGGCCGCCTGTGATTTTTGTCGTTGATGACGACGCCCATGTGCGCGAGCTGATCCGCGGCGTGCTGGAAGCGGATGGCTGGACCGTCGCCGATTTTGCATCCTGCGAGGAATTCCTCGAAGCCTACAGCCCGGACCGTGAAGCGTGCCTGCTGGTTGACGCCTACCTGCCCGGGGGGATGGACGGGTTCGGGCTGCTGCAGCGGCTCAGGGACGACGGCCACAGGCTGCCGTCAATCATGATCACCGGCCGGAGCGACGTGATTACCGCAGTCCAGGCGATGAAGGCCGGAGCGTCGGACTTCATCGAGAAGCCTGTCGCGAGGGATGAGCTGCTCGCCAGCATCCGGCGCGCGCTCGAGCAGCCGCGCGATTCCGTCAGGCAGTCCGCGTACCGCAAGGCCGCAGCAAGCCGGATCGCCAAGCTGACCACGAGGCAGCGGCAGATCATGGATCTCATTCTCGAGGGGCACCCCAACAAGAACATCGCCGCTGACCTTGGCCTCAGCCAGCGCTCCGTGGAAAACCATCGCGCGGCGGTCATGCGGAAGACGGGGGCAAAATCCCTTCCGGCGCTGGCGCGCCTGGCGCTGGCGGCCGCGCCGGATAACGGAGGCGGGTTCCCGCCAGATGGCTGACCCGGCTGGCGGCACCGGGTTCCTGCCTGGACTGTGGCTGGTGCTGCGGGACGGGCGCGGATCGGCGCTGCTGGTGACACCGTTTGCAAGCGGATGCGTGCCCGATGCCGGGCAGCTTGGACAGATCGCGGCGATGCGGGTCAGGCTGGATGACGTTACGGCCCGGATGATATCTCCCGCTGCCTGGATCGGACGGGACCCGATCACTGAATTCTGGCCCGCGCCGGACTGGACAGCCCGCAAGCTGGCGGCGTTCCTTGCCGTGGCGGTGAGGATCGGGGACGGCGCCGCAGGCTGACACCATGAGTGCCGTTTTTTGCCGGCCGCACGGGTCAATCAGCGACGGACTTCCGCAAGCGACGGAGCGTGGCTGCCAAGCAGGCCCAGCGAGACGGCAACGCCGCGGGCGCAGGTGACATCTTCCTCGTCGTAGCGCACCAGGTGACCGTACTCGCCGACGAAGGCCGCCAATTCATCGCGCGCGATAGCCTGGAAGACGGGCGACTTGGCCTTGGTGTCGGCCAGCATCCTCGCCCGGCTTGTCAGGCCGTCGATGTCGTAGCAGCAACTGTCCGGCGCCTCGACGAAGACGTGGAGGACGCCAGCCGCGCCGTCGCGACCCTTCATCCGTCGGTCGCGGAGCAGCACAATCGGAAAGCCCGACAGATCGTGCAGTGCCAAAGCCAGAACGTGGCAGTATCCTGACAGATACAGCCGCTCACGGCTCTCGGCCGGCCATGTCACCGGGTCATGGGCAGCATAGTCGGCGGCACCGACAGCCGCCCGCCCGGCCTGGGTCAGCACGGTGTCCTGAAGGATATGCCGTAACAGGCCAGCGTCGCGCGCCCGTGCAAAGGCATCCCGGTTCACGAGGACGGTCGCCTCCGCCCAGTGGAGCGGCGCGTTGCGCGTGGCAAGGGCGCGCAGCAGGGCTTCAACGTCGGCATCCATGGCGCCCCCGAGACGCATCAGCCTTGGATGCTGGCACACCCAGGCTATTACTGCGATGCCGCAACTAACCGTGTCGGCCACGGGCATCGGCTGATCCAGACGGATACATCGCCGCGGTTTCGATTCTTTTTCAAGTCCAAATCAAAGGACAAAACGGCCGCTCCCCGCTTCCCACCCAAAATGGCCAATGGCCTTGGCTCCTGCACCAATCGCGCCGCCTGTTCCACTTTCCACCTGACGTGATAGGGTGCACCACAAATACCGAAGCGAAGCCCGCATGGCCAATGTTTGCTCAAACCGGATGACAGCCACCGGCAGCGAGGCGGACCTCATGGCATTCCTGGCCGCCGAAATGGCAACAGAAGAGCCCTGGTCACCGGAATGCGGGGAGCTGCCGGATCTGGCGCGCGGCTCCGACGGGAATTCCATGGTTTGCCTGACTTTTCCCACAAACTGGAAGGGCGCGTTCAAGGAAATGCTTGCGGCATCTGCCCGGCACCCGTCCCTCGTTATCACGCTTGCCGCAGCCGAGCTGGCCAACTGCTACGCCGAGGCCAATGTTATGCGGGCCGGCGGCATCATCGGCGGGTACTCTATGCAACCGGAAGAAATCAACCAGGCCACCGGGCCTGATTACGACGAGGAACCGGTCTTCGACGACCTGTTCTCCACGGTCAGCTCGTACGAGTTTGATGCGCTGGATGGTGGCACTGCGCCGAAAGTCGGCTGAGCGCGAAGCTCCCGTCCTGCATGACGGGCGCCCGGCGTGACGGGCCCGGGCGTTACTCGCGAAACGCCGCCTCCTGCCATGGCGACGATAGATGACGTCGCTGCGGAGACCATCGCCAGGCTCAGGAGCCGTCAAAGCTGGTCGCGGACGCCTTCCCTTACCACGGCGTTCCCCTGTCGGCGTCCTACGGGATGGCGAACAGGATCGCGGCGGCTGCGGGTGTCACCGATTCTTTCGCCGACACGGAACCGGGACGCGCCAGCGACGCGCGCAGCGGCTCCCCATGCGCCCCGCAAGGGCTCGCCAACGATGTCAGGCCACTTCCCGGGGCAGCGGTGGCCGCATCCAATCCGCCGCGCCGCGCATGAGGCCATGCTGGCCTATGTGGCAGCCCTGCGATCCGGCGCTTCCGCGTGATCCGCCAGAGATCCAGGTTGCCACGCGTCCGTCGTGGAATGTGCCCGCTGCCGCTCGATGGAGGACAGGCGCGAGGCGCGGTCGCGAATGTCGCTGAAACGCTCGCCCATAAGTGTCCGCCCGTCCTCCGGATCCCGGAGCAGCTGCAGGACCGCAGCCAGATGGCCCCAGCTTTCCGTCACGTACAGGTATGGTATCCTGCCGCCGATTTCTGACATTGGCGTGCGCGCCCACTCGACAAACTTCTCGCCCATCGACAGCTCGGCAGCCTGAAACAGACTCCCCATTCGCCGGCCACCCTGCTCCGCCATCCTGATCGGCTCGCCGTCAACCAGCTCGTAGCTGTCAGGCTCCGAGTCCATCCAGATCAGAAACTCTTCGAAGTCCATCTCCGCCGTCTCCTCAATCCGAACCGGGAAGATAGGCAAAGGTATGCGACGGCGCAAAGGGCCGTGCCCAGGCCCTCCAGGTTTTGCGTTACGCCACGCACCCGCTGCCTGCGGCGGATCAGGGATGGCGGGCAGCCTGCCTCAGATCGAGAGGCCAGCGCCATTCTCTGCGCCGATTTCCTCATGCCGATCCGGGTCGATGACAAACCCGATCCTGGTCCGGGTCGCGTATTCGTCCGCGGGGACATAGAAGCGTTTTTCCTCCCCGTTGCGGTCGCCGCCGACGGTCGCCCAGCACTCGACCATTCCCTTCCGCCCGTCCGAGCTGACCGCTGCAATCACAATCCAGTCTTCAGCGTGTGCGGCAAGGGCTATCCTGGCGTCCTTCGCGGCGGATTCGCCCGCCACGAGCCCGCGGCCAAAGTGTGCCTCCCAGGCGTCTGGGTCCCAGTCGCGCAGGGAGCGTTCGGCATGGGCCTTCTCGCGGCCGGTGAACCGGTTTGGAAACGCCAGTGCCACCCGAGCCCACTCAGCGTCTTCCTCATACCAGCCATTCGCATTACGCAATGCCGATGGCATGGCCATGTTCCTGGCGTCGGATACCTTGAAGCCGCCGTGGCCAGCCGTCTCGTATGATGTCACGCCAGGACCATAGGACGTGGCGCACTGCGCGCGGCCCCACGGGGTCGAGGTGCCCCTGCCCGGGGAAAAGCTTCGGCTCGGGCGGCCGAAGGCGCTTTTCTCCGCCAGGTGACGGGCATAGTCCTCGATATCGGCGGCGCAGGCCCTCTCGCTTTCGAGCAGCGAACCTATCCGCGTCCACTCGCCGCGATGCATGACCTCGGCGGCCCACCAATCACCACCCTGTCTGGACGAATGCAGGTTCGCCCGGTAGCGCTCCCCGCCGATCCCTGTCTCCAGGCGCCCGTCCGCATGCCGCGTCCAATTGGCCATTGCCGCTCTCCCAAGCATGCCGGGAGTTTACGCCTGGCGCGCGCAAGCGACAGCAAGCGACAGCAAACACCAGGCAATGGCGGCAATGGCCGGGGATGTTCACATGACAAGGCGCCAGTCTGGCCTGGATTTTGGCAGACTCCCAAGCCAACCGCCCGATGAACCCGGCGATGCTAGCCGAACTGGCTAGGCCATAAGGACACCAGCCGGCGCCGCCACGGATTGCATGCCGCCATCCGGCACACCGGCCAGCCGCAGCCCTTCGGCGTAGTGGCCGAAATCTCGCTCAAGGCTGATGGGGGTTGTGGACAGGAAACGCTCCACGGTGAAGTCTGGCTCGATCTCCAGCAGCCGGAGCCGCACCCGCGCCGCCTCACCGGCAAGGCCGAGATGCCCAAGCGCCGCAAGGTACGGTTTGAAATTCGCGGAGAAAGCAGGATTCATCCCGCAGACCGCGCGGCCGGAATCGACGGCCGACCGGTGATCATGTTTCAGCAGATGGATGAGTGTGGAGACTCCGTCGAAGAGGAACGCGTCTGGGTCGTGCGGAGACAGCCGCCTGTAGCGGATAGCGCGCTGTTCAGCTTCGTCCGTGTCACCGAGAAAGGCGCAGGCGGCCGCCGACAGCGCCCACCCCATCGCCAGGTTCGGGTTGAGCGAAAGCGCCCGCTCGTGCATCGCCGCGCCAGCGGCAGGCTCGCAGAGCAGGCTGGCGCGGACATGCCCGCAGATGGCGAGCGCCCGCGCGTCGCAGGGATCGAGAACGACGGCCTGATCGGCGAGCTTGTCAGCGATCGCAACGGCCGCCAGCCGATCATCTGCCCAGTCCTGGCTGGCCAGGAATGTCTGCCAGTAGGCATACCAGGCATATGGATCCGCATGGTCAGGCCCGATGGCAACAGCCTTCGCCAGGTATTCGCCAGCCCGCATGAAACCGCCGCGGTCCATGCGTTCAATCAGCGGAATGGCACGGAGAACCAGGCTGTACGCGTCGGCCGACGGCGTTCTGGCGCATCGGCGCACCTCCGCCATCCGAATTTCGGACTCAATCTGCGCCACGGTCCCGGCCGCAATTTCCTCCTGCAGCGTGAACAGATCTCCCGTATCGCAGTCAAAGCGCCTGGCCCAGGCGACTTGGTTGCCATGCAGGTCGTGCAGCCTGACGGTTATGCGCGCCCGGTCACCCGCCATCTGCACCGTGCCGTCGACCAGAAAACCGATCCCGAAAATCCGCCCGATTTCGCCATCGCCAGGCGGACTGGCGGCTTGCAGCGCAAGCGAGTCGGATGAAACCACGGAAATCCAACGGAACCGCGTCAGCGCGGCGGCAATTTCGACGGACATGGCGGCCGCCAGATCGGGGCCCACCGACCCGCCGGCGCCGATGACCCGCATCGGCACAATGCCGACACTGACCCCTGGACCCGGTTCCCACCAGCCGCCGCCCGCCACCCCGTCTTCAGCGGATGCGTCCGGGCAGGGTTCCGAAGTCCGTCCGGCATCCACGACGCCAGGCTGCCACCCGGCGTCCGGACGTGGCGCACATTGCGGGACGGCCGGACGCCGGGTGGCAGGTTTGCCACGGATCTCGCAAAGCAGCTTTTGCGTCTCCGGGGATGGCACGGCGTCAATCAGGCCGGCGAGCGCTCCTCGGCAGCGCTCGTAAGCCTGGACAGCCATGCCCGTCTCACCCTGCAATGCGTAGGCCCGCATCAGCGTCCGCCACGCGCCTTCATGGCTGCGGTCAATCCGCAAAAGCCGTTGCGCAGCGGTGATTTCCGCATCCGGCGCGGTCTGCTCCGACAGCAGCGCCTCTGCCATGCTGCGGGAATGATCCTTCAGCCGCTCGCGCTCGGCCGCGAGGAAAGCGTCGAATCCAGAGTCAACGCCGTCCAGTCCATCCAGCAGGTCGCCTTCCAGCAGCGACAGCGAGCGGTTCCGGTCGGTGTCCGCGCACATCGCCTCGGCCACGTCGGTCCAAACAGCCGATGGTCCGAACGAAACATGGTCGCGGGTAATCTGAAGGGCCTCGCCAGCCGTCCCAAGGGCCGCCCGCAGGCGGTGGATTTCCTGCCGCAACGAGGCCCGCGCCTGCTCCTCTGGCCGATGGCTCCACAAAGTGTCAGCTATCCGGCCGCGCAGTGCTGGCCGCGGAGCCGCCAGCGCCGTAATGGCAAGCAGCGCGCGTGTCTTGCGCCCCGAAGGCAGGACGTCCGCGTCGGCAAATCCCCTGGCATCCATATGTCCCATCAGCCGCAGCCGGAGCAGTGGGCCCTGTTGGGCCGGTGCCTGGAGAACCGGTTGCGGCAGGCAGCAGGGGGCCATGTCGGCTACATGGCCGTATTCATCGCCCGGGTCAGCAACGGCTGTCTGGTGCACAGGTGAAACTCCACAATGGTTACCGGACTGCGGCAGCGCCCGTCACATAACGGTCAAACTGCCCGCAGCCGTTAACTTCCGGAAGATTCGGAATGTACCCATCAGTTAACGGCACCCACTTTGACACGCCGCCATCCCCGGGCGATCGGGGATGGCGGCGGAAGAAATGCGATGTTGAAAACCCGGCAGTCGGCTGGGGTGGCCTTGAGCAGGTCAGGCGTCCGTTACGGAAAAATCAACGGCGCGTCTTGCCCCAGCCGGAATGGTTTTTTGGCTGGCCGCCTGGCCGGCATTCCGGCGCAGGTGACGATGGTTGGCATCGGGTTCCCGCCGGACCGGTCTGATTTTGAAATGTCATGCCGCGGCTGGCCGACGCTGTTGACGCCGGCCGCGATCGCGCACCCTGCCCACAGCGGGTGGCCGGGGCAGGGTGCGCCCGGTCAGCACGCGTGGCAGGCGTCGTTCATGGCCGCCACGAAGGCAGGCGCGCGGACGCGCTTCTGCGCAAAGGCCCTGGGGCCGGCAACCGGAAGCGCCCGGCCGGATTGGGCAGCGGCGTGCGGCGCGGGCGCCGCTGCCTGGCGGCGGCGCCCCGCTGCGGCTGTCCCGAGCGCTTCGGTCAGCGACTCCGGTGTGAACGGCTTGGCCAGATGCCCGTCCATGCCAGCGTCCAGGCACTCCTGCACCTGATTCGCGAAGGCGCGGGCGGTCATCGCCACAACCGGCACCTGCCCGCGCCCGCCTTCCAGCGCACGGATGCGGCGGGTCGCCTCAAGTCCGTCCATCCCGGCCATCCTCACGTCCATCAGCACAGCGTCAAAGTCCTCCCCGGCGGCTGCGGCGACGGCTTCCGCCCCGCCCGCCGCGGTGGTGACGCAGTGGCCTGCCGCGCGCAGGAATGAGGCGGCGATGTCGCGGTTCATGGCGTTGTCGTCGACGACCAGCACCCTCATCGCGGCCAGCGCTTGCCTGGCGTCCGGCACCATCGCGACGGACGCCGCGACGGGTTGCGCAGCAGCCGCCGGGCAGGCCACCAGCGGCATGTCCAGCCAGAAGACGCTGCCGCCACCCTGGTTGTCCCGGTGGCCAAGACGCCCGCCCATCAGAGCCGCAAGCCGGACTGAAATGGCAAGACCAAGGCCTGCGCCCTCGGTTGGACCTGCGGACCCGCTCTCGATCCGCTCGAAATCATGGAACAGGCGGCCCCGCTGCGCGGCCGGCACGCCCGGCCCGGTATCCGCCACCTCGGCCCGCAGCATGGACCCGTCCTCCGCCAGCCGCAGGCGGAGATGAATTGAACCCGATGGGGTGAACTTTGCCGCGTTGCCGAGGAGGTTGAGCAGCACCTGACGCAGACGCCCCGGATCGGCCAAAATGTGGCTGGGAACTTCCTGCGCCGCGCGCAGGGAGAGCGTGAGACCCTTTGCCTCCGCCACGGGCCGGATGAGAGCGAGGCACGCTGCGGCCACGCCGCGCGGGTCGACCGCCGCCGGCCGCACCACGGCGTGCCCGGTCTCTATCTCTGACATGTCGAGGACACCGTGGATCATGTCCAGCAGATATGAGCCCGCATCCAGCATTGCGTCCACCCGGGCGGACTGCCCGGCGGTCAGCCCGCCTTCGTGGCGCAGGAGCTGGGCGTAGCCGAGAATTCCGTTCACGGGGGTGCGCAGCTCGTGGGTCATGCCGGCCAGGAAGCTTGATTTTGCCCTGTTGGCCGCCTCCGCCTCCTCCCGCGCCCGCTCATGCCGGTGCGCCAGGCGCCTCAGCTCGGCGTTCGAGTCCTCGAGCCCGCGCGCGTAACGCTCCATTCTGCCGGAGCCGATGGCGGCTCCCGAAGCCACCCGCGCCGCCCAGGCCATGGCCGTATGGGAAAAGCCATGCCGGCCCTGCGGCAAGCTCCCGGCGGGCAGCCCAAGCCATTCGCGGAACTGTGCCATCCAGCCGCCCAAGCCAGTCTGGGGGTCACCGGAAGCGCTGTTCAAATCCATGATCCCGCCGCCATGCAAAGCGTGGCAGGATGCGGTAATGCCGGAGAGCATGTCCATAGGCTTCGGGTCCAATCCGTGTCTCCACGCTTCCGCGAGCGTGTCGGCATGGTCAGCGCAAGCGCCGTGCCACACCGGCCAGGTGCCTGGCTACGGGTTCAGCGGGCCCGGCCAGCGGTGACCAGATGGCCTTTCCGCGGCGCGGCATTGCCTGGGACATATCCCAGCCCGCCGGGATGGATAGGCAGGAACTGCCGATGCGGCAGGCGTTGCCGGGCAAATTCCGGTAGCCGACGCAATTGTCGGCGGCTATGGGATGGGCCAGGTGCCGCCATGCCCAGCCTCTGGCAGCCCGCCGGGGCGCCCATTACCCAACCGACAGCGTGGCTTCACGCCTTGTTTTATTTGCCGATCCCCGGGCGGTCCAAGTGCCGCTTAAGGCTGCCTTCCGCCGGCACGCGGGGCATCTGCACCTGGAGCCCGGCGGCTGGAGCGGCAGCACGGTCGCGCATGACGGGAAGGCGATGACGGGCATCTGCGACAGGGCGGCTGGAAGGAAACAGGAAAGAGTCGCAGCTGCTGAGGGCATTCGCCTCGGGGACGGAGATCATTCCCTGGCACATAGAAGGCGGTCGATCTCTTGCGGACGTGGCTGGCGTCCCGATGCCCCAGTGGCCGCGCGATACCCCGCCGAAGAGGCATTTCTGGTTGCGCTTGCCCTGGAGCAGAGCCTCGCCGACCGGCTCCTTCGCGGCCGCGATGGTCCTGACCTGGCAGTGCATCGCGTCGGCCGTGCTGGCCGCGCCAGCCAGCCCCCCGCGGACCAGCGGCAGCATCGCCGGTATCCCCGGCACTTCGCCAGTGATGGCGATCCGTCCCGCGCAGCTCCGTCCAGAACCTCCCGCGCTTCAACCGAGACAGGAACGTCGCCGACTGCCTCTGGCGCAACGCCATGAGCTTCGGCCTGGTCCCAGCCCCCGGCAGCACATGAAGCAATTGGAATCGAACGGCCCTGAGGCTGGCGCTGTCTTTGTCATCAGCCACGGGAACGGGTATCGATGACCTCGGAGAGGTCGGTGCACCCGGTGCGCGGTGGTTCAATCTTTGAATAACTTCAAGACGCCTTCAGGTTGATTCAGTTTTTGGCTGCAGGGCGGAAGCGTGATGGGTGTGATGTCCGGCGGCACGGAGATCTGCTGCGATTCGCTGTGGACTTGCCTGGAAGCGTACAACAGGTGTGACTGGTTGACACCAAAACGACACGATGATAGGAGACTTCGCAGCGGTGGCCACCCGGAACACTGGCCGGTCACATGGGAACGTTTCAATAAGGATTTGGCGGCATGGGTGGTCGGAATGACTTTCAACGCGAATGGGGCAATCAGACGGACATCGGTCGGCATTTTGGCATGACGGCGGTAGCGCTCGGCCGTTTCCTTATCGCACAAGGACTGCGTGATCCTGTGACGAAGCAGGCCACGAGCCATGCCTTGGACGATGGCTACGCGAAGGCGACCCCGTTGAAGGATGGGACGCCGTTCTTTTTGTGGAACCGACAAAAACTTGGTGGGATGCTGAAGGGCGCCGGTGTCCGGATGGCGAGCCCGGTCGAATACCACACCAAGCGCGTGTATGCCGAAATGTCGCAGCTTCTCCGGTCGAGGGACGATGATGACGGAAGCGACAAAATGGCCCGCTACGCCTGGGAAATGTGGCCTGATGTGATGCGTGATGCCGTCGGGGACGCGCCCAAGGACATCCGCGACACCGTTTCCAAGGCGGTCATCGCACTGATGATCAAGAATGGCCTGATCGAAGCGGACGATGGAAACCTGCCGGCAGACGGTTCGCGTGCCGGTGCGCCGGTAGCGGTTTCCTCCACCGGGAGGGAACCGCTGGCTGGACCGTGACGGCCGACTTCCGACCTGCGCTTACTGCGCGCACGAGCGCCTGGTCCATGGCGTCCTTCATCTGACGGTTGCGGACGCTGAGGCGGACGGATGGCGCGGGTCAACAGATCAGCGTGGCAGTGCGGCTTCCGCCTGTCGGAAGCCAGGCACCGGGCTCTCGCAACCCTGTGGCTTGGCGTCGACCGCGTGGAGGAACGGCTGAAGCCGGAGCAGAAGCCGCCACCGATGGCCGACCGCCGCCCGGCCGCCGATAATGCCAAGCCTGGCGCACACCGGCAGCGGAACCTGCAACAGCCATTTCAACGGGCCAGCGTTTTCGGGAAGCGTATAAGCCGTCCTGCCATGCGCTGTTATCCTCCCAGCCAGGCCCAAATTACTGCGCATGGGCCATCTCGTGGTCAGCGCCGTCGGTTTCAGCTTTGCGTGCGCCACTCCGGCTGGCGTTTGCTGCCGTTGCCCTTCCGCGCGGCCACGACATCCTGGTTGGGCTAGCCGGACCCGCCCGGCGTCAGCCGAACACCAGTCGGTGATGCACTTCCGAGAGATTTGGCAGCCGCACGGCGAGCGCGGGATCGCCGTGGTCGTAGACCCTGGCCCGGCGGCTCCCCTGGTCGTACGAAATCACCTGACCGGACTGGGTCCTAAACCAAATGACCTGGTTCGCACCGCTTGGAGCCGGACCGACACGCCTGGCTGGCGGCTCCGCGGCGGCGACCGCGTCCTCCCAATTGGCTTCCCCGGACGGCAGACGCACGCCGATGATGTCCGCGGCGGATTCGCCACACCAGTCCTCGAGCACGGGCGCGTTGGTGACTTCCGTAAGCACTTGCCGACGCCCGTCGAACCTGGCGACCGGGATGAGATCGGCGGGATTGAAGCCGGCAATGGCAATTGTCGGATGGTCTGACACGAGGCGTCCGCTGGCATGGCACAGGCGTGCATAGAACCGTTCCATGCCCGCCTGTCCGTAGATGGCGCCCTCGAAATGACAAACCACGTCGCCGTAGCTGGTCTGATCCGCCTCGCCGACCACGGCGCTGCGGGGCGCCAGCAGCCGTGCCGCGGCGGTGCCTGGACGCGGCACATAGACGGTAAGGGCAGATCCGCGGTTGAGCGCGGGCAGCGATTCGCCGTCGAGGATGTCGGACACCGGATGCACCTTTCTGATATCGGGCGGATCGATCCGCCTTGTATTCCAACTGGTCTGGCATGGCCACCCCGCAGGCGAACTGCCCAGCGTTGATCTGCTGTAGCGGCCATTTTCTGGCACGGACGCCCGCCGGATGCCCTTGGGCAAGCTGCGGCTGGCCGAAATCCACGCGATGCGGTGCCCGGTCACGATCCCGCTGGCAAACCTCTCGGGGACGCCGCCTTGCCAACCTGGGAAGGCCATGGAAAGCCCTTCAGGCCAGCCGCGCGACGGCCAGGCCGCCCTGGCACAATCCACGCCCGGAGCCCGTCCGCCACGGCCGCCGTTCGTCTCCGGAACGGTCTCGCGCTGGCGGTGTCCTCGGCAAAGTCGGCTGCGGGCCCTTGGAACGCCGCCAGCCAGATGGCGCCTCACATGAAATCGCCCAGAATACGGTAGAGACGCTCGGTTTCCGACTCGTCAGACCCGTTGCGGCGGGACCACCCGCCATCCGCGCGGCTGTCCTGCCCGTCGCCGCCATCGGCCGCGGCCTCCGGAATGGCATCATTGGAACTGGCACCCCCGGCAGCCGGCTCATCGTCCGCGAAACTGGTTTCGCCGTTTTGAATCGCCGCGGCGAGGTCGGCAATGTAACGGGCGAGCTGGCGGCGTGCGGCCGACAGATCGCCTTCCGTCTGAGCGGGATTGATGTCCTTCCTGACCAGGCGCTCGTCGCCCGATCCGGGCGCGTGGTTGATCAGCCCATGGATGGCGTCCGCCGCCGCCGCGAACTCGGGCGGACCGCCGGGCGGTGACAGGTCGCGCAGGCCGGACGCGGCACCGACCAGCCGCTCCACGTTTGCCGGCGTCCAGGAGGCATAGGTCTGCCGCGCCAGGCTTGCGGACGCGAAGTCGAGGTTTCGCCTTAAGAATTCCATATGATTCAGCTCGCGGACAACAGGGGAATCCATGAACGCCGGCTCCCACATGGCGTCCACCCAGTCCCCGGCCTTCTCCATGATGCGCACGCCGGGAAGAATTTTGGGAAGGCTGCGCACAAACGTCCCGAAAGCCTCCTTCGATTCCTGACCGCCATCCCTGCGCTGAAACCGGTAAACGCCCGGTGACCCTTCCTTCATGCAGCACGGCCTGGAGCCGCTGAGTGCGTTCGCGTTCAGTCTCGATTGCATGACGCCAGGCACGCCAGGCTGACCCGCCTGCGTCCGCCCGGACGGCACACCGCGGCCCCCGGCGGCCGGCTTGCCACCCACGGGTTTGCCGGCGGATGGCTTGGCGGCGCCACGTCCCCTGCCCTTGGCTCCCTGCCGTCTGCCGTTCGCTGTAACCGATTCGTCGCCCATGCTGAAATCCCTGCGGGCAACCGCTGCCCGGGGGCAATTTAGCGCAATCGGCGCCGATTCCGCAAACGCCGCGGTAACAGGGGACCCCGGGTCACCCAAAAAGGCCTCTGCAAACGCCCTTGGACTGAAGGCGTCCGGATACGTTCCGCCATCGCACGGGTCCGCGGTCCGCCGGAAAGAATTCCCCATGCCCTCCGCGGCTGCCGCCAAATGCCGGTACGCAACACCACATCCTTCCGGAGCCCCGCGGTCTTTGACCTCTGCGAGCCACCTCCGGCGGTACCGCATCAAAGCCGGACCTCGCCTGTGTTTCCCGGGATGGCCTTGCCATCCCTTGCCAGCGCAACAGTTCCCGGACGGGATCTTGAAGGTGCCGACGGGCGCGGCCCGCCCGTTGAACCGCCGCCGCCCGCACTTTTTTCTTGGCCGCGACAGGAAGGGCGCCCTTGGACAAGTGGCCATCCTGCCGCGCGACCCGAGCAGGGACAACGTTGCCCCGCCCGTCGTTCCCCAGGCTGTCCAGCCCGGCAAACACGCCGCCCGCCACAGCAGCGACGGCACCCCTGCGTGGTCCCACGCCCATCCTGGCTTCGGTGACCCGGAAGTTCCCTTGTCACCGCGGTCGCACGCCGGCCTCCCCGTCCGCGGCTGCGCATCCGCCGCCGCGATGTTGTCCCGAAGGCCTCACGACTCCCCTCATTCCGTATTTTGGCCGCCCCGGCCGATACCGTCGCTTACTTCAGGCGCCTAGCAGACGTTGACGTAGGGCTTAGCAGGTTATTACGTGGAGTATAGTTGCATCCGTTACCACATTCCAGATATCCGCTATCTTATTGGAATCGCGCCATAAAAATGAAGGGTGCCTTGAGCCCGAAGGCCCGCCTTGGACAGCCCTGCGGAGGCATGCAAGAAAAACGGCCGCGTCAAATAAATTGCTTGCGCATCGCGCCTTGCCGGAGCAGGATTGCGCCAAGACAAAAAGGATTTCGCAATGTTTTTCCCGCTGGTATTCCTGGCCGCGGCCGCCGGTGAACCTGGACAGGCCACTCAGCCGCCATATGAGCCGCCCAGCCATGCGGCAATGGTGGTGACCAGCCCGGCGCCCGCGGCCCCTTCGGCTGCCTGGAAATTCCCCGTCCCTCCGGTTCCGGCTCTTCGCGAGGAAACCATTCCGCCGCCGCAGGCTTCCAGCGAACAACAGATTTGGCATCCAGGGTTCTGGAATTGGTCAGCCATTTCGAAGGCTTACGACTGGACTCCAGGATTTTGGATGAAGCGCCCCGACACCATCGGCAAGGACAATCTCTGGCTGCCCGGCCACTGGCAGCAAAGCCGCCCCGGATCGGTGGCCGTCGTGTGGATTGCCGGCCAGTGGCTCTGAGACGTCTGCCTGTTATCCCTTAACCTGGGCGGCAGTTTCCACCATTTTCCTTCGCTTGGGTTACTGGCAGATTGTCCTGCCCTGTCACCGTTTGGCGAGCGGGACAGTGCCTCTCAGTGGAGATGCGTCTGCCGCGCTCGAAGCGCACAACGTCCCCGTTCTTCAGGCTCACCGATGCCGCCAGTCCGGCGGCATCGTAGGTCACCACCGTTCCGCCGCGCAGCTTTCTGACTTCGAAAGGCAGCGGCGCCACCTTCAGGGCGGGCCGCGCGTCCTGCTTGCGTGGCCCGATCGGCCCCTGCACGGTCGGAGACGCCGAGCAGACGCCCGTCGGCATGCCTGCGGCCGTCATCCGCTCATGCCCGGAATAGAGCGGCGCCTGGTATGACGTGGTGACACCAATCCCGGCTTTTCCCAGGGACGCGAGCAACAGGGGATTGCCCAGCGGGTTGGCGTACAGCCGCGTGTGCTGCATGAGCGTGACGCCAGTTTTCCGCGCGGCGGCCATGTCCCCTCCCCACTCGTGCAGATCCATCACCGACACCAGGCCGTTAACCGGCACGCCGTCTTCCTCTATCCCGGCTGCGGAGCTCACCGCATGCACCCGGCCGTCCGCATCGAAGATAGGGCCGCCGCTGAAGCCCCCCGACACCGACGGGTGCGTTCCGTCGCCGGACACGCCGGATGTCATGTCCGGTGACATCACCGATGCCAGCGTCAGCCCCGGGGCGGCGCCGAACCTCTGGATTGCTGACGGGCCGCTGGCTTTGCTGACCAGCCGCAGGACCGCCCAGTCCCCGGCTGGTCCGGGCACCCCGCCCACTTCCGGGGCGGACGTTTTTGCGCCAACGGCACCTCCCTGCGCGACTATCCCGAAACGGCCCATGAACTGCCCCTGTGAGTTGTAGAGCAGGCGGTCGGATATTTCGGGGATGCCAAGCAAGATGCGCATCCGGCCCAACCTGTCAGGGTCATGGTTTGTTGCCTCGGCGACGGAGTCATCGGCAAGCTGTTCCGGCATTATGAAGCAGCTGCCCATCGGTATTATTGCTGACAGGCAACGGGAACTATTGCGATGACGTCGTGAATGGCGGGCGCAAGGGCCGTAGGAAATCGCCCTGTGTGAGTATGGCACAGGGGCTTTTGGCACCGGAGATCAGTTTACTTGCCATTGGATCGGCGCCTCGCAGGATCGAAATTGTGAGGAGGTCTCCGGGTCGCGATCGCTGCTATTT
>Ga0302319_10007078_pt1 | contig 22124 bp, 21 predicted proteins | sample Bog_T0_2_FD_203319 | JGI IMG/M metagenome (GOLD analysis project Ga0302319, IMG submission 203319) | Peat permafrost microbial communities from Stordalen Mire near Abisko, Sweden - Bog_T0_2 | ecosystem: Environmental > Terrestrial > Soil > Wetlands > Peat | place: Sweden: Abisko, Stordalen Mire... | reverse complement strand
CTGGCTTCGCTGCTAGCGCAGAGCGACGAGTTCTTTCTGCTGGGCCGCGACTGGGAGCTGCTGGTCATCGATGACGCCTCCACCGACCGCACCCGCGCGCTGGCCCAGCAGGCAGCCGCGCCGCACGCCGGCGTTCGCGTCCTCGAAGCCCCGCTGCTGGACCTGCGCAGCGCCACCCGCAGCTTCACCGGCAAGACCAACGCCTGCTGGTTCGCCGCAGAGCAATCGCAGGGCGCATGGCTGCTGTTCACCGATGCCGATACACTGCACGAGCCCGGCGACCTGGTCCGTGCACTGCATGAGGCGGAGCGGCACAGCGCGGTCCTGCTGTCGTACTCGCCGCGCCAGATTGTGCATGGCGTCGCGCAGCACACGCTGATGCCGCTGATCTTCTCCGAGCTGGCGACGGTCTATCCGCCGAAGGAGGTCAACGACCCGGGCCGTCGCATCGCCGCCGCCAACGGCCAGTTTCTTATGGTGGAGCGGGAGGCCTACTTCGCCGTCGGCGGCCATCGCGCCATTGGCAAATCGGTGCTGGAGGATGTGGACCTGGCCTTCAACATCAAGCGCAGCAAGCGGACACTGCGCTTCCGTTACGCTCCGGACGCGCTCAGCACCCGCATGTATCGCGGCTTCGGCGACATGGTGGAAGGCTGGACAAAAAATCTGGCCCTGCTCTTTCCCCATGCTCTGGCTCTGGCGGCGTGGCGGCTGCTGGATATCGTTTTGCTCCTGCTGCCGGTGCTGCTCTACCTGCTGCCCTACCTGGTTCTGTGGCAGCGGGCGGCCATTGTGTTGTTGTGGGCGCGGACGCTGGTGCGCTTCTACAACCGCGTTGCGCGCTCGCACTTCAGCTTTGTGGACTGCGCCTGCTCGGTCTTCGCGCTGCCGTTGTTCCTATGGTTGCTGGTCCGCAGTTGGATGAATCTAAGGCTCTTTCACCAGGTGGCGTGGAAGGGAAGGGAGTACAAACAGTGACGAAAGGGTAGAGTGTAGAGCATAGAGAAGGCAGCCGAATCCGCGGCTGCGTTGTGGCATCTAATCTCTTGCTTCATCGAGTGGTCTATTCACTGCACTCTTCGCTCCAAACTCTGCCCTTATGATCCTTCTTACCCGCAAGGCCGACTTCTCCTCCGCGCACTTCTACTGGAACCCCGCCTGGAGCGATGCCGAAAACCATCGCGTCTTCGGCAAGTGCGCCAACCGCCAGGGTCACGGCCACAACTATACGCTGGAGGTCACCGTCTCCGGCGAGGTCGATCCAGTCACTGGCTTCGTCGTTGACCTGAAGCAGCTCAAGGACATCATGGAGCGCGAGGTGGTCTTGGTCTATGACCACCGCCATCTGAACCACGAGGTGCCGGAGTTCGCGCATGCGATTCCCACCACGGAGAACATCGCCATCGCCATCTGGCGCAGGCTCGATGGCAAGGTTCCCGGAGCGAAGCTGCACCGCGTACGTGTCTATGAGACGCCTGACCTGTTTGCCGACTTCTATGGAGAAGGGGTATGAGCCGGCCGCGCGCACACCTCACCCGCCGCTACCACTTCGCCGCGTCGCACCGGCTGCATGTGGATGCGCTCTCGCCGGAGCGCAACCGCGAGGTCTTCGGCAAGTGCAACAACCCCTTCGGCCACGGTCATAACTACGTCGTGGAGGTCACGCTCTCCGGCGCCGTGGACACGGAGACCGGCATGGTGACCAACCTGAGTAATCTCGATTCGTTCGCACAGCGAGAGATGCTCGATCTCTTCGATCACGCCAACTTGAATACGCTGGAGCCCTTCCTGGATCGGGTGTCCACGACAGAGAATCTATGTATCGAGTTGTGGAGAATCTTTGTTGCCTATCCCCATGCGAACCTGGAGCGCATCCGCGTAGAAGAGACCGGCAACAACTCGTTCGAGTACTTCGGCGACGGCGTCACGCCCACGCACGAAGACTGACTTTCAGAAAGGCACACGATGCCCAGCTCTCACCCACTGGAACACCTGCACCCCACTACAAACGGCAACGGTAACGGCCACAAGCCGGCGGACGGAACGCGTCTGGCCGACGCCAGCGTGCAGCAGATCTACGCTGAGCTGCTCGCCCGCATCGGCGAGGATCCCAAGCGCGACGGCCTGCTTGCCACGCCACGCCGCATGGAGAAGTCCATGGCCTTCCTCACCCACGGCTATACCCAGAGCGTGGAAGAAGTGCTGCACGGTGCGCTCTTCGACGTGGACTATGACGAGATGGTCATCGTCAAGGACATAGAGTTCTACTCCCTGTGCGAACACCATCTGCTGCCTTTCTTTGGCCGCGCTCACATCGCCTATGTGCCCAACGGCAAGGTTGTGGGCTTGAGCAAGATTCCGCGCATTGTTGACGTCTTCGCGCGCCGCCTGCAGGTGCAGGAGCGCCTGACCCGGCAGATCGCCGATGCTATTGAGGACGCTATCCATCCGCAAGGCGTGGCCGTGGTGATGGAGGCACAGCACCTGTGCATGATGATGCGTGGCGTCCAGAAGCAGGACTCCGCCACCGTAACCAGTGCAATGCTCGGCGCCTTCAAGACCCAGACGCAGACCCGCACCGAGTTCCTCACGCTGGTGCGGCCAGCACGGTAAATGTCTGGCAACTCTACCGGCATTGTCCTGCTGACCCTGCGCTTCACGAAGGTTCATGATCTGCTTCGCGCCCGGCGTCTGCGACACTGATAGCAGATGAATGGACTCTTGGTGCTCGACAAGCCCGCTGGCATGACCTCCCATGATGTGGTGGCCATTGTGCGCCGCGTCACCGGGGAAAAGTCTGTCGGGCACCTCGGAACTCTCGACCCCATGGCGACCGGCGTGCTTCCGCTGTTGTTGGGCAAGTACACACGCCTGGCGCAGTTCTTCAGCCAGGCGGAGAAGTACTACACCGGGACTATCCGCTTCGGTTTTGCGACCGACACCTTCGACGCGGAGGGTGAGCCCGCAGCCGCTGCGCAGCCGCTAACCAAGTCGCTTGACGAGTTGCGCGAACTTACCCGGCGCTTCCACGGGGAACTCGACCAGCTTCCGCCGATCTTCTCCGCGAAGAAGATTCATGGCGTCCCCGCGCACAAGCTGGCGCGCGCCGGCAAGGACGTACCCATAAAGCCGGCGCGTATCACTATCCACAGTTTTGAGCTCACCGCGCTCGACGGCGATATTGGCGTCTTCAACATGCACGTCTCTTCTGGAGGCTATGTACGGAGCGTTGCGCATGAGTTGGGCCAGCTCGCGGGCTGCGGAGCGCACCTGGCTACGCTGCACCGCACCCAGGCCGGCAACTTCACACTCGCGCAGTCCATCCCGCTCGACGAGCTGAAGGTGCTTACGCCCACGGAGATCGAAGCGCGGCTGCCGCACCCTCGCGCATTGCTGGCGGAGTTCCCCTCCGTCACGGTCGACGAGCAGACCGAAGGACGCATCCGCAACGGCATGCAGGTCAATGTACCGGAGTTCTCCAATGCGCCGCTGATGAAAGTCTTTACCGGGCCACGTGACCTGCTGGCCATTGCCCGCCGCATCGCTGGAACACTGGTGCAGCCGTTTGTGGTGTTGGGATAGGTCATCCAATTGGATGGCGCTACTTTGCTCCAGCGGTGGTCGTGACGGTGAGGGCCGCGAGACCATGGACCCAGCGGGCAGGTTTGGCGTCCAGCGGGTTCACCAGTTGCAGGCCACTGGCTACCGGAGCGCCGCCCTGGGTGAGAGCGACGATGACCTTGCCGGAGGTGAACATGGGCTCGAGCTCCGCACCGGAATAGACGACGAAGTAGCCGTCCGTGCCGGTGGCCGTGACATAGCTACGCAGGATGAGTGCGTGGGTCTTGTCGCCGGGGATGAGGCCGGCCTTGGCGAGGACATCGGCGACCAGCGGGCCGGTGAAGGTGACGGTCTTGTTGGTGTGGCTGTCGAGGGCGGTGATGGTCTGCTGCGGCATGGAACTGAGCGAGGCGCGGGAGAACTCGGTGGTGTTGCCGTCGAAGGTGACGGTGAGTGTGGCGGAGGGCGCGACTGGCGGCTTGGCGGGCATTGCGGGCATGGGGGCCTGCGCGGCGAGAACGACGGGCGAGAGCAGCAGGAGCGTGGCGAGCGCGGTGGTGAGATTCATAGAGATAGGGTAACGCGGGTTCGGCGAACGGCAAACGCGGAGGACGCGGAGATGCACGGAGGGATTTGGGGGAAGAAGATCTGGGCACCCTGGGTTGTGCAGGCAGAACTGTAGATCCTTCGATTGCGGCTTTTGCGGTGAAACTCCACCCCAGCGATCAAAGAATGATCGCCGGGGACCCCGGCTGCAAGAGCCTTTGCTCAGGATGACAACCCAAATAAGAGCATTTAACTTCCCGTATACTTAAAGTATGTCGATTGTGAAGAACATTGCGGCTATCGCCAAGGGCATGAGCATAACGCTGCGGGAGGGGTTCGAGCCCACCCAGGTGGAAAACTATCCGGACGGCAAGGGACCCCTGCGCGGGGCGCGGCTGGAGGAGCGGTTCCGCGGCAAGCACCAGTTGCAGCGCGATGAGAATGGGCTGGAGAAGTGTGTGGCCTGCTTTCTGTGCGCGGCGGCGTGCCCAGCCAACTGCATCTACATTGAGGCCGCAGAGAACACCGAAGAGGTGCGGATCTCCAGTGCCGAGCGCTACGCCAAGGTGTACAACATTGATTACAACCGCTGTATCTTCTGCGGCTACTGCGTGGAAGCATGCCCCACCGACGCGATTACGCATGGGCACGGGTTTGAGCTGGCCAGCCTGAACGCGACCAGCATGGTGATGCGCAAGGAAGACCTGCTGGTGGATGTGAGCGTGGGTCTTCCGGGCTCGGCGAAGGAGCAGGCTGAGGTACTGGCGTAGGATTCAAAGAACAAGAACGCAGTGCATCGGCGAGCCTCTCAGGGGCTCGCTGTGTTGCGATAGGGTGGGATTGCGCGGGACAGGAAGTACAAACGCAGATTCCCTGCGGGAATGACAACAAAGAGTGATGGGCGAATGAAGAAGCGCGACAGACATCCGTTAGAAAAGATCCTTGAGAGCCGCATTGCGATCATCGACGGAGCAATGGGGACGACGATTCGCACCTACGGGATGACCGAGGCGGATATACGCGGGGAGCGGTTCAAGGGCTCTACCAAGGACATGTTGAACAATGGCGATATCTTCTCCCTGACCCAGCCGAAGATGATCTGCGACATCCACCGGCGGTTTCTGGAGGCCGGCGCAGACATCATCGAGACCAACACCTTTGGTGCGACGAGCATCACGCAGAGCGAGTTCTTTGTCGATGACCCGCGCGAGCATGGCGGGCGCAAGGATCCTGAGTTCTACCAGAAGATCATCGACGACAAGATGTTGAGCGGGCTGGCGTGGGAGATCAACGAGACAAGCGCGCGGCAGTGCCGGGAGTGGGCGGATCGTGTGGCGAATGAGACGGGCAGGCAGCGGTTTGTGGCGGGAGCGATCGGGCCGCTGACGGTGTCGCTGTCGAACTCGCCGGATGCGGATGATGCGGGATTCCGCGTGGTGACCTTCGACCAGGTGAAGACAGCCTACAAGGAGCAGGCGCGCGCGCTGATCGCCGGCGGCGTGGATACGCTGCTAGTGGAGACGATCTTCGACAGCTTGAACGCGAAGGCCGCGCTGGTGGCGATGCGCGAGGTGTTCGACGAGGACGGGCTGGAGCTGCCGGTGCAGATCTCAGCGGCGGTTGGGCGCGGCGGCGAGACGATGATCTCGGCGCAGACGATTGAGGCGTTCTGGACGGCGGTGAAGCATGTGCGGCCGCTGAGCGTAGGACTGAACTGTAGTCTGGGGCCGGATTTGATGTATCCGTTTCTGAGCGAGCTGGCGGAGAAGGCGGATGTGGCGGTGAGCTGCTATCCGAATGCAGGGCTACCGAATCCGCTATCGGAGACGGGCTTTGATCTGGTGCCGGCGGACATGGCGCGCTATCTTGGAGGGTTTGCGAAGGACGGGCTGATTAACATTGCGGGGGGGTGCTGTGGGAATACTCCGGAGCATATTGCGGCCATTGCACACGCGCTGGAGGGTGTGGCTCCGCGGGCGCTGGGGGTGACGGTTTGAGCGGCAGCCCAGAGATTGGCGGCGGTACGCCCACATCTCAAAGTCGAGATGTGGGGCACGCGGAGTTGTGGAAGGTGAAACCGCTGCGGCTGTCGGGGTCGCAGCCGTTTACGCAGCAGGCAGGCGTATACATCATGATCGGCGAGCGGACAAACGTGGCCGGGTCGCCGAAGTTCGCGCGGCTGGTGAAAGAGGGCAAGTACGAGGAGGCCGTGAGCGTGGCGCGGCAGCAGGTGGAGAACGGCGCCAATGTCATTGATATCTGCATGGACGAGGGAATGATCGACGGCGTGGCCGCGATGACGCGCTTTCTGCAACTGCTGGGCAGCGAGCCGGAAGTGGCGAAGGCGCCGTTCATGGTGGACTCGTCCAAGTGGGAGGTCATTGAGGCCGGGCTGAAGTGCCTGCAAGGCAAGGGGATTGTGAACTCGATCTCGCTGAAGGAGGGTGAGGCGAAGTTCAAAGAGAACGCAGCGAAGGTTTTGAAGTATGGTGCGGCCGTGGTGGTGATGGCGTTCGATGAGAACGGGCAGGCGGCGACGTATGAGGAGAAGATCCGGATATGCGAGCGGGCGTACCGGATTCTGGTGGATGAGGTGGGGTTTCCGCCGGAGGATATCATCTTCGATCCGAACATCCTGACGGTGGCGACGGGGATGGAGGAGCACAACAACTATGCGGTGGATTTTATCGAGGCGACGCGTTGGATCAAGCGGAACCTGCCGCACGCGAAGGTGTCGGGTGGTGTGAGCAATATTTCGTTCAGCTTCCGCGGGAACAATAAGGTGCGCGAGGCGATGCACTCGGCGTTTCTGTACCACGCGATTGCGGCGGGTATGGATATGGGCATTGTGAATGCCGGGATGCTGGAGATGTATGAGGAGATCGACCCCGAGCTGAAGGTGCTGGTGGAGGACGTGCTGCTGAACCGGCGGCTGGACGCGACGGAGCGGCTGGTGGAGTTCGGTGAGGCGCTGAAGGCGGCGAGTTCGGGTGAGGTTGCGAGCGAGAAGAAGACCGAAGAGTGGCGCAACGGCACCGTGGAGGAGCGGTTGAGCCACGCGCTGGTTAAGGGCATTGACATGTACATTGAGCAGGATGCAGAGGAGGCGTATCAGAAGCTAGGACGGCCGCTGCTGGTGATCGAGGGGCCGCTGATGGCGGGCATGAGCGTGGTAGGTGACCTGTTCGGCGCAGGCAAGATGTTTCTGCCGCAGGTGGTGAAGAGCGCGCGCGTGATGAAGAAGGCGGTCGCGCACCTGACGCCGTATATGGAGGCCGAGAAGGCCAGGGCCGAGGCCGCGGGCGAGGTGGTGAAGGCGCAGGGGAAGATCATTCTCGCGACCGTGAAGGGCGATGTGCATGACATCGGGAAGAACATTGTGGGGGTGGTGCTGGCCTGCAACAACTACGATGTGATCGACCTGGGCGTGATGGTGAGCTGCGAGAAGATTCTGGCGCGCGCGAAGGAAGAAAAGGCGGACATGATCGGGCTGAGCGGGTTGATTACGCCGTCTCTCGACGAGATGGTGCATGTGGCCAAAGAGATGGAGCGGCAGGGGTTCAAGCTGCCGCTGCTGATTGGCGGAGCGACGACCAGCCGCGCTCACACGGCGGTAAAGATTGCTCCGTACTACAGCCAGCCGGTGGTGCATGTGCTGGATGCCAGCAGGGCTGTGCCGGTGACGACGAGTCTGTTGAGCGACGATGGCAAGGAGGACTTTGTGGCGTCGCACCGGGCGGACTATGAGGCGATCCGGAAAAACTTCTCGGCTCCGAAAGAAAAGATATTGTCATTAGAGGAGGCGCGGCGGAAGCGCGCTCCAATTGAGTTTGTACCGGAAGACCTGGCGGTGCCGGAGGAGTATTGCATTCGCGTGATGGAGGAGTTTCCGCTGAAGACATTGCGGGAGTACATCGACTGGTCGCCGTTTTTCCATACATGGGGTTTAAAGGGGCTGTATCCGCGCATTCTGGAGGATGAGAGGCAGGGAGCGGAGGCGAAGAAGCTTTTCGCTGACGGGCAGAAGCTGCTTGATCGGATTGTGAAGGAGAAGCTGCTGACGGCGCGCGGCGTCTATGGGATATTTCGGGCGAATGCGGTAGGCGACGATGTGGAGTTGTATACCGACGAGACGCGCGGCGAGCGTGTGGAGACGTTCCACTTTCTGCGGCAGCAATCCGACAGAGGAGCCAGCAAGCCGTGCCGGTCGCTGGCGGACTTTATCGCCCCCCGTGAGACGCGGTTGCAGGATTCGATTGGTGCGTTTGCTGTGACAACAGGCATTGGGATGTATGAACTGTGCGACCGCTTCCGCGAAAAACAAGACGACTACAACGCGATCATGACCGAGGCGCTTGCGGACAGGCTGGCTGAGGCGTTCGCAGAGTGTCTGCATAAGCATGTACGCAATGTGTGGGGATACGGTCGCGAAGAAAAGCTGACGCCGCAGGAGATGATCGCAGAAGGATACCGGGGGATTCGACCGGCACCGGGGTATCCTGCGTGCCCGGACCATACAGAGAAAGGGACGATCTGGCGGCTGCTGGATGTCGAGGCGGCGACGGGGATGAAGCTGACGGAGAGCTTCGCGATGTGGCCGGGTTCGAGCGTGAGCGGGTTGTACTTCGCGCATCCGGAGGCGCGGTACTTCTCGCTGGGGAAGATTGATCGCGACCAGGTAAGAGACTATTCACAGCGTAAGAGCTGGAGCGTGGAAGAGACGGAGCGGTGGCTGGGGCCGAATTTGAACTATTAGGCAGAGGGTAGAGTGTAGGGTGTAGAGAATTCCGGGAGGCGAAGGTGGCGGAACTTTGGCCGGAGTTGGAGTGGGGGCAGTGGTCGGCGACGGCCGAGACGCTGCACATGTGGACGCAGATTGTGGGCAAGACGCGGCTGGCGCTGTGTCCGCTGCAGGCGCAATGGTGGAACGTGCCGCTGTATGTGAGCGCGCGCGGGTTGAGTACCGTAGCGATGCCCTATGGCGATAAGTTCCTGGAGGTTGAGTTCGACTTTGTGGGCCATGCGCTGCGCTTCCGCCTGAGCGATGGGCAGAGCGCGGAGATGCTGTTGCGGGCACAGAGCGTGGCGGTGTTCTACGCGGAGTATCAGCGGACGCTGGCTGGGCTGGGAGTGACGGTGAAGATATGGCCAGTGCCCGTGGAGTTGGCAAAGCCGGTGCCGTTCGCCGAGGATACGGAGCACTGCTCGTACGATCCCGATGCGGCGCAGCGGTTCTGGCGCGTGCTGATGCGCGCGGGCCAGGTGTTGCAGAGGTTCTCGACGGGGTTTGTGGGGAAGGTGAGCCCGGTGCACTTCTTCTGGGGGAGCTTTGACCTAGCGGTGACGCGCTTCTCGGGACGGTCGGCGCCGCCGCGCGAGGGAGCGGACGCAATTACGCGCGAGGCGTACTCGCAGGAGGTGATCAGCGTGGGGTTCTGGCCGGGCAACGGCGGCTATGGCAAGGCCGCGTTCTACTGCTATGCTGCACCGAGCCCGAAGGGGTTGGAGGCCGCGAAGATTATGCCGGCCGAGGCAAAGTGGGATGCGCCGTTGGGGGAGTTTATCTTGCTGTATGAGGATGTGCGGCGGGCGGAGTCGCCAGAGGATGCGCTGAGTTCGTTCCTGGAGAGCACCTATGCGGTGGCGGCAGAGTTGGCCGGGTGGGACCGCAAGGGGTTGGAGAGACAGGCATCGTAAGGGGTTTTGTGGAGTTTAGAGTTGTTAATTTGTGAGTTGCGAGTTCGATTTGAGGTGGAGATGCGTGTCGGTTGGTTCGGCGTAATGCTGTTGTGCGGTGTGACGATGGCTCAGGTTCCGCAGTTGCCGGAGCAGGACCGTGCTCTATCGCGGGAGATATTCAAGCAGCTGATTGAGGTGAACTCGGAGGACTCCGACGGCAGTGTGACGGCGGCGGCGGCGGCGGCGCGGGAGCAGTTGCTGAAGGCGGGGTTTGCGGCGGAGGACCTGGTTCTCGCGGGGCCGAATGAGCGTAAGCAGAATCTGGTGGCGCGGTATCGCGGCACGGCTGACTCGAAGCTGAAGCCGGTGCTGATCATCGGGCACCTGGATGTGGTGGAGGCCAGGCGGGCGGACTGGACGGTGGACCCGTATGTATTTCTGGAGAAGGACGGGTACTTTTACGGGCGCGGGACGCAGGATATGAAGTCTGCCGACGCGATTGTGGTGGAGGACTTTATAAGGCTGCGGCGCGAGGGCTGGGTGCCGAAGCGCGACATCGTGCTGGCGCTGACGGCGGATGAGGAGGGCGGGAAGTCGAACGGCGTGGACTGGCTGCTGAAGAACCGGCCGGAGCTGATGAAGGCGGAGTTCGTGCTGAATCCGGACTCGGGCGGGGTGGAGCTGCGCAACGGTAAGGCAACGGCGATGGGCGTGGAGGCGACGGAGAAGACCTACGCGGACTTCCGGCTGACGACGAGCAACCGAGGAGGGCACAGCAGTCTGCCACGGCCGGACAACGCGATCTATGAGCTGATGCACGCGCTGAACAAGCTGGAGGCGACGCCGTTTCCGGTGGAGCTGAACGATGTGACGCGTGCGGAGTTGGCCGAGGAGGCAAAGATTGCCACGCCGGCGAGGGCCGGGCTGATCCGCGGTGTGCTGGCCACACCGCCGGATGCAAAGGCTGTGGCGGAGTTTGTGCGGGAGCCCAACGATAACGCGCTGCTGCGTACGACGTGTGTCGCGACCCTGCTATCGGCGGGACATGCTCCCAACGCGCTGCCGGCGATGGGGACGGCGAATGTGAACTGCAGGATTCTGCCGGGGCACTCGCAAGAGCAGGTGCGGCAGCAGTTGATGGTGCTGTTCGGCGACCCGAAACTGACGGTGGAGTACGTCGCCGATGACGGTACGGTGAGCGCGACGGCACCTGACAGGCAGAGCTTGCCGCCGCCTCCGCCGCTGGATGCGGTGTTTGTGCCGCTGCGCGAGGTGACCGCGGAGATGTGGCCTGGGATTCCGGTGATTCCGACGATGGAGGCCGGGGCGAGTGACTCGATCTACACGATGGCGGCAGGGTTGCCGAGCTATGGGGTGAGCGGCGTGGGCGTCGACGTGGACGATGTGCGCGCGCACGGGCGCGACGAGCGTCTCAGGGTGGAGTCGTTCTATCAGGGGGTGGAGTTCTATTACCTGTATTTGAGGGCGATTGCGAAGTAGTGAGTAGTGAAGTTGATGCTAGGTCTTCTTCGGGGCGAGGGCGGCTCTGTTGCCGGTGGGGGTGGTTTGGCCGGGTTGGGCGGGTGCGTATTTGCTGGCGCATTTGGCTTGGAGCTGGGTGGCGTGGAAGGTGCCGTCGCGACCGTAGGTGCCGATAGCAAGCGCCTGAGCGTCGTCCTTGAAGGTGTCTGGCGGGGGTTCTGCGCCCTCATAGTCCACGCGGAGGGTCTTGCCCTGCTCGATGAGGGTGAACTCGGCATTGGGGCCAGAGCGGGTGATGGTTCCGGGCTGCACGTTGCCGGCGACGCGCAGGTTGACCTTGTGGGCCTTGTCGCCCATGGCCTGGAGTTCTGTGATGGTGACGTAGTACTGCTTGGTGTCGCGTGCGCCGGAGATGGCGAGCCAGGAGACGACGCCGACGATGAGGGCTCCGGCGATGAAGAACTTCAGGGGCGAGTTGCGGCGAGGCTGGGGCATACGACCATAGTTTACGCCTGTCATGCGAAGTCGATGGTGAGTGTGCGGCCTTCGGCGCTGGACTTTAGTGCGAGTTCGAGCAGCCGGATGGTGCGGAAGGCATCCTCGGCGGGGATGGCCAGCGGAGCGTCCCCGCGGATGGCATCGCGGACGTTGGCGTAGAAGTTGCGGTAGTCGCCGGTAACGGTAGGGTATTTAGTGCGTTCGAGCTGCACGGGTTCGGCGCGCTGTGTGGCAAGGGTGAGGGTTCCCCAGAAGGTCTCGGGCTCGGGGAGCCAGGGTTCCTGTGAACCGAGCGTGGGTGGGCGGGCGCCGCCGAGCAGCGCGGCTTCCTGGGGGTCGAGGCCGGTCTTGGTGTAGCTGCCTTGGGTGCCGTGGACGCGGAAGCGCGGGCAGGGATCGGCGGCGAGCATGGTGGCGTGGCACTCGTAACGCAGGCTGCGCTCGTTGTGGTCGAACTGCAGTGCAATGTCGAAGGCGTCCTCGATGTCGGTCTGGTCGCGGTCGTGGCGGACGCTGGCGGTGATGTGCGTGGGCGTGCCGAGTAGAGCGATGGCCTGGTCGACGAGGTGCGGGCCGAGGTCGAAGAGGATGCCGTTGAAGGCACCGGATTCTTTCCAGGTGTTGGGGCGCTGGAGGGGGCGGAAGCGGTCATAGCGGGAGAGGACCTGGACGACGCGGCCGAGGGTGGCGTCGTCGAGGAGCTTGCGCACGGTGAGGAAGTCGCCGTCATAGCGGCGGTTGTGGAAGGGCGCGAGCAGCTTCTGCTGCGCGGCGGCGAGTTCGATGAGCGAGCGCGCGGCGGCGGAGCTGGTCGCGAGCGGCTTGTCGACCACGATGTGCTTGCCGGCCTTGAGCGCGGCTGTGGCGAGCTCGACGTGGGTGTCATTGGGCGTGCCGACGACGATGAGGTCGATGGCAGGATCGCTGAAGACCTCCTGAGCAGTGGGGACGATGCGGGCCGTGGGATAGGCGGCAGCAGCAGCGGCGGCGCGCTCCGGGTTGCCGACCACGATAGTGCTGAGTTCGAGGCCAGGGACGGCGAAGACGAATGGGCAGTGGAAGACGCGACCGGCGAGCCCGTAGCCGAGGACCGCGGTGCGGATGGGAGGTGTGGACATAGGGACTATCGTAGGTAGGGAAGTGCTTTGATGCAAAGGGAGCAAAGTTTTATGATGGCGAAGCAACGTGCGGGTGCCCGAGCTGCGGGTGGCCACCCCCCTGCCTGCCAAGGTTCGAATCTTTAGAATCAGCGAGATAGCCGCTAACCTGCGGGATAAAATATTGATTCGCAAGATTTTGGAGGCAAGATATTGATTCTAATCGGGTTAGAGCTGTTCTCCTTCAAGTGTAGCTATCGAACCATAGATCGGGGCTTCCGGCCCGAAAAGCAAAGCACTATACCCTATAGAGCAATGCTCTAGGTGCTGGTCAAATGTGAATCGCCCGGATAGGTGCGCCGGGCGGTGTGTGGGCCTCGATCTCAAGGCTATGTATTAAGGTAGTAGGTAACGTGGTAATTAATTACCGCTTTTGCAGAATTATTATCTATCTTTTTTATGGGTTAGGTCGATTTTCTGGGGCTGAGGGGCTTGACAAGGCATTTTTGGGCCAAACTTGGGGGTGGGGCTGTTATGTGGCTGATTGCAAAAGGGAAACGCGGAGGAAGGCGGGCGAAGGCGAAAGACGAACGCAATGGCCGCGATGTTCGAACGCGATGGAAGCAATGAAAAAGGCGAACGGGCCGAAGCCAGCACCTGTCTCTTCAGGCCCGTGCAGAGGGGGTTCCTAAACGGCTTTGCGCTGGAAGGCTGTCTTCTTCCCGGTGAAGGAGGCCTTGGCTTTGAAGGCGGAGGCCGAAGCGCCGGGCAGCGGCTTGGCGCCGGAGTTCTTATGGGCGAGCTTCTCGCGCAGGGCCAGCAGGCGTTGCTGCTTGGGGCTGAGGCCGGTGGTGCGGAGAATGGGTGCGGGTCCGGCTGCGGGCAGAGCCGCGGGTGCAGCTTTCGTCACAGAAGCGGGCGCTGCTTTGGCGACGGGTGAGGGCGCTGCCTTGGGGTTGTGTTTGGTGAAGACGGGTTTGGGGGCGGGCTTGGCTGCGGGCTGGGCTGATTTGGCGGGGGCTTTCGCTGCGGGTTTGGGCGTGGACTTTGCCATGAGTGATTTTCTCACGGCCTGCGTTCATTTGGCAGGGTCGTCTGGATGCAGGTACTTGGCGAGGAAGAGATAGATATCGTGGCGTGACTGGAGCGCGAGCGGCGTGTCCATGCGATTGAAGTAGTGGCCGCCGGGGGCGTTGTCGTAGATCTTGTACTCGAACTTTTTCTTCTCAAAGGTGAGCGCCTGGATGAGGTGTTCGACTTCGAGGAAGTTCACGTCCTCATCGTTGGTGTTGGTGTGGATGAGGAGCGGGGTGTCAAGCTCCTTGGCGTGGTTGACGGGGGAGCGCTTGCGGTACTCCTCGATGTCGTCATGGACGGACTCACCGAGGTGGTAGGGCGCGGAGTAGATCTCGCGGTAGCCTTCGGTCTCATAGCCCATGCGCGCGACGAGGTCGGAGACCGGCACGCCGGCGTAGGCGCAGGCGAAGTCGTGCGGATGCTGGAAGATATTCATCAGGGTGATGAGGCCGCCGTGGCTCCAGCCGACGATGCCGACGCGCGCGGGGTCGAGGAAGTTGTACTTGTCGAGCATCCACTTCATGCCGCGATAGACGTCATCGACCTCGAGGCCACCGTAGTCGATGTCCTCATAGTAGCCGCGGCCGTAGCCCGTAGACCCGCGGTAGTCCGTGGCGACGATGGTATAGCCCTGGAGGAGAAGTTCGCGGACCTGGTGGGCATCGATGGTGGTGTCCAGCGACTGGTGGACGCCCTGGTGGACGTAGACGATGAGGGGCTGTTTTTTGGAGCGGTCGAGGTTCTTGGGGATGAAGGTGTAGACGTGGATGATGAGCGGGTTGGTGGCGCCGGGGGCTTTCTTGTTCTTGACGTGGGGGTTGGGCGCGCCGCCGTACTCGCTCTTGTCGATGTCGGCGATGTCCCCGATCTTCTGATACCACATCAGGTCATCCATGCGCTTGAGGAGGATGTCTTCGCCGTCGTTGCCGCCGCCGGCAAAGGGAGCAGGCGCGGCTGGGGCCGCGGCGGGCGCGGCGGCGCGTGTGGATGCAGCCTGCGCGGATGCGTGGTCGGCGGGCAGCGCGAGAGCGATGACAGCGCAGAGAGGGAGCGCGATGCGGAGCGGCGAGGCGGAGAGTTGGCGCAAGGGCGGTGCTCCTGGAGTTGGGTGCTGGAAGAGGCGGTGTTGTCACTCTATCGCAAGGCGACGGCTGAAACGAAGATTTTGTGTGGGTCGCAGGACGAGGAGTTGAGGGCTGGCATTCGATAATCGTCGGACTTTTCTCCGCAATTTGATTGCAGCGCGCCGGAGCGTGTCGTAGAGTGGCCCAACCGTGCTCCCGCCGAAATTGGCGTCGTGGAGCGAAGATGGGCGTCCGGCTGTGCCGGCAACTTGAAAGAAGGAGCATGATGGCAAACCCTGAGCAGGGCGTACCAGTAAATCCGATTACCGCAATACACGTTGGATCGCCAACGATCGCAGGCAAGGTGCCGCCAGTAAACCTCGAGTACTGGACGGAAGAGCTGCGGCGGACCGCAACGCCGATCGGGTTGCCGAAGTTGCAGCTCGATCCGAAGGCACCTCTGCTGATCCCCGAGCCGAATGGAGCGCTGCAATCGACCGGACATGGTGTAGGGTCTGCGGGCATGCCAACAAGCGCGCCTGCTCCGCGCGGCGTTATGCAGGGTGGCCAGCCCGTACCTTCGCCGCTCGATTATCCGCACCGCGTCTGTGGAAGGCTGTTCTTCAACCAAGGCACGGGAAGTTTTTCAGGTTCGGCGTCACTGATTGCGCCAAACGTTCTGCTGACGGCGGGGCATTGCGTTCATCAGAACGGAGTGTGGTCGACGAACATGGTGTTCTACCCTTCGTATGGATCGCGCGCCGCTACCGATCCGTTCTACAAGATTGGCTGCGGACGGCTGGGGGCGAAGGTTTCCTGGGTAAACAACAGCGACCGCGCGCACGATTATGGCATGGCGTGGATGCCGTCTGGGCCGGGGAACAATATCGGCTGGCTTGGACTCTTGTGGAATGCGTCCAATAACAACCGCACGTGGGAGGCCGTCGGCTACCCCGCAACGCCTAACCCACCATTCGATGGCAGCAAGATGGACCATTGCAGCGGAGGGTTTGCGGCGAGTTCGGTTTCAGGTGTGCAGGGTCTGAACAACGACAACATGGAACACGGCAGCAGTGGCGGACCGTGGATTACGAACTGGAACGATACAATTCCGGCCCACGCGAACGGATTGCAGAGCTTCCACATCACGGACGGGGATACCACCGAGTATGGGCCGTACTTCGACGGCCAGATCAAGGACCTATTCGACTGGATTCAGCAGCCGGCGAACCACTAGAGGGCTGGTGGCCCACTCACGCCCAGAGTGGAGGGCGTAAATGGGCCACCCGGCGTGTGTGCGCCAGCTTCCGTCATTTGGGAGCGCTGGCGGGCGGAATTATCGCGTTCATGCGGAGGTACTCGACGGCCTGGCCGTATTCGTCTTCGCCGTGGGCGATGGCTCCGGCGAAGGCGGTGACGCGGGTGGCGTTGGAGCCGGGGCGTCCGGGGACGGCCTCAAAGGCGTTGGCGGTGGTGACGTTGGCGACAGCCTTGTGCGCGAAGACGAACGTCGCGTCGAGCGCCTTGAGGATGTCGTCCTTGCTGGTGAGCTTGCCGATGGCGGCCATGTCCACGTCCGGCTTGATGCCGCCGACGAAGCTAAAGTAGCGGTAGTTGGCCTGGATGGTGTGGGTGATGATCTGCGCATAGGTGCGCACGCCGTCATACTTGACGGCCTGTGCGGGGACGAAGATCGCGGCGCTGGGGGCGAAGCTGTACTTGTCCGCAGGCATGGCGGAGGCGGCACCGGTCCAGAGGGTCTGGAGCGAGGTGACGGCGGAGTCCATGGAGACGGCGGGCGCGACGACTGTGCCGGGAGCGGGGGCAGGCGGCGGGCCCATCTGGGTATAGGCAGGCGGGGAGGCGAGGAGGGCGAGGGCGAGTGCGGAGTGATGGAGGCGCATGGAGTTCTCCTGTAATGGTGCGAGAGAAGGGTAGCAGAGTCGGGGCTGCGTGCCCAACCATGGCGGTGCTAGACTTAGGCGTTATCCTGGAGGCATCCCGTGTCCAAGCGTTCCCTGATCTTCGTCGCCACACTTCTGATGCCGGCCATGGCCGTGCTGCAAACGCCGACCGTGGCGCAGACGCCCAAGCCGATCACCATCAGTGGACCGAAGGCGATGCAGCTGATTTCCTTATTGGAGAGCGGCAGCCCGCCCATCCATGATCTGCTGACAAAAGGCACCAAGCACTTTGTCATCCATGATCTGATGATCGTCTCGATGTTCGACTTGGACTTACCGGACTACATGTTCAGGACCACAGGCGCGTCGGCGCGGGTGGAGGCGGCGAAGGATTCGGGTACGATTGGCGAATCGGCCGGGCTGTTTGATTTCTTTACCGGGCCGATGAAGATGGTGCCGGACTATGGTATGAGTAAAGGTGAAATTACGTTTGCGAGTATCTCGTGCAAGGTGCCGCCGGCTGCTCAGGCTGCTCAGCCCCCCGCGAACGGCTATCAGTGCACGCTGTTCCAGCCGTAGGATGGGGTCGGCAGTGGCGCGCTGAAGGCGAGAGTAGCAGAGTCGGGGTCGCGGGCGACCATCTCAGAATCGAGATGTGGGGCACCCTGAGTGGTGGGTGAGATGTGGGCCGTCGGCCTATGTTGGCTCAGCCCAGCTTGGCGCACACGAGCACGCAGGCGGCGCAGGCTTCGGCGCACCGGACGCAGGGGGATGCTGGGGGTGTTTATGGCACTCGGCCTCGCAGGCGCGACAGATGGGCAGCCGGAGTGAATGGGCCACCCGCCGCCTGGTTTGCTACAGTTACCCGTGTCTGGAATAGAGCGAACTGCCGTACCGAGAATGAGGAGATTGATATGGCTTTGCAGGGAACGATTCAAGCGGCTTTCAGTGGGGCTGTCGGGTTTGACGCCGATACGGTCATCACGCCGGAGATCGCGCAACAGTTCGCGGACCAGGGGTACGATTTTTGCTTGCGCTATCTGTCGTTGGAGGCTGAGCAAGAGACGCTCGATCTGTCTACGGAGGAAGCGAACGATATTCTTATGGCCGGTCTGGCTCTGATGCCCGTGCAGCATGTGCGCGAACCGGGATGGGTGCCGACCGCGGCCCTGGGGGAGTCGACCGGCGCCAATGCAGCGGTCAACGCCGCGGCGGTGGGATTTCCGGCCGGGGTGAACGTGTGGTGCGACCTGGAGGGCGTGGCGGCGGGCACCAGCGCTGACGATGTGATTGGCTATTGCAACGCGTGGTTTGCCACCGTGTCCGCCGAAGGGTATGTGCCCGGGATCTATGTTGGGGCGCAGGCGATCCTGACCGGGGCGCAGCTGTATGACCTGAAGTTCGATCACTACTGGAAGTCGGAGAGCCGCGTCCCGGCGATTCCCGTGCGGGGATACCAGATGGTCCAGACGCTGGTGCCCGAGCTGGTGAACGGGATCGGCATCGACAAGGATGTGACCCAGACGGACAACAAAGGCGGACAGGCGCTGTGGTTGACCGCGTGGCCGTAAACAGCTTCCGCACGCACGCGCAGGGAAGAACACGCGTGTAGCCTATCCGGAATGTGTGCACGTGAACCTGCCCTGATACAGTTGGCGAAGGTGCGTTTTCGATGTGGGTTCCCCCGTCGTGTCACGATGGGGGAACCCGATATGGATGGCCACTCGCCGCCGGAGTCGGGATGATGAGTGTGATATAAAGGCGGGCGATGAATCCAAACAAAGCGTTGTGGGAGAAGGGTGATTTCACAGCGATTTCCTCGCTGATGCGGGACTCCGGGGCGACCGTTGCGCGTTCGCTGGGAGTTGAGCCTTCGATGAAGGTGCTGGATCTTGGGTGCGGCGATGGGACGACTGCGGTGCCCATGGCTCAGATTGGCGCTACGGTCCGGGGCATCGACATTGCGAGCAACCTGGTGGCTGCGGGAAACAAGCGGGCCGCGGAGCTGGGGCTGAAGAACCTGACGTTTGAGGAGGGCGATGCCTGCCTACTTGAGGGCGTTGCGGATGACTCGTTCGATCTTTCGGTCTCGTTCTTTGGGGCGATGTTTGCGCCCAAGCCGTTCGATGTGGCGAAGGAGATGGTGCGGGTGACCAAGCCGGGCGGGCGGGTGGTGATGGGGAACTGGATTCCTGGCGATCCTACGTTTGTCGCGCAGGTGCTGAAGATCAGCTCGGCGTTTACGCCACCGCCGCCGGAGGGGTTTGTGAGCCCGATGCTGTGGGGCGTGGAGGCGAATATTGTGGAGCGGTTTGTGGCGGCAGGTGTGGCGGCGGACAAGGTGTCGATGGAGCGGGATACGTTTCAGTTCGTGGCTGCTGAGCTGAGCCCGGCGGGGCTGATTGATCTGTTCCGCAGGTTCTATGGGCCTTCGATGAATGCGTTTGAGGCTGCGGAGAAGAACGGGAAGGTGGACGAACTTTGCGGGCAGTTGGTGGAGATGGCGAAGGCGCAGAACAAGGCCGAGGTCGGGACGGACATCTCGGCCACGTTTATGCGGGTGACGTTGAGGGTTTGAGGGATGAGACTTTTCTCGGAGGATGGTCAAGGCGCTTGGCGTGGGCGGCACTACGCCGTAAACCTCGGCGCGACGCTGCTGGATGCTGTCCTGATTTGATGCTTTTCATGAAACTATCGCGCTGGTGTGTGCTCGCGCAATATCAGGTTCCTTGGCGGTGTCTATGATGGGGAAACGTACAGCGAAAAGGGCACGGATACTTCGGGTCCGGATGCAGCTTTGCACAGAGAATCCTCTCTGCGCCATAGACTCGAAGATAGATTTCCGCTGCGCCGATCATGCCCAACAGTGGTGCTGTGAAGTACACCCAAATCGCCGTCCACACGCAGGCCATGACTGCTGAGCCGGTGGTGCGGGCCGGGTTGATGCTGAATCCAGAGACCGGGGCAAATAGGAGGACGTATAGCATAATGAGCGCTCCTACCACATAGCTTGTGTATCGGGCCACAGATGGACGGTTGGACATCCACAACACAGCTGCCATCAAGAGCGCGGACATGAACAACTCCGCACCGAATGCTGCCGCAGTTCCATATCGCCCAGGGACCGTTACCGCATAGTCGACTGATGGAGCGGAGAGGCGGTTGCCAAGCAGTATGGCTGAGAGCGCTACACCAAAGACTCCGCCGATGAACTGGAATACAACGTAAAAGAGAGCATCCCATTTTGCGATCTTCCTGAGCCGGAGGTACGCCAATGTGATTGCCGGATTGAAGTGTGCTCCGGATCGTTGGCCCATTGGGCACCGAATAATAAAGATTGCCGTTATACCCATTCCTGCGCCCATCAGACACCGACGGAGAGCCGCATTCGGAATCAGACGAAGAGTGGGATACGAGGAATGGAATAGCACCGTAGTACACAAGCAAGCTGACACCATGAAGATCGCCAGTTCCGCACCCTCAAAGAGATACAGGCGCAGATTGCGGGAGAACCTCCACGGCAGCTCACTCTTCAAAGGATAAATTCCGGTCATGCGTCGAGCTTCTCATATCGTTCGCTCCCACAAGCCGCACGGCGATGACCATGGCCGGAAGCAGGAAGGCGAGAGATCCGAAGACCCACATGATGACCGCGCCAAGGACCTGGTCTTGCAGCGGCGAAACCCCAAACGGGTTCGGATGATCGAGATAGAAAAAGTACACGGGCCGGTCGCAGAAGGCAAGAAAGGCTGACAACATGGTATTCACAACATCCGCAGACACGAGATAGAAGAGAAGACCCCAAGTGAGTACACGGTTTTTTTTGGGCCATGGCCGAAGAAGGCACCACCAGAAGAGGATCGAGGAGCTGAGGAAGCAGGCGTGCTCCACGGAGTGCCAGTTTTCATGCTCCAGGGCAAAGTCGTAGGCCGCGGGTATGTGCCAGCCCAGTAAGCAGGTGTTCATCAGCAACCATGCTACGAGTGGGGTGACGAGCCAGTGCCCCAATCGGCGCAGGTTATGCGTGCGGATAACTGGAGCGATGATGCACTGGATGACGACTGTAGGGAGCCCGCGGAGGAGCGGGACTACCGGCGCGCCGTACAGCAGGAGCGGGGGTACGACCGACATCAACAGCAGATGCTCGACCATGTGTGCGCTGAGCAGAGCATCGGCAAAGCCGTCCATGGGAGAACCGATGGCGAGCCAGAGAACTGCCAGTCCAGCGAAGAACGAGCTGAGCCGAAGGCCCGTAAATTGAGCTGGACGCGTCTGCCGTATCGCCAGCCAGCCGCGCAGGTAGATACCTGCTGTGAGCACGATGGCCGTGGTCAGCCAGATGGGAAGGGACCAATCCGCGAATATTTGGCGCGTGGCTTCGGACATAGCTTCAGGGTGTGTTTGCAGTCGACGCGGGCGTGGCGATGGGCGCGACATGCAGTTCACTCGTGTGGGCCAATCGACGGGATGCATCGAAGGCAGGTGCGATATCGTTGCCGCGCAGAGTAGTCAGGAAGCTCACGAGGGCCTTGGTCTCCGATGGGTTGAGCGCGTTGCCGTAGGCCGGCATGTTTCCGCCGCCTTGCAACACCTGCCGGATCATCTGGTCCTCCGTCATGCGGGTGGCAATCGAGTCGAGCGCCGGCCCCCGCAGACCGCCTGAGCCTGCCAGAGAGTGACAGTTACGGCACTGCTTATCCTGTAGCACGATTGCGCCTTGGCGTTCGAGCGGCGTTCGAGCAAGAAGATACTGCGGCGGGACAGGGTCGCCCGTCCAGGCGTTCATGATGGGACTCCACGGTGTGTACGTTCCAAGCCGGGTAAAGATCCCCAGAGTGACTGCGATGACCGCGACCATGAGAACCGCGACCGGGCGGCGGCTCCAGTGCCGCTCGCCCTGACTCGCAAAGACGGGAAGAAGCAGCATCCCTGCGATGGCGAGTACGGGAACGACAAGCATCAGCGGTGTCTCGATCGACGGGGGCAGAAAGGCGAGGACCGAGTAGATCCAGAGGAAAGCGAAGTCAGGCTTCGGCGCAGTCTGGATGATGGTCGGATCGGGTGGGCCGCTCGGTCCAAACGGGCCGAAGAAGAAGGCGCAGGCCATGACAGCGAAGAGGATGGTCGCTGCGAAGACCGCATCCTTCCAAGCTGCATCGGGGACGAATGGCAGACCCGTCTTCGCCGTGAGCTCTTTGTACTCGCGCACGTAGATG
>Ga0302319_10007077_pt1 | contig 22125 bp, 18 predicted proteins | sample Bog_T0_2_FD_203319 | JGI IMG/M metagenome (GOLD analysis project Ga0302319, IMG submission 203319) | Peat permafrost microbial communities from Stordalen Mire near Abisko, Sweden - Bog_T0_2 | ecosystem: Environmental > Terrestrial > Soil > Wetlands > Peat | place: Sweden: Abisko, Stordalen Mire... | reverse complement strand
AAGAGCCTTGGCCAAAAGAATCGAGCCGCAGCCCTCCTGAAACTCGCTCGCCACGGCCAGCCGCCCCAGCAACGTGGCGCTGACCAAGGGGTAGCGCGGAAGGTGCTTCCGCGCCGCTTCCGGTATATGGTGCTCTCCTGATTCGTACAATACGATTCTGACAGTGCCGTCGAATTCGGTCTCGGGCCGCGGCACCCGGCTCAGCCGTTTCTAAGTTTAGTAGCACTGGTCCGGCAGCCCAGATAACCCAGGTCCCGATTTTGGGACCTGGGATTTCAATCACCGTCGCGCGACCTTGGATCGGCCTTTACTGCGGTTTGGGCGCGTGCTGCGCCTGCCCGGAAACCCGCCGTTCGCGCGGTTGAGCCCCGGCCTCCAGGCCTTCGCCCATGGCCAGCGGCAACTCCTGCTGCTGCGGCTTGGCAGTCTCGTAGGCCCGCACAATCCGCTGCACCAGCGCGTGCCGCACCACGTCCCCGTCTTCGAAGTGGCAGAAGTGGATCCCTTCCACGCCGTCGAGCACGTTGATCGCATCTACCAACCCCGATTTGCGCGGATTGGGCAGATCGATCTGCGTGATGTCGCCAGTAATGACCGCCTTCGAGTTGGCGCCCATGCGCGTTAGAAACATCTTCATCTGTTCCACGGTGGTGTTCTGCGCCTCGTCCATGATGATGAACGCGTCGTTCAGCGTACGCCCGCGCATGAAGGCCAGGGGCGCCACCTCGATCACGTTCTTCTCCAGCATCTTGTCCACCTTCTCCGGCTCCAGCAGATCGTAGAGCGCGTCGTACAGGGGACGCAGATACGGATCCACCTTCTCCTGCAAACTGCCGGGCAAGAAGCCCAGCTTTTCCCCAGCTTCCACCGCCGGACGGACCAGCACAATCCGGCTCACCTTTTTGGCGTTGATCGCCGCCACGGCCATGGCCACCGCCAGATAGGTTTTGCCCGTGCCCGCCGGCCCCACGCCGAAGGTCATATCGTTCTGTTCGATCGCTTCCACGTACTTGCGCTGGTTCACCGAGCGCGGCTGCACGGTTCGCTTGGCGCCCGCCGAGCGCTGCTTGCCGCTGTCGGCCAGCCCCTTGAGCGTGGTCGCCGGGTCAGCCACCACCAGCTTCAACATGCCGTTCAACTCGCCATTGTGGGGATGAATTCCCTGCTTGCGCAATGCCTCAAAGTCCTGGAAGATGCGCTGTACGCGCGTCACGCCTTCTTCCAGGCCCTCCACCCGCACCGCGTCGGAACGAAGATCGATCCGCACGCCGAGCGAGTCTTCCATCAGCCTGAGGTTTTCATCGCGAGTCCCGAACAGGGGCTCAAGGTTGGGCGTGATCTCCAGAGCGATCTTCAAAGGATTCAGCAGCCTCCAAGGCATTGCGGTAGGAGTGTGGTTTTCCGGCCCCTGCTCAAGGGAGCAGAAACCGGGGCAGTTTGAGCCGTTCTATCGGAAACGGAAGGAGGAACTTCAAGCGAAACACCCCGGAAAACGCTCCAGACGCAGCGCCGGAGCACAAATGGGGCATCGAGGTGAGGAGTAGGGCGAGGTCTTATGGACGTTCTATGGGCGAGAACCGGGCGCAGGCCGAAGCCCTCTGCTGCCGGACGAAACCGCGGGATGGTGTTGGCGACCAAATCGGGTATCTGCGCTTGAGACTAGCGCCAACCGCTCGCGGCGTCAATCACCTGCGTCACAATATTCGATGAATCGTGTGCCCCGGCGGTTACCTGGGCGCCGGACAAAACCAATCAAATGCCCGTCGCCGCGCCCTTCGCCACTTCCCCCAGGAATCGCTCTCGGAACCATATTGCCCGAAGATCAACTTCCGGATAGCAACAACCACCCGGGACCCTCTGCACTTCCCCTTCTCAGGCACACTGTCATCCTGAGCCGCAGCGGAGGGTCTGCGGTTGTTTCTCATCGATCCATACGGTCTAACGCACGGGAATAGCAGAGGGGAGATCCCATGGGCAATACCAGATTTTGAATTGACCCTCAGCGAGAATTCCCGTAGACTAAGGAATTGCGAGGGATGCGGATCGAGCAGCATTCTGGCCCCGCATCATCTCCCCTGACCGGCGCAGGTCTGTTTCGGTTCCGGGGTTCAAAAGATTAAGGAAGAACAATGGCAAACCATGTATCGTCGCTCAAGCGCGCCCGTCAGGCCGTAACCCGCACCGAAGTCAACCGCGCCAACCGCAGCAGGGTGCGCACGAGTCTGCGCACCCTGCGCGAAGCCATCGCCAAGGGCGACGTGCCCGCTGCCCAGGCCCAGTACCGCGAGACCGTCTCCATTCTCGACAAGAGCGTGCAGAAGGGCATTCTGCACGACAACACCGTCTCCCGGTACAAGAGCCGCCTGAACGCCCGCCTCAAGGCGCTGGCCACCGCCAAGGCGTAGCCTTTTCGCAAGATCCAAGCAGACGACCACAGCCGGGAACGCTCCCGGCTGTTGCTATTTCTATTCGTAGCCGAGGTCATTATGCCCGACCCTTCCAACGGCTATGAGGCAAACGCCGAAGAATTCATGCGCTGCCGCAGTCCCCGCATTGGTCAATCGGTCGTCCGCGACTGGGCTAAGTCCTTTGCGCCTGGAACGCAACTATTGGAGTTAGGCTGTGGCGACGGCGTGATGACCGAAGTGCTCGTGCCGCTCGAAGATCCCCGTAGCGCACATTGCGGGGCCGCATCGCGTCCCGCAAATCTCTTCAATTCTTCGCACAAACGGGGGTCATGGCACAGGGTCAACGGTTCCTAAAGGGACGCTCGGCCGGCAGGATTCAATCCTGCGCAAGCCCATCCACCCACCCTTGGCAATCCCGTACTTGCACACCGCCTGGACCGCGTACCGGGAGCACGTCGGGGTGTAACGGCATCGGATAAATCGGCCCGTCAGCGGATGAATAAAACGGTGATAGCCGACGACAGAGGCCTCGAAAACGCGCACACTGACCTGATGTTGGGGCAGGCGCATTGCGTCCGCCCCAAAAAGCATGGCCATAATCAGGAACGACCCAAGCCACGGCGCCGGCCCCTTGAGACAGCGAGCGAACCGTGCCTTTAGCCGCCAATTCCGCAATGGGGGCATTTCACACTGGACTGAAGGCGCTGGTTGCCACAGTTGGGGCATGCAATGGTATTCCCTTGAGGCCGGGCGAAGATATAAATCACCAAGCCAATCAGGTTCAGGAAGAATACCAGCGCCATCCAGCCAACTGCGTTATCCATGCCACGTGCCTTCGCGTCCTTGGCAACCCACACCAGCAACGCGATACTCAGGACAAAAAGTGCGATTGGAATAAAGATGAAAGTGCCGCAGCAGCCACATCCGGCGAGGCCGCCAGCCGCATTCGATGCATTGTTTTGGGCAAAACAGGCAAGAGGCGTAAACAGTGCAGAAACCGCGCAGGCTCCTGCAAACCTGTTCAAGGTCTTCATGATCTACCAGCTTTCAGGGCTCATGATTTTGCCGATCATGGTGCAGGGGCCGGCGCGGTAAGTCAATGAAAGGCCGGAGCGAGAATTGGCTCTACAGCCGTTCGAAGATCCCCGCCGCGCCCATCCCTCCGCCAACGCACATCGTCACCATGCCGTAGCGCACGCTGCGCCGCCGCATCTCGTTGAGCAGGGTGGCGGTCAACTTGGCCCCGGTGCAGCCCAACGGATGCCCCAGGGCAATCGCTCCCCCGTTCACATTCACGCGCTCCGGATCGAGTCCCAGCTCCCGGATGACGGCCAGCACCTGCGCAGCAAAGGCCTCGTTCAACTCGATCAAGCCAATGTCATTCAACGTGAGTCCAGCGCGTTTCAGCGCCTTGGGAATGGCGGTCACCGGGCCGATGCCCATCTCTTCGGGAAGGCAACCGGTCACCGCGTAGGCCAGCAGCCGTCCCAGCGGCTGAAGGCCCAATTCCCTTGCCCGGCCCGCTTCCATCAACACCACCGCTGCTGCTCCGTCCGAGGTTTGCGACGAGTTTCCCGCCGTAACGGACCCCTGCGCATGAAACGCCGGCTTGAGCTTGGCTAGAGCCGCGGCGGAGGTATCCGCCCGCGGACCTTCGTCGATGGCAAACACCGTCTCTGTGGTCACCGGTTTCCCTCCCTTGGCTCCGGGAGCCGACGTTGTCACGGTGACCGGAATCCGTTCGTCAGCGAATCTTCCCGCGGCTTGCGCGGCCAGAGCTTTCTGGTGGCTGGCCAGGGCAAAGGCGTCCTGGTCTTCGCGAGAGATTCTGTAGTGGCGCGCCACCCGCTCGGCCGTAAGCCCCATGGTCAGCAGAGAAGCCGGGTAGTGCTGGGCCAGGTAAGGATTGGGGCTGGCCTTCAACCCGCCGAAGGGCAGGAGACTCATGGTTTCCGCACCGCCGGCGATCACCACCCGGTCGTCGCCGGTGCGAATGCGCATGTCCGCCTGCGCAATGGCTTCCAGCCCGGAGGAGCACAGTCGATTCACCGTCACGCCGGGAATCTCCACCGGCAGTCCTGCCCGCAGCACTGCCCAGCGCGCAATGTCCCAGCCCGACTCACCTTCCGGCTGCGCACAGCCCAGAATCACGTCGTCGATCTCGCTCTTGTCGAGCCCCGGGACTCGGTCGAGCGCTGCGCCGATGGCCAGCGCCGCCAGGTCGTCCGGCCTGGTAGTAGAAAGAGCCCCTTTGGGTGCGCGGCCCACGGGCGTGCGCACAGCGCTGATAATGACAGATTCCGGCATGGGTTCTGCTCCTTCAAATTCTCTGGCCTGCCTGGGACTACTCAGGCATATCCAGCAACGTCCAGTTCAGCTTCGTATAAAAGTGATAGATCGTGCGGCGATCCACAATCGAGTCGGCCAGCGCGTCGTGGTCCACGCGGGCAGGCAGACGCGCCATTCCCACTTGCGCCTCGTGAACCCGTTGCGGCGAGGCCGGATCGATGCCCCAGTTGAAGCCGAGCACACCGCTGGCGTCATGGGACTGCAACCGCTGCTCTTCCGGTGCCGTGACCAGTATCACCGGCTTTTCAACAGTCTCTCCGCCCCGGCCGCCGTCGAAAAACACGAGCAGCGAGACGGTGCCCTTCACCGAGCAAAGCACGGCCCAATCCGACGAGCCCGCCCGCTCCAGGCTGGCGTGCACCACGTTTTCCGGCCGATGCGCCTCGAAGGTCTGAGGAATCGTGCATCCCCGCTGCGTGAGCAGATCCACAACGGCGCTCGGGAGCTCTGGAAATGAGCTCACCGGCAGATGGCGGATCACGTAGGCAGTCGGCTTGCCGGCAATCACAATCTGTCCCGCGTCGAGCAAATGGGGCGAGTCCTGATCCCACAACGGCGCTGGGCTCTGGCCCAAAACGCGGAGCATGCCGACCCCCAACAAGGCCCCTGCAATCAGGTTGTGGCTCTTTCTCATCGCTAGTTCCGCAAAGGCTTTCCGGTTTTCAGCGTGAAAGCGATCCGCTCCTGCGTCTTGGGCTCGCCGCAGAGAGAAAGAAACGCTTCGAGTTCGAGGTCCAGCAGGTACTGCTCGCTCACCAGGGAGCCCGCGGTCACGCGTCCGCCGCACAGAATGTACGCAGCCCATCGGGCCACCTTCTGGTCGTGCTCCGAGGCATACCCGGCTTCGCCCATCAGAAACACACCCGTCTCCAGCATGGCCAACGCTCCGGTTCCCGGCCCAGGAATCTGTGTGCGTGGCTGCGGAGCCGAATAACTTCCAGCAGCCAACTCCGCGGCATACGCCTTCGCATCCAGCAACTGGCGTTCGCGGTTCAATGTGATCCGATCCACTGGCCCGAGCATTCCCAAGGGCCGGGCTTCTGCCGCCGACGTGGACACTTTGGCCAGCGCAATCGTCTCAAACACCCGCTTCAGCGCCGCACCCATCTCGGCGCCCTGCGCAAACCGCGACGGCGGATCTTTCGGGTCGGGCGGCGCAACGGCCACAGCTTGGTCGAAGGCGCGCAACAGCATCTCCTTGGTGCCGCCGCCGGCGGGGATCAGTCCAACCCCCGCCTCCACCAGACCGATGTACGTCTCTGCATGCGCTTGCCGCCGCGCGGCGTGCAGGCAGATCTCTGCGCCTCCCCCCAACGTGAGGCCGAACGGCGCAGCCACCACGGGCCTCGGGCAAAACTTGATAGCCGCTGTCATCTGCTGGAAACCGTGAATGACAGAAGCGAGTTCTTCCCACTCGCCTTCCTGCGCGGCCAGGAGAAGCTGCATCAAGTTGGCGCCGACGGAGAAGCTTTCGCGATCGCTGGCAATCACAAAGCCGTCAAAGTTGCGCACCGCGTCGGAGTCCGGCTTCAGTACGGACGAGATCATCGCCAACACGTCGCCGCCGATGGCGTTCTTCAGCGAGTGCAGTTCAATGCAGCCAATGCCGTCCCCCAGGTCGATGAGCGAACAGCCCGCGTTCGACTTCACCACCCCGTTGGCGCGACGGAAATCGGCAACCCGTGCATGCCCGGCCTGCTCCGGAACCGGCTCCCAACTGTGCGCCAGGGGGCTGTAACACTGCGGCCCGTCCGGCGAATACCAGGAGACGGTGGCGCTCTCCGGTCCTGCATCCAGCAGCATTTGTGCGGCGGCGCTCACCGGGAATCCGAGCGCCTTCATCCGGCCGGCTGTCTCGCGCACGCCGGCTGCATCCCACATCTCAAATGGGCCTAGCTCCCAGTTGAAGCCAGCGCGCATGGCACTGTCGATGGAGGGCACATGGTCGGCGACCTCGCCAATGCGGTCAGCGGCAAAGTTCCATAGGGACGAGAGGAATGGCCAAAGAAACTTCGCGGCTTTGTCCTTCGCCGGGTCGTTGGCCAGCAGCAGTTTCAGGCGCTCTTTCACGCTGTCGGCATTCTTCGCCATCTCCAGGCCTGGGAGGGCGGCTTTCGTCGCCGGCCGGTATTCGAACGTATTCAGGTCCAGCACGAGCCGCACGTGTTTGCCATCGGCGCCGCGACTCTTCCTGTAGAAGCCCTGCCCTGTCTTGTCGCCCAGCCAGCCCCGCTTCACAATCTCTTCCAGCACCGTGGCGAACTTGCCCTGGGGCACGCCTTGCGGGAAGTTGGCCGCCACATGGGCCAAAATATCGATGCCCACCATGTCAGCCAGCCGGAAGGTTCCGGTCCGCGGCCATCCAATCGCCGACCCGGTGAGCACGTCGACTTCCTCCACGGTCAGGCCCTGATCCAGCAGGAGCGTGGCCGCGGTAAACATTACCGCAACGCCGATGCGGTTGGCGATGAAGTTGGGCGTGTCCTTGGCAAACACCACTTGCTTGCCGAGGTTCCTGTCGGCGAAGGCTGCAAACTGCGCAACCAGCTCGGCGTCGGTCTCGTCGGTTGGAATCACTTCCAGCAGCCGCATGTAGCGGGGAGGATTGAAAAAGTGCGTCCCGAAGAATCGGGTGCGATGGCCGCCTAACCCGGCCGCGATTTGCTTCACCGGCAAGCCGGAGGTATTGGTTGTGAGTACGAGGCGTGGCGCGAGATGCGGCACAACCTTCGCTAGCAGAGCCGTCTTGATGGCTAGATTTTCTGCCACGGCCTCAATCACCCAGTCGCATGCGGAAAGCTTGGCCAGATCGTCGTCAAAATTGCCGGGCGTGACCAAGGCCGCGGCGGAAGCCTCGTAGAACGCCGCAGGCTTGGCCGTTCGCAGAGCTTCCAGCGCCCCCTTGGCGAGCCGGTTGCGGTCACCCTCACCGGCCGGAACCATATCCAACAGCAGCGTGGGAATTCCGGCATTGGCCAGGTGGGCGGCGATGCGCGAACCCATGGTTCCGGCGCCAAGAACGGCCGCGCGGCGCACCAGCAATGGTTTTGCGGAAAGACCGGCAGCGGGAGCGGCGGCCAAAGCGGTAGAACTCATACGGAATCTCCCTCAAGCGGCCTGACTGACCAAAACCCCAGCCGCGCGGAAACTCTCGAAGGATACGGAAGTGCGCGGCGAGGGGTCAAGGCGCGGACGGGCTTCTCAACCGGGCGCGGTGTTAGAGCTGTTTGCGCAGACTTTCAAACACCAGGTAGCCAATCAACGCAGAAAACAGGGCGATCGCGAAGTTTGTTCCGGTGAAGATGTCGCGAAGTGCGACCGTCATGCTCTTGCCGGGTCCATTCGATCGCGTAAACTCGCCCATCAACAGGTTGGAATAAAACAGAAAAACAATAAATGCGATCTCGATCGCTGCTCGCCAAAGCGGCATGCGGCGCGTCCGGCCGTCTGAGTTCTTCGCCATAGGAGCTTCTAGAGTAGCAAGAATGCGGCCGAGACCTGCTGACAACCGTGCGCGGTCAGGGCAATCGCCTTTCAAATTCGAAATCGCGGGTTCTCCAACCTTCCCTGCAAACTAGGGAGAAAACAACCGCAGATCCTTCACGACGTTCAGGATGACAAACGTTCGTTGCAAAGAGGATGACAGTGCCGGGGTTGGCCTGTGCTCTCCAGTTTTCAGGGCAGATCCTTCGTCGCAGCGCTCCTCAGGATGACAATTCGACGAAGGTGCTCCAACAATTCCCCATGCGGTTGCCGGCAGCGCGCGGCCCTTTCAACCAACTCGCGACGCCTTGCAGCCCCAGATTCTCAAGGCTTGCGGTAGACGACTCTCCCGGAGCGGATCGTCATGCGCACCCGGGAGAAGTTGCTCAAGCTTTCCGCTGGGTCCGCATCCAGGATGGTCAGATCGGCCAGCTTGCCCATCGTAATCGTTCCCTCTTGATCCAGGACCCGCATGCGCGCAGCCGGGTTGGTCGTCAACATGGCCAGGACATCCTGCGCATTCAGCCCGCACTTGGCCAGGCCCTCAAATTCGCCCTCGGTCGAATAGTCGGTCATGTAACCCACATCTGTGCCAAAGATCAGCGTTCCGCCCAGTGCGTGAAACCGGCGCACTTCGGCATAAATCGGGTCAAGGTAATGCGGGTCCGCAGTCACGGTGGTGGCGAACATCTTCAGCGTCGGCGTCATGGCCATATGGTGGCTGACCACGGCTTCCAGCAACCCCTTGGTGATGCCGTCCGTATCGTCGGCGGCATGTGCCAGGACGTCGACGCCGCTGTCCATGGCCACGCGCGTTCCGGCCAGGTTCGAGGGGTGGGCAAACACCAGTTTGCCTCTCTGATGGGTTTCTTCCACAGCCGCGGAAGCAATGTCCAGCGGCATGGGCAACACATGCCCGTGCTGCACCCACGAACCGGTAAACAGCTTGGTCAGGTCCGCGCCCCCACCCAGATTCCTGCGAACCACGCTGCGCGCCTGTTGCGGCGTCTCCGGCTGCGGCATGAACGCAAGCATCCAGCGCGGAACCTGATCGCGTAAATAAAACGGCACACCATGCGGCGGATAAAGCGCCGTGCCTGCGGTATACACGAAGGGCCCATTCAACTCGCCCTCCTCAATTCTGCGACGAATCGAAATCGTATCGGAAGGGTTCGACCCGAGATCGACCACCGTGGTAAAGCCGCGGCTCAAGAACATATCCGCAAGTTGCGCGTTGAGGTCGCCCGCGTTCTTCCACTCCGCACCGCTCCATTTCGATTCGGTAAAGTGGACATGGGCATTCCAGAAGCCCGCCGTCACCACGCAGTGAACGCACGGCAGCACGATCGCGCCTGGCGGGACATCGACGCCGGCGCCGACGGCGGCAATGCGTCCGTCGCGCACCAGGATCGTCCCATCTTCCAGGGGCGGGTCGGTTGGAGAGATGTAGATGCGCGCATGCTCGATCGCCAGCATGCCGTGCGCTAATTGCAGTGGCGGATGCGGCGTGCGCCGCGGGTAATATACCCTCCACCAGACCACCGCAGCGAAGACGAAACTCGCCACCACGAGCCAACTCGCAATCCGCAACGTCCAACGCAGCATGATTCACTCCAGTTCGCTTTAATACGTTCTCGATCCGGCCCAGGTTCATCCTGAAAAGCAAAAAACTCCGCGGAATGAGCAGAATTGTCGAGCTCAACGCTCCGCAGCCACTCCGGCGGCAGTTTGACCCCCTCCGGGCCCGGGCACTAGTTTGGAAGGATGCGGGAACTCTTGGTCCCGCTCGCTCACGAGGAGATTGGATGACCCGCAGAATCCGAACCGCTGTCCCACTTTTACCATGCGTACTGGGACTGGCGACGCTGGCCCTGATCGCCGCAAGCGTCGCACACGCGCAAGACCTGAAGAGCTTTGAGCAGAAAATCACCACCAAGGTGCTGCCCAACGGCCTTACGCTGATCCTCTGCGAGCGGCCCGACGCGCCGGTCTTCAGCTACTCCACCTTTATTGATGCCGGGGACGTGAACGACCCGTCGGGGCAAAGCGGTCTGGCCCACATGTTCGAGCACCTGGCCTTCAAGGGAACCAGCGAGATCGGCACCACCGACTACGCCGCCGAGAAGGTGGCCCTGGCAAAGGTGGAAGCCGCCAACGATGCCTACGAGGCCGAGTATCTGAAACCTGTAGGGCGTGATCCGAAGAAGCTGGCTGAGCTGAAGAAGGCTTTCGTCGAGGCGCAGAATGAAGCGCACAAGTTTGTCGTCCCCAACCAGTTCACTGACATTGCGGAGCGCAACGGCGCGGAAGGGCTGAACGCGCAGACTGGCCTGGATGAAACGGAATACTTCTGGTCCATGCCGGAAAACCGGCTCGAACTCTGGGCATGGATGGAGAGCAGCCGCCTGGCCGACACGGTGCCCCGCGAGTTTTACAAGGAACGCGACGTAGTGCTGGAAGAGCGCCGCATGCGCACCGATTCAAATCCCGAAGGCCGCCTCTTCGAGCAATTCCTGGCCACCGCCTATGTGGCGCACAACTATGGCCGCAGCGGCGTGGGCTGGCCCAGCGAAGTAAGCCAGATCAACGCCACCGAGGCCATGGCCTTCCACAAGAAGTACTACGTCGGCGCCAACATCGTCGTCGCTGTAGTGGGCGATGTGAAGGCCTCCGAAGCGATGCCGATGCTGGAGAAGTACTTCAGCCGCGTGCCCGGCGGCCCCCGGCCGGAAGAGATGACGACCGTCGAACCCAAGCAGTTTGCCGAGAAGACGGTGGTGATTCGCGACCCCAGCCAGCCGATCTATATAGAGGGCTATCACCGGCCAAACTACCGCGACCCCGATAGCGCCGTCTACGACGCGATCAGCGACATCCTCTCCAACGGACGGGTCTCGCGTCTGTATCGCAGCCTGGTGCGCGACCAGCAGATCGCGGCAGTCGCCGAAGGCGTCAGTCCCTACCCTGGCGACAAGTATCCAGGCCTGTTCGTCTTCTTCGCCGCTCCACTGCCCGGCCACACACCGGAGCAGATGCGCGACGCCATCCATAAGGAGATCGACAACCTGAAGGGCGCCGATGTCTCCGACGAAGAGCTGGCCATGTTCAAGACGCGCACTCGCGCCGACCTACTGCGCGGGCTGGCTGACAACCAGGGCCTGGCCAACGATTTGGCCGAATACCAGACGCGTTTCGGCGATTGGCGCGAACTCTTCCAGCAACTCGACAAGGTAGACAAGGTGACCAAGGCCGATATTCGGCGCGTGGCCAACTCGGTGTTCGTCACTGGGAACCGCACCGAAGCCTGGACCGAGACCGAAGCGCCGAGCGGACCCGGGCCGCAAGCCCCAGCCAAAGACGGGGGTGCGCAATGAGCACCGCATCTCACGGTACACCTTACAGCGATTTCAAAGGGCACGGCTTGAACCGAACGAAGCACACGGGCTCGAGCGGGACCACAGGTACGGGCTTTGGCCCGTACCCCAACCAGCCAAAAGCAAGCGGGGCTTTAGCCCGCGAGGGAATCGGCATTCTCAAAACCATCGTCACCATGGCATGCTTCGCGGCTCTCTTCGCCACAACGGTTCTCCCCGCGCAACAGGAAAAGCCCTGGGAGAAGATTCCCGTTCCCAAGCTGCACGACTTCAAACCGCAGCAGCCCAAGCGCATCGAGCTCAAGAACGGCATCGTGATCTTTCTTCAGGAAGATCATGAGCTCCCCTTTGTTTCCGGATCGGTGCTCATCCCCGGCGGCGCGCGCGATGAGGCTCCCGCCAAGGCAGGTCTGGTCGGTCTTTACGGTCAGGCATGGCGCACCAGCGGCACCGCGAAGATGGATGGCGACGCCCTCGACGATCTGCTCGAGGCCAAAGCCGCGCACATCGAGACCGGAGGCGGCGGAGATTCAACGTCGCTCGCCTGGGATTCACTGAAAGGCGATGCAGACCAGGTCTTCTCCCTGGCGCTCGACCTGCTTCTGCACCCCAAGTTCAGCGAAGAGAAGTTGCAGCTTGCGCAGCAGCAGGAAGCGACAGGCATCGTCCGCCGCAACGACGAGGAGTCGGAGATTGCGCAGCGCGAAGCCGCCAAGCTGGTCTACGGGGCCAACAGTCCCTACACCCGCCAGCCGGAGCTCGCAACGATTGGCGCCGTCACCATTGCCGACCTGCAGGCCTGGCACGACCGCACCATTGGCGGGAAGCTCATTGTGGGCATCAGCGGCGACTTCGACTCGGCGGCCATGGAGGCCAAGCTCCGTGCAGCATTCGAAAGCCTACCCACCGCCAAGCCCGCGCCCGCGCGGCACGATGTTTTTGCCGGCCCGACGCCGGGCGTCTACTTTATTGACAAGCCGGACGTGAACCAGTCGCAGATCGAGATCGTGGGACTCGGCACGGATCGCCATAATCCCGATGTGCCTACACTCGCCGTGATGAACGAGATCTTCGGAGGCGGCTTCGCCAGTCGTCTTTTCCAAAAGGTTCGTACTGAGCTGGGAGATGCCTATGCCGTCGGTGGAGGCATGTCCTACGCCTACGATCATCCAGCCCCGTTCCGCGCCGTCGCCCTGCCGCAGAGTGCAAAGACCGTGGAGACAGTCAGCGCCATACTGGCCGAAATCGCGGGGCTCACCTCCAAGCCGTTCACCGAAGTCGAACTGGCCCGCGCCAAAGACAACCTGCTGAGTTCGTTCCTGTTCCGCTACGACACGCGCGACAAAGTCCTGGCCGAGCGGGAGCGTCTGGAGTTCTACGGCTACCCGGCAGACTACCTGGAGAGCTACAAGTCAGCCCTGGAGAAGGTCACAGTGGCCGACCTGGATGCCGCAGCCAAGAAGTACATCCATTCGGAAAAACTGGCGGTCCTGGTGGTCGGCAATGCCAGCGAGATCAAGCCCGGACTGGATGAACTGAAGCTCGGCCCCATCCATCCCATCGACATCACCATCCCGCAGCCCGGCAAGCCGGGACCGCCTGAGAAGAATCAATAATTCTCCTGGCCCCATCCTTGCCGCGCAGTTGCTTTTGCGGCAAGGGTGGAATGCCGAAAATGTCTTCAGGGTCGCTCATAAGGAAGAAGCAGGAATGACTGCAAGTTCGCAACTCGCCATCGTCATCATGGCCGCCGGCAAGGGCACGCGCCTGAAGTCGAAGCGCCCCAAGGTTCTGCATGAAATTGGCGGCAAGCCGCTGCTGAGCCATGTGATCGCCGCGGCCAGCCAGGTCGTTCCTCCAGCGGATATCTTTGCCGTTGTGGGCCATCAAGCGGAGAAGGTGAAGGCTGCGGTTGCCGCGGCCGGGATCGGCTTTGTGGAACAGGCTGAGCAGCGCGGCACCGGCCACGCGATCCAGTGTGCTCGCGAAGCCATCGCTGGATACGAAAACGTTCTTGTCCTCTCCGGCGACGCCCCTCTCATCCAATCGAGCACTCTCGCCGCGATCTACGCTTTTCACCAGGCCCAGCACGCGGCGATGACCCTTACCTCCGCGGAACCAAGAAATCCATACGGGTACGGCCGCATCTTCCACCCTTCGCCGGAATCCGTCGAGGTTGTCGCCATTGTCGAGCAAAAGATGCTCACGCCCGCACAGCTCTCCTTGCGCGAAGTCAACATGGGCCTCTACGCGTTCCAAACCAAACCGCTCCTCGCCCACCTCGATCAGCTCACCGCCGACAATCCTCACGGCGAGCTGTATCTCACCGACATGGCTCACGTGCTCAACGCGGCAGGCGAACGCGTGGTGGCCTTTAAAACGCCGAACGCCGACGAGTTGCTCGGCGCCAATACCATTGCCGAAATGATGGCTCTCGACGCCCAATTGCGCCGGGCCACGGTCGAGCGCCTGATGGCCTCCGGCGTGACCATCTTCCGTCCCGAGACGTGCGTGATCGACGCCGATGTGGAAGTTGAACCGAACACCGTAATCGAGCCGTTCGTCCAACTGCTGGGCGGCACGCGTATTGGCGCCGAAAGCCACATCCGCTCCTACACCGTCATCGAAGACTGCACCCTGGGCGAAGATGTGCTGGTTCGGCAGAGCTGCGTGCTCACCGGCAGCGTAATTGCCAGGGGCGCCCGCATCGGACCCTTTGCGCACATGCGCCCCGGCTGCGACATTGGCGAAGACGTGCATATCGGCAACTTCGTGGAAACGAAAAAAGCCAAGTTGCACAAGGGCGTGAAAGCCGGGCACCTCACCTACCTGGGCGACGCGGAAGTGGGCGAGCGCACCAACATTGGCGCTGGAGTGATCACCTGCAATTACGACGGGGAGCACAAGCACACCACCACCATCGGCAAGGACGCCTTTGTTGGCAGCGACTCAACCCTGGTTGCGCCCGTCAATATCCACGACGAAGCGTATGTGGGCGCGGGTTCCTGCATTACCCGGGAGGTTCCGGCAGGGGCGCTGGCAGTCGCGAGGTCGCACCAGATCGTGAAGGAAGGTTGGGTTGCTTCGCGGCGTTCCAGGCGCCCGCAAAAATAGCCTGCCGGCGATCCGCGCGAGGCGGGAACGGCCCTCGGCAATTCCTTTGGCCGATGCTCCGTGGATCATGACTGATTTGGGGCGCGCCGAGATTTTGTACAGACCTTCCTATCGCCATCCTGCTTCCGGTCATGTTGAATGAGAAAAATATTCAAATTTCGAGGCAGCCAATTTGGAGTTTTCCGCATCGCAATCATCAGAGTTGTTTTTGTCTGGGCGCGGCCGCGATCCAGGCATTGTGGCCAGTGCGAATCAACCATAGGGTCGAACGCAGGAAAGAAGCGCAACACCTGGCACAGAAACAACTTTCAACGGAAGTAACCACAAAGATGGTTACCGCTGGAAATGACTGAGTCGCACCTCACTCGAATACGCGAGACGTGTTGTTGTTTGACTTTTGCTGGGCGGTCGAGAGACACGAGAAACTGCCCTTGGACCGCATGACTTCGCTACCCTGAGCGAAGAATTTTGAGAGGATTTCGGCTTGGCATTGAATCTCGCACGACCGCAAGCGGTGCCCACCGCCCTGAATACGCGGGCAGACTCCGATCCGCGCACAAGCCTCCGGCAGCGGCGAACCTCACGGATTCTCGTCGTGGACGATGAGCCCCATGTTCGTTCCATGATTGGATCGACCCTGGAGCGTCAAGGCTATGACGTTCAACTCGCTTGCAGTGGCCGCGAAGGCCTGGAGATGCTCGAACAGAATGCGTTCGATCTGGTGCTTACCGACATCGTCATGCAAGACGGAAACGGGATCGCACTTCTCGAGCGCATTCACGCCCAGCAGCCGCAGCTTCCGGTGGTGATGGTCACCGCCATTCACGATATCAGTGTGGCCATCGACTCCATGCGCCGGGGGGCTTACGACTATCTGCTGAAGCCGTTCGAACGCGAGCACCTGGTCAACACCGTGCAGCGCGCACTCGATCATCGCCAGGCCCTGCAGGATAGCCACAATTACCAGCAGAATCTGGAACAGGTGGTGCGTGCCCGCACGGAGATGCTGCGCCAGGCCATGGAGAACCTGGAACACTCCTATGACGTGACCCTGGAAGCGCTAGGCGACGCGTTGGATCTAAAGGACTCGGAAACCGAGGGACACTCCAAGCGGGTGACGGCGTACACCATTGCGCTGGCGCGCGCCATGGGCATAGGTCCCGCGCAGATTAAGGTGATTGCGCGCGGCGCCTTTCTGCACGACATTGGCAAGATGGCCATTCCCGACGACATTCTCCGCAAGCCAGGTTCCCTGTCGCCCGAAGAACAAGAGGTCATGCGCGAGCACTGCGCGCGCGGGTACAACATGCTGCGCAAGATCCCCTTCCTGGCGGAATCGGCGGAGATTGTCTACTCGCACCAGGAGCATTTCGATGGCAGCGGTTACCCCAATGGCCTGCGCGGGGCCGAGATTCCCGTCGGTGCGCGCATCTTCGCCATCGCCGATACGCTGGACGCGATCACCAGCGACCGGCCTTATCGAAAAGCGAAGAGCTTCGATGCGGCCCGTGCGGAAATCCTGCAATGCTCGGGGACCCAGTTCGACCCCACGGTGGTCGAGGTCTTCCTGAAAGTGCCGAACGAACTGTGGCACGAATTGCGCTCCGAGATCACCGGCCAGAACCGGCGGTTTTCGACGTTCGAGATCGCTCCCGTGTCCCCAACCCCGACGGCCTGACAGCGCCGCCGTGCCTTTGCGCGAGTTCCCGGTTGAAAGCTTCCAGGGTGCTCGTTCCGGAGATCCCACACGTGCCAGCACTTTCTGCAAGCGAAGTCGAATCGCTCCTCCTCACGGTTCCCACTTGGCATCTCGAGGCCGGAGAACTTGTAAGGATCTTCAAATTCGAAGATTTCCGTGCGTCCCTGCGCTTCGTGAATCAAGTGGGCGATCTGGCCGAAGCTTCCAGCCACCACCCGGACATCGATATCCGCTATAACCGCGTGCGTCTGGCGCTGGTCACGCACGACGCCGGGGGCCTGACGGAGAAGGATTTCTCGCTCGCACAGCAAGCGGACCGGCTGATTTGAGCTTTGCCGGTTCACCGGATGCACCCTTCTCAGCTGTCCACGGTTCTGCTGCTCAAAAAGTCCCAAAAAATGGATTTCCGGCACACGGCGTACTCTTGTCCGACCGACCCGAGGAGCCAAGCGGCCCCGACTGGACCCTCATTTCCATCGAAGCCCGGGTGTCCCCTTTTCGAGACAACGCAAATAAGCCTAGTTAAATTAAATACTTGAATCGAATCTTGGACCGTTCGGAGACGAAGAAACGTGGCAGCTAGAGCTTCTCACCACCCAATTTGGGGTGCGTTTAGATGCGGCTTCCCGAAAAAGAATGGGCGCGAAGCGGGGTGAAATAATTTAGATTTTTGTATTTGACTTCAAGCCAATCTATGCTAAGGTGTATATATTCCAGTTGAGGATGCGGTCGAGTCTACCGCATCCGATCTGGAAGTAAGTTGCGTCACTGGCCTCCCGGCACGAACAGTAAAACGTTCGTGCCGTCTTTTTTTGTGGGCCATTCTTCGATCGCACTCCACCCAATCACGCACATTCTTATCCCGCCGGACCAAACCGCTCCTGGAGTTCCCCCAGCCTTTCCGGTTCCGGTTAAAATAACCACAGCGAGACGCATTATGAAAAAGCTCATCCAACTGCGCTGGCTTGTCGGGCTGGGTATTTGCGCTCTGACAGCGGCCAGCTACGCCCAATGGTCCAATCCTGCCGACGATGTGCCGGCTTACCACCCCTCCGCGCCTCTCAAGGTGAGCGCTCTGCCGGCCATCCTCTCCGGTCCGAAGCTCACCGGCGAAAACTTCCGCTACCCCTGGCAGGTGCACGTCTACCAGCAAGCGGCCAAGGCGAGCGGTGTGATCTACCAGCTTCCCTGCAATTGCCGGTGCGACCGCGCGTTGGGCCACACCAGCCTGCGCAGTTGCTTTGAGGGCCTGCATGGCACCGAGTGCTCCACATGCGCCAAAGAGGGCTTCTTCGCCTACCAGCAAACCAAGCTGGGCAAGACGCCCACCCAGATCCGCGAAGCCATCGCGCGCCACGAGTACGAGTCGATCGATTTAGACAAGCAGTAGGAATCAACTTGGATTCCATCCAAGCGCGAAACGGCCCGGCATCCAGCCGGGCCGTTTTTTCTGCTTGACATTGAGCTTTACACCTGTTTACTCTAGGCCTGTTCGAAACAGGCCTATGACAAACTCCAACGCTCGCGATCTTTTTCCTGGCGCACTCGAGTTGATGATTCTCGAATCGCTTCGCCGCCAGCCGGCTCACGGCTATGCGCTGGTGCAGCACATCCAGCAACGATCGAACAACCTGCTCCAGGTGGAAGAGGGATCACTCTATCCGGCGCTGCAACGGCTGCTGAAGGCCAAGCTGGTCAAAGCGGAGTGGGGAGTCTCGTCGACCAACCGGCGTGTGCGCACCTACGAGATTACCGCCGCAGGCATACGCCATCTTGAGCAGGAGATTTCCAGCTTCGAACGCATGTTTGAAGGCATCGCACTGGTCCTCAATCCCGCCAAATCCCCCGCGAACTGAGAGGTATTCTCATGAGTTGGATTCTTGACATCTTCCGCCGCCGCGCACTCTATAACGATCTCAGCGAAGAGATCCGAGGGCACCTCGAAGAGCGAACCGAGCAGATCATGCGCGAGGGCATGAGCCACAAGGAGGCCGAACAGGCAGCGCGGCGGGCCTTTGGGAATCGGACAGTGCTGGAAGAGCGGAGCCGTGAGGTGTGGCAGTGGCCAACCCTTGAGTCCATCTGGGCTGACGTGCGCTATGCAATCCGTCAGTTCAAGAACTCACCCGGCTTCTCAGTCACGGTGATTCTCTCGCTCACGCTTGGCCTGGGCGCGAACACCACCATCTTCACTTTCGTGAACGCACTCCTGCTGCGACCGCCTGCGGTTCAGGACGGCGGGCGCCTTGTGGAAGTCTTGAGGCACGATGCACAGGCTTCAGGGATTGAGGCGTATTCGAATTTGAGTTATCCGGGCTACGCGGATCTCCGCGACCATAACCGATCGCTTTCCGGCTTTGCGGCGTTTGACGGGGACGGCCGCACCGTTAGTTGGAGCCACAACGGTCAAGGAGAGATGGTTTATGGCCAACTGGTTTCCAGTAACTTCTTCTCCGTGCTTGGGGTAGAGCCCGCTCTGGGGCGTTTCTTCCAGCCCGACGAAGACAAAGGAGGCTCGAGCGCACCGACCGTTGTGATCAGCCATTCATTCTGGCAACGCCGGTTTGGCGGGGACCGTGCCGTGCTGGGACGCGTGCTTACTTTGAATGGAGCCGGCTACACCGTCGTGGGCGTAACACCCGCAAGCTTCAATGGCGTCATCATTGGCTTCAGGCACGATTTCTGGACCACTCTCGCGATGACGCCGATCCTGATTCACGATCGAGACCGAATGGGAAGCGACACTTCATCCTGGCTGTTTGGGGTGGGCCGCCTGAAGCCTGGAGTTTCGAAGAATGAAGCCCAGGCGGACCTGACCGTTCTTACCCGGAATGAACATTCTTCCGACCGGCATGCAGCGGTCATGGATGCAACCGCATTCCCGCTTCAGTTGATGCCGGGTCCGGTGCGCGGCTATGTGGCTGCCTTCACCGGCATGCTGATGGCCGCGGTGGGCCTGGTGCTCTTGATTGCGTGCGCCAATGCAGCGAATCTTGTGCTGGCCCGCGCAACCACACGCCACCGCGAACTCGCGGTCCGGTCTGCGCTGGGCGCGACGAGGTTCAGAATCATTCGCCAGGCGCTGACGGAAAGCCTCATACTTTCCATGATGGGGGGCGCGGGCGGTCTGCTGATCGCCTGGTGGTCCATTCCGGCGTTGCTCCGTCTCACTCCTGCCACAATCCCCGTCTCGATTGAAGCTCCTCTCGATTGGCGTGTCTTTGCCTTCACGTTTGTTGCCTCGCTTTTGAGTGGGATCGTCTTCGGCGTTTTGCCTGCATTACGCAGTGCGCGTCGTGACCTGGTTCCCGCGTTGAAAGACGGGAGGCAGCTTGCGGGTCCGCGGCGCTCGCGGCTGCGCGGCAGCCTGGTGGTTGCGCAAATCACGGTTTGCCTGGTGCTGCTGATCAGCGCGGGTCTTTGCGTCAGAAGCCTGATCAACGCCCGCTCCATAGACCCCGGATTCAGCACGCATGACATTGCCGTGGCGCAGCTCAACCCCGGCGGCCTTGGCTATACCGAGGCGCAGGATCGCCAGTTCTACCAGTTATTGCTCGAACGCGTGCGGGCATTGCCGGGGGTCAGTTCCGCCAGCCTGTCAGATTATCTGCCGCTCGGTACCAGCCGTACGGTTCACGATGTGCAGATAGACCGAGTCAACCCGCCACCGGGGCAGGATTTCATTCCGGTGCAGGTTGCCTATGTTGCGCCCGACTTCTTCCGCACCATGGGCGTACCGTTGCTCAACGGCCGCGACTATTTACCGCAGGACGCCGAGCCGAAATCGGGAAAAGTGATTATCAATCAGGCCATGGCATCCCACTACTGGCCAGGACAGAATCCCATCGGGCAGCACTTCAAAGATCACCAACAAACAGTGGAGATTGTTGGGGTGGCCAAGACCGGAAAGTACCGCACTCTGAGCGAAGACCCACTGGACTTCATGTATCTGCCGCTTGGTCCCCAACCGCAGGAATTTCTGGTGGTGCGTACCGGCGCCGGCGAGGACGCTGCGCTTCGCGAGATTCGCAAAGTCATCCAGAACCTCGATCCGAACGTGGTGCCAATGGAGATGGAAACGATCTCGCAATATATGGCGCTCCCCTTGTTCGCGGCGCGTACCACCGGAGTGCTGCTGGCCGTATTTGGATCCGTCGCTCTGCTTCTGGCCACGATCGGGCTTTCCGGCATCGTGTCCTACTCCGTAACCCAGCGCACCAACGAGATTGGCGTGCGGATGGCGCTGGGCGCGGACCGTCTCGATGTGGTGCGGCTGATTCTGAAACAAGGCATGCGCCTGACGGGGATCGGCCTGGTGCTTGGCCTGGCGCTGTCGTTCGCGGCCACGCGTGTCTTGGCGGGACTACTGTATGGAATCAAGCCCGGGGATCCGCTGACCTTCGCGGGCGTCTCAGTGTTTCTGGGCCTTGTGGCATTCATCTCGTGCTACCTTCCCGCGCGCCGCGCCGCTTCGATCGATCCCATGAGATCCCTTCGGGCGGAATGAGACTCGGGCGCCCTGGGACTGTTCCAGGCGTTCAACGAATTTTGAGGACCGACTATGGACTGGTTAGCGAGTATCTTCCGCCGTCGCCGTCTCTACAACGACCTTCGAGAGGAGATGCGCCTGCATCTTGAAGAGCGCACCGAACAGTTGGTGCACGAGGGCATGAGCCGCAGGGAAGCCGAGCAGGCCGCCCGCCGCGCGTTCGGAAATCGCACAGTTCTAGAGGAACGCAGCCGTGAAGTGTGGCAGTGGCCGACGCTGGAATCGATCGGGGCCGATGTGCGCTACGCTCTGCGCCAGTTGCGCCGTTCTCCGGGTTTTGCCGTCACCGCGGTTTCGACACTGGCGTTGGGCATCGGAGCCAACGCCGTGGTGTTCAGCCTGGTGGACTCGCTGGTGTTCAAGCCCATGAATGTTCCCGGCGGCAAGAACATGTACACGATAGAAAACCGAAGAGGAGGGATTCCCGGGCAATCGTATCCGGATTATCTCGACCTACGCGACCGGAGCCACAGTTTCGCGGGAATGCTGGTTTGCGAAATCTCAACAGCGGGACTGGACTCGGATGGCAACCCGGCGCCGATCTGGCTCTACACCGCGAGTGGGAACTATTTCGATGTCCTCCAGGTCCAGCCTTACCTTGGCCGCTTCTTCCATGCATCGGATGAACGCGGGCCGAATAGTGCGCCGTATCTCGTGCTGAGCTACGCATACTGGTCAAGTCACTTTCAGGGCGATCGCGGCGTGGTGGGACGCGTGGTGCGCCTGAACAAGCACGCCTATACGATTCTCGGCGTGGCGCCACAGGGGTTTAGTGGGACCGAGCTGTTCTATGCGCCGGACTTGTGGGCGCCGATTGTGAACCAACAGGAGATCGAGGGGAGCAACAATCTGGATGCGCGCGGAAACCGCGGCCGCTGGATTGTGGGGCGCTTGCAAGACGGGGTGACGCCGGCACAAGCCACGGCAGACCTTAACTCGGTGGCGGCGTGGCTGGCCAAGACGTATCCAAAAGACGATGAAGGCATTGAATTCAAGATAGCGCGTCCAGGGTTAGCCGGAGACATGCTAGTCTCCTGTCCTAGTTAATTCTTTACAGCGTCTGACCTTGTCGAGGATTACGTCGGCCGAGGCTTTCCATACGAAGGGCGTGGGGGCACCATTCCAGTTGGCGAGCCACTGGTAGATGGC
>Ga0302319_10007076_pt1 | contig 22128 bp, 20 predicted proteins | sample Bog_T0_2_FD_203319 | JGI IMG/M metagenome (GOLD analysis project Ga0302319, IMG submission 203319) | Peat permafrost microbial communities from Stordalen Mire near Abisko, Sweden - Bog_T0_2 | ecosystem: Environmental > Terrestrial > Soil > Wetlands > Peat | place: Sweden: Abisko, Stordalen Mire... | reverse complement strand
GAAACGGCTGCCGGCCGTCGCCCCGCATGACCACGGTGGGCGGGCGCAGGGTCAGGCGGAGCCGGGGATCGTTCGTGATCGTGGTGAGGTGCGGGGCCGATGCCAGGTGGGCCAGCCGGTGCACGGTCAGGGGATCGTCCGCAGCGCCGAGCGGGCTAAGGCCGGCGAAAAGGAGGAAAAGGCCAGAGGTCGATTTCATGGGGGAAAGACGGCGGTTTTGAGTCCTATTCCGGCAGGGTTGGCACGAGGAAGTAGACGGCGAGGCCGAAGGCGGCGAATGCCGCCGCCAGCCCGAGGCCGATCGGACCCGAGATCGTCTTTTTCAAAAAAATGCCGCGCACGATCCAGTAGCCGGCTGGGAAAAAGCTCAGAAGAAAAATCTCACCGAGATTGGCCAGACTCTTGGTTGGGCCGTAGCCGCTGCCGCACAAGGAGTACCAGGCATACGGCGCGATCCAAGGCAGGGTGATTTCCCACCAGCGCCAGACGAACCTTTGCCGGACGACGGCAAAGGCGATGGCTTGGCCGAGGAGGCCGGGTCCGAAAAGGGTGAGGAACTCGATCAGGTTCACGAGGGACGAGGGTCAAACTGCCATCCTGGCCGGCGGTTGCTCGGCCGTTTCCGCCCCTAGGGTGAAGGCCCCATAGGAGCGGCCCTGGGCCGGTGGTAGGCTGCGGTTATGAATCCCCTGCTTCTTATCCTTATCTTACTCCTATTGTTTGGCGGCGGCGGCTTTTATTTCGGCGGTCCGGTCTACGGCGGCGGCGGCCTGGGACTGGTGCTGGTGATCATCCTCATCATCTTCCTGATGGGCGGACTGCGCGGCCGGCGCTGAGGCGCCGGCTCTCTAGCCCGATTCGATAATCAGGTTACCGAAGGGCGTGGTGTCGGCCGTGCGGATGAGTCCGATGGCCAGGGGCACCCGCTTTTTGAATTCGGGGAAGGGTTCCAGAATGAGCTCGGCCGGCTTGAGCAGCGTCACCAGGGCCTCGAGCTTCTCGGCGCTGTTGTTCAGGCGAAATTTCTCGGCCGCGTAGGCGCGAACGATGTCAAAGTTGGGCCGGAGCGCCGCCAGCACCTGCATGACGGTGGGGACATTGTCGACGAGCGACAGGTCAATGGTTTCGAGCTGCGGCCAATAGGGGAAGCCGCGATCCGAGATGACGAGGGTGTTGGTGTGGCGAATCCGGGCCAACAGGTTCAGGACCGCGGGATTGAGGATGCCGGTTTTGAGCATGGCGGGGTGGGGTGGCTCGAACTATGGGTCGGAGAAGAATCCGGTCAATGGCGCAGTCTCTGGTCTTGTGCCGGCCTTGGCTTCGCTTGAGAACGACTGATGGCCAAAAAGCTCGTCGGCATTCTTTTTGGGGGAAAATCCGTGGAGCATGAGGTTTCCCTGCAATCGGCGCGCAACGTTTACGAGGCGATCGACAAGTCGAAGTTCGATGTTGTGCTGGTTGGCATCGACAAGGGCGGACGATGGCAGATCCGCGACCTCAGGCAGCTGCGGGACGCGGCTTCGCCCGCGGCGCAACTCCCGGCAACGTTTTCCGGATCCGCGCTCGCTCTGGTGCCAGGCGAGCCGAATGGGCCGCTTAATTTTCCGGCCGAACGCAATCTGCCCCGATTCGACGTCGTGATTCCATTGTTGCACGGGACTTACGGGGAAGACGGGACGGTCCAGGGCCTGTTGAAGCTGGCCGACGTGCCGTTCGTCGGCGCCGGTGTCCTGGGATCGGCGATCGGGATGGATAAGGACGTCACGAAGCGACTCTTGCGGGACGGCGGAGTGCCGGTGGCGGCGTTTCTCACTCTCCAGGCCCCGGCGGCCGCGGCCACGACCTTCGAAGAACTCGCGGCCCGGTTTGGATCGCCGTTTTTCGTGAAGCCGGCCAATTCGGGATCGTCCGTGGGCACCCACAAGGTGAGGACGGCCGAGGAATGGGCTGCCGCTCGAGCGGATGCCCTGCGCTATGATCGCAAGATTCTGGTGGAGGAGTTTATTCGGGGCCGGGAGATCGAAGTTGCGGTCCTGGGCAACGACGAGCCGCGGGCCTCGGTCCCCGGCGAGGTCATTCCCCAGCATGATTTCTATTCCTATGCGGCCAAGTATTTAGATGAGAAAGGGGCGTTGCTCCAGATCCCAGCCCAGCTTTCTCCCTGGGTGGCGAAAGCCGTTCAGGAGATTGCAATAAAGGCATTTCAGATCCTGGAGTGCGCCGGCATGGCGCGGGTTGATTTCTTTGTGACGGATGACGGCCGGATCTTTGTGAATGAGATCAATACCATCCCGGGCTTCACCCAGATCAGCATGTACCCGAAGCTGTGGGAGGCGAGCGGGCTCGCTTATGGCGATCTGATCGAGCGGCTGATTCAATTGGCGGTTGAGCGCCATGCCGCCGAGCAGAAGATCGAGACGACTTTCCGACTAGGGTTGCCGACCTAGTCCGGAGCCTTTCCGAATCCACCCCATGAATCAGACGCAGGAATTTGTTGGCTGGGCCACCGTGAGAGTCGGGGCTTGAGCGCTCGGCCCGAGGCGCTAATTCTTTGCTTATCCCCATGCTCAAACCCGAAACCGTCCTCGTCCTCAATCCCCAGCGGAAAGCCATCAAGGGCAGCACCCAGCTGCTGAATAAGCGCCTGGCCGCTGGCGGCGACCTCCGGATCTGCACAGGCTTCATTCACAACGAGCACATCGATCCCCGCTCCCGGGACAGCCAGCTGATCGAGGAAACATCGACCTTCGCGGAAACCGTGATCATCGACGGCAAATGGTCAGCCTTCTTCATGACCCTGCGCCAGCCGGTCCATCTGCGAAAAGGCTTCGGCTATCCGAATGCGCTTTCGCTCTTTCTCTACAATCAGGACGGCCGGCAGGGCATCGCCCGGCTGGTCATGGACGGCACGATCGACAAGACGGTCAAACGCGATTCCGAGCACGGGGGCTATCCGAAGATGGTCACCCTCGGCATTAACGACGAGCAGACGGCCGGGATCTCGAAGAATTTCATCTACGATTTCGAGAACTTCGACTTCATCGTCTCCAACTGCTATCGCGAGGTATACGCCCATAACCGCGACGGCCGGCGGACCTTTGGGAGCAAGGAGGCGCTGGCCAAGGCCTATCGCAACGGCCGCGGCATCAAGCTTGCGGTCAAGGGGCTGTCGAAGGTGCTGTGGGGCAACACCGGGCACGAGGACGAGATCTTCATCCATTGCGGCAGTTCCTACTATTATACCAAGGACCGGCTGATGTTCACGAACACGCTGCCGTTCGTTTCCGTCCCGGCCGACATCCCGCTGACCTACAAGCCGAAGAGCTTTCGCTATTGCTGGATCATCGCCCGGTCCGACGGCCGGCTGGAGGTCCGGGCCTACAATGTTTTTAAGAACACCTGGGAAACCCGCGCGGCCCGGCTGCCGCTGCGGTGGTTTGCCCAGATTTGAGGCGCTGGGGCGTCGCTTAACGCCCTCAATCCCGCAACCAGGACAAATCGATCCGGCGCAGCCGTAGCGATCCCAGGTGCGATGCCATCCCATACCGTTCTTCCGCGTTATAAGCGATCAGGACGGTATGCCCGTCCACAAAATAGATCGAAGGGTAGGAGAAGGCTCCTTTGACATTGCCTTCCAGAACCTTCCGGACCGGCCAGGTCCTGCCACCGTCCTCCGAAAGGGCTGCGACCAAGGGCGTCCGCCCCGAGATGTTGTCGCCCGCATCCGAGGCGAAGGGAAAGCGCCCGGAATGATCGTCGAAGACCGCGAGCAGCGTGGCGGAGTTTGGCACCCGCTTGATGTTGGCCGGGGCGAAGGGGGATTTGAGCTCCGTCGGCTCCGGGGCGCTGAATATCTGCTGGCCGTTATTGCCTCCGCCCATGGAGCGAAAGCCATACTGCATCCCCTGATCGGAGCGGGCCCAGGAGAAGAGCGAGCCGTCCGCCAATTCCACGACACCCGGCTCCTCCAATCCGTTGACGCTCAGTTTCCCGGCTGAATCCAGGCTCGGGAGGGTCCACCAGGTCGGCGACTCAATCCAGTTCGTGCCGTCGTCATCTGAGGTGTACCAGATAACGATTCCGCGCGAGTCCACCGCGGTGAAACCGTCGTTCACCGGCTTGAGCACCCGGTAGGAGGCGAGAGGGACGACGATCCGGCCCTTCCAGGTTTGGATGACCCGGTCGTTGGCCATCTCCACGTAGGCGCCCGGGGCGGGATTGATGACGATCGCTTCCGACCAGCTTTTGCCCTCGTCGAAGGACAGGCGCAGGTAGGGCCGGCAGTCGATTTCGCTGCGCTTCAGAATATAAAACATCGCGATCTTCCCGCTGGCGAGGCGGAGCACCGACACGCTCATGAGATTCACATTGTGCGGGTCGTTCTCGAGCACCGGGGTGGCGGCACTCCAGGTCCGGCCCTGGTCGTCGGAATGGATCTCCGCAATCCGGCTCGCGCTGAAGTCGTTTTCCCCGCCATAGAATTGCGAATAATAGAACTCCAGCCGGCCGGCGGCGGTGGTCCAGCACGCGCCTTCGGAATTGCGCGGCCGCTCCCGCGTGGCGGAGATCTCCAGGACTACCTGGTTGGCGGTATCGGCGTTCGGCGCGGCGAAACTGAGGAGAGACGCGGTGGCGCCGAGGAGAAATACGGCGCGGGAAATGAGCGATCGCTTTGTCGGGATAATCAACTTTCTCCGGCAGGGTTCCCGCTCCCCCTTAAAGCATAGGGAAGACGTGATCAGAACCTTGCGGCGTTCCATGCCGTACCTCTTCCCCCGCGCCCGGCGGGGCGTCAAGCGTCAAACCGCCGGCGCGAGTTCGATCAGGTCGCCCCGGAGATAACGGCGGTAACCGATCTGGGTGAGGACGGCCGAGCCGAGAAAGAAGACGGCCAGGGCGGCGAACATCGCCGACAGGGACGTGCGCCGCAAAAAATAGCCCGCGAGCAGCACGCCCACCGACCCGGTGGCGATGTTGACGCCGTTCATCAGCCCGATCGCCGTCGCCCGCAGGCTGGGCGGTAGCACCTCGCAGACCAAGACCTGGTCGTTCATGCTCCCGATGCCCCGAAAGAGCGAGGCGATGAAAAGGCAGATGCTGATCAGGGCGATACCGCCCTGGCTGGCAAAAATCAGGATGAAGGGAGCCGCGATGAAATAGCACAGGCTTTGCAGGAGCATGCGGCGCTCGCGCCGGGACCCCGCAAACCGGTCAGAAATATAGCCGCCGAAGCCGTAGCCGCAGGTGGCGGCGATCTGGATCGACACCGTTCCGGCCAAGGCGGCGCCCGTCAGGGTCAGGCGGTAGGTCTCATGGAAGTAAAAGGGCAGCCAGGAGAGCAGAACCCAGCTCGGAACCGAAAGGCAGGAAGACTCGAGCAGCAGGACGAGATAGCTCCGCACCCGGAAGAGTTCGCCCAGGCGCGCCGGAGCGGCGGCGGCTTGTCGGCCAGCGCTCTGGCGCTCGCGCGCCGCCAACGGCCGGAGTGTGACGGCGGTCACGACGGCCAGCACCAAGCCCGCCGCCCCGAGGAGAAAAAACACCGGGCGCCAGCCGAAGTGATCGCCGGAATAGCCGCCGAGAACCCCGCCGACAATGAAGCCGAGGTTGCAGCCGGCCAGGGCGATCCCGATGGCCAGGGCCCGCTGGCGCGCCGGCTGGAAGCCGGCGATCAGGGCGACGGCCGCGGGAAAAAAGGCGCATTGGCTCAGCCCCAGCAGTACACGGGTTGCCAGCATCTGCCCGGCCGAGGCCGCACAGCCGGAGAGCACGGTGGCGGCGCTCCACACGGCCAGGCTCCAGACCACGATCCGCACCCGGGGCAGCCGGTCGGAAAGCCAGCCGGTCGTGGGCGATCCGATGGCGTAGCTCCAGAGAAAGACCGCGCCGAGGGTACCCAGCATCACATCGGACATGCCCAGGCCGGTGCGCATCAGCGGCAAGAGGGCCGCCATCACCGCCCGGTCGGCGTAGTTGAGCGCGGCGATCGCCGTCAGGAGGCCGATGACGTACCAACGATAGGAAGCCGACACGGCGTCAGACTCGGGGCATCGCCCGCCGACTTCAAGGCGGGTTTCGCCGAGAGAAAGGCTTGTCTTCCCGAAGCGCCGGCAAAACCCTGGGGCCATGATGACCCGCCGTGAATTCCTGGTCACTGCATCCGGCGCGGCTCTGGCTGCTGCCGCGCGGGCTGGGGCCGCCCCTTCGGATGCGACGCCGACCATCCCGATCATCGACAGTCACGTCCACATTGTCGATCCGACCCGGCCCCAGGGCGCGCCCTGGCCCCCCAAGTCCGACCTTTCGATCTATCGCCCGCACCTGCCGGCGAAGTTCGCGGCCCTGACGGCGCCCTACCACGTGCTGGGCGAGGTCGTGATCGAGGCCAGTCCGTGGCTGGAGGACAATCAGTGGATCCTCGATCAGGCCCGGGACCATACGGGCATCGTCGGCTTCATCGGTCACCTCGAGCCGGGCACGCCGGCCTTCGCGGCCAACCTCCGGCGCTTCGCCGCCGACCCCATCTTTCGCGGCATCCGGCTCTGGAGCAAAATCGTGCCGCGGACGGGCGAGCCCGCCATCCGCCGCGATCTGGACCGCCTGGCCGAGCGCGGCCTGACGATCGATGTCGTCAATGGCGACGATATCCTGGAAGATATCGGCCACTTGGCGCGCCGCTATCCGAAGATGCCGATCGTGATCGATCATCTGCCCTTCACGAAATGGGACGGACGGCCGGAAGCGATGCGGTCGGAATTGGCCGAATTGGCGAGCTGCCCGAACGTGTTCGCCAAGGTATCCTACGTCGTTCGCCTCCGCGCGGGCCGCAACATCGCGGATCCGTCCTTTTACAAGCCGGGGCTTGATGTCCTCTGGGATTTGTTTGGCAGCAAACGGGTGGTCTATGCCAGCAACTGGCCGGCCTCGGCCCGGACGGCGACCTACGACGACATCTACCGGGCGATCGCCCCCTACGTCGCCACCCGCAGCCGCCAGGAGGGCGAGGACTTCTACTGGCGCAATTCGATCGCGGCGTACCGGTGGGTGGCCCGCGGCGCCGCGGCGTCGCTTCGAGCCGCCTGAGGGCAATTGCGGCGGACCCTGCCATGAGCCTGCCCACGCGAACAGAGGCCGGCGCCCTCCTCGAGGCGCATGTGCGGGACGACTATCAGCGACTGCATGCACTCATGGTCGCCACCGCGATGGAGGGCTATGCCCGGCTCCTCGGCGCTGATCCCGAGCTTTGGTTTCTGACCGGACTGCTCCACGATCTGGACTTCGATCAATTTCCCGAAACCCATCCGGCCGAATCCCTGCGCTGGTTTCGGGAGTGGGGATATCCGGAGGAATTGATCCATGCCGTGGAGGCGCACGCCTACGGCTACCATGGCTATACCACCTTGCCGCAGTCCAAGCTGGCGGCGGCGCTCCTCGCCTGCGACGAGATCAGCGGGATCTTCTACGCTTACCGCAAACTGAACCCGGTCCGTTACGGCGAAATGAAGGCCAGCTCGATCAAGAAGAAACTCAAAGACCCGGGCTTTGCGGCGAAGATCGACCGCCGGACGATCGAACTGGGTTGTCAGCACCTCGGCGTTCCCCTCGACGAGCACGTCGCAAACCTGGTGAAGTTCTTCGCGGCCCTGGCGTAAGGCGCGAATGCGCGCGCCGGTGTCGTCAGCCTCTGCCGCGCGGAGGCACGGGCGGCTCGGTTTCGCCCTTTAGCCATGCCTGCAGCCTTTGGTACTCGACGTCGATTTCCCAACGGAGTTCGAGATAGGTGTCGTTCTCGAAAATACTCCGCAGAGCGGCCCGGCGGTCCTTAAAACCGTCGAGGATTGCTTTTACCGAAGCTTTTTCTTCGCGGTCGGAAATAGCGGCGGCGAGCTGGTCGAAAAGGGCGATCTGCCGGTCTAGGACGCCCAAAGCGGCCTGCTTCTTGGTCGCGACCGCGGCTGCCGGGCCGGGACTTTCCGCCAACGTGGACGGGACTGCCCCGACCACGCCAGTGGCCAGCAGGCAGATCACGGAAAATAGGCACGCGTTCTTCATCCTGTCTTCAAGTCATCTCCAGACCCGGCATCCGCCCCGTGGATGAGGCAAATTTGCCCTCGTCCAACCCCATCCGCTGCAGCACGGAGACGAACAGGTTGGCGAGCGGCGTGTTGCTAGTCGGGGCGGTGTCAAAAGCCAGATGCTGCCCATGGCGGAAGCCGCCGCCGGCAAAAATGGTCGGCTGGTTGGTCGTGATATGGGCGCTGGCGTCACCCAGATTGCTGCCGTACAGCACCATCGTCCGATCTAACAGCGTTTCTTCGCCCTCGCCTACGGCTTTGAGATTGGCCAGGAGCTGTCCGAGCAGGGTGAGGTGCCAGTGATCGATCGCCTTCAGCTGGGCGATTTTGGTCTCCATTTGCCCATGGTGGGAGAGATTGTGGTAATCGTCGGTGATCCGGGTGCCCGGAATGTCCAGGACCGGCGAAGCCACGCCGTCGAGCATCAGGGTGATCACTCGCGTCGAGTCGGTCTCGAAGGAGAGCCGGGCGAGGTCGTACATCACTTTGACCTTGGCCATATACTCGGCCGGATCGCTGGGATCGATGGGGGTCGGGACATGGACGACCGGCTTCGGCTTGTGCTCCCAGCCGCGCGAAGCCTGTAGGCGGTGCTCCAGGTCGCGGACGCTGGTGAAATATTGGTCCAGCCGCTCGCAATCGCGGGGATCCAGGGTCTGCCGCAGCCCCTGGGCCTGGTCGGCGATGGTGTCCAGGATGCTGCGGCCGGTGTCGAGCTTGCGCACCTGCGCATCGACTTCGGCCGGGGTGCCCTGGATGAAGAGCTGCTGAAAGACACTGGCGGCCTTGTCCTCGGGCGGGATCGGCACGATCGAGCTGGTCCAGGAAAGGCTGCGGGTGCGGGTATTGACGCCCAAGGTGAGCGAAGGGAAACGGGTGTGAACGCCCACATTTTCCGCAATGTGCTGGTCGAGCGAGATGGAGTTGCGGAACATCCCGCCGCCGGGGTGGGGGGCCCCGGTCAGAAAGCAGACGTCGGAGGCGTGGCCGCCGTCCACGCTGGGGTGGGACACACCGCTAAAAACCGTGAAATCGCGGCGATGATCCTTGAGTAAGGATAAATAGGGTGAGGCTTGATAGTCGTAGCCGGTTCCGGTCGGGAAGAATTGCCCGGGCAAGAGGCCGAGGTTGTTGCAGATAGCGAACATTCGCCGGGGCCGGCCGTGGGGCGCCAAGGGCGAGGAGAACCCTTTGCCTTTGGCGAAGACCGGCAGCATCGAATTCAGCAGCGGCAGGGCCAGAACGATGCCGGCGCCGCGCAGGAAGCTGCGGCGGGAGAGAGGGCGGCGGGTGGAAGTGAAGGGACTTCCCGAGATCGGCAGGGGTTGGGCGTTTTTCATCGACTGGTCTTTGGCCGCTATCGGTTGAGGAAAAGATCACTTTGGACCACGGCGAGGACAAGGCTGCGTACGCCGTAGTCGCCCGACTTGGTGATGCGGAGGATGTTCTCGATGTCGGGACGATCGCTGAATCGCACCGGGGTGCCCGTGGCGTACACCACCAGCTGTTGCGCGAGATTGCGGGCAATCTGCGCCGGGTCTTGCAGGAGCAGCCGCTTTAGCTCCCGGACATCCTGAAAACGGCGGCCGTCCGGCAGTTCGCCCGTTGAGTCGACGGGTAGGGCGTAATAGAAGGTGAAGGGAAACCCATTGTGCCCGATCCCGGTTGCCGGCAGTTCGTCATCGGAAATGCCGCGATAGCGGTCCCGCCAGCCTCCCATCACGTCAAAACTTTCCAGGGCGAAGCCGGCGGGATCCATCTTGCTATGGCAGACGGCGCAGCTCGGGTCGGAGCGGTGGCGGGCGAGCTGCTCGCGGATCGTGACGGCGCCTCGCAGATCGGGCGTGACCGCCGGCACCGACGGAGGTGGCGGCGTGGGTATACCCAAGAGACGTTCAGTGATGAAGTGACCGCGGATGACGGGCGAGGTGGTTGTCCCGTTGGCCGTCAGCTTGAGCACGCTGGCCTGCGTCATCATTCCACCGCGCAGGCTGTTGGGCGGCAGGGTCACCCGCCGCAGCTCGACACCTGTCACACCGGGAATTTGGTAATGCCGGGCGAGCCGTTCGTTGAGGAAGGCAAAGTCCGAATCGATCACATCGCGGGCGGGAAGATCGCGGCGGAGCAGTTCGCTGAAATACAGGCGGGTTTCCTCCAGGGCCGACTCGGTCAGCCCTTCGTCGAGATAATAGTCCGGATAAAGGGTGGCCGATGGGTCCGTGTCGGAGAGTCTCCTCAAATCGAGCCAGTAGTTGAGAAAGGCCTCCACGAATCGGCTCGACTTCGGATCGTCCAAGAGCCGCATCGCCTCGGCCTGGAGCACATCGGGCCGATGCAGATCCCCCGCTGCCGCGTGGGCCCGCAAGGCGGCATCGGGCGAGGAGTTCCAGAGGAAAAGAGCCAGCCTTTGCGCCAGGGCGTAGTCGTCCAGCCGTCCCGGCGCCGCTTCGACATAAAGAAATTTGGGCGAGCAGAGAATTGCGGTGTAGGCCGCGACCATGGCGGAAGTGAAGTCGCGGCCGGCCTTCAGCCGCTCGTGGACGAGGGCAAGGAAAAGCTGTACGTCTGCTTTGGTGGCCGGCCGCAGATAGGCCCGCTGCAGAAAGGACTGCAGCAGCCGCTCGGCATCCTGGTCGGGTGCCGTCGAGACGACCGCGACGGTCGCTTTTGGCGCCTGAAAGGACTTTTCCGCAAACGCCTGTGCCGTCATTTCTTCAGGCGGACGCTCGCCGATATCGATCGAGACGCCTGCGCCGCCCTCCGGAACTTTCTGCAGGGGGAGATCGCCGAAGAGCAGCCGGTAACCTGGCTGCGCCGAAGTGTCGTAGAGCGGGCCTTCAACCTCCACCCAACGGAAGGCCACGCCCGGCTGCCCGTCGGGCTGCGCCAGCGGATTGGTGAATTGACCTTCCTTGGGCGTTTGCCGTCCGCGGAAGAAGCGGGAGGCGTCGAGGGCGATGGAATCGCCGCGCAAGAGCCAGACGTCATCGAGCTGGGTGACGGTCGGATTGGAGCCGAGATCGAAGGTCCCGACCCGGCGCATCAGCAGGGCCTTGGCATAAACGCTGATCGGCTCCATCCGCCGGCCGGGCGAGATGTCGTCGAGGTTGGGGAGAAACCAGCGGGGCGCCAGGGGCACGCCGACCTGATCACCCTCCTTTTGGGTGAAATCGCGGCGATAGCCGCCCGGACCCACCCAGATCGTGTACCCGCTGATCCGGACTCGGTAGCGGCCGGTGACCGGAGCCAGGAACTGGTTCCAGTAAAAATCGAAAGAGCCCTGATAGTAGCCCTGGACCCAGCCCACGGCCTCCTGCTCGCGGAGTCGGGGATCGGCATTTCCGACCGTCAGCGGCTGCCGGCGGGCATGGACTTCGGGCTGGGCCTGCGTCCCTATCAACGGCGTCGTGCTCCACTCGGGAAACGAGGCCTGGAAACTCTGCAGGAAATGGCGCGTGATTGAGCTCTGGTCCCGGGCATAGTAGCGGTGGACCGCGGTGGGCGGGCGCTCGTACTCGGAGCTCAGTGTTTCCCGGATGGCATAGTCCGCGGCATTGAGGAATCGCGCCATCTGCACGTGGGAAACGGCGAGCGCCTCGCCCGATTTATTGTAGCGGTAGGCCTCTCCATCCTCCGGGAGGAGATCCTTGATTTGGAGCATAGGCTCCTGCAGGAGATCGCGGAGCGCGTTCTCATATTCGTAGCGATTGAGGCGCCGCAGGCTGGCGCGGCCGTGGCGGGCGGTTTCCGCTCGATCGATTGCGGTCAGCCGGGAGGTGAGCACGGCCAGGAGGGTCTTGAGCTCGTCCGGATCAGGGCGGGGCTTCGATTTCGGCGGCATTTCGCCGGCTTGCAGCCGGTCGTGCACCTTGACCCAGGTGGCGAAATTGGCCGGATCTTCCGGCGTAAAGGCCAGCATCGTCAGATCCAGGCCGCCCTTCTGGTCGACGTCATTGTGGCATTTGACACAATTGTCGTCGATGAAGTCGTCGGCCCCGGGCAGCGGCGGGGAACTGTGGAGCAGGGGGGCAAGCAGCATGAGCGTGGCCAGCCCGAAACCCTGTCGGACGAGACCGCGGTTCGGACGTTGGCTGCTCCGGATACCGTCAAGACGGATACCCGGCCTATTTCTGCCGCGTTGCAAAGGTGGGCCAAAGATTAAAGGCGGCAGGAGCCTTGTCCAGTCGATCACAGGCTTGGCCTCACGAAATGGCGGTCCTCCGCTTGATGTTCCGACCCTAGATGACAGACTGGTTGAGCCGATGCAGAACGGTCGCGGCAAAAATTCCCCGGCGATGGCAGCTCTGGTCTGAGGCCAAGTGTTAGGAGGGAGTGTCCGCCAGCGGCTTCATGAAGTAGAAGCCGGGACTGCAGAGCGCCGTCAGACCGGCGATCACGACAAAGACGAGCGCGAGATCGACGTGGAAATCGCGCACCACCCCGGCCACAAACACCCCCAGGCTCGCCGCCGTCGTGCCCATGAGGTTCAGAAGGCCGTAGGCGGTGGCGCGGTACCTCGGGTCGATGATCTCGCACAAGACCGGCATCATGTTGCTGTCGGTGAAAACCGAAAACAGCCGGTAGAGGACCAGGCCCACGATTGCGATGACGAGAAGCCCGGAATAGGCGGTGAAAAGAAGGCAGGGCGCCGCCAGCAGAAGTCCGATCGCGGGCACGAGCATGCGCGCCCGCCGATTGGTGCGGCTCCACCGGTCGGCCCACACTCCGCCGATCAGGACGCCGGCGATCGTGCCGACCGAGGCATAGATATTGGACGCGAACCCGGCGGCCCCCTGGGCGAGCTGGAAGTGCTCGTGGAAGAAAAGGGGCATCCAGCTGATCGCCGTCCAGGAGGCAATGCCGATAAGCCCGAAGTTGCCCATCGCCAGGAGGAAAGAGCGCCGGCAGCGCGGCCCGAACAGGCTGGCCAAGGCTTCGCCCAGGCGGGGCGGCGGGGCGGCGGCGGCCGGGCCGGCGGACGGGGAGTCGGGGCGGGGCGCATCGCGCAGGAGGCAGAGCAGCACCCCGCCGTAAGCGATGCCCCCCAGACCGACCGCCTTGAAGGCAAACGGCCAGCTATGGCTTTCCGCCAGCCAGCCGCCCAGGCCGGCCAGGCCGATGCCGACGCAGATGCCGGTCTGGTGCAGGCCGGTGGCGAGCGAGCGGGTCGAGCCCACATGATATTCGCTGACCAGAGCGAGGGCGGCGGGGATGTAGAAGGCCTCGCTGCCGCCCATCAGCCCGCGCAGGACGAGGAGCTGGCCGAAGGTCCGGGCATAGGCGGAGAGGAGAGTGAGGGTGGACCAGACGAGCAGGCTGGCGATGATTACCCGGCTGCGGCCGAAGCGGTCGGAGGCGAAGCCGGCGACCGAACTGGTCAGCCCGTACATGCAAAGCGTCGCCGAGGTCAGCAGGCCGAATTGCTTCTCCGACATCGGCAGGGAGGCGAGAATCGACCCGTGCATGGTCGTGAGCATGAGCCGCGCGACATAGTTTGAGCAGACCACGACCCAGAGCAGGCCGACCACGAGCCAGGCGCGGGCGGAAGGCCGGAGGGGAGCGCTCATGGCGGGGCCGGCCGGGCGGGAATCGCGCGGGATCTCATCCGCCGGACAGCTGGGCTGCGCTCAGTTCGTTCAGCAGGGGCTGGCCGGAGGTGAAGCGGGTGAGATTCTGCAGGAACAAATCCCACATCCGCTCCCTGAAGTAAGGCCCCAGGCTCGAGCCGGAAATATGCGGCGTCACGATGGCGTTGGGCACCTGCCAGATCGGGTCGTCCGGGGGACAAGGGTTCTTGTGCTGCGTGTCCAGGGCGGCGCCGGCGATCCAGCCTTCCCGCAGCGCCCGGAGCAGGGCTGCTTCCTGGATAATCGGCCCGCGCGCGGGATTTAGGAGGTAGGCGGTGGGCCGCAGCGCCCGCAGCTCCTTTTCCCCGATGAGACCCTGGGTGGCGGGGGTGAGCGGCAGGGTGAGGATGAGAAAATCCAGGCCGCCTAAAAAGTCCTGCTCCTGGCCCGTCGTGAACACCGTGACCGGCAGGACGCCGTCGGGATCGCCGGTGCCCGGCACGAGGTAGGTGTTGTGGCGGGGCTTGATCGGGTTGCGGGTGTAAACGTGCACCTTCAGGCCCATCTCGAGGCTGAGCCGGGCGGTTTCCCGGCCGATGCCGCCATAGCCCCAGAGGCCGACCGTCAGGCCGCGGATTTCGCGCTGAAAGACGGCCGAGCGATCCCAGACCCCGGCCTCCTGGTTGCGGATCAATTGGCGGAAGTTGCGGGCGAGGTTCACCATCATGGCGATGTTCCACTCCGCGATCGGAACGTTGAAGCAGCCCTGGGAATTGCTGGCGCGAATGCCGCGTTTAGCCAGCTCCCCTTTGTACAGCTGGCTGTAGCCGGTCGAGATCAGCTGCACCCACCGCAGCTTTTTCATCAGCTCGAAGTTGGAAGGCAGGAAGGTGGTGAGCAGGATGTCGGCGTCGCTGATCAGGGCCGGATCGAGGTCGCGCACCACCTCGCCGGGGGGCTCGAGACAGCCGACCTCGACTGTCGGGATCATCTGCCGCAGGGCCGCGAGACCGGGTGGATAGACGGGCGCGTCGACGACGATCTTCATCAGGGTAAGTGAGGGTGGGCCATCGGCCTAGGAATGAAAGCGATCAAGGCCGCGAGGTCGAGCGCTCAGGGTTCTTCGCGGTCAAACAGCGCGGCGAGGTCTCGGCGCTCCTTCTTGGTCGGGCGGCCCTCGCTCCGCTGACGGGCCAGCCGCTGCTCGAGGCTGGCCTGCTTCGCCCGCTCATACTCGGCCGCGGGCGTAAGATCGGCGACAAAGTCCGGCAGCTGCTTTGCGCTCAGGCGGGAGGGCGGCAGCGCCAGGATCTTGAGCGTGCGCGTGATTCCATCCCCGCGCACCGCGAGCACTTCGCCGACATGCACATCCCGCCCCGGCTTGGCCGGGAATTCCCCGATCGCCACCCGAGCGGCACGGCAGGCGGCGGTGGCGAGAGGGCGGGTCTTGAACACCCGCAGACTCCAGAGCAGCTTGTCGAGTCGGACATCCGGCACAGCGCCAAGCTGCGAACCGGGCCGGCAAAGACAATCCCCGAACGGCCTCGATCCGTCCGGGTCGGGTGGCGAGGCTGTCGCGGGTCATCGCCGATTTTGACCTTGCAACGCAAATTGGGCGCCCAGCAATTGTCCGGTGTAGACGCTGCTCCTTGTCCCCGGCCCCGTCCCACAACCGCCCGCTCGCCCCGCATGAAAATAGTCCTCCTCCCGTGTTTCTGCCTCGGATTGAACCTGGCCGCCGCTGTGCCTCCGGCCATTGATCCCTTTACCGACACGGTGCCCCGGGAGGCGGTGGCGCCGAAGCTGCGCGTCATTGCCCGAGACCCGCGGGTGCAGCTTTCGATGCATGAACCCGTCACGATCATGTCGGATGACGGCCGCCAGCCCTACCTTTTTTGCACCGCGAAGGGCACCCTGCTCGTGCAGGCCCAGCTGCGGGCCCGGGCCTTCGACACCAAGGGCAAGTACGTCTACCATTATCGGATTGGCACCATGATCTCGCGCGATGGCGGCGCGACGTGGAATCGCTTTACGGCCCAGGAGGGCCACGACGACGTCTACACCGAGGGCGGCATCCACCAGGAGCCGGACGGGACGATTCTCATGCTCGACACCTTCGTCATGCCGGGGAAACAGCCCGACCACGGCGTAGGCGAACTTTGGAAATCCCATGATGACCTGCACACCTGGGAGGGGCCTTTCGCGGTCGATTTCACCCTGCCCGGGATCAGATTTGGCGCCGGTTCCGACGACCGCGGCGTCCCGCTGCCCGCGGCCTGGATGCATCGCTCGATGATCGCTCTGCCCAACGGCGACCTGCTCACCACCATGTACAGCTGGTTCACGGGCGACACCGCCCCCTGCGCCTACATGCCCTCGATGCCCAAGGCCCGCTCCGTCCTCATTCGTTCGCGCGACCACGGCGCCACCTGGGCTTACGAGTCGACGATCGCGGTGGACGGCGCCATCGGGACCGAGGGCTTCGTCGAGCCCGTCCTGCTCCGCGTGGCCCAGGGTCCGCACGCCGGACGGCTGCTCTGTTACATGCGGACCGGCCGCGAGCTTTACGGGGCCCGTTCCGACGACAGCGGCGCCACCTGGAGCCAGCCCTTTCCCGTCCGCATCCCGGGGATCGACGTCTACCGCACAGACCTGTGGGCGCACTATTTTGTCGACCCGAAGGCGCCGGGCTACCTCCCGACCGACCAGCTCTACGGCTCGGAAGTCGACCCCGATTTGATCCAGATGGGCAATGGGACGCTGGTGTGCGCAGTGGGGGTGCGCATCCCGCAGCGCAAGTACCGGGAAAACTGGCATGTGCCGCAAAATGGCGACTACCTCGCTTTCAGCTGCGACGGCGGCGACACCTGGAGCCAAGTGGTCCAGTTCACCTCCGGAGCGCCCACGACCCAGTACATGGGCATCCGCGAGATCGCCCCCGATGTCCTCTACGTCGCCTATGACGACAGCGTGTGGAAGATGCCCGGCCGGGCCGTCGGGTTCCGCCTCGAGGTTCATCGCACCGACCGCTGACGCCTCCGGCGCCCGTCCGCAGCCCTCTTTCGATCCGTCCGCCTAAGCCCATGATCATCCGCAAAATCACCATTGTCCCGCTCACCGCTCCCTACACCTGGCCCCACACCCCGCCGGGCCACTGGGTCAACGGCGTGCGCAACTGCGTCTGGCTGCGCATCGACACCGACGCCGGCGTAACCGGCTGGGGTGAAGCCTACTGCGGCTGCTACGCGACTGAGGTGACGATGGCTGCCCTCCAGCGGATGACCCGGGCCCTCGTGGGCAAGGCCTTCACCGAACCGTCGCCGCTTCTCGCGCAGATGCGCTTCGACATTCTCTATTGGGCGATGCGCGGCTTGGGCGCCCAATGCACCAGCGCCGTCGAGGCGGCCTTGTGGGACATCTGGGCCCAGGCCCAGGGCAAGCCGCTTTGGCAGATGCTGGGCGACGGCAAGCCCCATTCTGTTCTGGTCTATGCCAGCGGCGGACTGGGCACGGTGCCGCCCGAGGAAATCTACGAGGAGGCGAAGGACTACGCCGGCCAGGGCTTCCGCGCCTTCAAAATCCGGGCGGGCGATCCGGATCTCAATCCCCCGGGAAATATCAGCCGCGACATCGAGCGGGTGGCGGCCGCCCGCGAGGCGCTGGGGCCGGACCGGATGCTGCTGGTGGATTTGGCGGTGCCGCAGCGGCCCGTGCAGTGGGCTTTTGAGCATTCGGCCGCCTACGCCGAGGCCATCCGTCCCTATAAGGCGCGCTTTCTGGAGGAGCCGGCCCTGACCTATGACGTCGCGATGTATCGCCGGATCCAGGCCCTGGGCCTGACCCCGACCGCGGGCGGCGAGTGCTTCTGCACCCCGGAGGAATTCGAGCCGTTCTTTGCCGCCCAGGCCCTCGGCGTCGCCCAGCCGGACGCGGCGGTGGTCGGCGGTCCGGCCAGCTGCGTCCAGGTCATGCGCCGGGCGCAGGCGTTCGGGGTCGACATTGCCCTCCACGCCTGGTGCGCCGGCGTGGGGCTGGCCCAGAATCTTCACGCCGCCTGCAGCCTACCCAATATCCTGGTGATGGAGTACCCGGTGACGAAGCACCGCCTGGCGAGCGAGCCCTTGCGCGAGATCTGGAAACTGAAGGACGGCTATCTCCAGGCGCCGTCCCAGCCGGGCCTGGGGGTCGTGGTCGCGCCTGAATTGCTGCAGAGCTGCGCCTTCCAAAAGGACGTGGAGCGCAATTTCTAAGGCGGCGGGCCGGCCTGCGCTGTCGTCAACCGCGGCCGATGAACGGCATTTTCGTGGCCATGACCGTCATGAACTGGACATTGGCGCTGAGCGGCAGGCTCGCCATGTAGACGACGGCGTCGGCCACGTGCTGCACGTCGAAGAGCGGCTCGGGCTTGATCGAGAGGTCGGCCTGGAGGACGCCCTTGGCCATCCGGGCCGCCATCGGTGTTTCGGCATTGCCGATGTCGATCTGGCCGCAGGCGATGTCGTACTGCCGGCCATCGAGCGACGTCGATTTGGTCAGGCCGGTGATGGCATGCTTCGAGGCCGTATAGGGGGCGGCATAAGGGCGCGGGGTCGTGGCCGAGACCGAGCCGTTGTTGATGATTCGGCCGCCGCGCGGGCTCTGCGCTTTCATCAGGCGGAAGGCTTCCTGGGTGCAGAGAAAAGCGCCCGTGAGATTGGTGTCGATGACGGTGCGCCACTGCAGGAGGGTCAGGTCCTCCAGGGGAATGGCCGGGGCGCCCGTCCCGGCGTTGTTGAAGAGAAGATCGAGCCGCCCGTAGCGCGTCTTGACCGCGGCGAAGAGGGCGGCGACCGAGGCCGGATCGGTCAGATCGGAGGCGAGGGCGAGGGAGGCCGGCCCGGCTTGGCCCGCAATGGCATCGAGCAGCGCTTGGCGCCGCCCGGTCAGGACCACGGTGTAGCCGGCTTTGGCGAGGGCGAGGGCCGCCGCCGCGCCGATGCCAGAGCCGGCGCCGGTGATAAGCGCGATCTTGGGGGAGGAAGTCGACACAGGATAAGGTGTTATATTTTCGCCGCGGGACGATCAACGAGGAAAGCGGTCGCGGGGATTTCCATTGAGGAGGCCGACGGTGTTCGGCCATCGTTTTCGCCCATGAACCTTCAAGGCAAAGCCGCTCTCGTCACCGGGGCCGCGCGCGGCGTCGGCCGGGCCACCGTGTTGCAGCTCGCCCGCTTGGGCTGTTCCAGCCTGATCAATTATAATTCCTCCCGGGCCGACGCGGAAGCGACCGCGGCCGAGGCCCGGGCGCTCGGGGTCAAGGCCGTCTGCTTTCAGGGCAGCGTGGCCGAGGACGCCGCCTGTCGCGGCATGGTGGCGGCAGCGGTCCAGGCCTTCGGCCGCCTCGACTTCCTGGTCAACAACGCCGGCGCCACTCGCTTCATTCCCCATGGCGATCTCGAAGCCGTCCAGGACGACGACTGGGCCAAGATCCTTTTTACCAACCTGAAGGGGCCGTTTCAATGCGCCCGGGCTGCCCGGCCGCATCTGGAGGCCTCCGGGGCCGGTCACATCGTGAGTGTCGCCAGCACCGCCGCCTATAATGCCAACGGCAGCTCCATTCCTTACGGCGCCTCCAAGGCGGGGCTGGTCAATCTCACCGTCAGCCTGGCCCGAGCCCTGGCGCCGAAGATCCAGGTCAACGCGGTGGCGCCGGGCATCATTGCCGGCGAATGGGTCAAGGGCGGCTGGGGCGACCAATACGAGGCCAAGCTCCAGGAGCGCATCGCCCAGGCGCCGCTGCGCAAAGTGTGTGGGCCCGACGACGTGGCCGCGGCCATCCTCGGCCTCATCACGGGCTCGCCGCTCGTGACGGGCCAGATCCACGTCATCGACGGCGGCGCGAACCTGGTCGTGCGCTGAGCCGGCCTCGGTACTCGTCGTGGCATCGCTACCAGGCGTAGGGCTCCGTTTGTGAGCAAGACGACGGCAAAGGAGGTATGGCGGGCGCGGAGGTGGGCGAGGGCAACTTCGTTGCGCCATTTGCCGGTCGCCTTTGCTGTCGACCTCCGGGCTCAAACGCGAACACTCGGGGGCGCTTTCCTTAGCTTCACCGTGGCCTTTGCCGGCGTCATGAACCCCTTCCGATGTTTGAGCCTCGGCGCGCTCGGTCTCGCCGCCGTTGCCTGGCCGCGTCCCCTGGCGGCGGCCGATTGGCTGAAGGTGCAAACCCCCGACCTCTCCCTTTACAGTGACGCCTCGAAACGCGACGTGACGGAGTTTGCGGTGCAATACACCGCCTTCCGGCACGTTTTCAACGAGCTCTTCGCCCGTCCCGGCCTGCGAGCACCACCTGCTCGAATCATTCTTTTTCGCAAGAGTGATACGCTGAAAGATTACGTTCGGTCCACCCGGATCAAAACTAAGAACCTGGGCGAGTTTTCCGGTCAGGTCGGCGCCGATCAGCTATTTGCGCTGGCTTTGTCGGGAGATCGGGACCTCGCCCTCCGCTTGGCCTTCGAGGACGACACGACGTGGATGTTGGGGCGCGTCGGCTATTTCCTTCCCCTGTGGATGAGCCAGGGCACCGGCGAAGTGCTTTCGACACTGTGGACGCGCGGCCAAAAATGCGAGTTTGGCGAAACCCCGGAAGGCCGAAAAGACGTCCTCGAGGACGAAACGATGGTGCCCTGGGGCCGGTTCTTCGAGGTCAGCAACACCGCGACGGAATATAAGGGGAAAAAGGGCAATTTTACCGGGATCTATCAGGCGCAGTCCTGGCTCGTCATGAACGCCGTCTTGCTGGGCGGCACTTCGCCTCGCGGCCGGTTTGCGCGGCTGGAGGGCGAGATGAAAGGGGACAGCTCCGATCTGAACACAATGGCGGCATTTCTTGGCGTCGACGCTGAACATTTCACCGACCAACTCTGGCGGATCGAACGGAGATCGCATCCGGTCAGGGTGGCTTTCGACGCGGAGTCCGTCCGGGCGGGTCTCCAGGCAGTGCCGGCGCCGCCGGCCGAGGTGCACGTCGAACTATCGGAGCTCCTCGGCTGCGCCGGCAAGACCCTGGAATCCGAGACGGAACTGGACCAAGCGGAGGCGCTCGCTCCCGCTCTCGCTTGCGTTAAGGAAGGGCGGGCCTACTTCGCATTGCGCCAAGGCGACGGCTATGCGGCCGCTCGGGCCTTCCGCGAAGCCATTGCGGCCGGCTCGGTCGACCCCCAGGCCTACCTCTCCTCCGCCGCCGAACGGCTGGCCGACACGAGCCATGGCGGCGGGGCCGGCGGTCCAGAGGCGATGCAAGCGCTCGGCGAAATCCGCCGCGGTTTGGAATTGGCTCCCGGGGATAAGAGCGCCTACCGCCTACTGAGCCAGGCATTGTTCGTCGCCCCCACCGTGACGGACAAAGACATCGCCGAGTTGACGCCGGCCTTGGCCGACCCGGAGGAGGCACCGAGCCTGCGCTTCAATCGCGCGCTGCTTTATGAGCGAACGGCCCGGCCGGACGAGGCCGAGGCGGACCTGAAGCAAGTGCAGACCGATGCTCATGCCTCGGCCGATCTGCAGGAGAGGGCCCTGGCGGAACTGCGCCGGGTGGTATTCGAGACCGATCGCGTCGCGGTGGAGAAACTACTGCAGGCCGGACAGCTCCAGGCCGCGCGCGAACGGGTGGCCCGGGCAGCTCTGCGGATCGACGGCACCACCGACGTCGAAGCCTACGCGGCCTTGACCGACCGCATCGGCGACTACGACGCCCGGAACAAGGCGCTGGCGCTCTATCAAGCCGGGAAGTGGCAGGAATTGGGCGATTTTGTCCGGGCTTATCTCGATCGGAATCCCCATGGAACGTTTGCCCGCAGCGCCGCGGGCCTGCAGCGTTTGTCCGAGCAAAAGCTCCGGCCCGCTTCGGATCCGCCCGACTCGGGGCCGACCGTTCCCGCAATCAGTTTCATCGTCAGCCGGCACTGGCATGGCTTTGACCACTACTTCAATGTAATTGGCGACGAACTGGAGGAGGCCTGGCGCAAGGTGGCCCCGCCGGGAGTGTACGTGCATGCTGGCATGCGGGTGACGGTGACGTTTGAGGAGACGAGCGACGGCACGGTGACGCGGATCGTCCGGCACCGGGCGCCGGACGGCATTCCCGACGCCATCACCCAGGCCTGCATCGCCGCGGTCAAGAACGGCGGACCCTATGACAAATGGAACGACTCCATGGTCATCGAGCTGGGCGACACCCCGCAGAGGCTGATCGCTTGCTTTACTTTCTAGAACCAATCTGAGATCCCGGTGTCCTTCAGCGCGACACCCTTCGACCCATGAAAAAATTCCTCCGGATACTGTGGAAGGATTGGATCCGCCCCCTGATCCTGCCGTTCGTTCTCATCTCCGCCGCCAAGTCCGCTTTCGCGGACTTTGAATACGTCCCCAGCGGCTCGATGAATCCGACGATCCTTGAGGGCGATTTGGTCATCGTGAACAAGCTGGCCTACGACCTCAAGGTGCCG
>Ga0302319_10007075_pt1 | contig 22133 bp, 19 predicted proteins | sample Bog_T0_2_FD_203319 | JGI IMG/M metagenome (GOLD analysis project Ga0302319, IMG submission 203319) | Peat permafrost microbial communities from Stordalen Mire near Abisko, Sweden - Bog_T0_2 | ecosystem: Environmental > Terrestrial > Soil > Wetlands > Peat | place: Sweden: Abisko, Stordalen Mire... | reverse complement strand
GAGCTGGCATGAAAATGGGCGATTGAATCTGGAATTCTCCACTGTCAGCGGCGGATTTTTCGGACGCAGCCGGCTTTGGTTGCAGGACGGAACTTTGTTGTCCGACCGGATTTCTCTTGATGGGCGGATCGTCACAGCCGACGAATATCGCAATGCAGTTAAACAAAATCCGAATTTGCCGAGACTGCTTGGACGGATTACGAAATCAAACCGACCGACGCCGAAACATATCCATCATGTTTTTGTTTCATCGCTTTTGAAAAAACAAAATCGCAGCGAAGCGCGGACATGGCTAAACGCTGGTGATAAAGCCGCTCGCTCGCTCGGACATTTCAAACGGACAAGTGATGCGGAGAAATTTGTCGAGGAGCTTTACCAAGCCGGAGCGGTCAAAGTGATTGTGCCGGATATTTATCATGGCAAACGCGGAGACCAGTTCGCCGATGCCTTGCTCGTGCAATTGCCCAAAACTTTGAAAGCGAGGCAGGCGATTCGCAAGGCGTGTGATAAATTACGAAACCGGAATCTCGGCGCGGTCGAGCCAGGCAAAGACATCGACGAGACGCATTTGTTTCTTTCAATGGCTTAACGGACAGCGAGGCAATCGCGCGGTTCATTCACTGTTATGGCAGGACGATTCGCAAACTTGCGCCAAGATTTGACTCTGCGGCAAGACACATCCGGCGACAAATTCCGCATCGAATTGGACAAACAGACTTTGGACAATCGCGGCGTCGCAGGGGAATTATTGTTGCGGCGGGCGGAGAAAATCAAAACCCGTTTCGGCGAGGACATCCGCATCGGGCGCTTTGCCGGATTTGATCTGTTTATCCGCTCCGGCTTCAACAACACCGCCGAACTCGTTTTGCGCGGCAAAAATAGTTACAGCACCCGCGTCACCGACACAGCACTCGGCACCATTCGCTCGCTCGAATCCACGGTGCAGGGTTTTGATGAGCGTGTGGGACGGCTGGAATCCGACATCAAGGATTCGCAAAAACGCGCCACCGAATTGGAGGCCAAAGTTGGTGCGGCTTTCGAGAAAGAGGAGCGTTATCACAAACTTGTAACCCGCCAGTCGGAAATCGAGGAGCAGCTTGACCTCACCAAAAATCAGGCCCCAAGCCAAATTGAAACTCCCGACAACGGAGAAAACGACGTGGAGATCGGACTGCCGAAGATTGTTGAAAAAACGGAAAAACCGGCGCGGAGGGCAAGAATAAAAGTTTGACCGCTAAGTCTCGCATGACGACCGACAAACAACTTCGCGGTATCAAGCTTGCAGACGTTCTGGAAAAACGCCGTCTGGATCAAGCGCTCAACGTCAAGGAGTTTGCCGTGCTTGCAGGCATTTCCTATTCAGTAGCGCGCGAGTGGTTTCAGATAAAGGGATTCCCGCGCGTTCAAGGAGTCGTGTTTTGGACTGATTTTGTTGAGTGGCGCAATCTTCAAAATGGAGGAAAACGTGTTTCGCAAAATTTTCAGCAGCCGGACGCCTCCAATCAATCCACTGAATTCAAACGTCCCGCCACCGCCGGTCTGCCCGCCCGCGCCGCTCAAATTCTTCTCGAAGCGGCGAAATGAAAACGCATGTAAAATGTTAACTTCATAGCATTGTCGGGCGCAAAATATGCAAGTCATCATTCTCAGAAAAATAATAATTTATCATTGATCGGCGACGGAAATGGAATTCTTCTTTTGTGTGACCTTCACTTGGCGCTCCAACCGAGCTGAAGCCTAGCCTTTTCGGTAGAAACGATGCAATCAGGACAGTTTCAAAATATTTGATTTAATCCACCAACGATTACGGCTTCCCGCCGTGACCAACGCGCTTTCCTGCTGCTCTTCACCGACCGCTGTTCGGCCAAAACTGCTCGCGGCGGGCGTGGAATATTATCATGTGGATTACGTCGGGCTGCGCAAACGGTTTTACAGCACTGACGGCGAGATGGTGGCCACGTCCATCAATTATGAGGGCCTGCCGCCCGTCGCCCCGGAGTTCGATGCCGCCGCGTTGCGCGCGAACATCCTGGACAGCCAGCGCAACGGCCAGCCGTATCGCGAGTTCACCCGTCGCGCGATGGCGGGCGGGGTGCAGGGCTACATCGCCTTTCTGCGCGGCAAGCGCGTCACATATTGGGGTCGCACCGGTGATCAGCACACGGAATGGTTTCCGGGTGTTGGTCACGGGATTTCGCACGGCGATTCGCTTCACGATGCGAAACGCAAACTGGCTCTCGTTTATATCGGAATGGCGACGGATAAATTCTCCGACGCGGACGCCGAGATTTTTGCCCTGCTCTCCAAGGAGTGTGCGTTGAAGGATGAAATTGAACGGGCGCAAAAAAACAATTGAACGACTGTTTTCCGGTGACTCCTGCCGTAATGTGCAGTTTATTTGAGCAGGGATGAATGTTGTTTCAGCCACCGCTCCGCAGTTTCGTAATCCGGGCAGGCGCGCTCCACTTCCCGCCAAAATCGCGACGAATGATTCATTTCCCGCAAGTGCATGATCTCGTGAATCAAAATATAATCTCGGACGAAGGCTGGCGTTTGGATGAGCCGCCAATTCAGGGAGATCGTCCCGCGCCGGGAACAGGAACCCCACCGTGACCGCTGGTTGCGCACCGAAATACGGCGCACGGGCAATTGATGCAACGTGGCGTATTCAAGCACTCTTGGCGGCAGCTCCTTCGCCGCCAAACGCCAGAGATGCCGTTCGATAGCCGGACGTAAATCCGCGCCGTGTTCGGTCACTTTGACGGCCTCGCCGCCGAATCGAATTTTGCCGCTTTCTCCGTTCTCGCCAGCCTCAAGTTTCACCGACTCGCCGCGAAACAGAATCTCCGTCCCGACCAGCCATTGCTTCGGCTCGACCGGATGCGCCGGCAGCCGCTCCAGTTGCCGGCCAAGCCATTCCGCGTTTCGTTCCGCGAACCGTCGCCCCTCGATGACCGAACCACGACGGGGAATGGTTAATCGCACCGAACCATCAGGACGGAGCCGGAGCAGGTAACGCCGCGCCCGGTGATTGCGAATCACGGCCAGCGGAATCTGGCGTCCGCGCACAGTCAGAAAGTTTTCAACCGCGTCTGGCTTGTTCCGTTTCAGGATAAAATCGAACAGCATTCGACAAGTAAATGAATTGCTGGACTCTTTGCAATAAATTCTCCGAAGAGCGTTCATGGTAATTATGTGACGAACAAAAATCGAAACGTGCTGTTAGTGCAAAAAATCAAAATTACTGCGCCGGGCTAATAGTTAAATTCCGGGCGTCCGATTATTGTTCTAGCATCCGGTTCTAAAAAAGCCGGATGCAAACAACAAAACGAAAGACAAAATATGACCATGATCAAATGTGGAAAAGGACAAGGTAATGGTGGCGGCTGGCCCAGCACGGCGGGGAGACCGTCGGGCGGCGGTCGGTCCAACGGCTAAGAATGGCTAGTCACAAGGCTGGTGGGCGAACAACCCGCCAGCCCCTTGGCCATTTCGGGCAGGCTGGACAATTTTCAAATAATGGAAAAAGCGGCGGTAGTAATTTTGAATTTTGCGGTTGTCATTTTTGAACTCGGAAGCAATTTCCGTGAAATGCTTTTCAAGCCAAAGAGTGATCATCCATGAGAAAAGCCAAAAGTCTTTTCCTGCATCGGCTTGGTTCGCATTTTGTCTGCTGGCATCAAAAATGACGCGTCCTATGCGCCTGACGTTTTTCAATGATGGCAGCTTTCTTCCGTGCAACCAATAATGCACTTCGACGGCTTTGGCGTTAATCACGTTCACGTCCGGGTCTTTCTCAGAAACCAGCATCCCAGCCCATTTTCGTGGAGAAGATTTGCCAGTCTTTTTTATCGCCCCGGAAACCTGCATGGCGTGTTCAAGCCATGTCATGCGGAACGTCATGGCGGAAGGCGTCTTGATTATCGCGGCAATGTGGTTTTGGATAGGCAGCCAGAATTTTGAGTGCGGTGATTCGCTGGCGCAAGTTTGGAGAACAGCCAGAATCATTAACGGGCGGTCAAATAACTGACACATCAGGTCAGCCATCCGAATTTTTTCCATCGTTGGTCTGTTGGAATTCAAAAACCGCACCCGATTTGGATCAGCATGATGATAAGGGCTTCCTGTGGCGAACATCACACGCATCTGCCTTTGAAAAAATTCTTCCTGTCTAACCAGTGCGTCGCCATGTCGCAGCCACATGGATTCTTCAAAAATCAGAAAATCTGCGAGCGGCTTAAAATTCTTCAAAAAAGGTCGCAGCTCCGGAATCTTTCGACAGATCACCCAAAAGCGTCTCCACGAAATATCCGCACGGTAGGCACGGATTTCGACGATTGTGCCTTTAATCTCCTTTTTCCACTGCGCTAGTTTCTGGCGGGACTTCGGATGAGGTTGATAAAGCGGTTCGTCTTCAGGTATTGTCAAACTCCAGTTTGAACCACGGCATTCTTTGCGGGTTGGGAAATAAGCCGGCCAGTTTTCTTCAATGGCTCGGACAATCCGTTTTTCAAGCGGACAACGAAGCCGCTGTGGGTAAAACAAATCCTGAAAGGAAATGTCGGCCTGTTCCAGCATGGCAATCAATCGCCAAGGATACATAAAACACAGTTGGTAAAGGCGATGATGGCAAATTCTTGAAAATCTGTCTTGCAGAGTTTTCCAACCGATTTTTCGCACACCCCGCTTTCCGTTCCAAGGAAATGACCCGCCGCATTTTGGGCAAAAAATAATTTGAAAAATATCCAATTCTCCTGCACTTTTCCTGCACAACTGTGCAAGTTGTTGAAGCTGAATGGAGCGGGCGAAGGGAATCGAACCCTCGTCACGGGCATAGTGGTGTAAAGTGGTGTAAAATAGCCGTATTTGCTGGACTTTTTCAATGCAGTGCAGTAAGCTTACTGCACAAACTGCACTGGCTATGGCATCCATTTACAAAAAGCAAAACTCGCCGTTTTGGTTTGTTCAATTCATTGACGCCGACGGCACACGGCGCAACAAATCCACCGGCTTCCGGGCGGACAATCCCGGCGAAACCGTCAAGGCGCGCGCCCTGCGGGCGCAGCTTGAAGCCAAAGAACTCAATCGCACTGCCGGCGAGATCACCGGCGGCAATTGGGATTCCTGGGTGCCGCAATACTTGGAACGACACTGCGAAAGCCCGCTCACTTTGGAGCGTTATCTTGATGCGTGGAAATGGCTGGCGTTCTGGCTGCAAGAAAAACACTACCATTCGCCTCGTGCCATCACCTACCGCAACACCCTTGAATATCTGGACTGGCGCACGAGCTACAAGAAAAAAACCGGCAAAACGGTTGGGCGCAACACGGCGATTTTTGAAATAAAAACATTTGCCCTGATCATGGGTGAAGCGGTGCGACTTGGCCATGCCGACGCCAATCCACTGATGAGCATGAAATTGAAACGAGACAAGGCGGCTAAAAAGCCGGAATTGACTGATGCCGAAATCAGCGAGATTCGAGTGGCATTGAAAGATGAGCCGGAATGGATGCAAACGGCTTTTGATATTTCCCTGCACACCGGTTGCCGGTTGCGTGAAACGCGAATTCCGGTCAACTGCATTGATTTTGTGGAAAATAAAATCACGTTCCCCTCGCCCAAAGGCGGCGAAGATCGGGCGTTCTCCGTGCCGATGCCGACGGCTTTGCGTCTGCTGTTGGAACGCATCCGCAAATCGAAACAAAAATTTACCGTCGAATTCCCGTTCCAACCGTCGCGGCGGTGGCAGCAATTTTTTATCAAGATCAAAAAAACGCATCTGACTTTTCATTGCCTGCGCGTCACCTACGTCAATCGGCTACGGCGCGCGGGCGTGCCGCGTGAGGCGGCCATGCGGTTGGTCAATCACGCCTCGGAATTGATTCATCAAATCTACCAGCGTGAGAAGGTCGAGGACGTGGCGCAATGGCGTGACGCGGTTCAATTTACGGCTTAAAGCGGTTTTAACCGCGAAAATAGCAAAGTGCGCTATTTTCGTTTTTTAGCTTTTGTGAAAATAGCGGTGTGTGGTATTTTCATCATCGAAAGTAAACGATGGCCAGCAAATCAAACATTCCGGGCAAGAAAGTGCCACAAGGCAGCTACGCCGCCTTTGTGCCTGCGCCTCTGCCGCCGAAGCTCGATTGGACGCTCCGGCTGATTCGCGTGCTGTCGGATGCCGACCGTTTAATCGGCAAGTTGGCCGGCGAAGGCGGACGCCTGCCCAATCCGCATATTTTGATGCGTCCGTTTCTGCAACGCGAGGCCGTGCTGTCCAGCAAGATTGAGGGCACGCAAGCGACATTGGGCGAATTGCTGGCGGCGGAGGCCGGTGTAGCCGTGGATCGTAGCCCCGATGACCTGCGGGAGGTTGGCAATTATGTCGTGGCACTTGAACATGGCATTGTCCGTCTCAAGGAACTTCCGCTATGTGTCCGCATCATCCGTGAATTGCACGAGAAACTCATGACCGGCGTGCGCGGGCAACAAGCGATGCCGGGACGCTTTCGCAAGATTCAGAACTGGATCGGCAAGCCCGGTAGCACGCTGGCAACCGCCTCGTTTATCCCGCCGCCGCCTGATGACGTGGAAACGTGTTTGGCTGCATGGGAAAAGTTTCTGCACGAATCGGACTTGCCGCCGCTGGTCACGATTGCGCTGGCGCATTACCAGTTCGAGGCGATTCACCCGTTTTTGGACGGCAACGGGCGCGTCGGCCGTTTGCTGATTACCTTATTCTTGATTGAGCGAGAGATTTTGCCGACACCGCTGCTATATCTGTCCGCATTTTTTGAAGCCGCGCGCCGGGATTATTATGACGGGCTGCGTGGCGTCAGCGAACGTGGCGAGTGGAATGAATGGCTGGAATACTTTTTGCAAGGCGTGGCCCGGATGTCCGAAGATGCGTTGAGCCGGGCGGCGCGCATCAATAGCAAGCTGATTGAATGGCAAAAAAAAGTTGCCGGTGATTCGACGAATGCGCCGTTGCGCGTAGTGGAACTGCTGGCCGCGAATCCTTTCATCACTGCCAAAGGCGCGGCTGAAAAACTAGGCGTAGCTTTTACCACAGCGCAACGCGCCATTGAGCGGTTGGAGCGACTTGGAATTGTGAAGCAATCTGGCGATGCGAAACGTGACCGGGTTTATTGTGCCAAGGCGCTACTGGAAATCCTTGAAGAACCAGCGCGAATATGATGTCGAGAAACTAGGAGCAAAGTCGCGCGCCCGCGTCCGTCGCACAGTAACAATATTTTGCATGACAAAGATTCTAGACAAATCCGTTAGACATGAATTCTTCTTTTTTAACAATTTGCTTCCAATGCTTTTGACACTGACAAGCCTATCCGTTTATCGCAGCGAACTAGGTGCGCTAATGTAGTAAAAGCTGAATCAAAAGTTTCTGAGCATGGCCATAAGAGTTCCCCATATATCAATTTTCTCTGGTGATCCCTTATTTTTTCAGACTCAGCCACCGCCTTGATAATCTTGTGAAGGTGTTTCTGTTTCAGTTCACCGCGTTCAATTGCAAAGGCCATTTCTGTGACCTTTCGCCAGTTTCCTTGATGTGCCAATGAAATTGCCATATCCCGTGCCGCCTTGGATTTTTCTTCTACATTCTTGATCTGATGCAAATACATCCAAGCCTCACGCAAATTATATTCGCAGACACATAGCCAAGCGATGGCGTGGAGGGCAGTCGTGTCTTGAATTTTTCGCCGCCTAGACCCCGCTGCGCCGGCGAGCAGGTCGCTCCTTAACTGTTTTGCCTTGTCCCAAAGGTGAGTCTTCAACAAGCCAAGCATAAGTTCTCCCAAACAGGTTTCTTTTTCGCGACGAATCCTCATTTCGCCAAAGTTGTTTAATCTGTCATGGATGAAAAGGTGCATGTCGTCGAAGATGCTGGCTGCAAGGTCGTCTTGCCGTAGAAGATAAGCCGTCTCGGCCACCTCTGCCAATGCTCCTGTTCGAGAAGAAATGCCAGGCACCATGTCCTTTGCAATTTTGTGAGCAGAAGCCAACAGCTTTTTCCAAAATGAGCCAGGATTACTTCTATTTGAATCAAGCAGCCAGTGCGTGCGTGAAACCGCACACAACGAATCGACAGCACCCACATAATCAGACTGGACCAAATCGTCATCCGTTACTTCGGCTGTTGGTTGATCTATATCTTCGAGCGCAAGTCGGTCGTGCCGGAGCATGAACTTATGGGCGTGGCGCTGGCACAGCATCCGGGTGAACTGGATTTGCCGGCGTTAAAGGAAGCGGCAAAGTATTCGGTTCATCTGGTCAAAACCGAGCGTGGATTATCCACGCCACAGATTTTGGCCACGGAACTTGATTTGATTCAGACGGTCAATGCGGCCTGCGACACCGTTGCGCCGATTCATCCAACATACAAGCCCGCCGATTGGCTGGGCGAAGATCAACAACGGGCGATTTATCATGTTCGACTTCCCAATTTTCGAGGACTTCTTCGATGTTTAAGTCAAATGAACGTATTCCTAAATTTTCTGCTGGCGGCGCGGTGAAACTTTGTCCGCAGGTAGGGCAAGCCACAGTTTGCCCTGCTATTTCTGCTGGAGCTTCAATTCTTTGCTGGCAGCCTGGGCAGTTGAACGTGGTCGTTCTCATAAAGTCATTCTTAATTGAGATGTGATTTTGTGCGCGAAATTTGTCAGCGTCAATTCTGTGTTCGCGTGTTTGGCGTGGCTCGCGGTTCACATCATCGAAGCAACCACTAGTCTGAACCCACGCCAATTCAAGCCTGCCTCCGCGTGCCGCAAAGACTCGGCAAGAATTTCGTTAGTCAGTTTTCTAATTCAAAAAGTGAAAACAAGGCCGTGGAATAAGGTCGATTGTGTGCTTGTGCTTTTCACAACCACGCGCGTAAAGCATGCGCCAAAAAATATTTATTTGCGGGTTATTTACTGCACATTTACTGCACGCATCCATAAGTCATTGATTATGAATGGAGCGGGTGAAGGGAATCGAACCCTCGTTTCAGGCTTGGGAAGCCCACGTTCTACCATTGAACCACACCCGCCCACGTTTCTTCGCGGCAAAGACCGCGACCATCCGCCCGTTCTCTAACAAATCCGGGCGAGGGCGGCAACTGTTTTGCAGCTCTGTTCACGCGACCGCTTCAATCTGGCCGATGGCTTCGCGGAGGCGACACTCGATCAATTGCTGCCGTTCGGATGAAATGATTTTTCCGCCGTCGAGTTCGCTCACATAAAAATTGTCAATTGCCGCGCCGCGCTCGGTCACGATGCGCGCGGCGGACAAGTCCACCGCCAGTTCCGCGAACGTCTGCGAGATTGCATAGAGCAGGCCGAGCCGGTCTTCGGTTTCGATTTCGATGAGCGTGCGCGCTTCCGACGCTTCGTTGTCGAGGCGGATTTGTGTGGGCATCCGTTCGCCGTCGTAAGCCTGATAGAGCGGGCGGGTGATGCGCTGGCGGTCAATCAGCGCTGGCAGATCCGCGTTCTGGCCGGTCAGCACCCGGTCAAGCAGTTGGTCAAATTTTTCATGCTGCTCACGCGTGGCGAGGCTGCCGGTGCGCGCGTCGTTGACGAAAAAGGTGTCGAGTACGATGCCGTCGCTGCGCGTGAAAATCTGCGCGCTCAAAATGTTCAGCCCGGCGGCGCTGAAGGAGCCGGCGATCTTGCCGAACAGCCCGGCGCGATCCCAGGTTGAAACCTTGACGAGGTTGTAGCCGCGATCAGGCTCGTTCTGCCAGGCGATGAGGGGCGAGAGCGTGCCGTCTTCCGCCAGCACCTGCTGGCGGATGAACCGGTGCGCCAGTTCGAGGTCCTCGATAATTTCCCGCGCCAGGTGAATCTGAAAATATCGCGCGGGCAAAGATGCGAAGTGCGAGGCGATTTCTTCCTCGCCCAGCGATTTCGGCGCGAGGCCGCGCACTTCCTTCAGCAGCGATTCGCGCTGCTCCTGTTCTGCCCGGACGAATTCCGTTCCGCCGGTCAGCAGTGTCATCGCGCGCGAGTGCAACTGCCAGAGCAATGAATCCTTGAAGCCGTTCCACAGCTTGTCGCTCGTGCCTTGCGAATCGGCGAATGTCAGCAGCGTGAGCAGGTTCAGCGTTTCGGGCGTGCCGACCTGCCGGGCGAACTGGCGGATGACGGCAGGATCGTCGAGGTCGCGCCGCTGTGAAGTGCTGGCCATGAGCAGGTGATGCTCAACGATGCGCTGCAGCGTTTCCGTCGCCGAAGCGTCGAGGCGCAGGCGTTTCGCGGCGCGCAAGGCGAGCACGGCACTGACTTCGGCGTGCCGGCCCTGGCCATGCGGTTGCGCCTTGCCGACGTCGTGCAGCAGCAACGCGAGGTAAAGCAGGCCGGGCCGTTCGAGGCTTTGCAAAACCGGCGCATAACGTTCGTAAGGCGGTTGCTTGGCCTCCCAAACGCGGTCAAGCTGCTCCAGGCAGACGAGCGTGTGTTCGTCGGCGGCGTATTGGTGGTAAAATTCGTGCTGCACGAGACACGTTAGCCTGCCAAATTCGGGAATGTATTTGCCGAGGAAGTTCACCTCGTGCATCGCGCGCAAAATTTGCGCCACCTCGCCGCGCCGTTCGAGGATGGTCAGAAACGTTTCGCGCACGTGCTCGTCGTTCAAAAATTCCCGGTTCACGAGCGAAAGCTGGTTGCGGATGAGCTGCGCGAGGTCGGGATTCAAGGTCAGTTGCCGCTGCTGCGCGTGCAGAAAAACGCGCATCAGCCGGCGCGGCGAATCGCGGAAAATGCGGTTGTTCGCCGCGCGGATTTCGCCGGCCACGAACAAAAATCCGTCCACCGGCTCCGGCATTTTGCGCGGCGACGCGCCGGACAGCAGCCGGCCCAACCGGATCAGCCGGCTAGTTTGTTGCGGCGAGAGCAGGGCCATGCGCTCCTCCAGCGTGCGGGTGATGAGGAAAATGTTGCGCATGTGGACGTAGAGATCGCGCATAAATTTTTCAATGCGCAGGCTCGGCGAGCGGTCGTTGTAACCGAGGTTGCTCGCGACGGCGGGCTGCAGATTTTTCCCCAGCACGTCCATCGGCCGGTTGACGTGGTAATGCAGTTCCGTCCGCACGCGCAGGAGAAATTCATACGCGGCCTCAAGCTGCTTGCGCTCGGTCTCGCTCACAAATTCGCGCTCCTGCAATTCGCGCAGCGTGCGCGTGCGGTATTTGAAGAACGCCATCCACAGCAGGTTCTGGAAATCGCGCAGGCCGCCGCAGCCGTTTTTGATGTTCGGCTCCTGCATGCACGCGGAGTTGCCGTATTTCGCGCGCCGCGTCGCCTGGTCTTCGAGCCGCAGCGCGATGTATTTTTCCGCGTAGCCGGTGACGCATTTGCTGATCAGCGTTTTTTGGAATTTGGCGAACAGTTTTTCGTCGCCGACGATGAGCCGCGACTCGATGAGCGAGGTTTTGGACTGCATGTCCGAGTTCGCCACGCTCACGCAGTCGTCCACGCTGCGCACCGCGTGGCCGACCTTCAGGCCGATGTCCCACAGCGGATACAGCACGCCGTCAATCAGCTTGGACAGATAAGGCAGCGGCCGGCCCGCCGCGATCTGGCCATCGTGCAAAAACATGAAGTCAATGTCGCTGTGCGGATTCAGTTCGCCGCGCCCGTAGCCGCCGATGGCCACCAAAGCCAGCGGCGGAAATTCTTTTTGCGCCTGCGCCGAAAGATTGCCCTTGGCCGCCGCAAACAGATGCCGCAACAACGCGTCCAGGATCGCCGCGCGCGCCTCGCAGATGACGCACCCGTCCACGCCGGAACGGTGCAGCAGCTTGAGCCGGTGCGTTTCGACCTTGAGAAAACCCTTGTAGCGCGCGAGTTTTTCCGCCGTGTCGGCGTTGGGCGGCAATTGCAAACGCACGGCGGCGGCGGCCTCGATTTTTTTCAGGAGATCCTGCACGGGCGGATAAGTTGCGGGCAAAACGATTTCAAGGCAAGCCGCCGTGACAAGTTTCCTTCTCGCCCTCATCTAAAATCTTTTTGAGGATGAGAATGACGATGATACTCGACCGCAGCGAAACCTTGTCGCTGGCACGGCGTTGCATAGACTGACGTCACGATGCTGGCCAACCCCGATCCTGATGCCGCCCTGATGCTCCGCGTGAAACGCGGCGACCGCGCGGCCTTCGCGGCGTTGGTGGAAAAATACAGGCAGCCGCTGCTGAACTTCATTTTCCGCACGCTGCGCGACGAGACCGAGGCCGAGGACCTGGCGCAAACCGTTTTTCTCCAGGTTTACAAATCCCGCGACCGCTACGAGCGCACCGCGAAATTTTCCACCTGGCTCTTCACCATCGCGCGCAACCTGTGCCTGAATGAACTGCGCCGCCGCTCGCGCCATCCCGCCGAATCCATCGAGGAGGCGCACGCCGAACATGACGACCAGCCGCGCCAGCAATACGAGGACAAGGCGCACATCGCCGCGCCGGAAAAACTGCTGCACGGCGAGCTTGCGCAGAAAATTGAGGAGGCGCTCGCCGCGCTGCCCGAAAACCAGCGCACCGCCATTTTGCTCTGCCGCCAGGACGAGTTGAGCTACGAGGAAATCGCGGAAGTCCTGGACTGCTCGTTGTCCGCCACCAAGTCGCTCATCCATCGCGGCCGCGAAACACTCAAGGAAAAATTGAAGCCGTATTTGCAGACGGGCGACTGGGAGGTTTGAAATTTTCCGCGCCCCGCTGCCGGCGGGTTCCGGTCACTGGCGGTTTTTTAAAAAGGTTTCCGCCAGCGAACCCTTTTCCGTGCGGATGACCGTGCCGGTGCCGACGTGGTGCCGCGCGAACCAGCCGTCGCTGGTTTCCAAAACGAACTGGATGTTGTCGCTCGCGGCCAGCACCGCGTTCGTGTCGTTCTTTTCCAGATGATGAATTTCCTGGATCACGCCGTCAGGACTGATGTAGGCGGCGGAAATGGATTCAGGACAGTTTTTCATCCAGAACGAAGCCTGCTGCGGCTGCGGCAAAACAAACAACATCGAGTCCGAGTCCTGGATGTTCGTGCGGAACATCATGCCGGCCATTTCTTCTTTTTCCGTGAGGGCCAGTTCGGCGTTGAGCGCTTCAATCGGCCGAAATGAATTGTCGCGCGCTACGCACAAAACAATTTTCATCGTCGGCAGTTTCGGCTGCGCGTGCTTCGGCAAAATGTCGTCCAGCGTGGGCGCGGCGGGCGCGGCGGGTGGCGGACTGGATTTGCCGCAACTCACGGACAGCAGCGCGGCCAGCGCCACCGCCAGATAATTTTCGATCTTCACGCGGACAATTTGCCGGATGCGGCGGCGATTTTCAACCAAACGAATCAGGATTTGTCTCGCGCAAAGGCGCAAAGGCGCAAATTTTTTTGATTATTTCTATCTTTGCGTCTCTGCGCCTTTGCATGAGGCCGGATGGCCAATCGCAATTCACCGACAAGAAATCACAAGCCCCGCTTAAGAGCAAACTTGCCCAGAGGCCGCCGATGATTTAGATTTTCCTCCTGTGAATAAATCGGCCACATCGCCGGAAATCGCCAGCGGCAGTTGCGCGGGCGCGGAAGTCTGCCCGTTGAGCCGCGTGCCGGTGGGCGCGACGGTCTGCGTCAAGGCGTTCGCCGCGTCGCCGGAAATCCGCGCGCAGCTCCGCGCGCTCGGCTTCTGCGAAAAACAGGAAGTTAAACTGCTGAGCGGCGGCGCGAATTTTAGCTGCGAAGTCTGCGATGCGAAGCTCGACCTCAACGTGGAACTGGCCGAGGCGATTCTCGTCGAGCCGCTCGCGCTGCCTGTCCGCCAGTTGAAAAACCTCCTCGCCGTGGATTCGCAAAATGCGCGCGCCAAAAGTCCGGCGCGCACGGCGTTCCGCGCCGCGCTGATCGTTTGCGCGGTGCTTGTCGTCGGTGTTTTGGTCTGGCAGGGCGTCACCGCGCATGGCAATCCCGATCCCACTTCGCCGCACACCAGCCCGACGGCGGCGGTACTGGACATCGCCGTTTTGGTTTTCCGCGAAGGCCTCGAATCCATTTTAGTTTTGGCCGCGATCACAGCAAGCATGACGGGCGAGCGAGCGGCGCAGCGGCAGCCCATCATCGTCGGCGCGGCGGCCGCGGGCGTTGGCACGTTGATCACTTGGTTTGTGGCCGTCGGCATCGTCAGCAGCCTGGGCACGAGCGTTTCGGCGCTGAATTTGCAGGCCGCAACCGGTCTGCTCGCGGTCGTCGTTCTGCTTGTCGTGATGAACTGGTTTTTTCACAAGGTTTATTGGGGTGGCTGGATTGCGATGCACAACCGGAACAAAAAAAATCTGCTGAACCGCGCGAGCGGCTCGGAAATTTCCGCGCGCCATTTGAAATGGGGACTAGTGCTGCTCGGTTTCGCGTCGCTTTACCGCGAAGGTTTTGAAGTGGTGCTGTTCCTGCAGACTTATTTTCTGCAGATGGGCGGGAAAATTGTTTTGTTCGGCGCGCTGTTCGGGCTTTTCTTCACGGGCATCGTTGCGGTGCTGACGTTCGTGGCGCACAAACGGCTGCCGTATCGCAAAATGCTCGTCGTCACCGGCGTGATGCTCGGTTTTGTTTTGCTGGTGATGGTCGGCGAGCAGGCGTTTGAAATGCAGCAGGCCGGCTGGATCGGCACGACGCAAATCGGCTGGCTCGCGGACAAAATTCCGGCGTGGGCGGGCGTGTGGTTCTCGGTTTTCCCGACGGTTCAGACGTTGGTGGCGCAGGCCATCGCCGCCGCGCTCGTCATTGGTTCCTACTTCGCGGCGCGGCTGCAGAGCGCCCGGCTGCGCGAAGAGGAAGAGCTGGCCTTCTCCAAAAGTTAGCTGGCTGGAAAACGAATGGCGCCCCCGCCCGGAATCGAACCGGGATACGCGGATTAGAAATCCGCTGCTCTATCCATTTGAGCTACGAGAGCAACGCAATAAAACCAATGCTTTCAGAGCTGTTTTTAAAATAACTTTGACAATCTGATACTGACTTTTGATACTTGCTGGATGAAAACAGCGACAGCAGGGCATACCAACGCAAAACGCGGCAAGGTTTGGCAATCCACACAGTATTCAAATTTGATTCGTTACGTTCCATCGGGGACATTTTTTACACGTTTGCGTGTTGGTGGCAATCTCATTCGCAAGAGTCTCAAGACGAATGTGCTGACGGTGGCCAAGCTCCGTTTGGCAGATTTGGAACGGAGCGAGCGTGGATTCGTGGAATCCCGTAAAACTGCCAGCAAGGGTCGCATGACTTTCGGCGAATGTTTGGCCATTTTCAAAACCCAGACTGAAGCCAGTCATCTTTTGAAACCTGCAGGCAAGCGTTATTATGCTGAAGTCATCAATAGTATCTTAAAATCGTGGCCAGGTTTGGTAGCTCTTGACGTGCGGCGAATCAGCGCCAACGATTGCAATACTTGGGCAGCAAAATTTAGCGGCAATTATTCGGCGTCGCGCTTCAATGGCACCGTCGGTGTGTTGCGGGCAATTTTCAACGTGGCTATGGCCAATGAGGTAATCTTCCGCAATCCAGGGATGCGGATCAAGCGGGCCAAAGTGCGCCTTAAAATTCTTGTTTTGCCAGAACCGCATCAATTCGAACAGTTCGTGGCCGAGTTGGAAAAGGGCGCGGGACGATTTTCAATTGACTGCGCAAACTTAGTTCATTTTCTTGCCTTTGGGGGCTTCCGCATCAGTGAATCGGCCAACATCACGTGGGCGGATTGTGATTTTGAGAAAAAAGAAATCGTCGTTCGAGGTGATCCTGAAACAGGCACGAAGAATTGGAGCATTAGGCGTGTGCCAATGATTCCTGAAATGCTAACACTTTTAAGACGACTACGAACCGATAGGCCACATGAATCAGGTGATGCTCGTGTAATGCGCGTCCGAGAATGTCAGAAGGCTATGGATCGTGCCGCCAAAGTTGTCGGCATGTCACGTATCACCCATCACGACCTTCGCCATTTGTTTGCCACACGTTGTATTGAAAGCGGCGTGGATATTCCGACGGTTTCACGTTGGCTCGGTCACAAAGATGGCGGGGCGTCCCTCGAACGCGCCGCTGGTTTGGTATGCCGGGTTCTTGTATCAGGCCAAGAGTTGGGATCGTGCCCGTCGCGTAGTGGCGAAGGTGGAGTGGCACCATGGCGAACTTTTTCCTCGGGTCGGATTTATCGTGACCAATCTAACCCGACCAGCCAAACGGGTGGTGCGCTTCTACAATCAGCGTGGCACGGCGGAGCAGTGGATTAAGGAGGGCAAGAACGCCGTCAAATGGACGAGGCTGTCCTGTCACGATTTTGTGGACAACCAGGTGCGGCTGCACCTGTTCGTGCTGGCTTACAATCTGGGCAACTTTCTGCGTCAGGCGGTGCTGCCCCAAGCGGTGCGTCACTGGACGCTGACGACGTTGCGGGAAAAACTGATCAAGATCAGCAAGAGAGCACGCGTCTGCATGGCCTGTTGCAGCAAAGCGTGGACAACAGCATCCAGCAAGTCGGATTTCTCCCCGGCAATAACGGCAACGGCAATGGAAATGGCAGCAAACCCGGCAATGGTCATCAAGCCCCGTCCCCCGAAACTGACAGGTGGAACTGCTCGGTGAACCAGCAGGAATTAATCATCAAGCTCGGCAACATCACCGTGCCGTAGTGACGGCAAAACTCCGCCACCTTCGCGTTGAGTTCGGGATCATACCAGTCCGTCTGTGTCACGGCGGCACGCAGGTTGTCAATGACCAGCGTGCGGGGAACACCACCAAAGTAACGGAACGCATTTTCGAGGCACCGGATAAAGCTCTCGGTCGTCTGCTGCCAAACAACCTCACTGTAGCCCTTGCGTGAATGGCTCAAGACGATCCGAAACAGATGTGGCCGCTTCCGTTTGCCATCCACCAGCACCCACGCGCCCTGGCCAAAATCTATCTGGGCTTCCATGCCAGGCTCCACCTCCATCCGCACAAACGGCACCGGCTGGGACTGCCGCAACTGCCGCACGAACCGTTTAACCGCCTGATAACTGCCAGTGAACCCGTGCTCGCCCACCAAGTCCTGATAAATCCGCTGGGCACTCAGCCCAACCGATACCGCCGCTTCAATCTGTGGTTCCCATGGAAGGCATTCGACCCTCCCTGGCTGGTTTTGACCGTCCGCTGACAGCTTTGTTCCAATCTGCGGCTGCTGCTGGTCTTCGGGCCAATCATTCGCGCGAACGGTTCAGCCGAAAGTCTGGCGCAATTTTTGAGAAATAATGCGCCGCAAACGGTTTCAAAGTGTCACAGGACGGCGAGTTCTGGTCGTTCAAACATCTGAACTCCGGGAAAACAATTTGTGTCCACGAAGTTTCCACACCCGGCGAGAAGTGCATCACATGCCGAGTGGTGAAGAATCTCCATGCTCATCGTCACGACCTGCGCCGACGAATAGGTGAACGATTCGACGAAGCCCTTTTGCCATAAATTTCCGCGCGCATGAATCGGTCGAGAAAAATCACCACGGCAGCCGTGATCACCCCCCGCCCCCAGCACGTTTGTCTAAAACCTGACTCATGCTTGACTCACACTTTGCGATTATCAAGCGGATCTTTGACGACGGCGCTGTGCCATCCTTTAATTTGTCCGGTTCAAATTAAAACTTGGCTGACCGGCATTTTTATGAAGCTTGGATTAACCGGCTATTACACTCCGCTTGCTGCGTGCCAGCCTATTTGATTTGGTTACAGTAAAACGGCCAGATAAATAGCCACAGCCAGCCCAATTATTGCGAGAAATCCCGCGATTAAAAATATGAAAACGAACCCGTATGCCTGTCTGAATTGGCCTCGGTCAAGCGCCTTCATGTAGCGATGATGCCGGATGGCGGCGATGAGGATGACCATTATGCCCGCCACGATGAGGGCAACGCCAACGGGGAGCGAAAAGCTGTTACCATGCTGGGCAACAGTCATGCTATTGCTTTGAGCAATCTCGCGCAAAAAAAGGCCGAAACGGGCAACTACAAAACCGAATCCCATCAGCGCAATGCCGGTTCTGATCCAAGCAAGAAAGGTGCGTTCGGCAGCCATATAAATTCGCGGATCGGTGGAAGAATTTTGCGTCTCATTCATACCCATGGAGTATAGGCAAAAATCTGAATCCGCGAAAGTCCAGATGTTGCGCTAAATAAATTAATCATGCCTCGATTGAATGGGTTGCGGGAGTTCACATGAAAAATGGGGTTCTTTCGACCGGAAGAACCCCACGCATTTTAAGCAATTACCTTGCTACATAAGTAAATTCGCTTTAACTTTACGCGTTCTTCTAAAATCTCCATGTCAAATCCATTTGCAACAAATTGTAATTTTTTATTGGATTGATTCCGGGAATATCCAAATTGTTGCCACCGGTGCCAAGATTATCTTTGATTGGGTTGGCGTAGCCATAACGGACTGTCCCAATGATCGCATCCGTGAAGCTGTAGGCAAACGCCGTGTAAAAACCTTGCAGGTTGGCGCGGCCTTCAAAAAAGTCGGAGTCCATCAAGTTCACATCCAAGGCATATTGTTCCACAGACTGCCAATAAAATCTGGCTTCCCATGTGTTTTTCTTGGAAGTCGAACCATAAACCAAGCCCTGGGTTGGTCCATATACCGGCCCGGCAGATCCGATACCAAAGCCAACCTGATAGGCCCGATCCTGCCCAGTGGCCGCAGAACTTAACCCGGGAAACGCGCCATTAGGCCCATTACCGCCACCAGCCGCAAACGCCGCTCGCGCACGGTCATCGCCTTCTAAATTATAAGCTACATCTCCGAAAAATCGCGCTTGGAGAGTGCCGAGTGCAGTATTGCTAATCTTAAAATTGAATTCTAGGGGAATTTCCAAAACCATGAGGTTATTGATACCGTCTTGATTGTAAAAAGTATTTAACCCCGACCCAAATCCCACTCCGCCCTGGCCAACGAAATTTTGGTTGATCCCGCCGCTGCTGCCAACGCCGGTATAGGTATAAACTACTGGAGCAATTTTGAATGACATATTATGTCCAAACTTTACATTAGCTCCAGCTTGCCAAGCTGTTAAAAATGTGTCGCCGGACGGCACCGCCGAAGCTGGGTTGGAGTTCTGATAGTCAAATTGACCGAAATCGGCAAACAAATCCACGTTATCAATCGTGTATTTGAATTTTTCAAACGCACCTTCAGGATTGATGTCCGAATCCCAAACCATCGGCGTGGTGTAAAGGGGCATCGGCATTTTACCTACAGTCATTTCATACCAATCGGTCGGATGCCAGCCGAGATACACCTGGCCAATGTTCAGACCGTCGCTGGATTTGTCAGTCGGCGTTCCACTGGGAACACCCGTGGCACTTGTTTTGCCAGTGTCGTCGGCAAATGTAACCCAAGGCGAGCGCGGATTGGCGGAAGTCTCCAACCGGATGCCGTAATTAAAACTATCGTAAAGATCGCCACGCAAGCCAAAGCGCAATGCATAACGGAACCTTTCGCGTTGGTAGGTGTCTCCGGATGCGCCGGTAGCAGAACCGAAACCGGGTGTTGGATTGTCCACGCCGCGATATTCGTAGCGAAGCCGCAGATCGCCATAAAGACCAATGTTTTTGATCGAATCGGACAACTTCCACTTTGAAGCCGGCAACTCGTTTACCATGTTTGTTTGCGCGTCATTGCATTGCTCCCTTAATTGCTTCGCCTCGTCCACCGATAAAACACCCTTTTGCTCCAATTTGTCCAACAGCAGTTCAACGGACGATTGCGCGCGTGTCTGGGGAACAAGAGTCATTAAGACAGTCGCGCCAGCCAATAGCAGCGTTTTTGTCGCTCGATTTCGTTTCATTGGTTTACTGATTGTTTGCATATCTTAAAAGCGGAAAGAAAATGTGGCAACATTATTACAACACCACGACGAAAATGTTACAATAGTGTGACAGAATCCCGTTTGAGGACATTCATGAAAATTTCTTGTGCGTTCGGGTTGCGTTTGTGCAAAATTCATCGTGTCGCCAAATTCGACAAATATGTTTCGCGCCACGACGCTTTCTTTAACCGCAATCCTGCTGACAATGATTTTGACACCTGACATCGTGCGGGCGGCGGATGCGACCCATCAACAAGTTCCACTTTTCGATGATGGCGTCATGGTTCGAGTGCCAGTAAATGCCTTTGGCAAGACGATCTACTTTCTCGTGGATACAGGATTCACCGTGTCGGCAATTGATGCTAAATATAAATCATACCTTGGAGAAACCACGGACGCGTTTAGCGCCGGAGATCCGCTTAATGCCAATAATGTTTTACCGATGTTCAATTGTCCCGAAATATCCATTGCCGGAAAATCTTTAGAACTGGATAAAATCACCTGTCTGGATTTGAAGATGGGCAGAATGATTAGTGGTCAACCTTGCGACGGCATCTTGGGAATGGATTTTCTTTCTAAAAATGTCGTTTCGATTGACTTCGATAAAAAAGTATTTTCTCTAAACGCCACAGTGCCTGAAAATGTGAGAAAGACTTTTGTTGCCGTTCCACTCAAACAATTTTATCAACACTACACGGCACAAGTTTTGGTGAACCATGCTCAAACCCTCGACCTGTTGATTGACACTGGAGACAATGGCTCTATTTCTCTTAATTCCGAAGCATGGCAAAAGGTGTTTTCGACCAGTCAAACAAATGAAGTCAGCATAACTGTTGCCGGAGTCGGCAATCAAGTGGCTCAAAGTAAAATTGGAGTGGTCGGACAAATGGCGATTCAAGGTTTAACTTATACCAATCTTCATGCGACATATATTCAGAATCCCGCCGATCCTTCCCATCTCGGTCTTGGCCTCTTCAGACGCCATAATGTGACGTTCGATTTCGCCAACCAAATGCTCTATCTTGAACCCGGCCAAAATTTTTCAATGCCCGACGAGGAAGACATGAGCGGATTGCATTTGTTAAGAGACGGAGTGACAACCCTTGTCTATTCCGTTGATGAAAACAGCCCCGCGTTTGCTGATGGAATCATAGCCAAAGACATTATTGAATCTGTGAACGGCCAAAATGCTTCTTCACTCACAATGAAAGTTATCCGCCGCGTCTTACAATCTCACGACGGAGATAAAGTTACTTTGCAAGTCAGGCGCGGAGATGACTTGCTCGACTTTGAATATGCCCTAAAGAAGGTAATTTGAGACCAGCAGCTTTGTCCGAGCTTTAGCTGTTCCAGTCCACCGGGTATCCGTCCGGCCAGTCACAAATGGCGATCTTAATGCAGCGCTCCGGTTTGATAATCGAGATTGGCCTGTTGGATAAGAACGTCATAACGCGCGTTGGTGTTCGCGATTTGCGCCGAAGTCAGGCCCAACTGCGCCTGACTCAATTCCACGATGCTGCTGCTGCCGATTTTGTAACGCGTCTCGGCCAGATCATAGGCTTCAGCGGCGTTGCGAACCAACTCTTGCGTGGTTTGAAACTCCTCCAGCGCGTTGTTCACATTCAGCCATGCGACATGCACGTCATGCACAATGTTGTCTTCCAACGCCCGCACGAGTTCGCTGTCCGATTGGGCCTTTAATTCCGCTTCTCGTTGACGTGCCGTGTAAAGACCGCCCGCGAACAAAGGCATACTTAATTCAAGTCCGCCCACTGCATAATTGTCCGGCAAATGACTGTCATGCGTCGGCGCATCACCGGCCATACCAACAGCGGAAACTGTTGGCAGCCGCGAATCGCGTTCTGATTTTGCAAAACGCAGCGCGGCGTCATGTTGATTGCGCAGTCTCAATAATTCTGGCCGTTCGGCCAAAGCCATTTCGACCAATTGTGAAACTACGTTCGTGTTGGAAAAAACGGATTGCGATGACTCGACGAGTTGGAACGCTTGCGGTTCGCGATAACCCAGCGCAGTTGAAAGCGAAGTCATCGCGTCGTCCGCATCGTTCTGCGCTTTTTGCAGCAGCAATTTGCCTTCCTGAACAGCGACGCGCGCAAAACTCACGTCCAATTCCGACCGAAGTTTGTTGGACGCGAGCAAGCTGACTTGGTCGAGCAGCAATTGCCGCGTGCCAAAAGTTTGTTGCGCGACTTGCAAAACTGCTTGTGCTTCCAGCGCGCCGAAATAACTGACGTTGACTTGCAACAGAACCTGTTCGCGCGTGGCGTT
>Ga0302319_10007074_pt1 | contig 22136 bp, 21 predicted proteins | sample Bog_T0_2_FD_203319 | JGI IMG/M metagenome (GOLD analysis project Ga0302319, IMG submission 203319) | Peat permafrost microbial communities from Stordalen Mire near Abisko, Sweden - Bog_T0_2 | ecosystem: Environmental > Terrestrial > Soil > Wetlands > Peat | place: Sweden: Abisko, Stordalen Mire... | reverse complement strand
CGGGCGGCGGCGCGGGCGGCCTGGGCGACATTTTCGACCAGATGTTCGGCGACATGATGGGCCGCCGCGGCGGCGGAGGGCGTGCACGTACCGGCGCGGACATCCGCCAGGCGGTGGAGATCGACCTCGCCGACGCCTTCGCCGGCACCAAGATCAGCCTGCGCGTGCCGACTCGCGTGGCCTGCGAGGCCTGCGCCGGCACCGGCTCAGAAGACAAGGCGCGCGGCGCCGAGACCTGCCCGACCTGCCACGGTGCCGGCAAGGTCCGCGCCCAGCAAGGGTTCTTCCTGATCGAGCGCACCTGCCCGACCTGCAATGGCCAGGGAAAGGTGATCCGCAACGCCTGCCGGATTTGCCATGGCGCTGGGACGGTGCCGCGCGATCGCACGCTGCAAGTGGCGATCCCCGCGGGCGTGGAAGACGGGACGCGCATCCGGCTGGCCGGCGAGGGCGAGGCCGGCGGCCAGGGCGCGCCGCCCGGTGACCTTTACGTCCACGTGGCGATCCGGGCACATCCGATCTTCCAGCGCGACGGTGCCAACATCTTCATGCGCGTGCCGCTGCGCGTGACCCAGGCGGCACTGGGCGCCGACGTGGAGGTCCCGGTCATCGACGGCAGCCGCGCCAAGGTGAAAATCCCGCCCGGCACGCAGACCGGGGACCAGTTCCGCCTGCGCGCAAAGGGGTTCTCGACGCTGCGGAGCTCCGTGCGCGGCGACATGTACATCCAGGTCGCGGTCGAGACCCCACAGCACCTGACCCGGCGCCAGCGCGAACTTCTGGAAGAATTCGAAGCCGAGGCGCAAGGCCATGCGAAGGGCAGCCCCGAGACCGAAGGCTTCTTCGCCAAGGTAAAGGAATTCTTCGAGGGCGGCCGGACCTAAGATCGGCCTCGCCCGACCAGCGCGTCCCGAGGCACGGTCGCACGGTGCCCCCGTGACGCCTCGGTGTCCCTTGTAGAGTGGACATGCTCTTTGCGCCGTCCACCGATGCGGCCAAGAGGCAAACGCCGCAACGCTTGCCCGTACTCCACGGCATGACCGAGGGCGACCCGCTCCACAGCAACCACGCACCGCCGGAGCCACCCATGCCCAAGCCCCGCTCGACGCCGATGGCTTTCCTCTCGGTCGCCCTGAAGCTGCCGGTGATGCTGGGCCTGGTGCCTGGCGACTCGCTGTTCGATGCGCCGGCAACGGTGGGCAAGGTCGATCTCCAGCGCTACGCCGGAAGCTGGTTTGAGATCGCCCGGTATCCGAATAACGCGCAGGACCGCCCCGGCCGGCGCTTCGTTGACGTCACCGCGACCTACACCGCGCGGCCTGACGGCAGCATCGCGGTCCTCAACGCCTGCCGCGATGCCCAGGGCCGCAAGCGCAGCATTCGCGCGCGGGCGCGGACAACCGACAGCACCGGGGCTAAGCTGCGCGTCACGTTCTTCTGGCCGTTCTCCGGCGACTACTGGGTCATCGGCCTTGATCCCGGCTACCGCTGGGCCGTCGTATGCACACCAAGCCGTCGCTGCCTCTGGGTGCTGTCCCGCACGCCCGAGATGGCGCCCGACGACTACACGCGCGCGGTTGTCGCGGCGACGGTGCAGGGTTTCGACCCGACGCGGCTGGTGCCGACCCCGCAGACCGAAGCCGCCGTTGCGGCGTAGCCGTCTGGACGCGCACGCCTGCCGCGACGCAGGATGTGCCGCGATTCCACGGGACGAGACATGATTCTCCGCATCGGCATTGCCGGCATCACCGGCCGCATGGGCCACCTGCTGGTCGAGGAAGCCGGCGCTGCCGGCCTGGACCTGGTCGGCGGCATCGGCCGCGCAGGCGAGCCAGTGCCCCAAGGCGCTGTCCTGCTCGCGGATATCGCCGCCCTGGCCGCCGCCTCCGCGGTGGTCGTGGACTTCACCAACGCCGCCACGGCCCAGGCGACCGCGTCGGCCCTGGCGCAAGCCGGAACGCCCTGGGTACTCGGCACCTCCGGCCTTTCCGGGGCCGACGAGGCGGCGGTGGCCGAAGCCGCGCGCCGCATCCCGGTGGTGTACGCCGCCAATTTTTCGGCCGGCGTGAACCTGGTGTTGGCGCTCGCCGAGCGCATGGCTGCCGCGCTGCCATCCGACACCTACGACGCCGAAATCGTCGAAATGCACCACCGCCAGAAAGTGGACGCCCCCTCCGGCACCGCCATCGCGATCGGCCGCGCGGTGGCGAAGGGCCGCGGCGTGGCGCTGGCCGACGTGACGGAAAGCGGCCGGCATGGGCACACAGGCGCGCGCAAGCCGGGCGCGATCGGCTTCGCGGCGCTGCGCGGCGGGCAGGTGGTCGGCGAGCACACGCTGCTGTTCGCCGCCGGAACCGAGCACATTGCGCTCACGCACCGTGCATTCGACCGCAGGACCTTTGCGTCCGGCGCCATCCGTGCCGCGCGATGGATCGTTACGCGGCCGCCGGGCCTGTATTCGATGATGGACGTGATCGAAATGACGTGAATCGGAGCAGGAATTTCTCTTTGCCCTCGCTCTCTTGACCCTGTCAGGGGTTTCCGTCACACACCCCGCACTTGGCATCCCCCGCTGGGCCGCCGTGGACCAGCGATAACCTCCGCCACGTAGAGAGATTACATGCGCGACACGGGCGAATACCTTTTCACTTCCGAGTCCGTCTCCGAAGGGCACCCAGACAAGGTTGCCGACCGGATCAGCGACACGGTGCTTGACGCATTTCTCGCCGCTGACCCGTATGCGCGCGTCGCCTGTGAGACGCTGGTCACCACCAATCGCGTCGTGCTGGCCGGTGAGACCCGCGGTCCGGACACGGTGACGGCGGACTATCTGGCGCACCTGACCCGGCTGGCGATTCGCGACATCGGCTACGACCAAGCCGGCTTCTCCTGGAAGCATGCGGATGTTCAGGTCCACCTGCACGCGCAGTCGTCGGACATTGCCCAGGGCGTCGATTCCGGCGGCAACAAGGACGAAGGCGCCGGCGACCAGGGCATCATGTTCGGCTACGCTTGCCGCGAGACCGAGGCGCTGATGCCGGCGCCGCTGTACTACGCGCACTTGATCCTGCGCCGCGTAAGCGAGCTGCGAAAGCTGCATGACGTGTCAGTAGCCGGGCTGCTGCCGGACGCGAAAAGCCAGGTCACGCTGCGCTATGTGGACGGCAAGCCGGTCGGCGCGACCTCCGTGGTGGTATCGACGCAACACGAAGAAGGTCTGGACCAGGCCGATGTGAAGCGCCTGCTGTGGCCGATCATCGAGAGCTCACTGCCCGCCGGCTGGATGCCGCCGGAGCGCGAGATCTACGTGAACCCAACCGGTAAGTTCGTGATCGGCGGTCCGGACGGCGATTGCGGCCTGACCGGGCGCAAGATCATCGTCGACACGTACGGCGGTGCGGCCCCGCATGGTGGCGGCGCCTTCAGCGGCAAGGACCCGACCAAGGTTGACCGCTCGGCCGCCTATGTCTGCCGCTACCTTGCCAAGAACGTCGTCGCCGCCGGGCTGGCCGACAAGGTTACGCTGCAGATTGCCTACGCGATCGGCGTGTCGCACCCGCTGTCGGTCTATGTGGACCTGCACGGCACCGGCAAGGACGTGAGCGAGGCGCGGCTGGAGCGGACCCTGCGCGAACTGGTCAACCTGACCCCGCGCGGCATCCGCGAGCACCTGCAGCTGAACCGGCCGATCTACGCGCCCACCTCCGCCTACGGCCATTTCGGCCGCGATCCCGACGAGGCTAAGGGCACCTTCACGTGGGAGAAGCTGGACCTGGTTCCGGCGCTGACGGCAGCGTTCGGACGCTGACCGCGAACGCGGCTGAGGGGCCGGCCGCACGGCAGGCCCTGAAGCCGCCGCCTGATCGCCTGTATGGACGGGGCCGTGGCCACACGCTGCGGCCACGCCAGCGTTTGTTGCTGGACGTCACGCTGCCTCGGCTACGCCTGTCCCCCGGGCAGGCCGCCGATCCGCTGGCGGCGTTCGATCCGCGCCCGGCCACGCTGTGGCTAGAAGTCGGCTTCGGCGGCGGCGAACACGCGCTGGCGCAGATCGAAGCGCACCCAGACACCGCGCTGATCGCCTCCGAGGTATTCGAAAACGGGCTCTGTTCCCTGCTGTCCCGGGTGGTGCCCGAGGGCGGCGAAGCGACGGCGCGGCTGCCGGCCAATCTGCGCCTTTGGCCGGACGACGCGCGCGCGCTGCTGCGCATGCTGCCGGACGGCTGTCTCGACGGATTGTTCCTGCTATTCCCCGATCCCTGGCCGAAGTCGCGCCACGCCAAGCGGCGCTTCGTCCATCCGGCCGTGTTGCCGCTGCTCGCCCGCGTGCTGAAGCCTGGCGCGGAGTGGCGGGTTGCCAGCGATGATCCGACCTATCAGGCGTGGGTGTCCGAGGTCATGGCGGTGCAGGCGTTGTTCGACGCGCCTGCGCCAGCGACACTGAGGCCCGCCGGATGGCCGCCGACCCGCTACGAGGCTAAGGCGTTGCGACAGGGCCGCTCGCCGCTGTACTGGCGCTTCCGCCGGCGCTGACCGAATATTGCGACTGGCTGCCATGCCGCGTCAGCAGCACTATGGCATGGCGTAGCCGCAGGATGCCGGCGCGCGTCTGGCCGCGTTCGCACATATGCTGACCCTCGGCGGAGAGACTGCTCACCTGCGCCGGGAGAGGCGCTGGCGCCGCTCGGACCAGCTCGCTGACCTGGTCGAACAGGTGAAGGCAATACTCCGGTGTGTCGCTGGTGACCCGCTGCGGCTCCGGCGGGGGCACCACGGATGGGAGCATAATCACAGCGCCCAGAGTGAGGAGGGCGAGAGGCATTCCGCCAAGCACAACGAAGCGACCGACGTTGTTCATGCCGGCGGTATCGCACAGGCAGCGTGATCGGCCTATGGGGCGCACGTGAAAACGGCTTCATGCCGCGTTGGCATTCCCTCCCGGTGCACTCTGCCACTGAGCGGCTCCGGCCGAAGGTCGATCAGCCATCGATAGACGCCCAACGGCCCCGACCAGTGAAGCGGCTTACGAGTGGGCGTCAGCCGGCCGCCTCGCTGCCGGGGCGGTCGGAAGCGGGACGATACGGCAGCAGCCAAGGCATGCGGCCCTTGGCGTCCGTGATGGCGATCGGGTTGAAACACCGGGCGCGATCTTCGTCGTTCAGGTTGCCGGGCGTCCAAGGTATTGCGGGTCCAGCACGGTCCTCAGCGGCCCATATACGTGCCGCGACGGGACGGCAGACTGTTTCAGATGAGACCATTTTGGTCGGGAATTGTTGGATTTACAACGTGGTTTTGCAAACTAGTACGCCATAGGCTAAGTTTCCGAGTGGCTAACGTTCGTCGCTCGACTAGGTATCGCGGAGCACCTTTGTGATCTGCCCAGCCTGCGGTGAAATTGTCCGGCCGTCTTCCAAATTCTGCGGCGAATGCGGCTTGGCGCTCGCCCGGGTGGAGCCGCATCTGCCCCCTTTTCCGGGCGCAGAGAGGTCACGGCCATGTTTTGCCACCTGTTCGACTCCATGGGTATCGCCGAGCGGACGGATACGGAGGCCTGCGCGACATCCCGTTTTCCTGCCAGCCGACCTGCACCGCCATCATCGAGCGCGCACGCGGCAAGGCTGCCCGAATCTTCGGTGACGGCATTTTGGCGGTGTTCGGCTACCCCGCGCGCGCGACGACGGCGCGCTCACCCTAGCAAGCGCCCGACGACGCGTGCCGTGTAGTCCACCACCGGGATGATCCGGCCGTAGTTGATTCGCGTCGGGCCGATCACGCCGATGGCCCCAACGATCCGGCCGCCCTCGCTGCGGGCCGGCGCAACCACCATCGACACACCCGACGCGCCGAACAGCCCGCTCTCCGCGCCGATGAAGATACTGACCCCGTCGGAGTTTTCGGCCAGTTCCAGCAGCTTGAGCATGGTTTCCTGCGTTTCCAGCCGCTCGAACAACGCCTGGATCGCGGCCAGCCGCTCGATCTGCGTCACATCGGACAACAGCCGCGCCTGGCCGCGCACGATCAGGCTGCCGCCGCGGCGGCTGTCGCCCGCCCAGGTGGCCAAGCCGGCGGCGACCACCTGCGCCGACAGCGCGTCCAACTCCGTGCGGTTGGCCGCCATGTCCTCGGCGACGATGCGGCGCAGTTCGGGCAGCGGCCGGCCGGACAGCCTTGCGTTCAGGTAGTTGCCCGCCTGTTGCAAGGCGGAGGGCGGCAGGCCGGGCGGGGTCTCGATCACCCGGTTCTCGACGTGCCCGTCGGCGCTGACCAAAACAACCAGCGCCCGGCCGGGGCCGAGCGGCACGAATTCGATGTGGCGCACCGCGCCGTCCGATTTCGGCGCCAGCACCAGCCCGGCGGCCGACGACAGGCCGGAGAGCACCGAGCTGGCCTCCGCCAGCGTATCTTCCAGGCTGCGGCCGGAGGTGGCCAGCGCGGCGGTGATCGAACTGCGTTCTTCGTCGGTCAGCTCGCCGAAATGCAGCAGGCCATCGACGAACAGCCGCAGCCCCTGGTCGGTGGGCAGCCGGCCCGCCGAGGTGTGGGGCGCGAACAGCAGACCGGCATCGGTCAGGTCCGCCATGACGTTGCGGATGGTCGCCGGCGACAGGCTGATCGGCAGGCGGCGGGACAGCGTGCGGCTGCCGACCGGCTCGCCGGTTTCGACGTATTGCTCGACGATTTCTCGCAGCACCGCGGATGAGCGGGCATCAAGGCCGGGCTGCCCGCCCGCAAGCTCGGAGGGGCGTGTGCCAACGCGCGGGGTGGTGCCGGGCGGCGTCACTGGATGGTCCATGGGCTGGTACTATACACCAGTGGGCACCAGCGGGCGGAGATCAATTGGATCGGCCGTTGGACCGCCGGTTGTTTGGCGTAACGTCGCCTAGGCGCTGGCGATGCCGGCTTCGTCCAGGAGGTCGAGATAGGGGGCCATGGCCAGCAGGAAACAGGTGATCTCGGTCACCAGTGCCGTGGGGGTGATCGGCAGCGGCACCGCGGCCTCGGTTTCCAGCAGCACGCTGTGATCGGCGCACAGGCGCACTCGCCACTCGCCCGGAAGGACCCGCGTCAAGCCGCGCAGCAAGGCAAAGCTCTGCGGCCGCAGGGTGCCCGCTCGGGCGCTGGCGCTGCTGGGAACCCGTCCCAGCGCCATCTGCATGCGCAGGCCGGCCGGCGCCTCCAGCCGCGCGCGCAGCACTCGCTCCCGCCAGCGGACCGTGAAGCCGGGTGTTCGCTCCGGACCCGGCGAGAGCCGGCCTTCGGCATCGACCATGAAGGGTCCCAGGGAGAATGGCGCCGTGAACGGTGCGGCGATCGGCATGGGCTTGCTCCGGGCTGCGCGGAAGGAGCTTGCCGGGCGATTGTGAAGCTTCCATAAACCGCGCCCACAATGTCCCTGTATAATGATCTCCGCCAGGCGTTCCCGCCGCCACATCCGGCCGGTCGTCCGTTCATTCTGGGCGGCCTTGCCGTCGTGGTCCTGGGCCTGTTCGTTTGGGTGTGGATTGCCTGGGTTGGCGTCGCGTTCGCCCTGTTCTGCCTGTTCTTCTTCCGCGATCCGAAACGTGTGCCGCCCGGCCGTCCGGGGCTGGTGCTGGCGCCGGCCGACGGGCGCGTGGTCTCGGTGGCCCATGCCGTGCCGCCATTGGAACTCGGCCTCGGCACGGAGCCACGCCCGCGCGTCAGCATCTTCCTCTCGGTGCTGAACGTGCATGTAAACCGCGTCCCGGCGGAGGGCACCGTGACCCAGGTCGCCTACCATGCCGGCGCGTTCCTGAGCGCCTCCCTCGACAAAGCCAGCGAGGTGAATGAACGCAACGCTGTCGCGCTCCGGCTGCCGGACGGGCGCCAGATCGCCGTGGTGCAGATCGCTGGCCTGATCGCGCGGCGCATCCTGTGCACCGTCCGCGAGGGCGACCCCGTGCGCGCCGGCGAGCGCTTCGGCCTGATCCGCTTCGGCAGCCGCACCGATCTGTACCTGCCCGAGGGCGTGCAGCCGCTGGTCGTGGACGGGCAGACGATGGTGGGGGGCGAGACCGTCATCGCCGAGCTGGCATGAGCGGGACGCCACCACGGGCCGATTGGCCGCCCGGCCCCACCCCTGGGCGCGTGTCGCCGATTCGCCGGTTAAGGCGCCGGCTGCGGCCCCGGTCACGGCCGCGGTTCAAGGGGCTGTCGTTCAACAGGCTCGTGCCCAACCTGATGACGCTGATCGGGTTGTGCGCCGGCCTGACCGCCATGCGCTTCGCGCTGGAGGGGCGGTTCGGATCGGCGGCGGTGGCGATCACGGTGGCCGGGGTAATCGACGGCCTGGACGGACGGCTGGCGCGGCTGCTGAAGGGCACGTCGCGCTTCGGCGCCGAATTCGACAGCCTGTCCGACTTTCTGTGCTTCGGCGTGGCGCCGGCCTTCACCCTGTATCTGTGGTCGCTCCAGCGCCTGGGCGCATACGGCTACACGCCGTGCCTGCTGTTCTCGGTCTGTATGGCGCTGCGCCTGGCTCGGTTCAATGCGTCGATGGATGGCGCCCCCCGGCCGGCCTACGCCTACAATTTCTTCACCGGCGTACCGGCGCCGGCAGGCGCGGGACTGGTTCTGTTCCCGCTGTTCGTGGGGCTTGAAGCGAAATCGCTGAACTGGGAGTGGCTGGTGGCGGTCTCACAGCATCCGGCGGTTTGCGCCCTGGTGCTGACCGGGACGGCACTGCTGCTGGTCTCGACGCTGCCGGTCTGGAGCTTCAAGAACTTCAAGGTGCCGGAGGAGTATGTGCTGCCTGTGCTGCTCGGTACCGGCCTGTTCGCGGCCGTGGCGATCGCCGATCCGTGGGCGGCGCTGGCGGCCGCGGGAGTCATCTACCTGGCAATGCTGCCGTTCAGCGTCCGCAGCTTCCGCCGGCTCAAGCTCGAAGCCGAGGAGATGACGGAGGAGGAGTGATCGGACGGTTTGGGTCGGATGCCGCTTCGACGTTCAGGGGGCGCGGGATGGCCCCTTTCCAGCGGGGATCGCTTGCCGGCTTCCGCGTCGGGACCATGCTAGGGTGCACGTCATCAGAACACGGGGTTATCGCTCGATGTACATCGCCATGAACCGCTTCAAAGTCGCCCTGGGGTCGGAGGCCGCGTTCGAGCACCTGTGGACCAGCCGTGACTCGCATCTGAAGGATGTGCCGGGCTTCGTGGAGTTTCATCTGCTGCGCGGCCCGCAGCGTGAGGACCATGTGCTGTATTCCAGTCACACGGTCTGGGCGGACCAGGCCGCGTTCGAGGGCTGGACGAAGTCCGAGGCGTTCCGCGCCGCTCACCGCAATGCCGGCAATGCCCGGAACGGCCATGCCGCTCCGGTTTACCTCGCCCATCCCGAGTTCGAAGGCTTCGACGTCATCCAAACGGTCAAGTAGGGGCGCCTGCCCCCGCCGGGGCGTCCGGCGGCTACCGACCTACGACGGTTCGCCGGAGCGTCGCTCAACCAGACGCTTTGCCTCCCAGCAAAGCAGCCCGATGGCCGGGAAGCAGGCCAGAGCAAGTGCGCGAAGCCACAGGCCGGTGTTCGACGCGGAGACCAATCCGCCAGCGCCAAGGTTGATCGCCAGCAGCGCGACACCTGCGACGAAGGCGAGCAGCAGAACCCAGCGCACCGCGCCTCCGCGGGGACGTAGCGCCAGGGCGCCGAACAGAGGTGTCAGCAGCCCCGCCGCCGTCAGACCAAATCCGTAGTGCGGCGGATCGGGCAGCGGAAACAGGCCGGACATCGCCGTCGAGACGCCGAGCAGGGCCAATGACGCCCCGGTCAGGACCGACAGAAAGACACCCGATCCAAGCTGTCGCAGGCCAACGACAAGTCCGGCGGCTCCGGCAAGCGCCGCGACCGACGTTGCCACCATGCCGAGGTTGAAAATCTGCGGATAGGGCGCGCCCGCCGCGCCAAGTTCGCTGGGAGCGCGGGCGATGTTGTCGTACCCCGGGTAGAACAGTCCGGCGACTGCCACGGTGCCAAAATACAGCAACGGCATGGCAATTCCGCCCGCCAGCAGCAACCGCGACAGCTTCATCGGATGGCCCCGACCCGTTCCTTACGACGCTCTGCCGGCCGGCGTGCCGGCAGAGCTTCTGGGCGTTGATCCTGCCCCAAGCGCCGCCTTACCGCGCGAGCGGCCGGTACTTGATCCGGTGCGGCTCGGTCGCGTCGGCGCCCAGGCGGCGGCGCTTGTCTTCCTCGTATGCCTGGAAGTTTCCTTCGAACCACTCCACGTGGCTGTCGCCCTCGAACGCCAGGATGTGCGTGGCCAGCCGGTCGAGGAACCAGCGATCATGGCTGATGATGACCGCGCAGCCGGCAAACTCGGTCAGCGCCTCTTCCAGCGCACGCAGCGTGTCCACGTCGAGGTCGTTGGTCGGTTCGTCCAACAGGATCACGTTGTGTTCGGTCTTCAGCATCTTGGCCAGGTGGACGCGGTTCCGCTCGCCGCCCGACAGGATGCCGACCTTCTTCTGCTGGTCGGCGCCCTTGAAGTTGAAGGCCCCGACATACGCGCGCGACTGCACGGTGCGCTTGCCGAGGTAGATCACCTCTTCGCCGCCGCTGATCTCCTGCCACACCGTCTTGTTGGGATCGAGGCTGTCGCGCGACTGGTCCACATAGCCGAGCTTCACCGTGTCGCCGACGCGCAACGCCCCCGCGTCCGGCTGCTCCTGGCCGATGATCATGCGGAACAGCGTCGTCTTGCCGGCGCCGTTCGGCCCGATCACGCCGACGATGCCGCCCGGCGGCAGCTTGAAGTTCAGGTTCTCGATCAGCAGCTCGTCACCGTAACCTTTGGAAAGCTCCGCCGCCTCGATCACGATGTTGCCTAGCCGTGGGCCGGGCGGGATGACGATATCGGCCACGCCGCCCGCCTGCTCCTGCGACTTCGCCAGCAGCTCGTCGTAGCGCTGGATGCGGGCGCGGTTCTTGGTCTGGCGTGCGCGTGGCGAGGCGAGGATCCATTCCTCTTCGGCGGCGAGCGCCCGCTGGCGTGCGCTTTCCTCCTTCTCCTCCTGCTGCAGGCGCTTGCGCTTCTGCGCCAGCCAGGACGAGTAGTTGCCCTCGAACGGGTAGCCGCGGCCGCGCTCGATTTCCAGAATCCAACCGGTGACGTTGTCCAGGAAGTAGCGGTCGTGGGTCACGATCATCACGGTGCCGGCGTAATCGTGCAGCGTATGCTCCAGCCAGGCGACGCTTTCCGCGTCCAGGTGGTTGGTGGGCTCGTCCAGAAGCAGCAGGTCGGGCTTTTCCAGAAGCAGCTTGCACAGCGCCACCCGGCGCCGCTCGCCGCCGGACAGCGAGGTGACAGGCGAGTCCGCCGGCGGGCAGCGCAGCGCATCGAGAGCGATTTCCACCTGCCGGTCCAGCTCCCAGCCGTCGCCGGCCTCGATCTTGGTTTGCAGGTCGGCCTGCTCGGACAGCAGCTCGTTCATCGCATCGTCGCTCATCGGCTCGGCGAACAGGTCCGAGATCTGGTGGTAGCGGTCGAGCGCCGCCTTCACGTCGGCGAACGCGGCCTCCACATTTTCGCCCACCGTCTTGTCAGGATCGAGGTGCGGCTCCTGCGACAGGTAGCCGACGCGGGCGCCCTCGGCCGCCCAGGCCTCGCCGCCATAGTCCTTCTCGATGCCGGCCATGATTTTGAGCAGCGTCGATTTGCCGGCGCCATTCACGCCGAGCACGCCGATCTTGGCCCCCGGGTTGAAGGACAGGGTGATGCCCTTGAAGACCTCCCGGCCGCCGGGGAAGTTCTTCGTCAGGTCTTTCATCACGTAGACGTACTGGTAGCTGGCCATCGGGGACTCCGCGTTTAGCGGTTTTCTAGGTGCCCCGGGCGGCGCGCACAACAGCGTGGGAGGGCGGCGGGGGGGTGTCGCGGGAATCAGATGGGGATGATGCCACGCAAGCGGCGGCCCAGCGTTCCAGGCCCCGCCGGATTTTTTCCTGTCTCGACCTGGCCGATCGGCGCTGCTGGCCTCAGGCCTGAGGTCCCGCTCAACTCCAAGCGACATTACCCCCGGCCGCCATTTGCCGGGGGTAAGTCAGTTCAGCGCAGGTCCGGGTGTTAGTCGATCTGCGTCAGATCGCCCGGCGGTCGGTTAGGGCGTGATAGCCGACCAGCACGACGATTGCCCCGACAACAGCGACGAAGAGGCTGTAAATGTTGAACCCGGTGACAGGGGCCGCCCCGAATCTCGTAAAGAGAAATCCGCCAACCAAAGCTCCGATCACGCCGAGCACGGTGTCGAGCGCGGCACCTTCACCGGTCTTGTTGACAATCCTGCTGGCGATGTAGCCGGCAAGCAGCCCAAGAACAATCCAGCCAATGATAGACATGAGTGATCCTCCCAAGTTGCTGAGGCCGGGACCTGAACGGCGTCCAGTGGATCGCAGTTCGTGCCGCCGAACCGAAGGACTCAACGCACCACGCCGATTGGCGTCGGCTCCTCACGGCAATCTTTATTGAGAAAGCATGCTCCCGCGGCACGCGCGCTGCTGGCGGAACGTTTGGGAGCTTCCCTGCTACGTCGCGGCGAGCCACGTTGGAGTAATTGCGCTTCGGCGGCGCGGCGTAAGCGACTACGGGTGCCCAGACGGACGCTGCTAACCTACCACCAAGCGCCGGACCATCTGCGCCGCTAACGGCGTGGACCAATCGGCGGACCCTTCCAGCCGGGCGCGCTCGCGGCCCTGCTTGTCGATCACCAAGCTGGTCGGGATGCCCCGAGCGCGGACCGCCCGAGCGCCCTCACCATGCAAATCCAACAGGACGGGCAGCCCGGTGATCCCATGCTGGTCGAAATACCCCTGCACCGCCGCGGCGCCGCCCCGGTCCGACGACAGCGTCAGGACCGCAATATCGTCCGGCGCCAACCTCCGGGACAGCGCCGCCAGCGCAGGCAGCTCGGCGACGCAGGGCGCGCACCAGGTAGCCCAGAAATTCACAACCATGCCGTGACCGGCGAACTCGGAGAGGCGGTGCGGCGTGCCGTCGGCCGCGACAAAGCTGACCTCGGGCAGCTCCATCGGCGGGTCCTCCGTCACCAGCACCGAACCCAGCGGTTCCAGCGCCCCCTCAGCGTGTGGTTTGCGCACCGAAGCGCCCGCCGCTAGGGTCCCGGCGGCCGCAAGCGCCCTGCGGCGGGTGATCAGCATGGAATCCTCTCGTTGACCGACACGCATGATACGCGGCGCGATCCCGCCGCCAACGTCCAATGGGGCGGGCGCTTCGCCGCCGGCCCCTCCTCCATCATGCAGGAAATCAACGCGTCCATCGGGTTCGACCGCAAGCTGTGGCGGCAGGACATAAGGGGCTCCCTCGCCCACGCGGCAATGCTGGCGACGATCGGGCTCCTATCCGCAGACGATGCCGGCGCGATCGAAACCGGCCTGGACGCGATCGCGCAGGAGATCGAGGCCGGGCGCTTCCCGTTCGACACCGCGCTCGAAGACATCCACATGAACATTGAGGCGCGCCTGACGGAGCGGATCGGCGACGCCGGCCGCCGGCTGCACACCGCGCGCAGCCGCAACGACCAGGTGGCGACCGACTTCCGGCTATGGGTGCGCGATGCGATCGATGGGCTTTCGGCGCAGATCGCCGACGTGATGCGGGCGCTCGCCGAGCGTGCCGCCGCGCATGCCGCGGACCCGATGCCCGGCTTCACCCATCTGCAAACCGCGCAACCGGTCACCTTCGGCCACCACCTGCTGGCCTATGTCGCGATGCTGGACCGCGACCGCGGCCGCCTGGCCGACTGCCGGCGGCGGCTGAACGAGTGCCCGCTCGGGGCGGCGGCGCTGGCCGGCACCTCGTTCCCGATCGACCGGGCGATGACCGCGCAGGCGCTGGGCTTCGACCGGCCGGCCGGCAATTCGCTGGATGCTGTCTCCGACCGCGATTTCGCGCTGGAGTTCCTGTCGGCGGCGGCGATCTCGGCCATGCACCTGTCGCGCTTCGCCGAAGAAATCATCATCTGGTGCAGCGCGCCATTCCGCTTCGTCCGGCTGTCCGATGCGTTCACCACCGGCAGCTCGATCATGCCGCAGAAGCGCAACCCTGACGCAGCCGAGCTGGTGCGAGCGAAGACCGGACGGGTCACCGGCGCGCTGGTGGCGCTGCTGACGGTCATGAAGGGGCTCCCGCTCGCCTACGCGAAGGATATGCAGGAGGACAAGGAGCCGGTGTTCGACGCCGCCGACGCCTGGGCGCTGTCGCTCGCCGCGGTGGCCGGGATGGTGCGCGACCTGCAGCCCGACACGGCACGGATGAACGAGATGGCCGGCGCGGGCTTTGCCACTGCCACCGATCTCGCCGACTGGCTGGTGCGGGTGCTGCACCTGCCGTTCCGCAGCGCGCATCACGTGACCGGCCGGCTGGTGGCGGCGGCGGAGGCGAAGGGCGTCGATCTCGCCGGGCTGACGTTGGCGGAGATGCAGGCGGCGGAGCCAAGGATCACGCAGGACGTATTTTCCGTGCTGACGGTGGCGGCGTCGGTCGCCTCCCGCACGAGCTTCGGCGGCACCGCGCCGGCAAACGTGGCGCACGAGGCCGCCCGCTGGCTGGCGACGCTGGCATGAGAACGGTGCTGGTCCTCGCCATGGCGGTCGCGCTGACGCTGGCCGCCTGTGGCAAGATGGGACCGCCCTCGCCGCCGGGTCCGCCGGACAAAATCACCTGGCCGCGCGCCTATCCGACGTATTGATGCCTGCGAACGAGAACGTCAGCCGCCGACCCTATTACGGTCCCAATTAACTCGTCAGTCTGATCCAGCCGTTTCGACGGCGGCGCCGCCGGCCGCCGTCCTTCGCCATCGTGCCGCTTACACGTGCTGCGCTGTCCGAGGTGGCGGCGTCGCCCGGCGCTCGCGCAGGCGATACGCCAGCACCAGCAGCGATACCCCGAAGAACAGCGCGTAGGCGCCGAGCCATAGCGTCAATACCAGCGCGCCGACATAAGGCGCGATGAACAGCAGGATGCCCCATACGATGGAGACGACCCCGCCGGCGATCAGCCACCAGCGTCCGTGCGTCTTGTCCAGCGTGAACCCGGCGTAGAGTTCCAGCACGCCCGAGATCACCGCCCAGACCGCCAGCAGGATGACGAACGCCAGCACGGTCAGGCCAGGCAGCAACAGCGCGATCGCACCGGCGGCGATGTCGACCACCCCATCCAGCACCAACGGCCACCAGCGCTGGTGGCTCTCGGCGGCGCGTACGCCGGCCACGATCGCAAAGATGCCATCCACCAGCATGTAGGCGGCGAACAGCAACACCAGGCCGCCGAGTGCCGCCCCTGGCAGGAACAGCGCGATCAGGCCGAACAAGATTGCCAGCCCGCCACGGATGGCAAGCGCCCACCAGTTCTCGGCGAGCAACGCTGATTTCGAGCCGAGCCCCGGCGGAAGCGCCGAGGGAAGTGTTGGGGGGAGTAACGGGTCTGTGTTGCCGCTCATCGCCGGCCTCCAATATGTTTCAACACAGGATAGTTACGGCGGAGCGCGACGACCACCCCTGAGTGCGTTTGTGCCCCAACACAGCTTGGTGCAAACTGCGGCGCATGCAGACATTGATCATCGTCATCGCCATCTGGGTCGTGTGGGCACTGCTGTCGTGGGTGCTTCACGCCTTCAAATGGCTGGTCATCGTGGCAGCCATCGCCACGGTCTTTGTGCTGGTGAAAGATTTCCGAAGCGGGAAGCAGCGCCTGTAGCGCTGCCTCCCGATCTTTTGGTCAGACTTTGACGCCCATGGCGCCGTTGATCTGCGCGACCACGTCCGGACCGAGCTTCAGCGCCTGCGCCAACTGCGCCAGGTATTTTGTCTCCGCGGGCGTATCGACGTCGATCGCCAGCAGCGACGCGGCATAGACCTGCACCGCCTGGTGCGGCGACTTCACCGCCGACACCAGCCCGTTTAGATCCAGCGGCTTGCCCATCTCCGTGATCACGAAATCGCGCGCGCTGGTGTCCGAGCCAACTTCCTGCAGCTTGCTCAGGATGCGCCCCGTCTCCTTTGCGTCGATCTGGCCGTCAGCCTTGGCGGCGTTGATCATGGCGCGCAGCAGCAGGGTGGCGGTCGCCTGAACATCGTCGTGCGTATCCAGACCCAATGGGGGGCCGAATGGGGGATTGGCCCCGGCGGCGGCGGCCTGCGGCGCCTGCCCGGATTTCTGCAACGCAGAGAACGCGACGCTACCGAGAGCGGCCAGAAGTCCACCGCCGATGGCGCCCTTGCCACCGCCGAGCAGCGAGCCAGCCAATGCGCCCAACCCGCCGATGGCAACCGGATTGTTTGCCTGCACTTCCTGCTTGGCCGAGCCCAGCGCCTGCTGCGCCTGGCCGGCCAGAATGCTGAGCAGCGACCCCAGGGTGCCCGCAGCCGCCGCGGGCGCGCCGGCCCCAGGCGTGGCGCCCGGAACCGGGGTGCCGCTTTGCGCCAGGGCGCCGCTCAACCGACCGGACGCGGCCGGCGAGGTCGTGTGATCAAGCAATTCACCGAGTATTTTTGTTGCATCAAACATTGCTTCCCTCCCTGGGAACCCAGACCAAAACGGCCCCAAGGTATCATCGCCCGGCGCCGGCGCCGAGATCAAATGACGTTATCCCTGCGGCGACGCTTCTCACTTCGGGCCACCGGTGTTTCGCCCCGCGAAGCGGGTTCTGCAACCGTTCTTGGTCTGTCGCTCACGATTTCGTGGGAATTTCGTGGGGGGTCGAAATTTCGGCCCCCTACCGACCCACGCCAGCGGCGACACGATCTGCCCGGTTGACGCCCTGCGAATTTCCCCAGGGGTAACAACCGCCAGGAACGGCTTGTGACGGCCGTTCGATTGGTGCGTAGGATCGGCCGATGGCCATTCTCCTCATCCCCGAGCCCGACTTCCCTGAGCCGGACATCGCCGCGCTGATCGCCGCGCATCCGCACCTGACCATGCATGCCATGGACGGGCTGCTGATGGACGGTGTTCCGCTGCAGGGCGTCGCCGACGCGCTCGGCACGCCGACCTGGGTCTATTCCGCCGCCACCATGCGCCGCCGCTATCGCGCCATGACGGAGGCGCTCGCGCAGGCGGGCCTCGATGCGCACATCCATTACGCCGTGAAGGCCAACGACCGGCTCGCGGTGTTGCGCGTGTTCGCGCGGGAAGGCGCGGGCGCCGACGTGGTCAGCGAGGGCGAATTGCAGCGGGCGCGCCGGGCTGGCATTCCTGCCAGTGGCATCGTGTTTTCCGGCGTGGGCAAGACCGAGCGCGAACTTCGGCTCGCCTTGGCCGAGGGCGTCGCACAGATCAATGTCGAAAGCGCGGAGGAGTTGGCGATGCTGTCCGCGCTGGCCGCCGCCTCGGGGCGCACGGCGCGGGTCGCGCTGCGGGTGAATCCCGACGTCGATGCCGGCACCCATGCCAAGATCAGCACCGGCCGGGCGCAGGACAAATTCGGCCTTCCCTACGCGCACGCCGCTGCCTTGTACGCCCGCGCCGCGGCGCTGCCCGGTATCGAGCCGGTCGGGCTCGCCGTGCATATCGGCAGCCAGATCCTTTCGATGGGGCCGTATCGCGCGGCCTACGGCCGCATCGCCGAGCTGGTGCGGACACTGCGCGCGGCAGGCCATCGCGTCGCCGTCGTGGACTGCGGCGGCGGCCTCGGCATTCCGTACCGCGACGAGCCGGCCCCCGCGCCGGCGGCATTGGCCGGCGCCATCAAGGGCGCGCTGGGCGATCTCGACGTCAGGTTGGTGTTGGAGCCCGGCCGTTGGCTGGTGGGGCCCGCCGGTGTGCTGCTGGCGTCCGTGGTGCTGACGAAGCAGGAGACCGGCGGGCGGTTCGTCGTCCTGGATGCGGCGATGAACGACCTGGCGCGCCCGGCCATGTACGACGCGTGGCACGGGATCGTCCCGGTCTCGGCGACTGACGCTGTCGGCAGTGTTGCGCCGGCCGACGTGGTCGGCCCGGTCTGCGAAACCAGCGACACGTTCGCGCGACAACGCCTGCTGCCGCCGCTGGGCCCCGGCGCCCGCGTGGCGATCCTGGATGCGGGTGCCTATGGTTCGGTGATGAGCTCCAGCTACAACGCGCGGCCGCCGGCGGCGGAGGCACTGGTCGATGGCGACGGATGGGCGGTGATCCGCGACCGCCCGCAGGTTGCCGACCTCTGGCGCGACGAACACGTGCCGGCGTGGCTGGCCGAATGAGCGAACCGCCGGGCGGCACTGACCGCCTGAAGCGGCGCCTCGCCAACCGCCGGGCGCTGGCGCGCGCCGCCATTCTGTTCGAACGCATCTGGCCGGCGCTTTGGCCGGCGCTCGGCGTCATCGGGCTATTCGTTTGTACGGCGCTGCTCAACCTGCCGCAGCTTTTGCCGCCCGCGCTGCACCTCGTCCTGTTGGCGGGAACCGCGTTGGCAGCCCTGGCGCTGCTTGTCCGGGGCCTCGCCCGCATTCGTGCGCCCGGCGAGGCCGATGCCGACCGGCGGCTGGAGCGTGAGTCCGGACTTGCCCATCGCCCGCTCGCCGTGCTGGCTGACGAACCGGCGCAGGCCGATCCCGCCGGTCTGGCGCTGTGGCAGGCGCATGTCGAACGCACCGTGGGCGAGCTGCGGCGGCTTCGCGTCGGCGCGCCGCGCCCCGGCATGGCACGCCGCGATCCGCGGGCTTTGCGCGGCGCTCTGCTGGTGGGGCTGGTGGCGACGCTTGCGATCGCCGGGTCCGATGCGCCGGCGCGGCTGGCCAACGCCTTCCTGCCATCGCTGCCGGGACGCGGCGCATCCAACGCGACCGAGCTTCAGGCGTGGATCACACCGCCCGGCTACACAAGGCTGCCGCCGATCTTCCTCAAGGCCGACAGCGGCGCCGTGTCGGTGCCCGCCGGCTCGCATCTGACGGTCAGCGTCACCGGCGGGTCGGACACGCCCGATCTTGCGCTCGCCGGTACGTCGGAGCCGTTCAGCGCGCTCGACAAGACCAGCTACCAGGCCGACCGCGACCTGACGCAAGGCGGACGGCTGTCGGTGCACCGCAACGGGCGCGAGTTGGCCGGCTGGGACTTGGCCGTGGTCGCTGATCAGCCCCCGACGGCCGCCTGGACCGAGCCGCCCGACCGTGCCGCGGCAAGTCAGCAGACCCGGCTGCCCTGGCAGGTCGGTGACGATTACGGCGTGGTTGGGCTTCAGGCCGAGCTGCGCCTCAAGGACCGGGCGGATGCGCCGCCGCTGGTGGTCGCCATACCGCTGCCCGGCGGTGCGCCGAAGACGGCGCACGGCGTCAGCCAGCAGGACCTGACGGCGCATCCCTGGGCCGGCCTGGAAGTGACGGCAAAGCTGATCGCGCGTGATGCCGCGGGCCAGACCGGCGAGAGCGAAACGGCCGCCGTCACGCTGCCGCAACGGCTGTTCCAGAACCCGCTGGCACGCGCGCTGATCGCGATCCGCCGCGGCCTCAGCGCGCACCCCGAGGATCGCGATGCGGCGGTGAACGGGCTCGACGCGCTGATGATGACGCCGGAGGCATTCCACGAAGATTTGGGCGCCTACCTCAATCTCAGCGCGATCTACTATCTGCTGGAATTCGACAAGACGCCGGAGGCAATCGACCAGGCGCAGCGGCGGCTTTGGGATCTCGCGTTGCATCTGGAGGAGGGCCAGACCGAGCGCACGGCCCGGGCGCTGGATGAGGCGCGGCAGGCCGCGCGGGACGCGCTGGACAAGGCAACGCGGGAGTCAACGCCGGAAAACCGCTCCGAGTTGGAAAAGCGGTTGCAGGCGCTGCAGGACGCGATCGATCGGCACATGCAGGCGCTGGCGGAAGAAGCGCGACGCAACAACAGCGAAATGCCGTTCGATCCGGATGCCGCGACGCTGTCCAACCAGGACCTCGACCGGCTGGCCGACGCGGCGCGCCAGGCCGCGCGCGAGGGCCGCATGGACGAGGCGCAGAAGCGGGTGGCCGAGCTGGAGCGCATGCTCGACCAGCTTCGCAACACGCGGGCGCAGAACGGCCAGGCCAACCAGCACAACGCCCAGCAGCGCCAGAAGGGCCGGCAGGAGATGGGCGCCTTGCAGGACATGGTCGGCCGGGAAGGCGGACTGCTGGACCACGCGCAGCGGCGGACCGACGATCCGGGGCCGCTCAGCGACGAGCCCCCGAACGAACCGGGGCCGCCGGCGAATCAGGATGCGGAGCGGCAGACCGACCAGCGGGTGCAGCAGGCGCTGCGCCGGGCGCTGGGGGAACTGATGCAGCAATTCGGCGACCTGGCCGGGCAACTGCCGCCGAGCCTGGGCGAGGCGGACACCCAGATGCGCGAGGCGGCCCGTCAGCTCGGCCAGGGGCAGGACAAGGCGGCGGGCGAGGCCCAGCAGCGGGCGATCCAGGCGCTGCAGAAGGGCGGCAGCGAGATGAGCCAGGCGATGGCCAAGCAGTTCGGCTCCGGTCAGCCGGGGGAGGGTGGCGAGGACGGCTCCGGGATGATGGGGTTCGGCTTGCAGGACGGGGATGACGACGGGAGCGGCTTTGGCACGATGCCCGGTCAGGGCAACCGGCACGGGCGCGGGCGCGACCCGCTGGGCCGGCATTACGGCCAGGGCGACTCGGGCGCCGACGAGGATGCCGACGTGACGGTGCCGGAGGAACGCGAGCGTCAGCGCACCCAGGCGATCGAGGAGGAGCTGCGCCGCCGCGGCGGCCAGCGCGACCGGCCGCAGCAGGAGCTGGATTATATCGACCGGCTGCTGAAGCAGTTCTGATCGGGCGGTGAACGGCCGGGGTCGCTTCGAGCGTCCTCGCCCGGTGGCCGCCGCGAGGCGGTTAGAAATCCGTGCAGCGGCCTTTCTGCTCCCAGTCGCCGTAGCGAGTCGGCTCAGGCCCTTTGGGGCCGCCGATCTCCTTGGGCAGGGGGGCAGGACCGGGCGGGTGGGACGGCACGGGGTCCGGCGAACGCGTTGCGCTTTCGGTCGAATTTGGCGGCGTGCTCATAGGACCAGTTAGGACGGTGTCGTCCTGGCGGCAAGCGTCTCACGGAGACGCGGGTCGGAGGCCGGTTGGCTGGCGCGCGCGCAACGTGTTTGACCCTCGCGCGGGCGCTGCTATCTAGGGGCTCTGCGCCGGAGAGATGGCCGAGCGGCTTAAGGCGCACGCTTGGAAAGCGTGTGTACGTGCAAGCGTACCGTGGGTTCGAATCCCACTCTCTCCGCCAGTTCTATCAGTCATCCCCTTGAAAACGCTCGGTTCTCAATTTGGCTGGCTGGAGCGTCCCGCCATCTATTCCCACAACATGCGCCGGAAATGGGCGAACGGGGGGCGGCCTGCCTTCCCTCTATAGACGAGGAACACACCGGCCCGGCCGTGGCGCTCTGTCGGGGCGAGCTATCTTGCCACGCCGCGTGCCAAAACCCCGTAGCCGCCGGTTTCGCCGCACGGCGCGACAAAACGCCCCCTTTTCTATAGGGGAAAAGATGGCGCCGGGGGCCACGCCGCCGCTCTTTTTATTATGCGGAAAAATCAACCTGTAAGGCACCGATGGCCCGTCGCAACGTCGGGCCAGGGCGCCCCCAGGCTACTTGCCGGCGGGGTCCGGCGTGTCGCGAGGGCGGCCAGCTTCTTGCTCAATGCTCCTACGGTCAGCGCGGTGACTTGCCCCCCGACCATCCGGCCAGCGCCGGTCATCCGGGCGGGGTCGCCAGGTCGCCAAGCCATGGCCCAGCGGCCAGCGCCGCACGCTCGCTTGCGTCCAGCGTGTCCACTTCGGCTTGGCGTTGGCACTCCTTCGCATCGGGAGGCTATGTCGATCCCGGCCGGGTTGTGGGGTGGTCGTGGTACTCATCGAGTAAAATTCGGACGGTCGCTGCGAGGCCTACCAATGCCGGCCTAGCTTACAACGCACTAGAGGTTCGCCTTGCGCCTTTGAATAGTGTCCAAAAATCGCTTCATCGAGCCCTGCTCTGTATAGACTACGCTGACAAAACTGCCCTCACCCCAATCATGCTCGGCGTAAGTCAACTCAGTTTGCCCGGCCTTCCATGATAACGTATGAACTCCACTTTTTTTGTCTTCTAGCGGGCGGTTACCGTAGCGAGCGACGAGCGCAGTTCGAAGGGATGATCTGCACCAGTCGACCATAGGCT
>Ga0302319_10007073_pt1 | contig 22137 bp, 19 predicted proteins | sample Bog_T0_2_FD_203319 | JGI IMG/M metagenome (GOLD analysis project Ga0302319, IMG submission 203319) | Peat permafrost microbial communities from Stordalen Mire near Abisko, Sweden - Bog_T0_2 | ecosystem: Environmental > Terrestrial > Soil > Wetlands > Peat | place: Sweden: Abisko, Stordalen Mire... | reverse complement strand
TCTTCCACACCAAGGTGACAGGAAGATGACGGCGAGGAAAACATTATGTCACGAACTTGTCTGACAGTACACTAGCTTCGGATCGCGGTCAGATAGGCAACCGCGTTCCGCTCGATCTCGCGCCCCGACTCCACCGACGGCCGGAGGACGGACTCAAGTTGACGAGCCTCCTCGGCGCTGAATCTGGTCTTCAGGATCTCGCGAAGGGTTGGTGCCAAGGGGTGGGGGGCCAGATTGATGAAAGTGTCCCACGGCATGGCGGGAGTCTTCCTCACGTCGATGTGGAGTTCGAGATGTATCCCGGAAAACCCGACGTCCTGGAAGAGGCGAACCAAGTCCCATTCCGAGAAATTCGTGAGCGGGCTTGCGACAATTTCCTCCCTGGTCGAGGGGAACTGGGCGGTCTTCCAGCGCATCACCAGACGAAGATGGTCCGTGGCCGCGTCCGGCGGACGGTCCTTGAGCGCCCCAACGGTGCGGCTGAACTGGAGGGACTGATCCCGAAAGATGGGCTCGCCGAGGGACACCCGGCCCCCCGGCTTGAGCACACGGAGTATCCTGAGCACGGCAGCCGGCTTGTCGGCGACGTAGGCGAGGCATGCCCGTGCGGTGACGACATCGACGGACTCAAGGGCGATCCCTTCAAGCTGTTCGGCTGATCCGTTGACGAACGTTGAACGCCCGAGCCATCCGCGCTCGGCCGCCGCCTGCTCCGTAATCTTCAAAAGAGGCTTTGAGATATCGAGGAAAATGACACGTCCGGAATCGCCCATCCTCTCGAGCGCGCCGAGCCCCACGAGTCCGTCGCCGCATCCGATGTCGAGGAGTGTGGCCGGCTCCGAAATTCGAGCTCCGTCCAGGACTCGATCCCGTATCCTGTAAATCTGCTTCTTGAGCTCGACGCCAAGGTTCGAATCGCCTCCGCTCCGCTTTCGGAGGACCCATTCGGACCATAGATCGCCTGGCGGGTTGGTCATGGGTTCGGGTTTGCTGTATCTTTCACCTCTGAAATGAACTGCTCGTGAATTCCAAATGAATTTTCGTTAATCGGCGTTATTCGCGGATCATCCGACGGCCTTCGCGGTCTCCGGTCGCATGCTCCAGAAAGAGACGCTCCAAGCGATGAAAATATTGTCCGTTGAGGACGAGTCCGGGGCGGCGCGATTCCTGGAAAGGGCGCTTTACGAGCAGAATTGCGTGGCGAGCATCGCCGGTTTCTGCGCGGACGCGGGTGCCAAGTTTCCCCGAAATCACCGATTGCTGAAGCACGGCGATTCGGATGAAATCTGAAATCCCAAAGCATGTTCCTCCACGCGCTTGCCTCGGCCGTACCATCATTATCGCTCACCCAGGCCGAATGCTGGGATCTCCTGGACAGGTCGCCCGTCCGGTCCCGCCTCAGCCGCCGGTCGCGGCTGATTCTGCACAGCGTGCTTTGCGGCGACCACGGCATCTCGAAACGTCATTTTGCGGCCGGGTCGCTGGAGCGGATCTTTGAGCTGACTCCCGACGAGCTCAACGCCGAGTTTCGGACCGCGGCGCCAAGGCTCGCCGGAGAGGCGCTAACCCGTTCGATGGTCCAGGCGGATATCGAGCCTGGGGAGATCGACGCCCTTCTCATCTCAACCTGCACGGGCTATCTCTGCCCGGGGGTGACAAGTTATGTCGCCGAAAGCCTGGGGCTTCGTCCCGACACCTATCTTCAGGACCTGGTGGGATTGGGATGCGGCGCGGCTATACCGACCCTTCGCTCGGCCAGCCACATCCTGGCGGCTCGGCCCGAAGCCACCGTTGCCTGCGTTTCGGTTGAGATTTGCTCGGCTGCTTTTTACCTGGATGACGATTCCGGCGTCCTCATAAGCGCCTGCCTCTTTGGCGACGGCGCCGCGGCAAGCCTATGGCGCGGCAGTCCCGGCCGATCGGGAATGAGGGCCTTCGACTTTGACACGCATCACCAGCCTGCGGACCGCGACAAGCTGCGCTTCGAGATGAAAAACGGCAAACTCCGCAACCTTCTCCATCGGGACGTCCCCGAACTGGCGGCCGGGGCCGTGACCCGGCTTTGGGAACGACGGGGGCCCAGGCCAGTGGCCAGCGTGGTCGCCCATGCCGGGGGTGTCGACGTGCTGGCAGCCGTTTCGCAGGCCCTGCCCGGGTATCCGCTCGATTCGAGCGCGGCCGTCCTGCGCAATTACGGCAACATGAGCAGTCCATCGGTCCTCTTTGGCCTTGAGGAGACCCTCCGCACGGCGTCGCCCGGTCCCAACGGGGACTTCTGGCTTGTGAGCTTCGGGGCGGGGTTCAGCGCGCACAGCTGCAGGATTGGGTGATGGCAAACCGCCGCCAGGTCCGGCCGGAGATCCTCGATTCGCTGCCTGCGGATCACCCCGATGCGCGCCACAGCCGCCGTGACCTGAGACTGGTCAACCGCATCATGGGGAATCACCGCTGGATCCTGCGAATTCTGCCGGGGGTGCTGCGCCCTGGGGAGCGCGTCCTGGAACTCGGGGCCGGAGACGGCGAACTGGGGTGCCGGCTCGCCGGCATGGGAATCGCCGTCGACGGCCTCGACACCGCGCCCCGTCCGGGAAACTGGCCGAAGGGCCGGCTCTGGCACACCGCCGATCTTCGGGACTTTGACGGCTATCATCGCTACGGGGCCGTGGTGGGGAACCTGATCTTCCACCAATTCGATGACCCGACACTTGCCCGCCTCGGGAGGGTTCTTGGCGGCGCCGTCCGCGTCATTGTCGCTCGCGAGCCGTCCCGGAGCTGGTTGTCCCGGGCCTTGTTCATCGGTTTGGCCCCGCTGTTTGGCGCCAATCGGGTGACCCGCCACGACGGTCGGGTGAGCATAGACGCCGGGTTTTCGGCGGACGAACTTCCCAAGGCGCTCGGCTTGGACCCCGGAAACTGGGCCCTCCGGTGCGGGAAGTCGCAGCCCGGGGCCAGCTTCATGATTGCCGTGAGGCGCCCGCAGTAGGTTACGAGCCGGCCACTCTTCCCTCCAGGTGGCAATGCACGCGGACAATCGGGTCGACCGTCAGGACCAGAAACTTCCTGATCACCGGAAGCCCGTACTCGCGGGTGTCGATCGCCGCGTTGCCGTCGATTGTCACGTCCCTTTGGGCCGTCGCGATCGAGACCGGAAAGCTCAGTGGCCTTTCCATGCCGTGCAGGCGCAGCCTGCCGTGAGCCACGCCCTTTCCGCCGCCTGCCGGCGTTATGCCGTCGAGGGTGAACATCACCGCGGGAAATTTGTCGGTCTGCTGCCAGTCGTTCATGTCGCGATCGCGGTGGGCATCGCCGGTCTTGATCGAATCAAAGGCGCAGCGGAAGACTGCGCCGGTCACCGGGCCGTCGGCCGACGCCACGGAGACTGATGCGTCAAAATCTCCAAGGCGGGCGACAAACGAGCCAACGGTGGCACTGACCGAAACCTCAACGACGGATCGAGACGCATCGAGGGCAACGGGGAATCCGTGGGCGGCGGCGGCGAACACGGGAAGCCAAAGCAGGGCCTTAAACCTCATGGGCATAGGTGGAATTGCGCGTCATATCCGGGGAAAGGGACAGCACGAGGCCCGTGACCAGGTTTCGCCCGCGAACAATCCATGGATTCTCCCATTGGCCTATCGCCCCGACCCGTCTTGCCTGCCTGGCGATATGGGCGGTTCGGGGCCCGCGCATCTTCTCGTAGGCCCGCAAGGCGGGGACGGCGCCGGGATGGCGCTCGAGGCATTTGGAAAGGCAGGCGGCATCCTCGATAGCCATGCAGGCCCCCTGCCCGACGTTGGGCGTCATCGGATGAGCGGCGTCGCCCAGGAGCGTCACGCGCCCGTCGCCCCATCTGCGGAGCGGCTTCCGGTCGCGGGCGTCGGTCTTGATGATGTCTCCGGGTCTGGTCGCCTCGATCAGGGCCGGAATCGGATTGTGCCAGTCCTTGAATAAATTGCGCACGTCGATCTTGCGGGCCTCCGGATCTTCGGGCTTGGAAGGCGGCCCATTGCGGGTCGCGTACCAGCAAACCCGACCCTGACCCATCGGCAGGATTCCGAATCGGCGGCCGGAGCCCCAGGTTTCGCTGATGTGCCCGCGAACGATGCCGGGCACCTCGGGCGCAACGCCCCGCCAGATATGGTAGCCCCTGTAGACCGGGCTTTCGCTACCGTGGATCTGCGAGCGGACGACCGAGTTGATGCCGTCGGCTCCGATCAGGTAGGCGGCGGTCCCTTCCAGGCCGCTGGCAAACCTCGCTGTGACTCCGCGGGCGTCCTGAGAAAACGATTCGAGGCATTCATTCGGGGCCACGCAACGGTCGGGCAGGGGCTGGCGCAGCGCCCGGTGCAGGTCCGCCCTGTGGATGCACATCCCAGGCGTCGCGAAGCCGGTCATGGAGACGATCGATATCCTGCCCCCGTCGGGCTTGAGGAGATTGAACTGGCTGAACGGCTCACCGAGCGAAAGAAGCTGATCGAGCACTCCCCAGGACGCCAGGACCCGGGTGGCATTGGGCCAAAGGCTCATGCCGGCCCCGACTTCGGTGAACGCCGGGGCCCGCTCGAAGACGGTGACATCGATGCCCGCCCGATGCAGTGCCAACGCCGCCGACACTCCCCCGATCCCGCCCCCGGCCACAATTGCTTGTCTTTTCATCCTGGGTTTAAGGTCGGGGTGCAAACGTTGCAGGGGTGCCCTTGAAAAGGGCATCCCTGCGAAGGATTGCGACAGACCGTTGGCCTGCATTGTTCCTTCCGCAATGCATTCTTCGGAGGGGACTATGCTCGAGCCTCAATCCGGCGGCGTTTTTTCAATCTCCGAAAGCCATCGCCGAAGCGTGTCCGCCTCGCGCTGGAGGACCGCGGGGGCATCCCCGGGCACGAATTCGAGGAGAAGGTCGGGATTGCGGCCACACTCGGCGAGCAGGCGAAGGTATCCTCTCCAGCGGTCTGCTCCCTCGTCCAGGGCGAACCGGTGAGAGGGGTCTTGCCCCCAATGGAAGACGTGCACGTGGTGCAATCGCGGGAGCACAGCCCGAAGACTCTTGAGACCGTGGGCAAAGTCGCAGCCGGTCGGTTGCTGCCAAAGCGAAAACACCCCCGGGTTGGGGGTCGAGTCGAGCAGCTTGCGGGCCGACCCGATCGAGTCCGTAAGCGTGTCCGGATGATATTCGAGGCAAATCACCAGGCCGGCGGTGCGGGCGAGGTCGGCGATGCGGGCCGCGTCCTCCGCCGCCCGCCGGGCGTGTCCCGGGTCCGCCGAGGCCTTGCTCCGGGAACCGGCCCAGACCCGGATCGCGGGAGCGCCGAGCCTCGCCGCGGTTTCGAGCACCGCGGCGAAGGATTCGCCCTTCTCTTCGCTCACGTCGAGGCGGTAGTAGGAGCCAAAGGCGGTGATCGAGATGCCCGCCTCGCGGGTCCGGCGTCCGACGGCATCGGCGACCCCCGGCCGGCCCACCGGCACATGCACGTCCCCGCCCCATTCGATGCATTCGAGGCCGGCGGCGGGCATCAGGCGCAACACATCCTCGGGGCTGAGCGAACGAAACGTGACTGACACAAGGCCCGGGCGCATGTCCTTCAACCTGCCTCCGTCCCGTCCGGGAAGCCCGCAAACCCGGCCGGTGCTGCGGATTCGCGCGCGCGGCGCGCCTTGAGCTCGGCCCCGATTTGCGAGAGCCTCGCCTCGGTCAGCGGGTAGAAGCACACCAGAACGAGGGATAGGGCGACAACCCCTGCCGGAATCAGGCTCATGAGCAGGACCAGGCCGTGCCTCACGCCCGGCGTCGCGGCGACGTCGGTCTGGAAGCCGATCCACGCGAGCAACCATCCGGCGCCGGCCGCGGAGATCGCGCCGCCTATCTTCGTTCCCATGATCGACGCGGAAAACACCAACCCCGTCGCCCGTCGGCCGGTCTTCCATTCGCTGTAGTCGGCCGCATCCGCGTACATCGCCCAGAGCAGGGCGCTCAGGGGGGCGCCTGTGACCGAGCCCAGGGCATTCCAGAGGTAGATCGCCACCAGCTGGTCGGGCCTGAGAAAATAGAACGCCGCGGTGCTCGCGATCGTCACCACGAGCAGGATGATGAAGGCGCTTTTTCTTCCGACCGAACGGACGAAGGAACTGAGGAACAGGACGCCAATGATCGCGGCGATCTGGCCGACGAATCCGTAGGCGGAGATCAGCTCGACAAACCCATAGGAGCGCGCGCCGCCCGTGAACGGCAGAGCGAGGCTCTGCGGGCCGATGTAATACTTGAAGTAGTAGGCGGTGACCGACATCCGGATGCCGATGCCCAGGAGGAAAATGACCGTCGTCAGGGCCAGCACGACCCAGGGTGGGTTCGTGAAAAGATCACGGATGTCACCCCGGACCGAGGATCCATGGGAGGGGGCCGGCCGCACCCGCTCCCGTGTGCCAAGAAAGGTGACGAGGTTTATGAACAAGTAGGCGATCCCGAAGATCACGAAGGCGAGCTGCCAGCCGCGGCGCGCGTTGCCGCCGCCCAGCGCCTGCACCAGGGGCAGCAGTGTCACCGAGACCACAAAGCTGCCGGCATAGGCAAAAACGAACTTGATCGACGCCACGCTTGTCCGCTCGACGGGATCGGGGGAAATCACGCCGAGCATGGCGCTGTACGGGATGCTGATGCCCGTGAACAGGAACATGAGAACCGTGTAGGTGGAGTATGCCCACACCAGCTTTCCGGTTGTCGAAAATCCCGGGGTCGTGAAGGTCAGCACGCCGAAGATCGCGAATGGGACGGTGAACCAGAGCAGGTACGGTCGAAACTTGCCCCAGCGGGTCTCCGTGCGGTCCGCGATCATCCCAACAGCCGGATCGATGGCGCCATCGAGGAGGCGGCACACGAGGAAGAGCGTTCCGGCCGCTGCGGCGGTCAGCCCGAACACTTCCGTATAGAAGAAAAGGAGGTACGACGCGAAGGTGCCCCAGTAGAGGTTGGCCCCGAAATCGCCGACGCTGTAGGCGAGCTTCTCCCGAAGGCGCATTCCGCCGAAAACCGCCGGTTGGTTGTTGTTCATGGTTTTTCAGGCAACCGGACCCACGTCGACCCACGCCCTCAATCTCGAGGACTCCAGGGCCTTTTCGGCCAATTGAACACCCTTGGCGCCCTCAAGCAATGTCCAAGGGAAGGGCGCATCGTCGGCGACGTGCCTGAGGAAGATCTCCCACTGCGCCCGGAAGGCGTTGGCGCACTCCGCCCCGCCCGGCTCCTTCCTCCAGCCGTCAAGGAAGCGGATCGGCTGCCCGATGTCCGGATTCCACACCGCTCGGGGAGTGTCCGCGGCGGACTGGACCCAGCAGTCCTGCAGGCCCGCGACCGCGGAACCCCCCGACCCGTCGACCTGCAGCGTGAGAAGATCGTCGCGCCGCACGCGCGTGCACCACGAACTGTTGATGTGGACGATGACGCCCCCCTTGGTCCGCAGCGTGGAATACGCCGCGTCGTCGGCCGTGCAGAGGTAGGCCCGGCCCTGCTCGTCCCGGCGCTCGGGAATGTGGGTGGCGGACAGGGACGACACTGAGGCGACCTCGCCGAAAAGGTTGTCGATGACATAGCGCCAGTGGCAGAGCATGTCGCTGACGATCCCGCCGCCGTCCTCCTTGCGGTAGTTCCAGGATGGGCGCTGGGCAGGCTGCCCGTCGCCCTCGAACACCCAGTAGCCGAATTCTCCCCGAACCGACAGGATTCGCCCGAAGAAGTTGGAATCGATGAGTCGCCTGAGCTTGAGCAAACCCGGCAGCCAGAGCTTGTCCTGCACGACCCCGTTCTTGAGGCCGGCGGCCTGGCATTCGCGATAGAGGGCCACGGCCGTGGCTGTGTCGACCGCCGTGGGCTTTTCGCAATAGATGGCCTTTCTCGCCGCAATGGCCCTGCGCACACCTTCGGCCCGCCGGTCCGTGGTCTGGGAGTCGAAGTAGATCGCGTTGAAGGGATCGTTCAAGGCGGCGTCTAGGTCGGTCGTGAACCGGGCGACGCCGTGGGCCTGCGCGAGGGCCTTAAGCTTGTCCGGGTTGCGCCCGACGAGGATCGGGTCGGGAACGACGACATCGCCGCCGTCGAGCCGAACGCCGCCCTGGTCCCTGATGGCCAGGATCGAGCGCACCAGGTGCTGGTTGGTGCCCATGCGCCCGGTGACGCCGTTCATGATGATGCCTACGGTGCGTTCCTTCATAAGTGGGGGCTGCGGCCGCGTTGGGGGTTTCCCGGGGGGTCAAGCGTGGCCCAGATAGGCGGCCTTTATGGCCTCGAGATATTGCGCCTGGTCGCAGGCCCAATGGCGGCGGGAAAAGACCTCCACCTCGTGAAACCCCGAGAAGCCGGCGGACTCGATCCAGCCGCGGATCCGGCGGATGGGGATGCATCCCTCTCCCATGAGGCCGCGATCCTCAAGCAAATCGACCGTGGGCGTGCGCCAGTCGCAGATATGAAAGGCAAAGAGCATCCCTTCGCGGCCACAGGCCTCAATTTCCTCCTGGAGGCGGTCATCCCACCAGGTGTGATACACATCGACGGCGACGCCCAGCCAACGGGACGGGAGTGCGCGGCACAGCGCCCGGGCCTGGCTCATCGTGTTAACAGCCGACCGGGCGTCGGCGTACATCGGGTGCAAAGGCTCGATCGCAAGCCTCACCCCGGCGGCCGAGGCGTGCGGAAGGACCGCGGCGATGCCGTCGGCGATCTGCCGCCGCGACTCGTCAAGCGGCAGGCCGGGCACGGCGCCGCAGACGAGCACGACCAGCGGCGCTCCCAGGGCGGCGGCTTCGTCTATGCAGGCGCGGTTTTCATCGATCGCGCGGGCTCGGTCGCCGGCCGTGGCGGCAGGGAAAAACCCACCGCGGCAGAGCGACACCACCGATAGGCCGCGGTCGCGCAGGAGCCGGCCGGTCGCGGCGATGTCGCGACCCTCCAGCGCGGAACGCCAGACCGTGATGCCCTTGACGCCGGCGGCGGAATACCGCGCGGCCGCCTCCTCGATGGTCCAGGACCGTGTGGTCATCGTGTGGATGCAAAGCCGTGAGAGATCGGGTGGAGGGGAGGGCATGCCGGGGGCCGTTCAATGCCCGAAGAACGTGTAATGGGACCTGCCCTCCGCCATTCGCTGGAGGAGCAGCGCGAGCTCCCGGACATGGTAGTCGCCCCACATGGAGGATTCTCCGCAGGGCACCTTCCGGCGCTCCGGCACGCTGTCCCAGCCATTGGGGCGATGATAGACGGAGTGGAGGAGCAGTCCCTGGTGGCGGGGTGAAGTCGAAAGGTAGGGTTCGCTGAATATCGTCCGGGCAACCGTGAGTCCCGCCGCGAGGTACCTCGCCCCGTCCGCGGCCTGCCCCTTGGTCCGCAGATACCGGCCGAGACGGACGAGACCCTGGGCCGCAATTGCGGCCGCCGAGCTGTCGACCGGCTCATGGTCGTTGAAGGGTTCGGCAGGCCGGTCGAGGTAGTCGCCGAGCCTCGCCAGGCCCGGCGCGCCGGTATCCCAGTAGGGCACGCCATCGGAGGCTGCGCATTCGATATAGTAATCGGCTGTGGCCCGGGCGGTGCCGAGAAACCGGGCAATGACCCGGGACTTGCCTTCCCGGTCCCGGAATTCCCCGGCCGGCAGGGTGTCGAGGAACTCGAGCTGCTCGGCATAGCCGCAGAGGATCCATGCGAGCCCCCGGGTCCAGGTCGTGAACGGCGAGTAGCCCTGCTGGGAGCTTGGGCAGCGGTAGGATCCGTCGTTCAGGTTGAAGATCGACTCATGGGCCACGCGCCCGCGGATGTCGTAGATGTCGCGGCCCCTGCCATGGTAAACGTTGAACCGCGCCGTGGTGTCGGCATGCCGAAGCAGGCGGTCGAGAAGGGAGATTTGGCGGTCATTTTCGCCCATGAGCACGTGCCCGAGGCGGTGTGAAAGCGCCAGGCTGCGGAGAGAGCGGATCGTGTCGGCGAACAGCGAGTGCGGGCCGTTGAATGAGTACACGTAGCCGAGGCCCTTGGGGAGCTCCGTCCATCGCGCGGCCTGGATCGCGCCCGACACCTTGAGGGCCAGCTCGTAGAACCGAAGGTCGCCCTCGCTCGACGGCATCCGCCCGGAGGTAGCGAGGTGATAAAGATTGCCGTAGGTGGAGACTATGTTGAACCCGTGGTCATGGACCCCAACATGGCTCACATGGGGCGCCATGTGCCGCAGCGCGCCGCCGCGGCCTGCGGCCAGGGCTCTCCGGTCGCCGGTGGCGGCGAACTGCAGGATTGCCGAGCCGAATTGAAAGCCCTGGGTCCAATCCGTCCATCCCCTGGAGGTGTAACGGCCGCCGACGGTGAAGACGGGCGCCCCCAAACGGGAATCCCAGGATTTCTCGAGCGAAAGGATCTTTCCCGCGGACAAATCGAACAGGCGGTCGATGTCCCTCCGCAGGGATCCGGGCGTCAGCGATTGGTCGATCCGGATCATCCTGCTAGAGCCTCCGCAGGTGCAGGCCTCCGTCGATCGGGATGACCGCCCCGGTAGAGAACGGAAACCGGCCCTCGATAATTGCGCGCACAGCCATGCCGACGTCCTCGGCCGAACCCCAGCGGTTTTGGGGGACGAGGCCGCCGGCGAGGAGCCGGTCGTATTTTCCCTTCACCCCCGCGGTCATGTCGGTGGCCATGATACCGGGCCGGAGCTCGAAGACTTGAATGCCGTCCGCTGCAAGGCGCGCCGCCCACAGCTGTGCGGACATGGCCACCCCGGCCTTCGAAACGCAGTATTCGCCGCGGTCGATCGAGGCAGTGTCGGCCGAGACCGAGGTGATGAAGACGACCTTGAACCCGGCCGGCAGCGCGGGTTCCGGCTTGTCGTGAAGCCAGTGCCGCGCGACCGCCTGCGTGAGAAAATGCGGGCCCTGCAGATTGACCCGGATCAGTTCTTCAAACGACTCCTCGCCGGCCTCCGCAAGGTCGGCACGGATCCTGGGTGCGATGCCCGCATTGTTCACCAGGGCGTCGATGCGGCCGAGCCCCGACAGGGTGTCGGCGACCAGGCGGACCCGATCGGCCCTGGAGGCGACGTCCGCGTGAATCGGCAGAAACTGCTGGTCCGGCGAGGGCGCGGATTCCCTGCAAAGCCCGGCGGTTTCGTCGGCCGCGTCGCGGTTGAGCAGATAATTGATCGCGACCGAGCACCCGGCGGCGGCCAGCTGCAGGGCGACACCGCGGCCCAGGCCGCGGCCGGCGCCTGTGACCAAGATCGCCGGTGGGGGATTCGCCATGGGAGCAGCTTAGGCGCAACTCCCCGCGGGCGTGAGGATTTTCCCGGTGCCAATCAGCACTTTTTCGATATGGTTTCGGTTCAAATGGCGCGCGCCATGCCGGAGTTTCCCGGGCGTAACGACAATCTCGCCAGCGCCCGGCGAATGCCCCAAGGTTGCCGCCCATGAGCCTCCCGGGACCCTCGCGCCTCGACAGACCTCCCCGCAAGGTGCTGCTGGGCACGGTGGTCTGCGGTCACGGGCTTTTCTCGCTGCCGCTTGAAGGGCGATTCGACCGCATGGATGAGCTGGCGGATGCTATTGCGGCCCGGGGAGCGAAGAGCCACCCGGGCAGGCGGCTGGACCTGATCGTGCTGCCGGAGTTTTTCATGGCGCGGCCGGCCGACTCGCTCGAGCGCCAGGCGGTGAGACTTGGCGAGGTGCAACCTCGGGTCGGCGCATGTGCGCGCCGGCATGGCTGCTACCTGGTCGTGCCGCTGCTCCTTGCCGAGGAGGCTGCGCCCGTCCGGTTCAGCAATGCGGCGATGCTCGTGGATCGCGAGGGGCGCCTGGCGGGCATCTACCGGAAGGTGCATCCGGTGGCCCCGCAGGGCTGCGATGTGCTGGAAGGTGGCACCACTCCCGGGCGCGAGTTTCCCGTATTCGAGTGCGATTTTGGGCGCCTCGGGATCCAGATCTGCTTTGACATGCTCTACGATGACGGCTGGCAGGCGCTGGCCGCACACGGCGCCGAGATCGTCGCGCTGCCGTCGGCGAACCCGTCGGCGGTCCGCCCCGCTCTGCACGCGTTGCGGCACGGGTACTACGTGGTGAGCGCGACGCCCAGGGACCGCGCCGCCGTTTACAACCCCGTCGGTGTGATCGAGGCCGAGGTCAACCAGGTCGGCGTGTTGGTCCACGAGATTGACCTGTCCTATGCGATCCTGCATTGGGAGGCCGTGCTGGAGGAGGGGGAGGCACTCAGGAGGAAGTTCGGGGACAAGGTGGGATTCCGCTACACCCGCAGCGAGGACGCGGGAGTTTTCTGGTCCAATGACCCGGCGACGACGATCGGACTGATGATTGGGAGCCTTGGACTGGTCGAGTGCGGCGCCAACGCCGAACGCGTCCGCCTGCTTCAGGAGAGGGCCCGGGGCGGCCCGCCGGTTGCGCCATAGCCCAAAACTCGGTCAGAGGCCGAAATGCTCCCTGTAGCGGTCGTAAAGATGGCCGGCCTGCAGGTAACAGGAATTGGGGCTCATGAAGTGGGAGAACTCGAACGTGATGCCCTTTTCGATACCGACGCGGGAGGCGGCCTCCAGTTTCAGGAGCAGCTTCTCCCATTTTATCGGCAGGAATTTGATCGGCATGTCGCGGTCGAAGGTTTCGCTGTTGGTCCAGCAGCGCAGGCCGTGGCGTTTCGCCAGTTCCCGGTTGACCGCCAGGGTGTCGGCGAGCTCGTGGAAGTCCACGTGCCCGTCCTGAAACGCCACAATGTCGACAGCTCCGGAAATGCCGGCCATGATTTGGCCCCATTCCCGCTCGTGCTCCTCGAGGGTGATGCCTGCCGCCTTGCGCAGCGCGCCTGCCGAGGAGGCGACGGACTTGACGCCGTCGATCCACGGCGAGATCAGCACCGGAAGTTTTCCGCCGGAAATCGACCTGCAGTGTCTCCCCAGGGTGGCGTAGATCTCGATGATCCCCTGGGTCCGTCGGCTCACCTCCTGGGTGAGGTACCAGCCCTTGAACGCCGCGCGCCCTCCGTATTTTCTCCAGACCTCGTCGGCAGCGGCCCGGTTGAGATCGACCTCCTTCTGGAAATTCCCTTCCTGCCAGTACAGGCCCGAGTCGTAGGTGCCGAAGAAGAAGGCCATGCGGTATTTCTCGGCCAGCGTCAAAAACAGGTCGACCAGGTCGACGGGCGGCCGGTGGCAGCCCTCACTGCCGATGAGCACCTCGGAGGGATAGGTCAGCCAGCGCCTGTGTCCGCTGCGGATGAGGACCACCGTGTCGATGCCGATCGCGTGCATAGCCTGGAAATCGCGCTCCCATTCGACAGGGCCCCAGTTCTGATGGGGAATGTCGTGCGAAATCTCATCGAGAAACGTGCCTGTGAGCGGAATGGCCTCTGTCATGGTTTTTCTCCTTCAATTTCCGCTTCCTTGGACCCCTGGAGGGCGCCGGCGTCGCGCCTCTCGCCCGCGGCGGGAACCCGCCCCGTGAAATCGGCGAATTGGGGACCGGCGAACTCCCAGGCGCGCAATTCATCGATCGTGGTCCGGGCATTGGCAAAGGTGCCGAGGCAAATGCGAAGGAACGCAAATTCCCCCTTGAAGAACGCCTGGCGGGGGCCGCCGGCGACAAGGACGTCGCCGGGATTGTCGAGATCGGCCCGCGTGACGCTGCCCTCGATCGGCCCGCCGTCCTGTCGTCCGTCGATCCAAAGGGTGATGCCGTCGGGGCGGGCGCGATCGACCTCCACCACGAGGTGGTGCCAGGCATCGTCGGCAATGGAGGCCCGGGCGGTGAGCTGCGCAACCAGAAGCCCGCCCCGTTCCAGATGCATGCTTGGGTGGCCGCCGGCGTCGAGCCCGAGCGAATAGCCGGTGCGGCCATCGTCCTTGGCCATAATCAGGCCGCCGTGCGCCGCCGCCGGGCGCAGGTAGGCCTCGATGAGGAAATTGCCGGTGCCGACGTCGGGCGTGCGCCACTGCGGGCGGCCCGGGTTGACCGGGGGGCCGCCGGGCTTGTCGTAGGCGGTGCGCTCGGCGCGGGTCGGGCGGAAGAGCGCGGCATCCCTCAGAACCAGGTACTGGCCGACCCCGTCGAGCCGCAGCGCGGAATCGGTCCAGTCGTCCAGCGGACCCGCGGCAAAGTCGCCCCGCCCGATTCCCACCCCGTGAAGATCGTGGCGGGGAAGCCCGGCGTATTCCTCGCGATCGACGCATCCCCACGTCAGGTACCAGTGTTCATCCGTCACAAGTCCCGGGTCGTCGTTCCTTGGGCGGAAATCCCACTCTCCCACGCAGGCGTAAAGGCCCCAGGGCACGAAGAACTTTACGCCGTGCCCGAGTGCGGGCGAAGCGGGCGCAAGCCGGAAGTCCCCCCCGGCAAATCGGGGGATGACCCCGCCGGGAACGATCCAACCCACGCTCGCGTCGGCGGCCCGGACCCGCCTCAACGCGGCCTGGAAGGCGGGAAGCGTCGCCAGTGCCCCGTCGCTCCCGGGAGGAGAGCCGACCGCCGCCGGCCGGCCGGCGAGGAAGTTATCGGCCACGGCGAGTTCCCCGACGTGGCGCAACCCCTGGCGGAGGCGCGCCGCTTCGTAGGATCCGACTCCTCCGGCTGACGGCTTGGGCGACGAAAAATACCAGCCGGCGAGCGACATGTCCTCGAGCACGTTTCCGAGGAACAGCGAATCCGAGGCGGTGCGACTGAACCCGGGGAAGGCGACCGCGAACCGGGCCGCCGAGTTGTTGAAGAAGCAGTTCTTCTGGGAGACCGTCTCGTAGAACGCCCCGGCGTTGCAGCCGATGCTGGCGGGGTCGTTGTCGAGTCCGAGCGCGATATTGTTGAAGACGTAGTTCTTCGCCGACCCGTCGAAGTAATAGGCGAAGGCAAACCGGCTGTCCCGGAAGCTGTGCGGGCCGGACTTCCCGCGGCCACGGAGATATTCGGCGACGTGAAAGCCGCCCGGATCTATGCTGACGTTGTCAAAGATGTAGAAGGGACCGGCCTGCCAAGTCTCGATGCCGCCCCAATCGTTTGTGCCGAGGAGGGGATGGCTGACGCGATTCTGGTAGACCAGGTGACGGCTGAGCGGCCCGTCTCGGTACTGCCCGTCGTCGATCCCGCCAAAGAGGAAGAGCCCGGCCCCATGGATGTCGTCCAGGATGTTGCCCGCGATCTCCATCGAATCCGCAAACTCTATGACGATCGCGTGACCGTGGGACACCGGGTGCGGGCGGAAACCGATGCGCCGGGCCCGGTTCCGGAGCACGGCCACGCGTCCGAGCCGGCCGAAGGGCGGGTCGACCTTTGTCCATCGCGTCCCATCGGTGACCTGGATGGCGCTGTGATCGGTGTCGCTCACGTCGTTGTCCGTGATGCGGACGTCGTCGATCGAGCCCCCGTCGTCCGGAAAGGCGCGCAGGAGCACCGCGCTGGCGATGTTGTCGAAGCGGCAATGGTCGACGTCGATGTCGCGGCCGGAGCCGTTGAGACGGATGGCGGCGGGTTCGACGTCGGGATGGGTGTCGGCGGGATCGGCGAGGTCCCACTGGAGGTTGGTGAAGCGGAAGGTCAGGTCCCGGATGCGCACGTGGTTGAGCCGGGCGGCGTCAATGACGGCCAGCCTGCTGGCGGCTTCGATCCGGGCAGTGTTGGGATCCTGGTCTTCCGGGAGGCGCACATAGAGGCGGCCTCCCGTTCCCCTGCGCTCCAGCCAGAATTCGCCAGGAGCGTCGAGAAACGCGGGCCTGTCCTCGAGGAAGTACCGGTTGTGGGCCGCGGCCCACTGATCCGCATCGGGAACCCATCGTTTGAATTCGATGCTGCCGGGGGCCGCGGGGTTGAGCATCGCCGCCGCGGGATACGCCGTTCCCATGTAGCCATCGTATTCGCTCCAGACGATCGCCCCGGAAAGCTGCCGCGGGGTGTATCGGCCCAGCAGCTCGGGGTCTTCGCCGCGATTCACATGCTCGCCGTCGCGAACCACCTGCGCCACGCTCTTCCAGGTCGCCCATTGGCTGTGGATGTCATCCCGGCTCACGGTCCGCCAGTTGGGGCTGCGCGCCAGCGCCAGGCGAAGGGCCCCCGCAGGGGTGACGAGCCAGACTGCGCGCGGCAGAAAATCGAGGTCGGCGTGCCAGACCTTGTCTCCATCGGGCATGTCCGGGTGGCCGCCGCGGCTCCAACCCGTGACGGGTTCCGAACCGACGAGCACGGCCCCGCCCATCCCCCAAGTGGGATCGCCCGTCAGGATGATCGGCTCCCCGGCGGTTCCATCCGAGGTCGGTTTGAGCAGGCCGCGGTAGGTCACGCCGCCCTTGAAGACATAGGTTCCCCGGCCGGGATCGGCCTTTGCGAGGCCGGTGGCCTGGACGTCCCACGGGTGGTGCTTCCAAGGCAGCGCCTTGGAGTCCCCCGGGTTTGCATCATTCCCATGATCGAAGTCGATGTAACGGACCGCGACCCCGGCCTGGTACTCAAAGGGCCTGGGCTGCCAGCGAAGGTCGCCGGTCGGAAGCACTTCGGCTTGGGATTCCTGCCATGAGTATCCGGCGGCGTCACTGCATGGGGCCACACATGTGAGCAGCAGCGCGGCAAGCAAAGGCCAGGGTCGAGTCGTCATGCCATCAGTCTCCGCCCGCGGTTCCTGCCCGTCCCGCGGCTTCATTCAATGTTTCGAGCTCCCGCATGCACAGGTAAAGGCCGCGGGGCACGTGGAAACAGCCCTTCCATTTGCCGCCCTTCAGGGGCAGAAGCACCTCGCCCCGGCGGTTGAGGTAGCCATACCACTCACCGAATCTGGGGTCGGGGAAATGAGCCCACGTATAGTCGTGGACGCGCTCGAACCAGACCCGGCAGGCATCCTCCCCGGTGAGCCGGAACCCCTTGAGGAGCGCGACCAGGGTTTCCACGTGCACCCACCAGAGCTTTTGATCCCATTCAAGCTGCTGGGGGGGATGTCCCTGCGAATCCTGAAAGTAATGGATTCCGCCGAATTCCCGGTCCCAGCCCAATTCGAGCGTGCTCAGCGCCACATCGGTGGCCCTTTTCGCCAGCGAGGGGCTGTTTCTTCGCTCGGCGATGTCCATGATGAACCACATGGCCTCGATGCCGTGTCCCGGATTGATCGTGCGACCCTCAAAGCAGTCCTGCTTGGTTCCATCCGGAGCCACCTGCTCGTGGAGGATCAGCCTTTCCTTGTCGAGGAAGAGGGAAAAGACCTCCTCGAGGCAGGTGTCGATCACGCGGTCGAAGGTTGGGGCATCGAGCTGCCACTCCATCTCCTGGGTCACGTTGGCGAGTATCATTGGCAGGGCCAGCGAGATTGAGGGACGGGTGCCCGGAACGGCCTTCGTGTAGCTTCCCTTGGGCTGGGTCCTTCTGCGGAGAATGTTCCCGTAGGTGCGGGCCGCGATCTCCCCGGCCTCCTCGTCGTTGGCGGCCCGGGCGTATTGGCTGAAGGCGATGGCCGCGAAGCAATCCGAGAAAATATTGTAGGGTTGGACCAGGGGGCTCCCGTCGCGGGTGAGGCTGAAGTACCAATCTCCGTCCCCGCTCCGGCCGTACCGCTTCAGGAAGTCCGCCCCGTGCCTTGCGGCCCGGAGCCAGGCGTCGCGCTTCTCCAATCGGTTGTAGAGCATGGAGAACGTCCAGACCTGCCGCGCCTGGAGCCAGAGAAACTTGTCCGTGTCGAAGACCGAGCCGTCGCGGTCGAGACAGGTGAAATAGCCGCCGCATTCGAGATCCAGCGAGTGCCGTTCCCAGAACGGCAGGACGTCGTCGAGCAGGGCTTGTCGGTACTGGCGGGCCAACTCGGCGGTTTTGGCGATCACGGGGAAAAGGAAATCAAGCCGGATTTGCGAAGGCGCACGGCCTCCATCAGCGCCACCTGCTGGCGACAGTCCTTGAGGCCCGGGACCATCCCGACCCCGGAGCGCACGGCCTCCAGAAACGCCTCCGTTTCGCCGCAGACGCCCAGCCAGTCCAACGCATCGCCTTCATTGTCCGAATGGGACACCGCAAGCTTGTCGTCCCGCCAAAGCTTAAGCGAGCCTCCGCCGGCGGAGTGCGGCGAAAACGGGATCGCAACCTCCAGGGTCCGTCCAACGGCATGGATGAGGGCGAATTCGGCGTTCAGGCCGGCGACTGGCTGAATGTTCACCGCGACCCTTGCGCCGGAAACGCATTCTGCCTCGACAACAACCCCGGTTGCCTCCCTTTCCCCCTGCCTTTGGGTTTGATAGCGGACTTCTGCGGCACGGAACGGACTCCCGGCCAGGAACAGCACCGCGTCCATAGCGTGGATGGCGGTCGTCGAGAAATCTGGGTCCCACCGGTCAAAACGCAGGAGGGTATAGTCGATCCGACCCGGGGATCCGGTCCGGAATTCGGAGTCGAGGATCGAGCGGGCCTGCCGCATGATCGGCATATAACGGCGGTTGAACGCCACCTGCACCCGTGCGCCGCCTTCCCCTGCCGCGCCGATGAGACGCTCCAACTCCGCCGGGGACATGCCGGGAGGTTTTTCGAGCAGCAAAGGGAGACCCCGTCCGAGCACGGGGCCGGCCGCACGGCAGGCCGCCTCCGGCGGCACTGCCAGGATCACGGCGTCCGGCTCCTCGGCGGCCAGCATCGCCTGAATATCCGAATAGTGGCGCTCGAAGCCGAAGGTCCCCCAAAACTCAAGCGCTCGGCCGATGTCCGCGTCGCAGCAGGCGGCCAGCCTCGCATCCCTGTGCGCGGCGGCGTATCGCCGCAGCGCGGGCCCGTGGCACTGCCGGGCGAACCAGCCGCAGCCAACCATGCAGATTTTGAAGCTCATCGGCGCGGAGGGGGTTTGGGACGATTTGGTGCTTGGGCGAGGCCACGCATCGGGCCCGGCGGCGACCTCCGGCAGGATAGTCCCAAACCGGCTTCGCCGTGAGGATTTCCCCGGCGCCGAATAGGACTATTTCGACATGGTTTGCGTTCGATTAGCTCTGCCTGCTTGAATCCCCCGGCAGCCCTGAGTCGTCAACCCGAGATGCGCTTATTCCACCGGGAAGGTGCCTGGCCGGTCTGGCGCCGAAACCAACGCGCAAAATAACTCTGGTCCAGCATGCCCACCGCCTCGCCCACATCGGCCACCTGGATCCCCTGGGAAAGGAGCTCTTTGGCCTTCGCAAGACGTTGGCGGGTGCGGAATTGCCCCAGCGTCAGCCCAGTCTCCTTTTTTACCAGCCGATTCAGGTGATCCCGGTGATACCCGCTTCGCTGGACGATCAGCCGGAGCGGGGTTGCCGATTCGATCGTTGAAAGGAGACGATTGAGGACCAAACCGCCTCCGCCGCCCCCCAGGGCGGGCACGCGCTCCAGCCAGTTGGCGGATCGCAACAGGGTGATGAGCAGTTGAAGGATCGCCACTGCGCTCTCCCAGCGCAGGACCCCGCTGGCCCCCGCCTGGAGCTTGAGCAGATGGGCCAGATGTTGGCGCACCTGGGAGGTTTCGGAGCGATTCAGGGTGCACACGGCCGTCGAATTGCGTTTTGCCCCCTCCAATCGGAAATCGATCATCAGGCAAAGGGGGGTGCGTTCGGTCGAGCGTTGAAACGCATGCATGACCCCCGGCGGCATGACCACGAGCGTTCCCGGCTCCACACGGACGTCCCCGCTGGCGAAGCGCTGCTGTCCCTGTCCGCTCAAATAGAGGATGACCTGACACCACCGGTGCCGGTGGGGCTCGATTGACGCTTGTTCCGGCAGATGCCTGTGCACGGCGAAGGTCAGAACGTGCAGGCCCGGCATCCGAATGTCGGTCTGGTCGATGAGGAGGGATCGGAAGTGACGCATGGGGCCGGAGCGGGAACCAGCAGGTGCTTCCAAAGGTTGATGCAGAAACGGGGCCCGCGCCACGATTTTAAACACCGAAGGCGGATTTGCACCCAACACGCGCCATATCGGGAATGTGCTGATTCGCGTCGAGATAGTCCTCACAGCCCCGGGGCATCCGATATAAAATGAGAATCCTATGAATGTCGTTCGCTTGGGAATCGCCGGCCTTGGCGCCATGGGCGCAATCCACGCGGACAACGTCCTTGCCGGAAGGATCCGCGGCCTCAAGTTGGCGGCCGTCTGCGACGGCGATGCCCCGGCGCTCGACCGGTACCCGGGGATCGGTCATTTTGACTCGGCGGAAGCTATGATCGATGCGGGCGTGATCGACGCGATTCTCATCGCGACCCCGCATTGTCATCATGTCCCGATTGGGGTGGCTGCGCTCCGGGCCGGCCTGCACGTCCTGGTCGAAAAGCCCATCTCGGTTCACAAGGCTGACGGCGAACGACTCGTTGCCGCCTTCCAGGGACGCCGGCAGGTTTTCGCCGCGATGTTCAACCAGCGCACCGATCCGCTGTTCCAACGGCTCCGCGGGATGATCCAGGGCGGCGAGCTTGGAGAAGTGCGCCGCATAAATTGGATCATCACGGACTGGTTCCGCACTGATTCATACTACGCCTCAGGCGGATGGCGCGCCACCTGGGCCGGCGAGGGCGGAGGCATCCTGCTCAACCAGTGCCCGCACAATCTCGATCTTCTGCAGTGGATTTTCGGCCAGCCGCAGCGCGTGCGGGCGTTTTGCCGTTTCGGCCGGTATCACGACATCGAGGTCGAGGACGATGTGACGGCCTACATGGAGTTCCCCGGGGGGGCATCAGGGGTGTTGATCGCGTCAACCGGCGAAGCCCCGGGCACGAATCGCCTTGAGGTCACGGCCGAGGGGGGCCGCGTTGTCTGCGAAGACAACCGCATCCTTGTGACCCGCAATGCCGTCCCCATGTCCGAATTCTCCCGCAGTTCTCCGCAGGCGTTTGCCCGTCCCGAGACGGCGGTGTCGTCCATGGCCTTCCCCGACCGCGGGGGACAGCACAACGAAGTGCTGCAGAACTTTGCCGACGCCATTCTCGACGGCCGGCCGCTCATTGCGCCCGCGGCCGAGGGTCTGCGATCGGTGGAACTGGCCAATGCGATGCTGTTCTCGACCTGGCTCGACCGGACCGTCGAACTGCCGCTCGACGGCGTCGCCTTCGGGGCCATTCTGAAACAGCACATCGGGAATTCCAGATCCAACAGGAAGGCGACGACCCCATGAAGGGTTCCAGCATGGTTTTCACCGGCGTTCGAAAGGCTGAGTTGCAGGAGCAATTGCGCCCCCCGGTGGGTGCGAACGATGTGTTGGTGCGCACCGAGCACACGCTGATCAGTCCGGGGACGGAGCTCGCGATGTTCGAGGGTACCCATTCCGGACTCAATGACCCGGAAATCCCCTTCGCCAAGTACCCGCATCGTCCGGGTTACGCCGCGGTCGGCCGGATTGAAGCCTGCGGCTCCGCGGTCCGGGGGCTGGCGCCGGGCGACCGGGTTTTCTTTCTCGGACGGCACGAGACATGGTCGTTGTGGCCGCGCACAGATGCCGTCTGGCTTCCAGTGCCGGACGATCTGCCTGCCGAGAAAGTGCTTTTCGCGCGCCTTGTGCAGATCGCCTCGACCGCCTCGCTCTGTCTGCGCGGCAGGCCGGAGCGTGTGGTGGTGCTGGGCGCGGGCCTGATAGGGCTGCTGGCGGCCCAGGTTCTGCAGGCGCAAGGCGTCCGCGAGGTGGTTGTGCAGGACGTGAACGCGGCGCGCCTGGCGATCGCGTCACGATGCGGCATCCGCCGGTGCGTACTGGGCGTGGATGCGGGTTTGGGCCCATCCCTGGCGGCGCTTGGAGGGGAACCGGACGCGGTGATCGAGGCGACGGGAGTTCCCGCCTTGGTGCCGGCGGCGCTTGCGGCGGTCCGCAGCCGCGGCGACGTCGTCCTCCTCGGTTCCCCGCGCGGCCCCATCGGGGTCGACCTTTACAAGCACATTCACCGGAAGGGCGTCGCGCTCATAGGTGCGCACGAAGCCATGCTTCCGGACCGCGCTCCCGCCGGGGAGCCCTCACGCCTGGCCTTGGTTGAACAGGCGCTGCAGTGGCTGCGCAGCGGACAGGTCCGCACCGAAGGTCTGGTGACCACTATCGTGCGGCCCGGGGATCTGCCGGCGGCCTACGGGCGGATATCCGCCGACAAAAGCAACATCCTGGGCGTCCTCGTCGATTGGAGATTATGAATTGCGAGGCGCACGCCGAAGGGCCCAGCCTGCCGCCACCCC
>Ga0302319_10007069_pt1 | contig 22143 bp, 17 predicted proteins | sample Bog_T0_2_FD_203319 | JGI IMG/M metagenome (GOLD analysis project Ga0302319, IMG submission 203319) | Peat permafrost microbial communities from Stordalen Mire near Abisko, Sweden - Bog_T0_2 | ecosystem: Environmental > Terrestrial > Soil > Wetlands > Peat | place: Sweden: Abisko, Stordalen Mire... | reverse complement strand
CCGATATTCTCGCCGCTGGTAATGATCAGCGAGGTGCCGAGGCAGCCGCCGACGAGCGAGATCAGGGCATCGCCGCGAATGGTCTTCGGCACTTCGCTGCGGACATCGATTTCTTTTCCGACCGCCTCGGCGATCGCCACCGTCTGCCCGGTGGCCTCGGCCATCGAGATCACGCTGAAGACCAGCAGCGGGATCGCCGCGACCAGGTCGAACTTCGGCACGCCGAAGGGAAACAGCGTGGGCACGCTGAGCGCGGCACCGGGCAGCACGCCGTCGAGATGCATGGTGCCGGCCAGAGCGGCGATGATGGCGCCTCCCAACAGGCCAAACAGCACCGAAAGCTGACCGAGAATGCCGCTGAACAGCCGCGCGAACAGCAAGGTCAGAGCGATCGTGGTCAGCGCCAGCAGGACGTTCGACGGCGCGGCGAAGTCAGGCGTGTTCGGCGCGCCGGTGATGATGCTGCCATAGACCTTGACCAAATTGATCGCCACCAGCAGCAGCATGGTGCCGATTACGGGCTTGGGGAAGAATTTCAGGCCGCGGGCAAACACCGGCAGCACCAGAAAATAGAACAGCCCCGTCAGCATCACCGCGCCGGTGGCGGTCTGCACGTCGGTCTGCTGCGCGGTGGTCAGGAAGATGATCACCGGCGCGCCGCCCGGCACCATGATGAACGGCAGCCGGGCGCCGAATTTCAGCGGACCGAAGCTCTGCAGCAGCGTTCCCAGACCGCAGACCAGAAAGGTCGCACTGGTCAGGTTCAAGGTCAGCTCGGGAGAGAAGTTCAGCGCCTTGGCGACCAGGAACACCGAGGTGATCGGCGACGCCGCCATCACCAGAACATGCTGCAGGCCGAGCAGCACCAGCTTGCGGGCCGGCAGGATCTCGTCGACGGGAAGGATCTCGGCTGACATGGACGCGTCTCAAGGCCCGGATTGGTCACGCTGGCAAGCGCGATGTCCCCGCCCGATCGATGGTGACGGAACAAAAATGCCCGTCAGCGCCGCGAAAAGTCAATGCTCGCCATGCCCAATCGTGAGCCGCTGCTGCCGATTCGAAAGGCGTCGAAAGCAGCGGCGGTCAAGGGCCGGGATCGCGCGGGCGCTGACGCTCGATCAGCGGCCGCGCCTCACCGCCTCACTCCTGAATGCCATAGCGATGCAGGTCGTTGCCCGAGGTATCGAGCCATTTCTTGGCGCGCTCGACATGGCCGCACACCTTAGCCACAACGCGCCAGAATCGCGCCGAGTGGTTCATCTCGACCAGATGCGCCACCTCATGGGCGGCGAGATAGTCGAGCACGTAAGGCGGCGCCAGGATCAGGCGCCATGAGAAAGACAGCGATCCCGCCGAGGTACAGGAACCCCAGCGACTCGACTGGTCGCGGATCGACAGCCGCTTGACCTTGACGCCGAGCGTCTCGGCATAGAACTGCGCCGCCTTCTGCAGATCGCGGCGCACTTCCCGCTTCAGGAAATCGAGCACGCGCCGCTCGAAATGCTCGGTCGCTCCGGCGACGCAGAGAACCCGCTCGCCGCTGTCGCGGATTTCGGTCCAGGCGGTACCGCGCTGGCCGGCGCGATGCACGATCCGGTGCGGGACACCGCGCAACGGAACCACGGTGCCCGGCAGGAATGGCGCCGCCTTCGGCAGCCGGCCAAGGCGCGCGGCAATCCAGCCGCCATGACGTTGCGCGAAGTCCTTCGCCTCGGCGATCGTGCCACGCGGCGGCATGGTCAGGATCGCTTCGCGGTCGCTTGGATGAATCCGCAACGTATAACGCCGCGCGCGCCGATGCCGTCGCAGCCGGACCGAGTAGATCTGCGATCCGTGCTTGACCAAAAGGGTCGACGGCTCATAGGGCCGCCGATAGAGGAGGGCGCGAGTGGCCATGTCTGCGTTTCCGGGGATGAGGAATACGGCCGGATTTTGCCATATCCACCGCCATTGGAATCGCCCGGCGCAAAAACAAATCATTTGCCCAATATACAGGGGATGGGGGGCTTGGTAGCCTCTACAGGATGGGTCTGACCGGATTAATTTTGGTTAAAATAAGGGGATGGAACCCGCCCGAAATAGTGAATTAAGAATCACTATTTCGGCGGGCCAGAATCATACCGCTAATCTGGCCGATCAGGGCCCGTGTTCCCGGGGCGCCTCGACGAGCATTTCGACACCATCGCGATCAGATCAGCGACTATTCGGCCGCGGCGACCAGTTTCAGTTTCCGATCCGCTGCGGACAGCATGAAGTCGGAGATTCTCGGCACGATTTCCGACTTGAAGCGCGAGCCGTTGAAGACTCCGTAGTGTCCAACACCCTTCTGCACGTAATGCACGCGGCGGTGATCGGGAATCGAACGGCAGAGCGCGTGCGTGGCTTCGGTTTGTCCCAGCCCCGAAATGTCGTCGTTCTCGCCTTCCACCGTCATCAGCGCGACGCGGGTGATCTTCGACGGGTCGACCAGCTGTCCGCGATGGGTCATTTCGCCCTTCGGCAGAGCGTGCTTGACGAACACCGTATCGACGGTTTGCAGGTAATACTCCGCCGTCAAATCCATCACGGCGAGATATTCGTCATAGAACTCACGGTGCTTGTCGACCAGATCACCGTCGCCCTTGACCAAATTCTTGAACAAATTCTTATGCGCGTCCATGTGGCGGTCGAGATTCATGCTGATGAAGCCGTTGAGCTGCAGGAAGCCCGGATAGACGTCGCGCATGACCCCGGGATGCGGGAACGGCACCTTGGTGATGACATGGCTGCGGAACCAGTCGATGCCGCGCTCGGCGGCCAGCTTGTTGACCGCGGTCGGATTACAGCGGGTATCGATCGGGCCGCCCATCAGCGTCATCGACAGCGGCACGAACGGGTCATGTTTGGCTTCCATGATCGAAACCGCCGCCACCACCGGAACCGAGGGCTGGCATACCGCGATCACATGCATGTTGCCGCCGAGCACCTGCAGCATCTCGATGATATAGTCGACATAATCGTCGAGATCGAAACGGCCCGCGGTCAACGGCACCATCCGGGCATCGGACCAGTCGGTGATATAAACGTCATGGGTCGGCAGGAAAGCCTCGACCGTGCCGCGCAGCAGCGTCGCATAATGGCCCGACATCGGCGCCACAATCAGCACCCGCGGCTGCGGCGCGCGCAACGGCCGGGTCATCTTGCGATCGAAATACAGCAGCCGGCAGAATGGTTTTTCCCAGATCGAGCGGACTTCGACGGCGGTGCGCACGCCGTTGACGTCGGTCTCATCGAGGCCCCATTCGGGCTTGCCGTAGCGTCGCGTGGTCCGCTCGAACAATTCACAGCCGGCCGCGACCGACTTGCCGAACTCGGTACGGGCCCAGGGATTGAGCGGATTCTGGAACAGGATCTTGGTCGCATCGGTCACCGCCCGCGCCGGATTGAGCGAGGCCTGCGCCATCTCATACATCCAGTACATCGGCGTCGTCAGTGCCGGACTGCCTTCGGCCACCAGGGGCGGCGCGCCACCAAACTCACCAATCGGCATGATCTCAATCCCTGTCTTCATTGCTTTTGCAGTGCAGCATACTGCCCCAATGCGTAATAAAGCGTCAATGCGCAGATCGGTACATCTACGCGCCGAACATGGCGAAGGTCCATCAAATCCGTGAGATATAAAGGCTTTATTCGCCGCTTTGGATCAGCGCGCCGTGCCGGCGCGCGCTCTGTAAAAGAGCAAGAAATGACGCAAACGACGCAACAAAGAGCACGGCATTAATCACGAGCGAATCAAGCATCAGGTCGGTTCGAAACACATGGTCGGACAACAGCGCCCGCAGCCCTTCGAACACATAGGTCGGCGGCAGCGTCCAGGCGACATATTGCAGCCAATGCGGCAGTGAACTGACCGGATAATAGACACAGGCCAGCGGCATCACGCCGAACATCAGGGTCCAGACGATGCTCTCGGCGCCCAGGCCATTGCGCAGCACCAGCCCGGACACGAAGATGCCGAGTGACCAGCTGGTGAAGATCAGGTTGCAGAAGAACGCGATCAGCGGCAAGCCGATGCCGTAGAGGTTGAAATCGAAGAAGATCAACGCCAGCAGCGTCATTGGAATCACCCCGATCGCCAGCCTGATCAGGCTCATGACCATCAGCGCGATCAGGAACTCGATCGGCTTCAGCGGGCTCATCATCAGATTGCCGAGATTGCGCGCCCACATTTCTTCGAGAAACGAGATCGAAAAGCCGAGCTGGCCGCGAAACAGGATGTCCCACAGGATCACGGCGCCGACCAGCGTGCCGCCGGCGCGGGCGAAGAACCCGGCATTTTGCGAAATATAGTTCTGCAGAAAGCCCCAGGTGATGATCTGCAGCGCCGGCCAGTAGATCAGTTCCAGCAGCCGCGGCCAGGACGAGCGCAAAAGATACCAGTAGCGCAGGATCATGGCGGCGATCCGATACGGCGCGATCCCGCCGGGAAGCACGCGCTGGCTCATGAGGCGGCCTCCTGCACCCGGCCGCGGGCGACATCGAGAAAGACCTCCTCGAGCGTCGCGCGATTGTAGCGGGCCATGATCCGGTCCGGGCTGTCGTCATCCTCGATGCGGCCACGCTTCATGATGATGACACGGTCGCACAGCCGCTCCACTTCCAGCATGTTGTGCGACGCCAGCAGGATGGTGGCGCCATGGATCCGGCGATAGGTTTCGAGATGCTGCCGGATCCAGTCGGCGGTATCGGGATCGAGCGAGGCCGTCGGCTCGTCGAGCAGCAGCAGTTCGGGCTGGTTGATCAGCGCCTTGGCCAGCGCCACCCTTGTCTTCTGCCCGGCCGACAGCTTGCCGTTGGGACGATCGAGGAAATCGGTCAGATCGAGGTCGGCGGCGAGCTGGTCGATCCGCTGGCGCAGCCGGTCGACGGCGTAGAGCCGGCCGAAGATCGTGAGATTCTGCCGGACCGTGAGCCGCATCGGCATATCGACATAGGGACTTTCAAAATTGATCCGGCCGAGCACCTGGGCCGCCTGCTCGGGTATGGCACAGCCCAGCACCTTGATCCGCCCCGCGGACGGCAGCACCAAGCCCATGATCATGGCGATCGTGGTGGTCTTGCCGGCGCCATTGCCGCCGAGCAGGCCGGTAATGCTGCCGCGCGCGATGCGAAACGACACGTCGTCGACGGCACGGGTCGCCTTGTAGGTCTTGACGAGGTGCGTGACCTCGATCGCCGCCGACCCCCTGGGATCGGGCGCTTCTGATCCGGAGCGGACAGCTTTCGTGTTGGCCATGCGGCCCGTCATTGGGCCATCGAGGCGGCCAACGCAAGACGCAGCGCAGCATCGCAAGAGATTGTCAGCGGCCTTGTCGGTGAGATTTGTGATCGGGACCCCGCGCCGCTAGAATTATCCAATGATCGACGTCGCCGCCGCTGCGTTCCACCATCCCCGCCGCTATGTCCGTCTGGATACGATCCTGCGGCTGCGCTGGCTCGCCGCGCTCGGACAGCTGGCCGCGATTTTCGTCGTGGTGCAGGGTCTCGAATTTGATCTTCCGATCGTGCCTTGCGTGGCCATTGTCAGTGTTTCGGCGATGCTCAATCTGGCGCTGCAGATCGCCTTCAACCCGATGCAGCGGCTGGAACCGGCCTATGCGGCGGCGCTGTTGGCCGCCAACATCGTCGAGCTCGGCGGGCTGTTGTTTTTCACTGGCGGGCTGCAGAACCCGTTCGCATTTCTGCTGCTCGCCCCGGTGCTGATCTCGGCCACCGCATTGCCGGTGCGGCTGACGATTGCACTCGGGTTTCTCGCGGTGGCCTGCGCCTCGGCGCTGCTGGTGTTTTATCTGCCGCTGCCATGGGACACCGACGATCCCCTGATTCTGCCCCCGATCTATCTGTTCGGCGTCTGGCTCTCGATCCTGGTCGCGATCGGCGTGACCAGCCTCTATGCCTTCCAGGTCACCGAGGAGTCGCGCAAATTGTCCGACGCTTTGGTGGCGACCGAACTGGTGCTGACCCGGGAACAGCATCTGACGCAGCTCGATGGGCTGGCCGCGGCCGCCGCCCACGAGCTTGGCACACCGCTGGCGACGATCTTCCTGATTGCGCGCGAACTGGAGCGGACGCTGCCGGACACCAGTCCGCTTGCCGGGGACATCAAGACCCTGCGCGAGCAGACCCAACGCTGCCGGGATATCCTGGCCAAGATCACGCAGCTGTCGTCGACCGGCGCGCCGTTCGACCGGATGCCGCTGTCGACGCTGATCGAGGAGACCGTGGCGCCGCACCGCGATTTCGGCGTCGCCATCCTGGTCCGGATCGCGGTCACCGGCACAACAGAGCCGGTCGGCAGCCGCAATCCGGCGATCCTGTATGGGGTCGGCAACATTCTCGAGAACGCCGTCGATTTTGCCCGCGCCACGGTCGAGGTGAACGCGTGGTGGAATGGCGAGACCGTCGAGATAATGATCTCGGATGACGGGCCTGGATTTGCGCCCGACATCCTCAAGCGGATCGGCGAGCCCTATCTGTCGCGGCGACCGCCCTCGGAAGAGGCCCAGCGCGGTCGCCGCGGCCTCGGGCTTGGGGTGTTCATCGCCCGGACCCTTTTGGAGCGCACTGGCGCCAAGGTCTCCTTCACCAACCGGATCTTCCCCGATCACGGCGCCGTGGTGCAGATCGCGTGGCCGCGCAACCGCTTCGAGGCCGCCGAAAGCCTCGCCGAACCCGCCTCTTAAGGTTACCACGGCCGAGGCCTGGCGGTTCGGGACCGAACCACCTTGGCAACGCCCTGTTGTCGCGCCATATCATCCTCGCCGCCAATCGAAGGATCGCTTTAGCCGTGAGCGCCATCGCCGAACTCGCCAGCCACGCCGATCGCTCGCTGCTGATCGTGGAGGATGACAAGCCGTTTCTGGAGCGGCTGTCCCGCGCCATGGAATCCCGGGGCTTCACCGTGACCTCCTGCGACAGCGTCTCGGACGGGCTGGCGCAGATCGGCCGGGCGGCGCCGGCCTTTGCCGTGGTCGACCTGCGGCTTGGCGACGGCAATGGTCTTGACGTGGTGTCGGCGCTGAAGCGCAAGCGGCCGGATGCCCGCGCCATCGTGCTCACCGGCTACGGCAATATCGCCACCGCGGTGACCGCCGTGAAGATGGGCGCGGTGGATTACCTGTCGAAGCCCGCCGACGCCGACGACGTCGTCGCGGCGCTGTTGGCCAGCGGCACCGAGAAGTCCGAGCCGCCGCAGAATCCGATGTCGGCGGACCGGGTGCGCTGGGAGCACATCCAGCGCATCTACGAAATGTGCAACCGCAACGTCTCGGAAACCGCGCGCCGCCTCAACATGCACCGCCGCACCCTGCAGCGCATCCTGGCCAAGCGGGCGCCGCGGTAGCCGCGCAGTCCAGTGAATCGATTCAAAGAAACGTTGTCGGTTAGATGAGACTTCGCCGAACCACAGTAGCTTTCTCCGCTGCGCGCCGCATACCTCGCCCCGCTTGCGGGGAGAGCTCGAAATTCGCGTCAGCGAATTTCGGGTGAGGGGGAGCTTCAGCAAGCGTGGTGCCAATCGCTTGGCTCGGCAAAGCCAAGCCGTGGCTGGCGGAATGCTTGAAACCATTGCCAACTCGCTTGGTGAGGCTCCCCCTCACCTGGATCGCTGACGCGATCCGACCTCTCCCCGCAAGCGGGGCGAGGTGTGCGAGTGCGCCCGAAGTAACTGCATTCCAGCTTGCTCTCCAGTATTGGCGGGTGGCTTGCTGGCTTACTGAAGTCGGGCCTCTGGCGGGCGCTTGTCAGCTCGCTGACGTGTTCACCCCGGCCGCCCTGAGGCATTTTCCGGTTCGTTGATGGGAATCTCAGATGCAGGTTTTTAACAAGGTGCCCTTCCTGCGCGGCTATTGGGAACGCCAGCAGTCGAACGATATCTGGGGCGCAAGCTTTAGCGACGGAGGTTCGACGGCTTCGCCGGCTGGTCAACAGCCGGCGCGGTCGCGCAGCAGGGCCTCGAAGGCGGCCTTGATGGCGCGGACATGGGGGGCCTTGTAGGGAAATTCCGCATTGTGGTCGTGGACCAGCATCGAGGCGTTGGTCTCGAAAACAAGCAGATTGCCGGCGGAATCGATCGTGCAATCGATGCCGAAATAATCCAGCCCGATGCGATCGCGGATCACTTTCAGCGCCTGGTCATGCGCTTCGTTGAAGACGCTGGCGGGATTGGCCAGGAAGGCCGCTTCCTCGCCTTGCATCCAGGGCTGGTTGATCATGTCGGTCGAGACGTGGTGCACCTTCCAGTCGTTGCCGATCGCCAGATGGTAGGGCAGGATCTGTTCGCCGACGAAGATGAAGCGGTATTTGCGGTAATGGCCGTCCGCGGAAGCGTAGTCGACATATTCGATGACGTAATGGTCGGCATCTGGACGCTGGGCAAGAAAGCCGTTGAGTTCATCGAGGCTTTCGATCTTGTTGAAGTCATCGCCGCCATGGGTGCCGACCGGCCGGGCGAGAGCCGGAAGCGCGAAGGGGACAAGCGTTGCCAGCGACGCGGCGGAGACATCGGTGCCGGCGCCAAGACGCAGGATGCCGGGAATACGGCAGGCCGGGATTCCCGTCAGCAGATCCGCCACCGCATCACGCGTCGTTCGCAGGATCCGGTCCGGGTGATTGACGGAAGGCTTGCCGAGCTTTTCGGTGAGGCGCGCCGCGGCGGGCAGGATTGCTCGGGCCTGGTCGACCTCAGAAATCAGATTGACCACGACATCGAACTCGCCAAGCGCCGAGATTTCGGGTTCGTCGGGGCCAAAAAATGCCAGCGCATCGATGTCATAGGGCGCATCCTTGAACACATATTGGATCGGCGTGTTGCCGTCATACGGCGCGTAGAGCGCCAGCAGCCGAAAATCCGGGGGAGATTTGGTCGCCCGCCGCCGAATCAGCGGCCGGATGGCTGTAGCCGTCGCGTAAGCCAACCGGGCGGCTTCAATGTCGCCCGTTTTGCGCTTGATGGCGCCGATCCAATAGCGACTATCGGCATGGTCCGGGTCCAGCGCCGCCGCCCGCTCGAAATATCGCAACGCCTGCTCCGGCTCGTCGAGTTCGCAACAGACCTTGCCGAGCTGGTGTGCTGTCTCGCTGTCTGGTGCGCGTTCTGCGAGCAATTTCAGCAGCACCGCCTTGGCCGCCGAAAATTGCCTGGTGGCCATCAGCGCCTCGACCAGACCATGGCGTGCCCCGCCATGCCCGGGGTCGAGCTTCAGGACCTGAAGATAAAGGGGAATGGCATCCTGTGCCTTGTTGGTCTGCAGATAGACATCGCCGAGATCATACCAGCAGGATGTCAGGCAGGGAGCCAGCAGCAGCGCGGCCTCATAGCTGCCGGACGCCCGCCGCAGCAGGCCGCGCCGGAAATAGGCCTTGCCGAGCGCATGGTGCAGGTCGGCCATCATCCCGGTCGCAGCATCGGCGCCATCGCTGGTCGCGGCAGCGAGCCCGGCCTGCAGGACCGCGATGGCCTCGTCAATCATGCCCGCAGCGCAGCATGCCTGCCCGCGCTCAAGATACTGAGCCAGTGGCGAGATGAAGGACAAAGCGGGTTGCAGGGCTGAGGCGGTTGCGGGCACGGTCGTAACCTCGGCAAGGATTGGTTAACCATGGCTCCTAGTGGTAAACAAAACATTTCCAACGCTTGGCTCTGCCGACCGTTGGCCGCATGAAAATTTCGCAATCTTGCGGGGGGTGCCCCGAAAGGCCGCCGTGGGCGAAATCGATCCTCATCGCTGGCTTGCAATGTCCTCGAGCAGCGCCAAGCGAACCCGTGGGATCAGGCTGCCCCACTCGCGAGTCTCGCTTTGCCGAAACAAGCGCGCCGACGGGTACCAGGGGCTGTCGTCGCGGTCGAGCAGCCAGCGCCAATCCGGCACATGGGTCAACAGGATCCAGACCGGCTTGCCCAAGGCACCGGCGAGATGGGCGACGCCGGTGTCGACGGAAATCACCAGATCGAGCTGGCTGATCAGCGCCGCCGTATCGGCAAAATCGACCAGATCGGCATCGAAGCGGAGCAGGTTGCAATGCTCCAGGGCTGCGTGATCGGCGTCGCGAATTGGCTTCTGCAGGCTGACGAAGCTGGCGTCGATATCCATTAGCGGCAACAGATCGCGCAACCGCATCGACCGCTCGCGATCCCTGACATGTCTGGGGTTGCCTGACCAGGCAAGCCCGATCCTGGGGCGCGCCCTCGATCCGAGCCTCAAGCCCCATTCCGCCGCGGCGTTGCTCGGCGCACGCAGATACGGCATGTCAGCAGGAATCGTCTGCAAGCCCGACCTGAAGGCGAGCGGCAGGCTGGGGAGCGGGCATTGCAGGTCGAATTCCGGCAACTGATCGCCCTTGCTGATGATCTGCGTCGAACCGGCGCCGTTGTTCATCACAAGCCCGTCCATCAGCCGGCGCAGCGGGGCTTCGATTTCCAGGATGATGCGGGCGCCGCGGGCTTCGACCAGCGGCAGATAGCGGCAGAACTGGATGCTGTCGCCAAAACCCTGTTCGCTATGCAGCAGCATGGTCCGGCCAGCGATATCATCTTCGCCGCGCCAAAGCGGCTGTCGAAAATCGCGCGGGGTCAGACGCGCGACGGGAGCCTGGCGCCGCCATTCATAGCCGCGCCAGCCCCGCTCGAAATCGCCGCCGACGAGGCTGCACAGCCCCTTGAGAAACTGCGCATCCGCGTTCTCCGGCTGCACCGCCAGCGCTCGGTCGTAACTGTCCAGGGCCGCATCGAACCGCTTCAGGTCGACCAGCGCCACCCCGCGATTGACCAGCGCCTCGGTGTAATCCGGCCGCACCGCGAGCGCGCGCTCGTAATTGTCCAGCGCCGCATCGAATTGCTTGAGGTCGACCATCGTCACGCCGCGATTGACCAGCGCCTCGGCGAAATCCGGCCGCGCCGCAAGCGCCCGGTCGTAGCAGGCCAGGGCCTGCTCTATCCGCTCTGCTTTTGAGCCGGTCAATCCAGCCTGCTCGGTCGCAGCGGCACCGCCGGGCCACGCGCTCGCCGCGGTTTCCTGATCCGATGCCGCGACGTCATGCCATCGCGCGAGATCGTGCAGGATGACACCGCGATTGGTCAGGGCTTCGGCATGATCCGGATCGCTGGCGAGCACGCGGTCGAGACTGCGCAACGCCGCATCGGATCGCCCCAATTCATGCAGTGTGGCGCCGCGATTGACCAGCGCCTGGGTGTCCTCCGGGCGCAGCGCGATGGCGCGGTCATAACTCAGCAAGGCCGCCTCGAACTGCCGTTGATCGTGCAGCGTCACGCCGCGGCCGATCAGCGCCTCCGGATAATCCGGACGCAGGGCCAGCGCGGCATCATAGCTCGCCAGCGCGGCATCGAAGCGCCGGAGCCTGTGCAGGCTGACGCCGCGGTTGTAGAGCGCCTCGACGTGGTCCGGCTGCAGCTGAAGCGCCGCGTCATGGCTGGCGATCGCGTCGTCATGGCGACCGAGCCGATCCAGCGCGTTGCCGCGGTTGCTCAGCGCATCGGCATGGTCCGGCCGCAGCGCAATGGCGCGATCGTAATCGGCGAGCGCCCGGCCGAACCGCCGGCCTTCGTAGTTGGTGATGCCGCGATTGACCAGCGCCTCCACGAAGTCGGGGCGCAACGCCAGCGCGGCATCGTAGCTTGCTAGCGCCTCGGCCGGCCGCCGCAACGCCTGCAGGGTGACGCCGCGATTGTTCAGCGCCTCCGGATAGTCCGGCCGCAAGGCCAGCGCGCGGTCATAATCAGCCAGCGCCTGTTGATAGCGGCCAAGCTGCTGCTGGACGCCGGCGCGATTGTTGAGGACTTCGATATGGTCCGGCGCAATCGCGAGCGCGTGATCATAGTTCTCCAGCGCCTCGCTTAAGCGCCGCATGGCTTTCAGCACCGCGCCGCGATTGCTGAGCGCCTGGATGAAGTCCGGCCGCACCGCCAGCGCCCGATCATAGCAGGACAGCGCCGCCTCGTTGCGGCCCCGCGACATATGGATCACCGCCAGCAGGTTCAGCGCGGCGGCGGAGTCCGGATCGGCCGACAACAGTTTCAGGCAGAATTGCTCGGCCTCGGAAAGCTTGCCCGCATAGTAGCATTGCAACGCCAGATCAAACACCTCTGATATCGTCAACGAGACGGTCGTCATGTTGAATGGCTCCCATCGAAGCGGAGATGGATTCTAAAGAAGACGGGGTTGCCGCCGATCGCAGCGCGGGCTTTATCCGACTCGCCGGGAGTCTGGCCAGCGCCGATTGGATGTCGCCGCGGCGGCAGCGGCCCAGACGTCAGGTCGGATCCGGATCCGACATCACGTCGGATCGGGATCGTGGCCATGGCCCTGCGGATCGACCAGGCGGTTGATCCGCTGCGCCGCGGCCATGGCGAACCGCACCGTCATCAGCTTGCGGGTTGCGGCCTTCAGCCGATGCTCCGGCGCCTCGCACTGCAGATAAGCGCCATAGGCGTCGGCCACGATCAGGCCGGTCGCGCGCGGAAAAATCTCACACGGCAGATCCTGGGTGAAAGCGAAGAACAAGCGGTCGCAATGGGCGCGGTAATCCTGCCATTTCTGGTCGGCGCGGAGATCCTCGATCGATGATTTGATCTCGATGATCCAGAGTTCGCCGCGCTCGTTCAGCGCCACCAGATCGGCACGCCGTCCCGATGGCAATGGCAGTTCGGCGACACAGGCAAATCCCAGCGACCGCAACAGCCGCGCGGTGCCGCGCGCGATCGCGAGCGCGGTCTCGGACTGGCGGCGGTCCGGAGGCGGCACGAGGCTGACCTGAGGAGCGGGCGTATTCATCGGATCGAGCCTAGCCGATTCCATCCGGCCGCCCAACCGGGCCACCGGTTACCTGCTGCCCGAATCTTTGACTTGGCGGCCTGGCAAAAATCGGCAATGTGGCAGGCATGAACAAGCCCTCCGAACCTCAGTCTAGCAAGACCACAGCGAAAGCCGGCGCCACCATTATCCCGGTGACGCCGTTTGAGCAGAACTGTACGCTGATCTGGTACGAAGCCACCAGGAAGGCGGTGGTGATCGATCCCGGCGGCGACGTTCCGCGCATTCGCGATGCGATTGCAAAGACCAAGGTCGCGGTCGAAGCGATCTGGCTGACCCATGGCCACATCGACCATGTCGGCGGCGCCGACGAATTGCGCGAGGCACTGCACGTCCAGATCATCGGACCGCATGTCGACGACAAGTTCCTGCTCGATAATGTCGTCAGCAGCGGGGCCCGGTTTGGCATGACAGGGGTGCGCGATTTCACGCCGGATCGCTGGCTCAAGGAGGGTGATCAGGTCAAGATCGGCGAACTGACCTTCGACATCCTGCATTGCCCCGGCCATTCGCCGGGCAGCGTGGTCTATTTCAATCGGGACATGCGCTTTGCGCATGTCGGCGACGTCCTGTTCAGTGGTTCGGTCGGACGTACCGACCTGCCCGGCGGCAATCACGCCACGCTGATCTCGTCGATCAAGCAGAAACTATTGCCGCTCGGCGACGATGTCGGCTTCATCTGCGGCCACGGCCCGGGTTCCAGCATTGGCCAGGAGCGGATGACCAACCCCTTTATAACCGGCGAGATGTAGCGCTCGGCAGATCAGGGCCGGCCGCGCCGGCCCGCTCGCTGCATCGGTCTGATCAGTCTTCCTTCATCAGGCCCGCGGCGGTCAAAGCCCGGGTGATGACGCCGCCGACGTCGATGCCGCGTCGCTGCGGCTTCCGCGGCTTGGTCGGCGCTGCGCCGTCGAGCGAGGGTCTGAGCTTGGTCAGCGGCCGCAGCCTTTCGCTGAGGTCCAGCACCGGCGCTGGGATCGGCGGCGCCGGCGCGGCCATCGCCGGGGCGGCTTCGGCTGTCGTCGCGGCGGCTGTGGCCTGGCGTACCCCTTCGGTCAGCCCAAAGAACTGGGCAATATGATAGGACGACGAAATCCCGGCCTCGATCAGGAAGGCGCCTTGCGCGCCATAATGCTCGTCATTGTCGGCGACCCCGAGCGGGGTGCCGTGGGCCATGTTGGTGATGGTGTAGGATTCGACCACGGTCTCGCCATCGTCGTTCCACCACAGCTGGCGGGGATAACCGTCGACGGTTCCCTCTGACATCGGCGCCGCGGGCAGGCCGTGGACGTCGAGCCATTGCTTGACGATCTCATCGGCATTGGCAGGGTTGACGGTGCGGTCGGCGCTGCCGTGCCAGACCGAGACTTTCGGCCAGGCCCCGTGATGCTTCGACGCCTTGCGCACCAGATCGCCAAGTTCGCGGGCCGGGCGGGCCGGCGACTGGAACATGCCGCTGAGGGCCTCGCGCACATTACTGGCGACGCCATAGGGCAGCCCGGCGATCACAGCGCCGGCCGCGAACAATTCGGGATAGGTCGCCAGCATCACCGAGGTCATGGCGCCGCCGGCCGACAATCCGGTGACGAAAATGCGCTGCCGGTCGATGTCGATATCCCGGCCGATCCGGGCGATCATCTGCCGGATCGAGAGTGCTTCGCCGCTGTCGCGCGCAGTATCCTCGGGATTGAACCAGTTGAAGCAGCCCTGGGCATTGTTGCCGGGCTGCTGCTCGGGCATCAGCAGCGCAAAGCCATACTGCTTCGCCAGCATCGACCAGCCGGCGCCGAGATCATAATGCGCGGCGGTCTGGCCGCAGCCATGCAGCACGACCACCAGCGCGGCCGGCTTTTGCGGCGCGTCCGGGACGAAGGAGTACATCCTCAGACTGCCGGGATTGCTGCCAAACTCCGTGGTCTCCCGCAGCGGGCTGCCGGGAACCGGGCGCAGGAAGTGTTCATAATCCCCGAACCCGTGGAGGGAATTGAGCTTCAGTCGTTTCAGGAAATCGATATGGTTCGCAAGCGACAAAGCTGGCTCCTTGGCGAGAGAATGATACCTCTTAACCCAACCCTCCAAAGATAGTTGCTGCACTGCAAAATAAAAGCACCTCAGGGCGCAGTCCCCCATGATTTGACCGGCGCTGCGACGCTGGCGCCACAGCCGGCCGCCGGCAGTTTGGCCCGATTGCTGCATAAATTTCTTTTTGGGGCCATTTTCTTCATTCCAGGGCCATTTTCGCCGGTGCCAGCGCGGACGACCGTCAATGTATGACTATGATATGGTCGTGATCGGCTCCGGCCCCTCCGGCCGCCGCGCAGCGGTGCAATTCGCCAAACTGGGCAGATCAGTGCTGGTCGTGGAAAAGGGCCGGCGCGTCGGTGGCGTTTCGGTGCATACCGGCACCATCCCGTCCAAGACCCTCCGCGAAACCGTGCTCAATCTGTCGGGCTGGCGCGAGCGCGGCTTCTACGGGCGCTCCTACCGGGTCAAGCAGGATATCGGCGCGGCCGACCTGATCGCCCGGCTGCAGAAAACGCTCGACCATGAGGTCGAGGTGCTCGAACACCAATTCAGCCGCAACATGGTGCGCACCGCCTGCGGCGAGGCGCGCTTTGTGGGCCCCCATCAGATCGAGATCAGGGCGGAGACGGGCGAGACCCGCGTGGTGTCATCCGCCCATGTCCTGATTGCCTGCGGCACCCGGCCCTTCCGGCCGGAGGATGTTCCCTTCGACAGCCGGACGGTGTTCGACAGCGACGAGATCATTGAGCTGCCGAAGCTGCCGCGCAGCCTGACCGTGATCGGCGCCGGCGTGATCGGCGTCGAATACGCCACCATCTTCAGTGCGCTCGATGTCGCGGTGACGCTGATCGAGCCGAGGCCGAGCTTTCTGGATTTCATCGACAAGGAACTGATCGATGAGTTCATGCATGAGCTGCGCGATCGCAATGTCGCGGTCAGGCTGGGCTCCGCGGTGCAATCGATCGAGCGCACCGATAGCGGCGGCCTGGTTACGCGGCTCGCCGATGGTCGCCAGGTCAGCTCCGAAATGCTGTTGTTCGCCGCCGGACGGGTCGGGGCGACCGACCGGCTCAATTTAGAGGTGACCGGGATTGCCGTCGATCATCGCGGCCGCATCGCGGTCGACCCGGTGACCCTGCAGACCAGCGTGCCGCATATCTACGCCGCCGGCGATGTGATCGGTTTTCCGAGCCTCGCCTCCACATCGATGGAGCAAGGCCGCGTCGCCGCCTGTCACGCGCTCGGAATGGAGCCAATGGCGCCACCCGAATTCTTCCCCTACGGTATCTATTCGGTGCCGGAAATTTCCACCACCGGCCTCACCGAACAAGAAGTGCGGCAGCGCGGCATCCCCTACGAGGTGGGCGTCGCCAGATTCCGCGAAACCTCGCGCGGCCATATCATGGGCCTGAACAGCGGCATGATGAAGATGATCTTCTCGACCAAGACCCGCCGGCTGCTCGGCGTGCATATTCTCGGCGAGGGCGCGACCGAGCTGATCCATATCGGCCAGGCCGTGCTCAACCTCAAAGGTACGCTCGATTATTTCATCCAGAACACCTTCAATTATCCGACCCTCGCCGAAGCCTACAAGATCGCCGGCCTGGACGCCTGGAACCGAATGACGCGGTGAGCTACTCCATCACCGCGTGTTCCGGCACCTGGGACTGCTTGCGCATCGCGGCTTTGCTGGAGCCGATCATGAATGCCAAGGGGATCGCGCACAGCGTGATGACCATGACCATCTGATAGTCGAGCGAGAAGGCGATGATCTGCGCCTGCAGGCCGACCACGGCGTCGGCCAGCGCGCGACCGCTATCGGAGTTCAGGTTGATGAGGCCGCGAACATCGGGCATCTGCAGCGCGCTGTTGAACGGATTGATGTGCTCGGACAGGATGGCGTAGACGCGGCGGCCGCCCTCGGTCAACTGCGCGATCACGATCGAGATGCCGATCGAACTCGCGACATTGCGCAGCAGGGTCAGCATCGCGGTGCCGTCGGTGCGCAGCTGGTTCGGCAGGGTCAGGAACGCGACCGTCGAGAGCGGCACGAACACCAGCCCGAGGCCAAAACCCTGGGCGATGCTGACGATGATGATGACGGGCACGCTGGTCTGGTCGGTCCATCCGGTCATGAAGAACAGCGATAGCGACATCAGCGACAGCCCGCCGATGATCAGGGTTCGCGCCTCGATATATTTCATGGTCCGGCCGACCAGCATCATGGCCAGGAATGTGCCGGAGCCGCGGGTCGCCAGCAACAGTCCGGCGGTCAGGATCGGATAGCCGATCACGTTCTGCAAATAGGGCGAGGACAGCGCCATGGTCGAATACAGCACCAGCCCCATCACCGCCATGAACACGCATCCGGAAATGAAATTGCGGTCCTTGAAGATCGCAAACTGAATGAAGGGCCGGGCGGTCGTGAACGAATGCGCGAAGAAATAATAGAAGCCGATCACGGAGACGATGCCCTCGGCGATGATCTCATTGGATTCGAGCCAGCCGAGTTGCTCGCCGCGATCGAGCGCCAGCTGCATCGCGCCGATGCCGATGGCGAGCGCGGCAAAGCCGAACCAGTCAAAGCGCAATTTGCTGTCGGTCCTGGTTTCGTCCATGAACAGCATGAGCCCGGTGACGGTGACGATGCCGAACGGCAGGTTGACGAAAAAAACCCAATGCCAGGAATAGCTCTCGGTCAGCCAGGCGCCGAGCGAGGGTCCCATGATCGGACCCATCATCACCCCCATGCCCCAGATCGACATTGCCTTGGCGCGCTCATGCAGCGCATAGGAGTCGAGCATCACGGCCTGCGACAGCGGCACCAGGGCGGCGCCGAACACGCCCTGCAGCAGCCGGAACAGCACCATCTGGTTGATGTCCTGCGCCACCCCGCAGAGCAGCGAGGCGACCGTGAAGCCGCCCGAGCATATGATAAAAATCTTCTTGCGGCCGAATCGGTTGGCGATCCAGCCAACCGGCGCGGTCATGATCGCGGCGGCCACGATATAGGAGGTCAGGACCCAGTTGATCTGGTCCTGCGAGGCCGACAGCGAGCCCTGCATATAGGGCAGCGCCACATTGGCGATGGTGGTGTCGAGCGCCTGCATGATGGTCGCGGTCATGGCGCAGATGGTCACCATGTTGCGGCGCAGGCCGGGTTCGACGATCGGCGCCGCGGCGGTCATGCCGATCAGTCCTCCGCCGCCGGCGCCAGGCCCAGCAGCGCCTTGAGCGAACGGCGATGGCCGGTATCGATCGAGGTGGTGACGCTCATGCCGGCCTTCAGCGCGCGGACATATTTATCGCTGCTGTCGAAATAGATCCGCACCGGCACCCGCTGCACCACCTTGACGAAATTGCCGGTGGCGTTCTGCGCCGGCAGGATCGCGAATTGCGCGCCGGTGCCCGGGCTGAGCGAGCCGATGCTGCCGTGGAAGACATGATCCGGGAAGGCGTCGACCTCGATGGTCACGGGCTGGCCTGTCGTAACATAGGTGAAATCGGATTCCTTCGGATTGGCATCGACCCAGGGATGGTCGATGTCGATGACCGAGAACATCGGCGTGCCGGCGGCGACGAAGCGGCCGAGCTGGATCTGGTCGACCTGGGTCGCCACTCCCGCCATCGGCGCCCGCATCACGGTATGATCGAGATTGCGCTCGGCCTGGTCGAGCACGGCCTTGGCCTGGGCATAGGGCGGGAACTGGTCGAGCGGCAGATCGGGATCGCCGAGCAATTGGGTCTTGGCGCTCGACATCTGCTGCCTGACGAAGGCGAGTTCGGCGCTCGCGGTGACCAGCGCATTCGAGGAATTATCGAGATCGAGCTGGGAGCCGAAACTGTTCTTGGCGAGCGCTGTCTTGCGGTCGACATCGCGCTGCTTCAGGTCAACGCCCTGCTGGGTCAGGTCAACCATCTGGCCAAAGATCTTGATGTTGGCTCTCAGATTGTCATAAGTCGTATGGGCCTGGTTGAGCGTGGCCTTGGCCTGCTCCACCGCGAGCCGGAACGGCACCGGGTCGAGCTCGAACAGCTCATCGCCGGCATTGACCTTCTGCCCCTCCTTGACCACCACCTTTTCGATCTTGCCGGAGATATCGGGTGTGATCAGCACTTTCTGGGCGCCGACATAGGCATCGTCGGTGGTCACGTAGCGACCGCCGCTGAGATAGAAGCTGACGCCTCCGATCAGCGCCGCGAGCGGCAGTACCACCAGTAGCAGTCCGCGACGGAAGCGGCGCAATCCGCCTGCCCAGCGACGCCGTGGCGGGCCGGCAAATGGCGCCGGCGGCGCCACCTGTGGGCTGGTCTTCTGCTCCGGGGGAAATTTGAGGATTGGATCAGCCATAGCGCGGCTCCTTCCTGGGCGGTTCGCCGGCCGGATGCTGGATCGCATGGCGGACGTTTTCCTTGATCGCCTCGAGCTGGGCGAGCAGGCGGTGGGCGTCCGCGGGCGCAATGCCGGCGAACGCGGTGGCGGTCAGTTCGGAGCGCAGCCCGCTCAGTTTGCCGAGCAGCGGCCGCGCCGCCTTCAGCAGATAGAGCCGGTTGACACGGCGGTCAGAGGCGTCGCCGCGGCGCTCGATCCAGCCCTGGGCGCAGAGCCGATCGATCAGCCGGGTCAAGGTGATCGGCTGCATTTCCATCTGCTCGGCGAGTTCGGACTGTTTCAGCCCCTCGGTGCGTTCAACCTTGGCCAGCACCGCCCATTGCGCTCGGGTGATGCCGTAGCGGGCGGCCTGTTTGTCCGCATAGGCGCGCACCAGCCGCTGCAGCTCGGCCAGCGTGAACAGAAAGTTCATATCCACCGAACTGCCGGGCATCGCAAGTCTCTCCTAGAGGGCAGTGTCGCTCTAAAGCTAGCTTATCATAAGCAAGCTTATGAATTGGTTGCATCCGGTTTTGCGGGAGGCAGACCTGCCGGCAGCACATGGCTGGCGGGCAGACCTGCTCGCGGAATTGGACGCCGCCGCCCGCTCGCACTACATGATCGGTGCATGACCCTGACCCGCCCGACCTTTCCCGCCCCGGATCACGATCACGACCGCTGCACGGCGGAAGGGCTTTGCCATGCTGAGCGGGTCTGTGGGCTGCGCGAACAGAAATTCACCCCGATCAGGCGCTGCGTGCTGCGGGCGCTGTTGTCCAGCCACCGCCCGCTCGGGGCCTATGAGGTGATCGACGAGGTCGCCAAATCAATGCCGCGCCCGGCGCCGATAACGGTCTATCGCGCGCTCGATTTCCTGATGGAAAACGGTCTCGTGCACCGGATCGAGAGCCGTAATGCGTACCTCGCCTGCGCGCATGATCATGACGCGGCGGCGCTGGTCGCATTCCTGATCTGCGACGGCTGCGGTTCGGTCGGTGAAATTCCGGCCGCTCCACTGGCGCAGGATATCAACGCCGCGGCCCGCGCCACCGGCTTCGCGCCAAAATTGTCGGTGGTCGAGATCACCGGCGTCTGCGCGCATTGCCAGCGTTAAAACCCGCGAAAAACCATTAACAACACGGCGACAAGCCGGCCCGAGGTTCGATGTCCGCACCATCCCTGACGAAGCCGAGCGCTGGGCGCCCGCTCAACCCGGGCGTGATCGCGCTGATGCTCGTGCTGTGCCTGAGCTGGGGCTTCAACCAGATCGCGGTCAAGCTGGCGCTGCCGGATATTCCGCCGCTGCTGCAGGCCACCCTCCGCTCCATCGGCGCGCTGCCAGTGCTGCTGTTGATCGCCCGGGCACGCGGCGTGAAAATCTTCCGCGCCGACGGCACGCTTGCCGCCGGCCTGCTCGCCGGGCTGTTGTTCGGCGTCGAATTCGTGCTGGTCTATCGCGGGCTGTTGCTGACGTCGGCGTCGCGCGCGGTGGTCTTCCTCTACACGGCACCTTTTTTCGTGGCGCTCGGCTCCTATGCCTGGCTCGGCGAGCGGCTGCGCGCTTCGCAATGGGGCGGGCTTGGCCTCAGCTTTCTCGGCGTAGCGCTGGCGATCGGCGTGCCGCAGGCCGGCGTCGATCGCCATGTGCTGCTCGGCGATCTCATGGAGTTCGGCGCCGGCGCGATGTGGGCCGCGACCACGCTGTCGGTCAAGACCACGGCGCTGCGGCGGGCCGCTCCAGAAAAGGCACTTGGATACCAGGTGGCGATGTCGATCCCAATCCTGGGGGGATCCGCCTGGCTGTCCGGCGAAAGCCTGACCCGGTTTCCCGGATCGCTGGCGCTGTCGCTGTTGGCCTATCAGGCGGTATGGGTGGTCGGATTGACCTTCCTGATCTGGTTCGCATTGGTCAAAGCCTATTCCGCCAGCAAATTATCGGCGTTTACCTTTATCACCCCTTTGTTTGGCGTCGCCGCCAGCTATTTCATCCTGCATGATCCCCTGACCCCCACCTTCGGGGCCGCCGCGCTGCTGGTGATCGCCGGGTTGTACCTGGTCAACCGGCCGAGCGCGCCGGTTTTGACTACGGATCCATTGCTGAATGTCACCAAAACCTGATATTCGAGGCGCCATGAACAAGCCCATCAAGCCCCCCCACGACGTCGCCGGCCCGAAGGCGCGGCATCAAACCACCCAGGTCATGGTCGGTAATGTCGCCGTCGGCGGCGGCGCGCCGATCGTGGTGCAGTCGATGACCAACACCGACACCGCCGATATCCCCGGCACGGTGGCGCAGATCGCAGCCCTGGCCCGCGCCGGCTCCGAACTGGTACGGATCACGGTCGACCGCGACGAGGCCGCCGCCGCGGTGCCGTATATCCGCGACGCGCTGCGCAAACGCGGCATCACCACGCCTTTGATCGGCGATTTCCACTATATTGGCCACAAGCTGCTCGCCGACTATCCGGCCTGCGCCGAGGCGCTCGACAAATACCGTATCAATCCCGGCAATGTCGGCTTCAAGAACAAGCGCGACAGCCAGTTCACCGACATCATCGAGATCGCGCTGAAGAACAACAAGCCGGTGCGGATCGGCGCTAATTGGGGCTCGCTCGATCAGGAATTGCTGACCAAGCTGATGGAGGAAAACGCCACCGCCGCTGAGCCGCTCGATGCAAGGGCGGTGACGCGGGAGGCGATGGTGCAATCGGCGCTGTTGTCGGCGGCACGCGCCGAGGAACTCGGCCTGCCCAAAAATCGCATCATCCTGTCGGCCAAGGTCTCCGGCGTGCAGGACCTGATCGCGGTCTATCGCGAGCTGGCGGCGCGCTCGGATTATGCCATTCACCTCGGCCTGACCGAAGCCGGCATGGGCTCGAAGGG
>Ga0302319_10007068_pt1 | contig 22145 bp, 18 predicted proteins | sample Bog_T0_2_FD_203319 | JGI IMG/M metagenome (GOLD analysis project Ga0302319, IMG submission 203319) | Peat permafrost microbial communities from Stordalen Mire near Abisko, Sweden - Bog_T0_2 | ecosystem: Environmental > Terrestrial > Soil > Wetlands > Peat | place: Sweden: Abisko, Stordalen Mire... | reverse complement strand
CAACAGTACGCTGCGTGTGACCTATGGCCAGATAAAGGGCGTGGACGCGAAGGACGGACTGTACTACATGCCGCAGACGACGCTGGCCGGCATCGTCCAGAAGAACACCGGCAGCGGCGACTTCGATGCGCCGAAGTACCAACTGGACGCAATCCAGGCCGTGCACGCTGGCAAGAAGACGCCGTACCTGGATCCGTCGCTGGGCGATGTCCCGGTCAACTTCCTGTCGACCGTCGACACGACCGGCGGAAACTCCGGGTCGCCGACGTTGAACGCGAAAGGCGAGCTGGTCGGGCTGCTGTTCGATGGCACCTACGAGTCCGTCGCCTCGAACTTCCTGTTCGACGCGGTGACCACGCGCTCGATTCATGTGGACACCCGCTATATGCTGTGGAACATGTCGGAGGTAGACGGCGCTGCGCATCTCATTGCAGAGATGTCGATCGTGCGTTGAGAATCGGCGCTAAAACGTCAGCTCGGCAGAGGTCACGCCAAGCAGGCGGAACAGCAACCGATATTGACCCTTAACGCCCGTGTCGAGGGGCGACGGCCGTCGGCGAGTATTCTGGTTGCGCTTCTCAAAGGTGCAAGTGTGCGTTCGGAACAAAACCCGGTCAAACGAGCGTTCTCACTCTGAGTGGAATGGGCTTGCGCGAAAGTAGGGTAGTTGACGTACTTCACTGTTTCATCGGGGTCATCCGTGACCAGGTGCTCCATGTCCTGCAAAGCGATGCTCGTCGCGCGCACTCAGGCCCTGAACTGCGCCTCGCGATACCATGGCGGTTGACGCCCTGCCGTAAGGTTGGCGGTTCAACCATGCAGACTCCCTGGCCCGGTGTGATCCTGATTACTGGCAGCTCCGGACGGGTCGCCCGGCGCACGGCCGAATTGTTGGCGCACGACGGACATATCCTGCGCTTGATGACCCGCAGCCCGCAGCGCGCACCGACGCTGCCTGGAGCGGAGACGGTTCGCGGCGACTTTTCCGAAACCGCGACGCTGAAGAACGCCTTCGAAGGAGTCAGCACGGCGCTCGTGGTCTCTGCGTCCGGCGAGCCGGGAGAGCGGGCGCGGTTGCACAGGAATGCGTTTGAGGCGGCTGCGCGTGCGCATGTAGGACACGTCGTCTATCTGTCTCTGCAAGGAGCTGCTCCGGAATCGAAGTATCCGTTCTCCCGCGATCATTACTTGAGCGAGCAATACCTCTTCGCTACGAGCCTCCCATGCACCGTACTTCGTAATGCCTTTTACATCGACATGTTCCTTGAAAAATTCGACGCCGGCGGCGTGGTCCGCGGGCCGGCGCAGCAGGGGCGAGGAGCATTTGTTTCCCGAGAGGATGTCGCCCGGACCGCGGCCGCGGCGCTGCGAAAGGCGCCCGCAGGCATCTACGATGTGACCGGACCCGAGGCTCTGAGCGTTGCCGACGTGGCCAGACGGCTGTCCATTCTGGTGGCTCGACCGCTTCGGTTTGAAGATGAGGCTGGGGACGTGGCACGAGAGCGGTTGAGCCGCCTGGAACCGTTGGCCTGGCGCGTTGATTTATCCGTTGGTTGGTTCGAGGCGATTGCGGCGGGCGAACTACAGCGCACGAGCGATACGGTCCTTCGTTTCACCGGAACGGCGCCGCTGACTCTCGAAGATTACTTTCGAGCGTTCCCTGAGTTATTGCGCGCTCTGCATCCGGGCCGGGATCGGGCCTTGGCTCGCTGACGACAGTGCCTCCCAATTCTCGAAGCGCGGGCTGTCATCCAAGACTCCAGAGTGCGCGCTTTGAGTGCTGCGGCGTCGTGCACCAGCACCTCCAGTCATGCAAGCCGCATCATAAAGGTCCGTAGCCCGCCATGAAAGTCGATGGCCTAAAGGTACGGGCTACCATGCCTCAACCGACTGCGAAAACGACAGCCCACGCCGTCTTACCAGAAACGACGCAACGCGGACATCGCACAACACCTCACCACGGCCGACGTCAAGGACACGTGAATCCCTTGCGCTTCGCTCTCACTTCACCTTCATCAGGTTGTGAAGGGGACTTCCACCCCCAAGCTATCGAACATGCTCGGCACCCAATACAAGAGAGCCCGGCGCGCGGCCGGGCCCTTCCAATCCCGACTGAATCCCACGTCTTACGCGACTGCGGACACCCGCGCCATATCCTCCTCGCGGCACGCGCTGGTGATCACGAAGACGTGCCTCTTCAATTCCACTGCCACGCGCCGGATTGCACGTGTGCTTGTCTACGTTGATTACTCAGATTACTCACCGGGTGGGGCTTGAAGTGGCGTGGAGTGCCGTCGGACCCAACCCCTGAGCTCTGCTCCCCCAAGAAGGATCTGGGTGGTAGGCTATCGGGCATGTGGCTCGCTCTCCTGATGTTGGTGGCTCCGGCCGTGGCGGTGCGCGCTGCCGATACCGTGCAAAGCGGTCCGCTGGTCTGCCGGTTTGACGGCGCGGGCATGCCGGTTCGAATTCGGTCGGCGGGGCGATTGTGGCTGGACGAACCGGTGCGCGTGAATGTGCGCAATGAGGTAACAAATGTCTCCGGCGGTGCGAAAACGGAATCACGCTGGAGCGCGGGGCGAGGCGGCCTGCAGTGGGACCTTCTGTTCACCATCCCGGGAAAGCGCGCCGGTCACGAAGTTACCATCGACCTTCCCGTGCTGGCGCCCGGGTTGCGTATATTCACGCCGTCAAACGATGGCGAGATGGACCTTGCGGCGCAACCCGCCTATCGACCCGTCCCTTACGGGCAGATGGCCTGGGATACCGGCAAAGCCTATGTTCTGCCACTGGTCAGCGTGATGGACCCCAAAGCGGACGAGGCGCTGACGGTGGCGCTGCCCGCTGATGCGGAGATTCCGCATTTTCAGGTGGAGTGGATCGGTGGGCGCGTGCTGCGTCTGACCCTGGGGCGCCGGGCCATGGGCGGCGGCAAGCCCGCCGCACTGCGGGTGCTCTTTTACACCCATGCCGCCGATTACCGGGGCGCGCTGAAGGCATACAGCGACGACTTCCCCGCATACTTCGAGCCCACCTTGCCGCGCGGCAACGCCGAAGGGGCTTTTTGGTATCACCACATCCACGATCATCCGGATTTCGCGGAAATGGCCCGGCAGCACGTGCGGTACATGTGGTCGAGTTTCTGGTTCACCTGGCTGGGCGACTATCTGCCCGACGCGGCGGAGTGGGAACCCTACACTTACGCGCGCTGGTGGAAGCTGGGCGAAAAGATGAGCGACGAGAAGATCAATGCGTTCCTTCGCGTCATGCGGGAACACGGGATCGGCGTCTACGCCTACTTCAACGTGACCGAGTATGGCGGTGCGGGCGGGGCCAAAGGAGATGCGGCCGAGGCGGCCCGGGTGCTCAGGGAGAGATTTGCGGACGCTCTCATCAAGGACGAGCGGGATCGCGACATCCCAACCTGGGAGGGCGCCATGGCCATGAACCCGCGCCGGGGATTGTCACTGTGGCCCGTACTCGAGGAGCAGGTGCGGCGGCACCTGCGGCGGTTGCCCGGCATCGAAGGTTTCATTATCGACCGTCTGGATTGGGCCAGCGGTTACGATTACGGCCATGACGACGGAGTCACGATGGTCGGCGATCGTCCGGCGGAGAACATGGCCGGGCCGGTGGCTGAAGCGGTGCAGTCGGTGTGCCGCCTGGCCCACGAGGCGGGCAAGCGCGTATTCGTCAACCAGTTCTACCGTGTGGAAGTGCTGCGCGACGTGGACGGCTATTGCCACGAGAACGACTATGTTCCGGCGCTGGCCTACCTGGCGCCGTACCGGCCCGTGTCGGCCTGGCACATGCGCGTGGACTATCATTCGGACCTGCTGGAGTTTGAGAAGCAGTTGAAGCTGCGGTTGCAGTTCGCGGTGTTCCCACAGATGATAGCGCACGAGTTCCCGATCTCGCAGCAGAAGCCGAATCCGGGAGCGGCGGACATGCTGGAGCTGTATGCGCCGCTGTTCGACACTCTGATCGGGAAGCGGCAGGTGCTGGAGCCGCACTGCGTGGCGACGACCGGCGACAACGACGTCAACCTGTTCATCAACGGCGCGGGAGAGTACGTGGCGCCACTGACTTCGCGAACGCGACACCGGTCGCGTGGTGCGGCGGGATCGGAGGCGGCGACGGTCACACTGCATGTGCGGGATGCCGGCAAGTTGAAATCGGCCCGGGTTTATTCTGCCGACGGGGCACCCTACGATGCAGCTGTCTCGGCGGAGCCGGGCGTCGCGGTGGTGTCCGTCACGCGGCACGGTACGGCGTCTGTGGTCGTCGTGCGGTAGACGCCGCCGCTTGCTCAAAATTGCATTCGCGCTAACTGTCCGCTCGCTGCTTCACAACCTCAATCCGCGTTCACACCGTCTTACTCGACCCAGAGCACGCCGTAGCCAGGCAGATTCAGAGAGCCCTCCAGTTTCTTCCCGGAGATCCGATCCACGCCCGGGCGGCTGAGTTGAAGTCCGACCGGCTTCGAAGATGTGTTGAGGATGAACATGCTCTTGTCGGTGCGCGGAACGGCTTGAACGCCTGCCGGAACGCCAGACCCGAGCAGTTGGGAACCGGACGGGTTGAGCTGGTGGAAGAGCCGCAGTGCCGAGTCATCTGCAGGCCAGAAGGCCAGGCGGATGACACTGCCCTTACCCAGGCGGCGGCGGGTTGCAGCCGGGCGGCCGTCCAAAACCTCGTCGGAGCTGCGGAATTGACCGATCACTTCGACTTCGGGCGCAATATCCATAAACTCGCAATACCCGTCGATTCCAACCGGCGAGGTTTGGTTTTGCCATTCGACCGCAGGCTGGCGTCCCGGCGCTGTTCCCATGCGTCGCGCGGTTCGGGTTACCACGCCTGTGAGGCTCCTAAGATTCGCCCCGAAGCCGTCGTTGCGGAAGAGCCCGTCCCAGGACTGGTAGGCCGTAAAGGGCGTGATCACCAGGTTCCCGCCGTTCTCGACATATTGGCGCAGGGCCGATACGACGGCGTCCCCATCCAGCGCCGTGGCCGCTGGAATCACGACTAGGGCGTACCTGGAAAGCTTGCCGGGCGTGGCGGCCTCGTGGAAGTTCAGGCTGTCGGCGCCGATACCCAGCCGGTGCAGCGTGTCAAAGACTTCGACGAGCACTTTCCTGCTGGCGGGCGTGTGCGGGTAGACATCCAGAGCCGCGCGCTGGTCGAAGTCGGTCAGAACGGCCGCGCTGGCATCGACCGGATACTTGAGCAGGCGGTCGCTGTTCTTATCGAAGAATTGGCCTAATTCGGTCAGCCAGGAGAAGTCCGGTTCGGGCTGACCCGTCCAGTCCAGAACGCCGCCCCAATGCGGCCAGTGGCCTCCAATCCAGCGGTTGCCAGACCAGTACATCAGTCCGAATGCGCCGTAGGCGGCAGGCTGCAGCATCCACATGCGGAACTGGTCATGGGATGGGAAGTCATCATACTGTACGGTATCGCCGGCCACGCCGACGCGGGTCTCGGTAGTCATAAAGGCCCCCAGCCCGTGGGCCGAGCGGTGCATGTCGAGGTGCCAGGCCAGATCCTTGAAGAACGCCGGGTTCTCGCCCGATGGCTGGTAGAAGTTCAGGCTCGCCACGTCCAGGGACTTACGCGCCAGCGGGTCATCAGCGAGCGCGTCCCAGACTGTATTCCAGTCGGTGGTGATCCAGTGTGTGACACCGGCCTCGCGCAGCGCCTGCTTCTGCTCGATGAAAAAGTTTAGGATGCAGTCGCGCCTGAAATGGAGGTGGGCGAGTCTGAGCGCTCCCAGGCCTCCGTCGCCGCCCGGGCGAGGCTGCGGCACGTCATCGAGCGAGTCCACTTCCATGCCCCAGCTCACCAGCTTCAGGCGGTGGTTGAATTCGGCGGGGGAGTGATAGGTCGCGCTGAGCCAAGCGCGCCATTTCCTTTCGCAGACAGGGCAATAACAAGGCGCGCCGAGGATGGCTTCAATTTCATTGTCGAGCTGCCACCCGATCACGGCCGGGTGGTCCTTGAACGCCCGGCCAAGGGCCAGGATGTAGCTGCGCACGGCCTGGCGGTAGAGCGGCTGGTTGATGCAGACGGCCTTACGAGCCATCGGGTGGGTGCTCCAGCCGGGTTGGTTCTGCACGAGCATCTCGGGGTGCCTGGCGCTCAGCCACTGCGGCGCGATGTAGCTGGAGGTGCCGAGTATCGCTTTCATTCCATGGCGCTGGACATCGTCGAGGTAGTCCTTCAGCCAACCGAAGTTATACTTGCCCGGAGCGGTTTCCAGGTTGCCCCAGGAGGACTCGCTCACCCGGACGACTTTGAAGTGAGCCTTTTGGAACTGGTCCAGCATGCGGTTCCATTCTGCGCGGGTCTGCAGCTCGGGATAAGTGCTGGCCCCATAGAGGAACTGGTCTGGGATTATGCGTGGTTCAGCCGCGGGCAGGGCGGCCGAAATCAGGAGGAATAGAGCGATATTTGTTTTCATGACAGTGCTCTCAATAATTTGCGGGGTTTTGACAAGCGGGGTCCGATGGTGCGCGCCGCCTCGATGGCGAGTTGCGCGCCAGCGCGCGGCACCAATTTGTACTTACCGTCCTCCATTGCCAATTCCGGCGCCGGATAGGTGGCCAGGATGACGCCTTTAGGGCGAAGAAACGAGAGCAGTTCAGCATAGTACCGCTCGATGTGGAGTGGCGTGAAATCACAGACCATGATCGCCAGCCGATCCTCAAACAGATCCTGCATTTTGCGGATCTGGCGGAAGTCGCCCATGCAGAAGTTGTTGACGCCGGTCAGACCTTCCATGGCCAGGAAGTTCTCGATTTGTTGCTCGGCGCGGCCGCAGAAGTGCAGGGTGCCGCCCCCGAACGCTTTGAGCACGCGGCTGTTGTAGGGAACGACGAACTCCCGGTACATGCGCGGCGACATCAACCCGCAATCGTCGTCCGAGATACAAACGCCACCAAAACCCGGAGGCAGCAGGATAGAGTGCGGGAAGGCGCCGCTGCATTCAGGCTGGCCGGCGCACTGTTTCTGAAGGCGGATCCAGGCGATCAGGACCTCGGTCGAGAGATCCATGAGCTCATGCACCAGATTGGGATAATCGTAAGCCCAAACGAACAGGTTCTCCACACCGCAAAGGGTCAGGGCTATATTAAGCGGCCCCTGGGCGTCGGTGAAGACCACGGGCAAGCTGGAGTGTTCGCGGAAGTAGCGAATCGAGTGCAGCACGTGCGGCATCAGGCCGTCTTTGTGAGGGTCCGGCGGCTGCAGCTTGCGGATCTCTTCCGGGCGCTCGATGAATACCCCTTCCACGGCTGGATCCATGCCGCGCTGGAACGCGACGCGGCTGCCAATCGCGGAAGGCACTACGACGGTGCCGTACCACGGCATCAGGTTAGGGATATAGTCATCGTCAAAGGTGTCGAGGTGACGCCTGATCTTGACCTCCTGGTAGTCCAGCATCGCGGCCGGATCGGTGAAATAAGTCTCCGGAATTAATGCTGGCGTCTCGCCCGATAGCCAGTAATTCACGTCCATGATGAGCACTGGCATTTCCCCGCTGTCGCGATGGCTGTAGGCGTCCAGGATCCGCTGGCGGGCAGCGGTGAATCTATCCTCCATGCGCCTCCAGAATGGCCTTCGACTCCGGATCCGGCCCTTGCTCGCCGGTGATGGCACGGACCATAGCCCAGAAGTTTTCGAGCGGCGTGTCCAACTGCACGTGGTGCGTCGGAGCGAGTATTAGCCCACCGTCGGAGCCAACGGTTTTCAGGCGCTCGAGCACCTGTGCGTGGACCTCCTCGGGGGTTCCGAAAGGCAGGGTATACTGCTCGTCGATGGTGCCCCAGAAGCAGAGCTTGTCTCCATATTGCCGTTTCAGCTTGCCGGGATCCATGCAGGCCGGCTGCACTGGATTGAGCACGTCGATACCGATCTCGATCAATTCGGGGATGATCGTTTCGATGTTGCCGTCGGAATGATAGGCGACCTTGACTTCGGGGTTGATCCTTTTCAAGGTGGAGACGAATTCGGCCATGCGGGGTTTGAAGAAACGGCGCCAGGCGCCGGGAGAAAGCAGCATGCCGCGTTGCGTGCCTACGTCGTCTCCCGTCCAGATCATGTCGACGCCCATCTCGACCAGGCGCCGGGCGGCGGCCAGGTGATAGCGGAAGGGAATCTCGAGAATGGTTTCGGCGAGTTCCGGGTCTTCCACGAAATCCATCAGCATGCGCTCCAGGCCGCGTAGGGCCCAGGCGGTCTCGAAGATCGTAGTAACGGTAACACCGACGATCCAGTAGTCGCGCTGATGGGCGGCGATGAGGCGTTCGGCTTCGTGATACAGCTCCGGGCGGTGCGGGTCCGGCGGATGGTAGGAATCCAGGGCGCGGGCATCGGCCAGCGGGTGGCCGGCCATCTCGGTATAGAACCCCGAGCCAAAGCGCGTCTCGTAGGGAGCGCTCTTCCACAGCACGCCCCATTCGTCGGTATAGGTGTCCGCCCCGCCGGCGTAGGTCTGGTTGGAGTAATACGAGTTGGCCCAGCCGACCGATGTGAGCAGCAGGTCTTCGCCGAGCGCGCGCTCGAGTTCGTATGTATTGCCGCCGCCGTGCGGGTTATGGACGGACCGGCCGGTCTGATGGAGATCCGCGCGCAGTCTCACGGCGAACTCCGGAGTAAAGCTGATCTGCATGGGGCAGCGGTCTGGCTTCTGGTGGGCCAGCGACATTCTTACGCGATCGCGTGGTTTCATAGGGACTCCTTATCAGTGTGGCGTGTCAACTGGCGAAGGCAAGCAACAGCACAGCCAACAGGATCAGCAGCAGGCCCGCGCCGAGCAGGCGGCCGGCCCGGGCCGGCGCGTTCTTCCACTCGCCCTTCCACAGCCCCCACAGCACGCCAACACCGATCGAGCCGCACATAAGAATGGGCCATCCGGCAACTGGGCCCCAAACGCCCAGCCGCGCAGCTCCGGCCCCATAACAGTAGAAGCTGCCGATCCACATGAGCGACATGATGGCACCTAGACCCAGGTTGCGCAGGCTGCCCGGAGCCGCGAAGAAGTGGAAGTTGCGGTTGCGGACCATGCGGAGCGCACAATAAGCGAGGTTCACCACTCCTGCCACGGTAAAGAAGACCGCCCAGACGGCGTTACCAGCCTGGGCCGCCGAAGCGCCCATCGCACGCGCGGTCGAAAGCACACCGGCCGCGAACGTCAAACCGATGTTCGGCAAGCAGGAAAGGCAGCCTGCGGCTACCCCGATCGCGAGGCCCGAGGCGAACGCCGGGCGCGCTCCTTTGACGGCTTGCGCCGGACGACTGCGCGCGGCGCCGGCGATGGAACAAAGTACGATGCCGGCCAGCGCTACGGCCGTGCCGCTAATTATGAAGAGGCTGCGCGGCGAGAGTAAATCGCCCCTTCCGAACCAGAGCAGCGGCACCAGCGCACCAGCGGCCGCGTTGAGGCCCATGATGAGCGGATAGCCCAGGGTCAGGCCCAGTTTATCCATGCCCAACCCGAACAGTACCGCCCCGCAGCCCCAGGCGGCGCCGAAGAGGATAAGCAGCAGCAGATCGGAACGCGGAATGGAAGCGTAAAGTCGCCATGGGTCGGGCAACAGGGCCCACGCCAAAGTCCAGTTCAGCAACCACATTGCGAACAGGCTGAAAACGGCCCAGCTGTGCTCCCATGCCCATTTGCGCGTCAGGGCCATTGGCAAGAGAAACGTCCCCTGGAAGAAGGTGGCAAGCAGGACAAGCACGAGTCCGACGATCATTAAACATCCTTCCCGTTGCACTGAACTCGCGAAGCCGGCTGCGATGCCGGCCCCCCAAGATCCGCAATTAGAGAATAACCTTCAAGCCGGCCTGCATCACGCGCAATGGCGTAATGTTTGCCTATCCCGAAACGAAAGAGACGCACGGGAAAAAACCATCCACGAACTCACAAGCCAACGCCAAAGCTCATCTGTAATCCGTTTCACAGCCGTTTGTTCCGCGCGGACGAACCACTCGCGCTGGCGGTTCAATTTCATGCTTAGCATAGCGACGGCGATGTTTACGTCATCGAAGATTTGATACTAGTAAATCAAACTCAAGGTCCATCATAGAAGACAGTCCTCACCGCCGGCGCGATAGGGGATGGGGAGTTCCAGGTTTGGGACACGGCGCAGATCACGACTCGCGGCAGTTACCTAGTTTGATACTAAGAAGTCGGAAGCGACGGGCAGGAGTAGCATTTATGGAATGGCACTGGGGAGACGTGGATCCTTCGGCGGGGTTCGCGAATGCCTTAGGCCGGCGGCACACCGACCTGCCCGCAGACCCGGCAGATCGCAGTGCCGTGTTTCTTGACGGTCGAATTCCCAACGCCAGGGATCCAGAGCAGATCGTCCGGCGCGGCGTTAGGTTGCCCGCAGCAGCGGCGAAGGCATAGGCTGATTTCGAGAGGAGAGCGCAGGCCGGGCGGCGTTCGAACATGGGCGGTGCCGACCGGGCAAGGGCTATCGCAATCTCCCTGCACCTCCTTCCGGTTGCGGCGTGATTTTCGCGCTCGAGTGCGAAAGCGGCCTCCTGGGAGCAAATCGCCACGTGACTTTTCCAGTTGACTCATCACCGAATCGCCGGGACTTTCTGCGGACGGCCACGGTCGGAGGTTCCGCTCTTGCGCTGTTCGGGCAAGCCGCGGCGGCTCCTGAACCAGCCGGCTGGTTCGACCGCCCTATGAGGTGGGCCCAACTGACGTTGGTCGAGGACGACCCCGGCCAATACGATCCTGGCTTCTGGCTGGACTACTTCCGCCGCACGCACTCGGATGCCGCTTGTTTGAGCGCCGGGGGCTGCGTCGCCTACTATCCGACGAGCGTGCCCTTGCACTATCGCAGCCAGTGGCTAGGCGCAAGCGATCCCTTCGGCGAACTCTTGGCCGGTTGCCGCAAGCTCGGCATGGTCGTCATCGCCCGGACCGACCCGCACGCGGCGCACCAGGACGTCTCCGACGCCCATCCAGACTGGATCGCAGTCGACGCTGCGGGGCAGCCGCGACGCCACTGGGCGATGCCGGAGTTGTGGGTGACGTGTGCCCTCGGCCCGTACAACTTCGAATTCATGACAGAGGTGCACCGCGAGATCACGTCGCGCTACCGGATCGACGGCATTTTCAGCAATCGCTGGGAGGGTTCGGGGATGTGCTACTGCGAGCACTGCCGCAGCAACTTCCACGCCGCGACGGGCCTGGAATTGCCCCGCACGGCCGATCCGCAGACGCCCAGCCGCCGCGCCTATATCGAATGGCGGCAGCAACGCCTGTTTACGCTGTGGCGGATGTGGAATGCCGAGATCCGCAAGATCAACCCCGCGGCGTGCTTTATCCCCAATGCGGGCGGAGGAGCGCTCAGCGACCTGGACATGAAGACGCTGGGCGAGGAGGCGCCGATTCTCTTCGCCGACCGGCAAGCCCGCAGCGGCCTGATGCCATTGTGGGCGAACGGCAAGAACGGCAAGGAGTATCGCGCGGCGATGGGGCGCAAGCCGATCGGCGGAATCTTCAGCATCGGCGTAGAAGAGCCCTATCGCTGGAAGGACTCCGTGCAGGCTGCCCCCGAGGTTCGGCTCTGGGTACTCGATGGGATCGCCAATGGCCTGCGGCCCTGGTTCACGAAGTTCTCCGGAGCGCTGCACGATCGGCGCTGGCTGCCCGTAGTCGAGGAGTTGTACACCTGGCACTACCGCAACGAGCGCTATTTGCGCAACGAGGAACCTCTAGCGCGGGTCGCCCTGGTGTACTCGCAGCAGACCGCACAGTTCTATGGAGGCGAGCACGCGCGCGCCAAGGTGGAGGACCACGCGCTGGGTTATTATGAGGCGCTGGTGGAGGCCCGCATCCCTTTCGAGATGGTCCACGACCGGCTTCTCGACCCGGCGCGCATCAGCCAGTTCAAGGTTTTGATCCTACCGAACATCGCGGCGCTTTCCACGGCCCAATGCGACAGGATTCGGGAGTTCGTGCGTGGCGGCGGAGGTGTCGTCGCGACCTATGAGACTTCGTTGTACGACGAGTGGTGCGTGCGCCGGAACGACTTCGGGCTCAGCAACCTCTTTGGCGCCTCCTACGATAACGCGCTCGACGCCCGCATGCAGAACTCGTATCTGCGGCTCGAATCCGCTGCGAGTTCCGGTGAGCGCCACCCGATACTCGCGGGCCTCGAAGATGCGGAGCGAATCATCAACGGAGTCTCGCGGGTCCACGTGAGAAGCCTTGGGAAGTACCCGAATCCGCCGCTGACGCTGATCCCTTCGTACCCGGACTTGCCGATGGAGCAGGTGTATCCGCGGGTGGCTAGGACGGACATTGCGCAGGTGTATGTGCGGCAGGAAGGCCTGGGCCGTGTCGTCTATTTTCCGTGGGATATCGACCGGACATTCTGGGAAGTGCTCTCGCCGGACCACTTCAAGCTGCTGCGGAACGCCGTGGATTGGGCTACGAACGAGCCGCGTCCGGTGGAGGTTACGGGGCCCGGCATGCTCGACGTGACGGTGTGGCGTCAGAAGGAATCCATGACTGTCCACCTAGTCAATCTCACCAATCCAATGATGATGAAGGGACCGGTGCGCGAGTTGATCCCGCTTGCCGCGCAACGAGTGCGGGTCCGGTTGCCCGAGGGACGCCCAGCCAAGGCCGTTCATCTGCTCGTCAGCGGACGGACGCCACAGGTCGAGGCAAGAAACGGATGGGTGGCGCTGACGGTCGATTCGATTTTGGATCACGAAGTGATTGCAATCGACCTATGAACGGCCGTGCGGTTGGGGAAGAGGCCGGCAGAGGTTTCGGCTTCTCCGTACTTCGGGGCGTAGGCGAACCGAACAGCGACTCCAGCCTTTTGCGCGGAACCAAGTTGATGCCCTTGATGTGCAAAAGATATGAAGCCTATTCGGCGCGGAGCATTATGGATGGGTCAATGCGTGCGGCGCGGCTTTGTTCGCGGAGGCGGAGCTGGGAGCCGAAGGTGTGGCGCACTTCGGCGGGGTCATCGCCGGCGGCGATGGCTTCTTCGATGTGGGCGGCGAATTCCTCATCGATTTCGTGATTGAGACGGTCCCCTCGGAACGCGTAGGTGATGCGCGACCAGAACGACATGTTTAAGCCTCCTGGAGAACGCGGTTGATGGCGGAGCTGACGGTGCGCCAGCGGGTGACTTCGGCGTCAAGCTGCTTTTTGCCGGCTGCGGTGAGCTGGTAGAGGCGCGTGCGGCGGCCGGTGTCTTTGGCGGCCCATTCGGCGCGGATCCAGCCGGTCTCCTCCATGCGGTGAAGGGCGGGGTAAAGCGAGCCGACCTCGGCGTTGAGGACGTCGCCGGAGATGTGCTTGATGGCCGTCATAATGGCATAGCCGTGGAGCTTTGGCTGGCGTGAGAGCACTTTGAGGACGAGAAGGTCGAGGGAGCCCTGCATAGTGTCTGTTTTTTTCATACTAAGACATCTTACTACACAGATGGCTTAGTAGTTGTCAAGTCGGAAAATGGTTCGCTCATCTTTTAATTAGTCCCAAGAACGCTCATTGCACCTGGAGAGTCCTGGCTTCATCCCGTTTCGCCGCTTTGGCGCCCCTGCGCCGGCGCTACTGCAGCCGGTCCGCGAACTCCGCCGGCCACGCGGTCAGCTTCAGGTCCACCGTCTGCGACTCGCCCGGCGCCAGCTTGACCTTCGCGCCCCTGCTCTCGATCAGCCGGTAGAACTCCGGGTCGTCGAACGACGAGTTATCCGCCTCCGCGAACGCATACGCCCGGTACTCGCCCGGCCGCACGTGCGCGCTGTTGAAGCGGTAATCCTGGTCCAGTTGCGGATATTCGACCAGCCCCGCCTGCCGCAGTCGCGCATCGGCTGGGATCAGCGCGATGCGCGGCTGCTTCGTCGGGTCTCTCTTCTCCTCCGGAACGTCCAGCGTCCCGCTCACGCTCGCCGCGTCCGTCCGCACGATCACCTGATCCCGCTCGCCGCCACCGCCGCCCCATCGACTTCCTTCCCCAGAACATCCTCATCGCCCACCAGGATTCATTTCACGTATGGATTCCCTCCAGGACACTGGGCGTGCGGGCTGAACCGGATCGGTAGAAGCTGATCGAGCTCGAATTTACCATCGCTCTTCGCCCAGCCCCCGCTGCCCACATGCAAATTGAACTCGACCGGGTACAAGCTGAACGTGCATCCCGCTAGGTCCGCGGCCTTGCCATCGCCCCCCCCCACGATGAACGCGCCGCCGGCTGCCGCCTCAGGCTGCCACTCCAGCGTGACGTTCTCTACGTCGCGGTCGCCGACATGCAGCCGGATCAGGCTCTGCAGCACGCTCTGCTGCGCCATGCCCGCGGCGTGATTGTCGCTGTGCGCCATCAGCGCGTAGTCTCCGGGCTGTATCTCGTCGATTGTGAAGACGCTATGTCTTGAAGTGGAGTAGGTGGTCTGTGGCGACATCACCCTTTGAAACAAATACCAGCCTCGCCGACGAGCTTGCGAAACGCAAGGAGTCCGTGCGCTTCGCGGGCGGCCATCTCTTCATCGCTCTCAACATGCCCGACGAATTCCTCAAGGAATTGCTAGCCCGCGTGCAGCCGATCCTGGCGACTTCAACCCGCTGATGCTGACGGACGGCGATGCTGAGGTTTATCGAAGCGAATCACCGGCCGTGTCCAGGCGGCCACAGTGCGCTGGGACGTCGGGCACGGCGTGTGCCGTCGATGCACGACAAGGGGCGTGGAGGCTGGCCCGCCGGTGTTTAGGCGGTGTAGGCTTCGGGAGCGGCAGCCGGCTGCGACGACGCTGCGCCAGCCCCGGCCCGCTTCTGGTTTCTGAAATCCGAGTAGTGGATCACGTTGTCGTAGGCGTCCTTGATCAAATCCTGCAGCGGGATGACGCTGCCGTTGACTCTCTGTTCATCGAGCAAATCCAGATCGACGTCTGCGACCACCAGTTGCTCCTGGTTGATGTTGCCCTCCGCCGCGATCCCATCCCGCGCGAAGAAGTAATCCGACGGTGTCAGGATCGCCGCCTGACCGTAGTTCGTGGCCATGTACGGCACCAGCGGCAGATTGCCCACGGTGCCGGTCATCGCGACGTAAATCTGATTCTCAATCGCACGCGCCTGGGCGCAATAGCGGACCCGGCAGAAGCCCTCGCGGCCGTCCGTGCACGAGGGAACGAATAGAATCTCGGCGCCGGCCTCGGCCATCACCCGAGCCACCTCGGGAAACTCCACGTCGTAACAGATCAGGATGGCGATGTTGCCGAAGTCGGTGTGATACAGGTACAGGCCATGCCCGCGGCTGAGCTGGTAAGGACCGCTCTCGGTGGGCGTCAGGTGGACTTTCTTCTGGCGGAACACCTGCCCGTTGGGCGTGAACAGGTGGGCCGCATTAAACACGTGCCCCTTTTGGATGACGGGGTGCGTCCCGGCAATGATGTAGATGCCCGTTTCCCGCGCCAGCCGCATAAACAGCGCCTCGTAGTCCGGCGCCAGTTGGGCCAGGCGGCGCACCGCCAGCGCCGGGGCGGGCTCAATGATGTAGCTCAGAAGCTGCATCGTGAACAGCTCGGGGAACAGCACGAAGTGGCTGTGGTAATCCTTGGCGCTGTGAACGAAGAACTCAACCTGGCTCACGAAGTCCTCAAAGCGGCTGATCGGCCGGAGCAGGTACTGCACCGCGGCGATGCGCACGCGGCGCGGGCGCGGACTGCCGCGCAGGGCCTCCGCGGCAGCCTGTTCCAGGGCCGCGTGCTGGAGGCTCGCCTGCAGGCCGACCGAGGATGTGTATTCCGGGTTCAGCCATTCCAGCAATGTGGCGAAACCGCGCGATTGCGTGTCCTGCACGTAATTCGGAGCGAAACCCCGCGATTCGGTGTCCTGCAGGTAATCCGGGACGACATCCAGCACCACGAGCCCGTTCTTGAGCTGAAAGGTGAGCGCGGGATCCCTTCGTTTGCCGGCGACCACGTCGGCCACGTATTCCTTTGGCGTCATCTCGTCAGCCACCTCGGCGTAGCCGGAGATCCGGCCGCCGGTGAGCAACCGCTTCAGTCCGCGCTCCCTGATCAACTGCTTGCGCGCATTGTACAGCAGGGTGCCGATGCCCTCGTGGCGTGCGTTGGGGTCCACGCCCATGTCGGCGCCATACAGCGTCTTGCCCAGCGGATTGTGGGTATCGAATGTCCCCTGCCCGGTGATTGCCGACCAGCGCGCGGACTCGGCATAATCGTCCCAGTCGATAATCAGCGAACTGGCTGATGCCAGGATGCCGCCGCTCTTGTCCGAGACCACCAGTTGGCCTTCGGGGAAGACCTCGAGATGGCGCGTCAGTTGCTCGGCGGTCCAGGGCGGCATGCCCGGAAACGCACGCCGCTGCAGTTCAATCACCGCTGGGATGTCGTCGAGCGTCGTCTGTCTCACGCAGAACTGCTTCAGTGGGCCGTTCGTCGTGTCCATGCTTGGAAGCTCCTCAAGCCCGTCTCAGACGCAGACGCGGGGCTGGCCGCCGTCGGTCCGCTCTTCCGGCGAGACGTCGCTGATATTTCCGCAGCTTCACTGCTGCGGCCCCATTGAAGCCAAATGCGTCATCAGAATCACAGCCGTTTTCTTGCCCCGTAGGCGCCTAGGCTTACCACTCGAAGAATTCGTCCAGCGCAGTTATACTCTCTATTAAACTTGTACAAATCATCGGCCGAGTCACTTCGGTTTAAGTCCTGCTACCTTCTCCGCAAGCTGCCCTATCTGCTGGCGGAAGTTGCTCTTGGGGCTCATCAGTTTCCCCATCGTGTAGGTCTCCCACAGTTCGGAGCGGCACTCCGGCAAAGCCGCGTAGACGGAAAGACCGACCCGCTTGCCAAGCTCCGCAGGCGAAACATCAGGGCGTCTGGGAGTCTGATTGATGATCAGGTGCATGCGGCTGCGATCCAGGCCGGCTTCTGTGAGTCGTGTCACCAGCCGCTCGACCTCGTACAGAACTACCACATCCAGGGTAACGACCAAGAACAGATCGCTCAGATCCGGAACCAGGCTCTCGACAAAGGGATTCAAGCGGCCAAGATCGATGACGATCCATTGGTAGATCGACCGTGTGAACTCCAAAACCGGCCGGACTTTCTCGGGATTCGTCTGCCCCTCAAAATGCGACGAGTGCTCTGACAGGAGAATATCCAGACCTTCGGGGCCGCTAATCACCATCTTGTTCCAGAAGTGCTCGTCAAGCCGCTCGAGGTTGTTGGCGACCTCTTGGAGGGTGTGTTCCGAAGCCGCTTTCATGAGGAAACCGACGGAGCCTCCGGTGACGTCCAGGTCCACCAGCAGAACGCGGCCGCTAGCCCGCTGCTTCAACTCGAGGCCGAAGTGGCAGGCGATCGAGGTCGTCCCCACCCCTCCTTTGGCACCCAGAAACCCGACCACTTTACCCAATGCGGCTTGCGACTCGGACCGCAGCCCAGCCGTTTGATGCCGCTGCCTCAGTATGGCGAAGTGTAAAATGCGCGCCAACGCGTCGCCGTTAATCGCCCCCTTGATCAAATAATCCTGCGCTCCAAGCCGCACAGCCTGCTGGGCGATATCCTGGTTCGCGAATCCGGTCATGATGACCACGGGGACGTCGGGCGCGGCAATTCTGACCGCGGTTAGCCCCCCCAGTCCTTGACTGTCGGGAAGCGAGAGGTCCAGCAGAACGATGTCGATTTCACCGAGCCCAAGCCGGGTCCTGCCGGTCTGCAAGCTCTGCACCCACTCAACGATGAACCGGGCGCCCAGACTCTCGGCGAGCATCGCCCGTACCAATCCGGCATCTCCCGGATTGTCCTCAATCAGAAGTACTCGAATCGGTGCTTCGCCTGGTTTCGCGCCGCTGCTCATACTCTGTCCCCCATCCGTTCAGGAATCAACTCTCCATGCGTGCCACACGGGCGCGCCGCGCGCCTGCGGGATTCTCCATCCGCCGGCTGGCTATTACAAACATTGCACATCGTCACTCCTTCGGCGGAAGGACGACCAAAGCCAGCCAGAAGCTTTTGATAGCATGCACGACGCTCATGAACTGCTCCAGATCCACCGGCTTCACAATGTAGCAGTTGGCGTGCAGTTCATAACTGCGAAGAACATCCTCTTCTGCTTGCGATGTGGTCAGCACGACTACGGGAATCAGCTTGAGGTCGGGATCCGTCTTGATCTCCGCCAGGACCTCCATTCCGCTTTTCCGGGGAAGATTCAGATCGAGCAGGATCAGGTCGGGACGCGGCGCGCCAGCGTGCTGACCCTGCCGCCGCAGGAACGCGATGGCTTCTTCGCCGTCTTGGACCACAGTCAGGTTGTTGATCACCCGCCCTTCTTTCAAAGCCTCAATCGTCAGGCGCACATCGCCGGGGCTGTCCTCCACCAACAGAAGCTCAACCGGTCTGGTCTGCATTTCAGTCGTCATAAGCCCTTAATCGGAATAGTGAAATGAAAAGTCGATCCGACGCCTGGTTGCGAGCTCACCCACAGGTTGCCGCCGTGACGCTCCGCGATCTTCTTGCAGATCGCCAGGCCGATCCCCGTGCCCGGGAATTGCGCGGCCGTGTGGAGCCGCTGGAAGATCACGAAAATGCGCTCCAGGTGTTGCGGCTCGATTCCGATGCCGTTGTCCCGGACGGAAAACTCCCAATCCTTCGCGCGCTTTTCCACCGACACATGAACCTGCGGCGGTTCCTTGCGCCGGAACTTGATGGCATTCCCAATCAGGTTCTGAAACAGTTGCGTCAGTTGTGCCGAGTCCGCGTTCACCACTGGTAGAGGATCGAAAGTCACGCTCGCCTGGCTCTCTTCGATTGCCACCTTCAGGTTCGCGAGCGCCAGCTTCAATGCCGTATCCGCCTCCACCGGTTTGAACTCGTGGCCCTTTGTTGTGACCCTCGAGAACGCCAGCAGGTCGTTGATCATATTCTGCATTCTCTTCGCCCCGTCCACCGCAAAAGCGATGAACTCGTCGGCATCCGAATCCAGTTTCCCCGAGTATCGCCGCGCCAGCAGCTGCACGTAGCTGGAGACCATCCGCAAAGGCTCCTGGAGGTCGTGCGAAGCGACATAGGCAAACTGCACCAGCTCCGTGTTGGAACGCGCGAGTTCCTCGGTTCGCTGGAGCAACGCCGCCACCGCCAGTTTGCGCTCGGTGATGTCCTGAGCAACGCCAATCATGCGGATCGATTTCTTCTCCGCGTCCTGCTGCACTATATGCACGCGACCGTTGATATAGCGGGCGCTGCCATCCGGCTGGATGACGCGAAACTCCAGATCGGGTGGCCTCAGCCCTGCCAGACAGGCGCTCAGCCATGCTTGCATGGGCGCCCGATCGTCTGGGTGAATCAGAGTCTGCAACGTCTCGGAAGACGGAACAAAGGTATCCGGCGAGACTCCAAAGATACGATAAGTTTCCGGCGTCCACACCATCACGCTCGTGCCCGCTTGCACCGTCCAGTCCATACTGCCGAGATGGGCAATGTGCTGTGATTCGGACAGAAGGCCCTCTTGTGTTCGCAACTCATCTTCCGCCCGTTTGCGCTCGGTGATGTCCTGAGCAACGCCAACCATGCGCATCGATTTCTTCTCCGCGTCTTGCTGCACCATATGCCCGCGACCGTTGATATAGCGGACGCTGCCATCCGGCTGGATGACGCGAAACTCCAGATCGGGTGGTCCCAGCCCTGCCAGACATGCGCTCATCCATGCTTGCATGGATGCCTGATCGTCCGGGTGAATCAGAGTCTGAAACGTCTCGGAAGACAGAACAAAGGTATCCGGCGAGACTCCAAAGAGACGATACGTTTCGGGCGTCCACACCATCACGCTCGTGCCCGCTTGCACCGTCCAGTCCCAACTGCCGAGCTGGGCAATGCGCTGTGATTCGGACAGAAGGGCCTCTTTTGTTCGCAACTCATCTTCCGCCAGTTTGCGCTTCGTAATGTCCTGAACAACGCCCACCACGCGGACCAATTTCTTCTCCGCGTCCTGCTGCACTATGTGCCCGCGGCCGTTGATATAGCGGACGCTGCCGTCCTGCAGACTGAAGCGATACTCCAGATCGGGTGGTCCCAGCCCTGCCAGACAGGCGCCTATCCATGCTTGCATGGCCGCCCGATCATCCGGGTGAATCAAACCCACAAACGTCTCGGCGGTCAGAACAAAGGTGTCCGGCGAGACTCCAAAGATACGATACGTTTCCGGCGTCCACACCAACACGCTCGTGCCCGCTTGCTCCGTCAACTCCCAACTGCCGAGCTGGGCAATGTGCTGTGATTCGGACAGAAGGGCCTCTTTTGTTCGCAACTCATCTTCCGCCTTTTTCCGTTCGGTGATGTCACGGACGACCCCGACCGCATGCCATTCCTGTCCCTTTTTAACGGTAGCCATCGAAAGATCGATCGGGAACTCGCTTCCGTCCTTTCGCCGTGCCGTCAGTTCCACCACCTTGCCGATGGCTGCCCCTTGTCCGGTCTTTTGAAAGGCGGGAAAGTTCGCCAGGAAGCGCTGTCTGAGATCGTTGGGGGCCAGCAGATCGTGAATCGGTTGGCCCAGCATCTCGGCCGCCGTATATCCGAACATCCGTTCGGCCGCCGGGTTCCAAAGGACCGCCCGGCCTTCGCCGTCGATCATGACCAGGGCGTCCACCGCACTGGTGCACACCGCTTGGAGAGTTGCCTCTCTCTCGCGCAAGGCATCGATGAACTCTTTGTGCGCAGTGACGTCAACCATGGCGGACCGAATACCAGTCACCACCCCCCTGTGGTCCTGAACCAGCACATCGTGAATCCGAAGAGTCAGGTGGCAGCCGTCGCTGCGAGTGTACTCGCGCAGGAAGGGAGCAAGGGTCTGCTGCCCGGACAACTTCCGCTTGAAGGCCTCCCGGCTTTCAGATTGTGCGCCTGGCGCAATGAATTCAAAGATGGGTTTGCCGAGCATTGCGCCGGGCTCAACCCCCAAAAGCTCGCATTCGGCCCGGTTGACCAGCCGCACAATCCCCTCGTCGTCCAACTCGTGGTAGGCTACCGGCCCTTGCTCGAAAAGATCCCGGAATCGCTGCTCGCTCTCGATCAATTGGGACAGAGTCCGATTCAACCCCAGGGCTTCGAACTGCTCTCTCAACGCAGGGGGCAGGTTGCGCAAACGCGAGAAGTCGCGATCCTCCGCTGTTGCCGAACGCTGCGCCTGCTCTTCAGCGGGGCTTTGAGGACCAGTTTGTGCCATTGGTACTCCTTGTCAAACCCGAAGGTCCGGGGCTCTCTGGAATCAACCGGCTCACAGCGAGCAACTTTCGTTCGGGCGGGCGAGAAGTTCTTTGCGGCCGGCGCGCCGGACGACAAACTGGCGAATCTCGTCGCACTCGGACGAACTCCACCAACCGGAAGTATTCGTGAAGAAAGGAATAAGAGCGTCTCCCTCTCCACCACGAATATTTCATGCGAGAGGCCAGAACACAAGAGGAGCCTGGGAGGATCACGGACCTACTGCTCCGTTACTGCTCGTCGATCGCGCCGAAGTCGAGTCGCGTGCGCGCCGGATTATGCTGGACGATGTTTGGTTCTCCGCCAGGCGGCTCGCGTTTTCGCTCTCGAGAGATTCGGCATACGTCTGCTGCTGCATTGCACCCGGACGGTGCAGGGGAAACGGTATGACATGGTGCTGATGGACGTGCGAACACCGATAGTGGACGGTGTGACGGCCCCGATGGAAATCCTGAGCTACGCTCCCGCCGATCACCCACCCGTCATCTCTGGGCTCACCGCCCACTAGACCACTGGCGGTCGCATTCGAACCTGGCGTCGAGCGCCAGTTTCAGGCGGCGGGCGGTCTCGGGGGTCGCCGGAACGATTACCGATCAGGAGGTGACCGTCGCCTCCAGCGTGCAGGCGTTTAACACTCCCAGTCCTTTCACCATCTCCGACCTGTCTCGCGTCTGGATCATGTGCGACGTATATGAAAACGACCTCGCGGGCGTGCGGCTTGGCGACCCAGCGGACGTTCGATTGAATGCCTACCCCGACCGGGTCTTCCATGCGACGGTTAACAACATCGGCGCAATCATGGATCCAAATATCCGAACAGCAAAGGTCAGGCTCGAGGTGGAGAACCCGGCCATCATGCGTGTCGGCATGTTCGTCAAAGCCACCTTCCG
>Ga0302319_10007067_pt1 | contig 22149 bp, 12 predicted proteins | sample Bog_T0_2_FD_203319 | JGI IMG/M metagenome (GOLD analysis project Ga0302319, IMG submission 203319) | Peat permafrost microbial communities from Stordalen Mire near Abisko, Sweden - Bog_T0_2 | ecosystem: Environmental > Terrestrial > Soil > Wetlands > Peat | place: Sweden: Abisko, Stordalen Mire... | reverse complement strand
GCGGCCTCTCTCGAAGGACTGCGGTAAACCAACCTCAACCCAACAACCTTCCTCAGTCCCACGAAAGATCGAAAGTGCGAAAGACTCTGGACACTACCTCCTTAGTGAATCCAGCCCACGACGGCGAGTAGCGGCGAATACATCGAGTTCCGACATCAGTGGCAGTTTCAAGCTGCCAGTCCGTAAACTGGTGTTTTGTTGCGGGCAGGCCAGGGACTGAGCAGCATCGTCATCGCCGAAGGTGTGGGGGGATCTAAATAAACCGGTCTTTACCAGGTGGGAGATGCCACAGGAACGTGATCCACCCGCCTGTGCTTCAGTCGCGATTTCGTCCCCCGCACTTAAAATCTCTCATTGATATGCCGATACTAGAGATCCTCCGCGTATACGGCAATACCACACAGGCGGGTTGATTGCTCGTGCAAAGGGCACTACCAACGGCTTCGGGTTGACATGCGCAACCTCTTCCAGGATATGGGCATTGCCGCATGAAAACATCGACAACTATTTTGGGATGCGAGTTCGGTAAGCGCCTAACGCGCACTCCCGCTGGCGGACGCAGGATGTTCGCTTCGAGCGCGGGCAATCAGCTCAAGCGCAGCCTGAGTCACAGGATCGGAGGGCTTGAGAGACTTAGCGACCAGCAGTTCCTTTTCGCCGGTGTCGAGGTCGCCGGCCTCGCAGTCGATGATTCCCAGTTTCCTGTGAAGGTCGGCTTTCGCCGAGCAATCGCCGCAGGCGGCGATTGCCTCTTTCAACTGCCGCATCGCTTCGGGCCAATCGTGAGCGGCCTCCGCTTCAACTCCGTTGTTTGCCAGCGTGTCCGCGCGGTCCAGGATGCGCCGCTCTGTCTGGACAGCAATGTAGCGCGCCATGAATTGCTCCGACTCAATTGGATCGGTAGATTGCAAGGCGTGCGCCAGGCTGACTAACGCCTGGCTATACTTCGGATCGATCGCAATCGCTTTCCGCCAGGCCGCTAACCCCTCGGCGGCCTTCGACTCCCGCTCAAGGCACTCGCCGAGCATATACCAGGCCGTTACGTTGTTGGGCTGCAGCTTGACGGTTTCGTCGAGAAGACTGGCTGCATCCTCAAACTTGCCCTCTTGCTTGTTGATGAGGGCGAGAAAATAGCGCGGCTCGGGCATGCGTGGGCCCAGGCGGCAAGAGGTTTCGAACTCAGTACGTGCTTCGTCGGCGCGACCCAGATCGTAGAGAATTCGCCCCCGATAAAAATGGGCGATAGCGGACTGCGGAGCAAGGCGAACCGCCTCGCCGGTTTGCACCAGGGCCGCGGACAGGTCGTAACCATCGGCGAGGGAAAGAGCCAGGTCCAGATGGGCCGCGGCCAGATCGGGCGCCAGTTCCACCACCTTCTGAAGGAGCGCGATCCCTTCGCTCAACCTTCCCATTTGTATTTTTGCCTTTCCAACCGTCGACAACGTAGCGGGATCCTGTGGCGCCAGCGCGACAGCCTTGTCCAGTTCCTTCTCGGCGTCGGCATCCCTTTTCTGCTGGGCAAGAATCAACCCCAGGTTCAAATGGCCTTCCCGAAATTTGGGATCGTCTTCAATGGCCTGGCGCAGAAATTTTTCGGCCCTGACCAAGTCGCCGTTCTTGGCGTAGATCATCGCCAGATTTCCGCGCGCTTCCGCGAGTTCAGGCTCCAGTTCAAGTGCGGATTCCAACGACTTCTGCGCTGACGGCAGATCGCCTCCGGCCAATTCGAGTCGTCCCAATTCAGCGCGAACCAACGCCAGCTTCGGGTCGATCTCGATTGCCTTGCGGAGGGCCTCTTCCGCGCCCCTCGTATCGTTCATAGCTTCCAGAGCCAGCCCGAGATTGTAAGCCGTCTGGGCGTTATCCGGGTTCTCTTCGAGCATGTGGCGATAAATCTGCGCTGCATCTGCCGTATTCCCGGATTGCAGCAGGTCATTCGCCTTGGTTCCCTCGGATGCGAGCTGGCTACCCATGGATTCTTCGCCCTGTTCTTTCCGCAACTGCCCCACTAGCTGCGAAGCCTGCTCCGTTTGACCAAGCGAGCGCAGGACAGCAACCAACTGAAATTTGGCGGCCCTGTCTTCGGGCCTCAGCGCGACAGCTTTCTGCAACTGGGGCAGAGCCCGATCGGGTTTTCCCATGCGCGCCAAAACGAGCCCGAGCTGATAGCGAGCCTCAAAATCGTCGGGGGCCTTGGCCGCTCCAAGCTCGAGCTCCGGCTCTGCCTTGGCGTAATCGCCCATTTGCTGGTACACCGTGCCAAGCATGACGTGCGCCGAGGGATCGTTTGGTTTCCGGCGCACGTAATCGCCGGCCGGCGCAAGTGCCTCGGAATATGCCGATGCGTCGATGAGCGCCTTGACCTGCGCACTCAGCGCGACCGTGTCGCTGGGATTCCGGCGGGTTACCTCCTGGTACTCATCCGCGGCTTCGCGATCGCGGCGCTCGCTCGCGTAGATGTTGCCAAGAGTAAGGTATGCATCCGTCATGTCGGGTTGGCTCTTGAGCAAGTCGGTCAGAATCCGAATCGCGTCGGCCACCCCTGCGCCATCCAAGGCTGGTAGCCCATCGGCCTGCCTGGCCTTGGCAGACTTGTATGTAGCCGCTGCCAGAGCGAGTTGCAGATCCGGAGCGTCCGGTTGAATTCGGAGGGCTTGGCGCCAGTAATCCAGGGCGGCATCGAATCGCTTCTCCTTCACAAGAGCCTGGGCCATCCCGTCAAGGGCACAAACCAGTTGCGGCTTCACCGCGAGTGCCTGGCGAAATTCGACTTCCGACTCGGTCGGGTCGCCGAGGGACGACCCCAGCGCACAATGTGCCTCGAGCAGCCCAGGATCGTATTGCAACGCCAAGCGGAACTCGCTGATTGCGGCCTCAGGCTGCTGTTGAGTTTGGCGAACAAGCCCAAGGTCGAAATGGGCCTCGGCCAGGCGCGGATCCAACCGCAAAGCCTGCTTGAACGCCGCGACTGCACATCTCAGATCGCCATTCTCGGCGAACCAGACACCCTCAGCGTCATAAACTCTGGCAGGCAGCGTGCCGGCGGGCGGATGCGCAGCCGATGCCGGCGCTTTGCAGGTGTCCGGCAGTTGCGCCGCGGCCCGTTGGCCAACAAACAGTAGAAATGCGTTACAGCAAATGAGTGATCGCTTCACGATGGATCCGCTCCGGGTAGAATCCCACCTTGGCCACATTCATTGCTGGCTGCCATTGCTGGGCTCGATCACTTCAATTATGCGATCCGCACCCACATCCCGCAACAACTGGCGCATGCCCGATGGCCAGCGGATCTCGATTTCCGTCATGATGCTTGATTTGCCCAGACCGAAGTGAACCCGCGAATCGCTCGATGCGGCATAGCCCGTGCTGGTCGTCGCCTCGTTATAGAGCTTTCTGCCATCGTCCGTAGTCACCCGAATCTGCGCGCCGATACCCATGCGGTTGCTCTTCGTTCCGACAAGCTTGAACAGTACCCAGTGATGGTGCCCGTCGGTGATATTCCGGAACACGCTGACCGAGGCGCCCAGAGCGGTCACGACGAGATCCATGCGCCCATCGTTGTCAAGATCCCCGTACGCGAGCCCGCGGTGCGGGGCTGGCCGAGTGAAGTCGGCCCCGGCAGTAGCGCTCACGTCTTCAAACTGTCCATTCCCGAGGTTGCGAAAGACCGAGTTCGGTTCAGCATAGGAAAAATGCCGTGAGATCTCTCCGATATTGTCCAGGACATCGCTGCGGGCCACCACCAGGTCCTTCCAGCCGTCGTTGTCCAGATCGACGATTCCGTTCGACCACCCGGACATCGGTCTGGTTAGATTCGCGAGCCGGCTCTGCTGACTGGCATTGCGAAACAGTCCTTTGCCCTGGTTGATGAACAAGGGAAAGGTTTCGTTTTCGATCGCGGTATGCCACAGATCCGGCAACCCGTCGTTGTTTAGATCCCGAAAGTCAGCGCCCATGCCCGCAAGAGCGGTTCCTTCGTCGTTGTAGGCCACGCCGGCCTGAAAACCCACCTCTTCAAATCGCTTTCCCCCCAGATTGTGAAACAGGAGGTTGGGACTGTTGTCGTTGGCCACAAACACGTCGAGAAAGCCGTCTCCGTCGTAGTCAGCGAACACGACCCCCATCCCCTTGCCAAGCACGGCGGAAATTCCGGTCTCTGCTGAAACATCGGTGAACGTCCCATCGCCGTTGTTGCGGTAGAGAGTATTGGGAAGCGGAGCGAAGCTGCCGGGATGACAGTAACCGCGCCCATCCAGCCCCATGCAGACAGGTTCGTAACGCGGATCCCATTGGCAGTAATTTGCCACAAACAGGTCAAGCAGCCCGTCGTTGTTGTAATCGAACCAGCCGGCCGCGACGGACCACATCTTGCGGCCGTTGTAAACAGCGCCGCTCAAACCCGCTTTTGCGGTGACATCGGTAAATGTTCCGTCGCCATTGTTATGAAAAAGCTGATTTCCGTTGACGTTTGCCAGAAACAGGTCGGGGTGGCCATCGTTGTCGTAGTCGCCCGCCGCCGCGCCCATCCCATAACCCGCGCCAGTAACTCCGGCGTGTTCGGAAACATCGGTGAACGTCCCATCGCCGTTGTTGTGAAACAGGCGGTTGAAATACTTTGGGCCCGTTTTCTCCAGGGATGGCATCTCGGCGCCGTTGACCAGATAAATGTCGAGCAGGCCATCTCCATCGTAGTCGAACAACGCGACGCCGGCGGGCATAGTCTCCGGCTGGTGTTTCTCCGGGGTTGGGCAGTTCTCGACAACAAAATGTACCCCGGCTTTTTGCGCAATGTCTTCGAACTTGATAGCCGATGGAGTAACCACAGCCGGAAAGATATTCCGGAACCGCTCGCTTCGGTTCGCCCCTAGCCAGGGAAACAACATCTTCGGCATCAGCAACCCGGCCGCGCTCAGAAAGGCTCGCCGCGAGTTGTCCACGATCGAAGCTGGATCAATGGCCGGATGCGTTACTACCCTGAAGACGAATACGAATCCTGCTATCGCGGCAGAGCAAAGGAATAGAATTAACACCGCAAAACGCATCCCTCCGCGTCTTCACTCTTTTAGCAGATCGAGACTTTGAAGAGAATAGCATCACCGCCGCAATACTGCGCGCGGTGGTGATGCTATGGGGTTTTAGTCACTGAAGCAGCGCTGCTTTAGTGACCGCGAGGATTGTAATTCCCGTGTCTCATCCAAAACAGCGGACCGAAGCGGAAGACCTTGAGATACCCACCGGGACTCGTTGAACCCTCTTGCATCCACGAGTCCAGGCATTGAGTAACTAATAGAACAGCTTCAGACTCATCTGTAAGATACGCGGGTTGTTCCACTGGCTCGTGACCTGCCCGAAGTTCGCGTCCGAACCGGTCGAGTCCGGAGTGTTGAAAACAACGTTATTGAAGAGGTTGAAAGCTTCAGCTCGGAACTCGAAGTATCTGTCTTCTCCGAGCCCTAATGGAAACTTGCGGAACACGGACATGTCGACATCGTTCCAATGTTGCCCAACCAACGGGTTCACCTTTTCGCTGCCGTACGTGTACGGCGCCGGCAGCGTGAAGGCACTTGTATTAAACCATTCCGCCTGGGTATGACCGCCGCTGTTAGGGTTGCCAGTCTGGTCCGCTCGTTCCTGGTTGCAGCAACCAACATTCTCGGCATCCTCGCCAGTGGTCACCGTGTAAGGCTTCCCTGAAGTGACCTGCACGATGCCGTTCAGCGCCCATCCGCCAGCCGTGTTGGATACGAACTTGTTCTGAGATTTATCGAATGGCGATGTCGCCGTAAAGGCCACAGAGAACACATTCTTCTCGTTGAGGTCCGAGGTTCCGTAGTCGCCCTTCTTGTTGTACGGATTCGACGAGTCGCAGCTTGCGCCCAGGTTGCAGCCGTCGGCGTTCGAGTGCGAAAGCGTGTAGGCGGCCAGGAAGTTGATCCCGTGGGTGGGACGTTTGGTGACAGTCACCTGCAGGGCGTTGTACCGGCTGTTGCCCACGCTCTGGTCGAACCATTGCTCCAGCATGTAAGGGAATGGCCGCCGGCTTTGAACGTCGCCAGGTCCCGGTTGGGGGACGTTCAACACCGGCCCCCAGTCCTCGTGCCTGCCGTTTGAGCCGACATAGTTCGCATCGAGTGTCATATTATCCGGTAACTCACGCTGGATGCCCGCGTTCCACTGGTCGAAGACCGGCGTCTGGAAGTTAGGATCCACCATCCACTGGCTGACCTGGCTGAAGTCGTTGATTGGATAAATGACCGACCCGGTACTGGTGCCAAATTGCAGCGGATCGGCCGAAGTCACGGTTGGAATATTGAGGTTCAGGCCGTTGTTTTGGATGGTGGCCGTCGACGGCCAGTTGCCGCCGAAGTTTTGGGAGAGTTGAGTGGTGTCAGCCCACTCGTCGAAGAAGCGGCTATACGCTGCACGGACTACCGTCTTGTTATTCAGGCGGTAGGCAAGACCGAACCGGGGAGCCCAGTCGGCCAGCGAGTTCTTGACTACTTGGAGACTCGAACTGACGATTGCGTGCGCGGGTAATCCGCCCGGAGCGGGCGTGCTTGACGCGGTGTACATGCCCGTCGGAATGCAGGGCGCGCCCTGGGTTGCCGAGCAGTCGGGCGGAAGCGCGTTGAGGATGTATTGGCCCGTGATAGGGTCGGCATTGCCCGTGAAGTGGTTGTTTCCGGTTTCACCGGACCCAAAAATTGGCATGAAGACCATGTCGTTGCGGAAGCCGATGTTGAGTGTCAGACGGCTCGTTGCCTTGAATTGATCCTGGACGTATATTCCATTGACCCAGCCGTTGGTGACCACTTCGTGGATGTTCCGATAGCCGGCTGAGGACGGAATACCGAGCAGCAGGGACGCCCAGCTATCTCCGCCGTCTCCTTGTTCTGCTCCGACACCCGCAGTCTGCTGCGCTGCGAAACCGATATTGGAGTATGCGATCGGCGAGGTGAAGTTGTTGGTCACAAAATCGGCGCCGGCCTGGAGCGTGTGCCTGCCCAGGATTTTGGTGAATGAGCCGCCAAATTCCCAGTCATCCCCCAACCCGGTGGATTGCAACTGCGAACCGCTCAACCCGACGTAATCGTTCGCAGTATATTGCGGTGCATACACCGTGTTCTGGAGAGTCATAAAGAAAGGAGACATCCCCAGCGACTGCAACTGCGATAGAAACGCCGCATCCTCGCCGGCGTGAGTAGTGCCGGTATACGTGTATCCGTAGTTTCGGGCGAAGTACACGTCGGAGAAGGCGGTGGGACTGAAGGTATGCGTCCAGTGCCCGATGTAGTTGTGGCCGGGAACGTGGATAAAGCCGCTGCCGATCACTCCCGTTGGACTGGTCTCAAACAGGTCGAACTGGCTGTAGCGGAACATGACCTGGTTATTGTTGCCAAAGTTCTGATCCACTCGAGCCGTTCCCGATTGCTGGTCATTCGCGGACCTTGCCGGGACAAAGACGTTGCTGCCGTTTACCAGCGCGCCGCTGGCCGGAATGATCGACTCATAGAGCGTCGAGATCGGACTGAACCGGCCGGATGGAATGATGTTGCCCGCGAAGATGTCGCGAGAGTATGCGGCACCCGCCACAGCCGTTGTAGCGGGATCATAGAGCTGATGAAGGATGTTCCCTTTCGCATCCCGATCATTGCAAAGGCCTTCTGTAAATCCCGTGAGACACAGGGCGCTGAAATCGCCCGCGCGCTCAGCGGCCGTTGGTCCCAGCGTGCCGGTTTCCTGCGCGGAACGGTAGGTGTAATCCTCCCAGGCCAGGAAGAAGAAGGTGCGATTCTTCCCGTTGTACAGTTTGGGAATCGAGAGCGGGCCGCCGACGGAGGCGCCAAACTGGTTTTGCCGCAGTGGAGCCACTGACGTCGCAAAGTAATTCCTGGCGTCGAACACCTGGTTGCGCAGGTACTCCCAGGCATCGCCGTGGAACTCGTTGGTTCCACCCTTTGTGACCACGCTCACTGTGGCGCCGGCGGCGCCGCCGTACTCAGCCAGATCGTTGTGGCCCTGGCTCTTGAACTCCTGAATGGCGTCCACGATAGGCGCGTAGTTGTATGTTCCGGACAGCGTGTTCAGGTCGTTTGCGCCATCGAGCACGAACATGTTGCTGCGGTTGCGGGCGCCGTTCACTGCAGGGAAGCTGAACTGCCCGATCGACGCGCCATTCCACCCGCCGCCTCCGCCGCTGTTCTGGTCGGTATTGATGTTCGACACCCCCGGCAGCATCGTCAATAATTCGGTGAAGTTGCGGCCGTTCAAAGGCAGGTCGTTGATTTGTGTCGGCGAAACCACCGTGCCCAGTTCCGAGGTTGAAGTTTCCAACGAGGGCGAGGCCGCGGTGATTGTTACGGTGCTCGATGTCGCACCCACTCTCAATTGGAAGTCGAACGACGCGGTTTGACCTACTTCGAGGGTTACCGCCGGTTGCGACACCGCGGCAAAGCCGGTTGCCGACGCCTGCATGCTGTACACGCCCGGCACCACGCTCGGGAAGTTGTAGATTCCATCGGCGTTGGTTGTTGTTTTCCTCTCGACCCCGGTGTTGACGTTCGTGAGCTCAACCTGCGCGTTTGCGATTGCAGCTCCGCTTGGATCCTTGACGACGCCGTTGACGTTCGCGGTTGCTTGTTGGGCCATGGCGGCTGGCGTCAACCAACCCGCAACGCTGAAAAGCGTCACGAGCAGCCAACCATACCAGTGCCTATTCCTTTGCCTTCCTGTCAGTGCTCTCATCCAGCCTCCTTAGGTGAACCATCAGCAAGATCGTTGTAACTTCATCCCTGAAATGTCGACGCCAAACTCCGATCCAGACTTGAAGTCGACCACGGTATCTTCCGAGTAATTTTTCAGAAAGCGTTTACTGCCAGGGGCCCGGAGATCTGGGGAGTACACGGTATTCGACAGAGCCGCTCAAAGCGTCACTTCAAACTTGAGGTTGACTGCAGTATCCACCCAAACGGCTACTTAATCGATTACGGGAAGCGATATTAACCCTTGATCCGGTGCGTGTCAAGGTTTATTTTAGTGCTGCCTGAGGCGCACCACTTTTCCTTGCATCTACCTGATCCAATGTCAGTTGCAGTGTAGCCGCGGTGCTCGTCCCAGCACTCGAATTCCTTCACTAAACGGTTGCCAACTCGGTTCAACCGCCGAGTTTGAGAGAGACCGTTGGCGCCCGTCTGTAGCATCTCCAGGGCATCGGGCTTGGCGGCGCAGAAAAACACCTCATCTGCCACGCGCTCCATTGTCATGAAGAATCGTTGGGTGAAGGCTCTTGTTCCGCGGATGGCATGGGAATACTACTGCCCGCCGATCGGAATTGGAGATTGTGCGGTGCAAAAATCTCGTTCCATGTTGGAGACTTCTGACGACGTAATCGTGGAAGCACTCCGGGGTGAGGCCGGCCACATCGAGCTTCGGATGATCGAGTGCCCGGGCAACTTCGGCGCAGCAAGCATCAAGCTCATGCTGCCATCGCAGCGCGCCTGTTTCCGCGAGCTCCAGCTACTCTCTTACACCACCGGTGTACCATTTCCCAAAGAGGTTCAAGACGTTGCGATTCCGTCGGCTTCTCGTCCGCTTCCGGCACTGCATCCTGCATCGGTTGCCCAGGAAACAAAATTGCCGGCGGTGGTCTTCATCGGTTCTTTTGTTTGCTGCAATTTGTACATCCCTCGTTTACCTGCTGCGCATCGCTCCGGCGTCGGTAAGCGCCGCAGGCCGGCAGGGACAAACCACAAGTGGAGAAATGACTAATGCCGGGCCGCAGACTGCGGTATTCGATAGTCAGCACCGCCCTATTACTGCCGGCGGCTTCGTGAAGTCGGGTCCAATTGTATTCATCTATGCAACCGAAAAGGCGGGGCTCTCGAAGTGGCGAAACGTAACCGGCACGCCGGAAAAGAGAGTGATCATTGAAGCCAAGGGATCCGGCGTCTGCCTTCTTGACTACGATAACGACGGATGGCTCGATATTTATCTGGTGAACGGGTCAACACTGGACGCTGTAGCGGGAAAGGCGCCGTCGCCGCATGCGGCCCTCTTCCATAACAATCGTGACGGCACCTTCACCGATGTCGCTGTAAGCGCGGGTGCGGCGAACGATCGCTGGGGAACGGGGTGCGTTGTGGCCGATTACGACAACGACGGCTGGCCCGATCTCTACGTGACCAACGTCGGTGCCAGTCGGCTCTACCACAACAATCGCGACGGCACGTTTACCGATGTCGCTGTGCAGGCTGGTGTGGCTCTCGACGATGGTTCGTCCGACGTGGCAATTGACCACACCGGCGCCACCTTCGGGGACTACGACGGCGACGGCAACCTCGATCTATTTGTGGCCGGCTATATCGATCTCGACCTGAAAAGTACTTCCCGCTCCGGTTCCAAGGCCGCCGGTTACGATTTCTGCCAATACCGCGGCGTTCAGGTGATGTGCGGCCCGCGCGGCCTTCAGGGAGCACACGATCATCTCTTCCACAGCAACGGCGACGGTACTTTTACTGACGTCGGCAAGAAGCTGGGCGTGGACGGTCCGAACGGTTATTACGGGCTCGACGCGCTGTTTGCCGACGTCAACAACGACGGCAAGCCTGACCTGCTGGTGGCCAACGACTCCACGCCGAACTATTTGTACATCAACAAGGGTAACGGCGCGTTCGTGGATGACAGTTACGAAAATGGTTTCGCTCTGAACGGAGACGGGCGAGAGGCGGCCAACATGGGGCTCGCGGCCGGCGACTATGAGAACAACGGACATCTCTCGGTAGTGAGCACGACCTTCTCGGACGATTACCCAATCCTCTTTAAGAACAATGGCGCAGGGTCATTCACCGATATCAGTTATCAGGCCGGGATTGCCCAATCTTCCATCCCCTTTGTAAAGTTTGGCGATGGATTTCTCGATTACGACAATGACGGCTGGAAGGATCTTTTCATCGTAAACGGCGATGTCTATCCACAGGTCGATCAGCATCCGGAGTGGGGGCAAAGCTACGCCCAGCGCGCTCTGCTCTATCACAATCTGGGCAACGGAAAATTCGAGCTGGTGCCCGCGGTCGAGGGAACTGGACTGGGATTGGTCACCGTCGGCCGGGGCGCGGCGTTTGGGGACCTCTTTAACAATGGCAAAATTGATGTGGTCATCAACAGCATGGACGGTGTTCCGGTACTGTTGCGCAACGTCAATCCCGACCACCATCATTGGGTGGAGATGAAGTTAGTCGGCGGTCCCAAAAGCCCCCGCGACGCGGTCGGAGCAACAGTCTACTTGACCGCAAACGGGATGCGTCAGCGTGGAGACGTTTTGAGCGGCGGAAGCTATCTCTCCTCAAACGATTTTCGTGTTCACTTTGGCTTGGGCGACGCCGGCGATGCCGGTACTGCTGAGATTCACTGGCCTTCAGGGAGTAAAGAGACCCTGAAGTTGCCGGCGGTGGACCGCATCTACACCCTTACCGAAGGTAAGGGCATTACCGGCGCGATGTGCGACGGCAAGCCGTGCGACCTGTTCCATTGAATCTGCTGATGGTCGATCACCGTGGGTCTGCGGCGCGCACGACACCCAGGTTTGGCAGGAGCGTCAGGTGCGGTTATTATGCCATGAGGCGCGCGCCGCCCCGTCGCGGGACGCTGAGGAGAATGTGCAATGATCCGTCATCTGGGAATGTCTTTGATCCTGGCAGGGTTGCTGGCGCCGGCCAGCGGAGTAGGCACGGCACAAGAGCAAACGAAATATGAGCCGACCCTTGCATCGTTGGACAGTCACCCGCTGCCGCAGTGGTATGCGGGAGCGAAACTGGGAATTTTCATCCACTGGGGACTGTACTCGGTTCCTGGCTGGGCGCCGTTGTCGCATCCCGAGCACGACTTCACAAACGCCGACTACATCAAGAACAACCCGTACGCGGAGTGGTACCTGAATGTCATGCGAATCCCGGGCTCGCCCACCCAGGCATATCACCGCGACCACTACGGCGCCAATTTCGGCTACTACGAGTTTGCTTCCACCTTCAACCGCGAGTCGAAGAAGTGGAATCCCGACGACTGGGCAAAGACTTTTCGCGACGCGGGGGCGCGCTATGTGGTGCTGACGACGAAACACCACGAGGGATTCACTTTGTGGCCGAGCACCACGGTGAATCCGAATCCTTCGATTCCGCAAAACGAGCGGCACGCGGAGCGCGACATCGTGGGTGAGTTGACAACCGCAGTGCGCAACGAAGGAATGAAAATGGGACTTTATTATTCCGGCGGGTACGACTGGACGTTCCACTCGGGTCCTATCGAGACGCGCCAGGATTACGAGACGGTAAAGCCGGAAACGCAAGCTTACGGGGACTACGCCTTCGCGCAGATTCATGAGTTGATCGATCGTTATCATCCGGCGGTTCTTTGGAATGACATCGACTGGCCGAAGACAGGCCGTCCCATCCAGGTTGAGGCGGATTACTATAACGCTGTGCCGGACGGAGTCGTGGACGATCGTTTCGGAATTGAGCATTCGGATTTCACTTCGCCGGAGTATCAGAAGCTGGATAAAATCGCTGCAAAGAAGTGGGAGGAGTGCCGCGGACTCGGGCGGTCGTTCGGCTACAATCGCGCCGAGGGCGAAGCGGAGACCATTGCTCCCGGCGATCTGATCGCACTTTTGGTAGACATTGTAAGTAAGAACGGCAACCTGCTGCTCGACGTGGGGCCGGAAGACGATGGGACCATTCCTCCGGTGCAGATGGAGCGGTTGAAGGCGCTGGGCGCCTGGCTCAAGCAGAACGGCGAGGCGATCTACGACACCGTGCCATGGGAACATGCCATGGGAAAGACTGTCGAAGGCGATGAACTGCGCTTTACGCGCAAGGCAACCGATGTGTACGCAACGATCGTGGGGACTCCGAAAGCGCGAACGGCGACGATTGCCGGAGTAGCCCCGCGCCAGGGCACGCAGGTGACAATGCTGGGCGATGTCAAGCCGCTGGACACCAAGGCTGCGGATGGGAATTTGCAAGTGACATTGCCGGAGCATCTGCCCGGGAGCTTTGCTTATGTGCTGAAGCTGGCCGGTTACGCAGATTGATGCGGACCGGAGACGATTGATTCAGACTCGTCTCTTTGAGGACTGTCTTGGCACGCTCCCCAGATCGCGACTTGAGCCCGCGCCGAAGCAAGCGCATCACCCACAAGTTCCTCATGGACGAAAGGGTTGGAGACCCGCGCCGCATCGAAAAGGTTGGTACAACGACCTGCAATCCCTCCCAATACTCTTGTCTCCTGCGTCGTCCCAGCAACGGAACCGTGCCCAACGGTCGCGCGTGCAGCGTGGCCTTATCGCCTGGTTCTTCGGTTGCGGATAGAAGATCCCGATAGAACATCGCAATCATTCTTTACCGGTTTCGCGGCGGCCTTCTTCAAATGCCTTCATTTCGCGCGCGGCATCCGCGGTCTTTCCTTGCTTGCGGTATATGCCGGCCAAGCCGAAGTGCGACTGCGAAGCAAGGTCGCCTGTTTTATCAATCTCGATCGCTCGCTTCCATGCCTTTTCGGCCGCCGCATAGCTTCCCTCAAGGGCGTCAGCTTTGCCCAGGGAATAAAGGGTCTCCGGCATGTCCGGTTGCAAACGATCGGCGCGCATCAGTTCCAGGCACGCTTCGTGCGCGTTCCCATCCTGCAGGAGTGCGGAGCCGAGCCGATACGCCGCCTCAGCGTTCCCAGGTTGCAATTTCGCCTCCGCGCGAAACTCTTCTTCGGCCTGCTTCCAAAGGCTTGAGTTCGCATAGACCTGTCCCAAAGCCAAATGGGCCCCAGGAAGATCCGGCCTGTCGCGCAAGGCGGCCTGGTAGTGTTCCACTGCTGGCTGGGTTTGCCGGAGAGCGGCGTAGTTCTCGCCTAGCGCCTGGTTTGCCCGCGGCGTGTTCGGGAAGGACGAAATCAATGTATCGTACAGTTGCTTGGAGAGCAGCCCCGTGGCGCGGGCAAGATAGTACATTACATCCGGATCGTTGGGCTGCGCTGCCGCGGCAGACTGAAGGTTCTGGACGGCAATTGGCAAGTCTCCGAGCTCAAGCTGCGCAATGCCCAGGCCTAGCTTGTCGTTCGCTGCTTCAAAATGCGTCAATGCCTCGGCGGCGTAGCCTTGCGCGAGCAATGCGTATCCCAGAGGCTGGTGGGCAGCGACCAATCCCGGATTCAATTCAAGGGCTTTCTTCAGCGGAGGAATCGCCCCCGCGTAGTCCTTGGTTCGAAGATAGGCAACCCCCAGGCCAAAGAAGCTTTGCGGGTCTTTCGGGTCAACTTCGGTTGCTTTCTGAAACTCCGCGACAGCAACCGCCTGTCGGCCGGCCTGCAGTGCCGCCAGGCCTGACTGCACGTGCTGTGATGCGCTCTCGGTCGCAACCTGCATCGCCAAGCACAATAAGACCGCGTGAATCATGGTTTCTCCGGCTCGCGCACTTCTAAAATCTGATCGGCCGGCACGCCCTTGAGCACCTGATGAATGCCCGAGGGCCATGCCACCTCCACGTCGGCGCTTGTGGCGTTCCCCAAGCCGAAATGGACGCGCTTGTCGCTCGAACTCAGGTACCCTCCAGCGGCAGTGGCATATTGAGTTTGCCCGTTCACATGCACCACGGCTCCATAGCCATCGCGGTTGCTCTTAGTTCCTCGCAATGCGAAAGTGAGCCAATGGGCGCTCCCGCCCCCATTTCGAAACAGGATCGGATGGCCTCCGAGGACTGTCTCGATCACGTCGATCCAGCCGTCGTTGTCGATGTCTCCGAAGGCCGCCCCCCTGCCTGCAACAGGCGTTGAGGTTCCGGGGTCTGCCGCTTCAAACCGGCCCTGGTGGTTGATGGCCAGCATCGGTGCCTGCAAGTAGTGGAGCGAGGGATCGATGCTATCGACATTGTCCATGACGTGACTTTGCGCAACAAAAAGATCTTTCCAGCCGTCGTTATTCAAGTCCTCCAGACGCATGCTCCAACCGGAGCTGCCGGCGGAGAGAACGCCCAGGCCAGACTCCATGCTGCGATAACTGAACAACCCGTTGCCGTCGTTGTGGTACAACGCATATACCTGCTTGGCTAGATCGGTTACCACGATGTCGGGCAGTCCATCGTTATCGTAATCGCGAAAATCGACGCCCATTCCCGAAATCGGATTGCCATTGTCGGTGAATCCAACCCCGGTGTCGAGGGCAACCTCGGTAAAGGTTCCATTGCGGTTGTTGTGAAACAGAAACTCCTGCATCGCGTCGTTGGCCACGAAGATGTCCGGGTAGCCGTCACTGTCGTAATCGTTGAAGGCCACCCCCAGCGATCGCCCCTTCCTGACTGCGATACCTGAACTCTTGCTCACATCCGCAAAGGTCCCATCATGGTTGTTGCGGTATAGGATGTTAGTGGTTGGCGGATACTCCGCCGGCGGGCAATAAGTATGATAAGACCCCCCGCAGTCTTTGTTGTGCGACGGATCCCACTCCATATAACGAGTGACAAACAAGTCGAGATACCCGTCGTTGTCGTAGTCAAAGAATCCCGCCGATGCAGACCACCCTCCTGCCTCGACACCTGCCTTCCTGGTTACATCGGTGAAGGTCCCGTTGCCATTATTGTGATACAGGATATTCTTTCCATAATTCGTCACGTAGATGTCGGGATATCCATCGTTGTCATAGTCTCCGACCGCGACACCCATGCCGTAATCTCCGTCAGCCACTTTCGACAGCCCCGCCGCCACCGTCACATCCGTAAAGGATCCATCTTTGTTCTGACGGTAAAGCCGGTTCCAGTACTTCGGATTGGCGCGATCGAACGACTCCGGCTGCGGCTTGACACCCGACAGCTTTCCGCCATTCACAAGAAACACATCCAGAAGGCCGTCGTTGTTGTAGTCCAGGAGAGCCACGCCGCCTGGCATGGTCTCTATCAGGTACTTTTTGGGAGTCGGCGAATTCTCAAGCACAAAGTCGATTCCCTTTGGCCTGCCCACATTGAAGGTTGGCGCGGTGGCGGCTGGGACCATGAACAACGCCAGGATGAGAGCTCTACGCAACATTCTGTATCCCGCTGGGATGCAAGCGCGATAGGTCGAGTCTATTGGGCCGCAAATACGCTTGGCAAGCGGTTGCGTCGAGGGTCCAGTACAGATGCATTTGAACGATGAATGATTCTCCGACTCTGGTCCCACCAGGCAAGGTCGCCTTATGTCGCCGATTAATCGCTTGGCCGGGAACCTCGAATGGGCGTCGGAGAATTTTAACGGAGCTTCGCGGTGGCGGCTTCGCCCACCTGGTGATCGAGATCGTCCTGGAGATTTCTGCCTCTTGCTCGTCGCCTTTCGATTCGGCCAGATCGAGCTTCTGGTGAAGGGATTGAATGGCGTCTTCGGTGCGGCCCGTCTTGCTAGATGCCTCGGCTAATTTGGCGAGACACCGCCCATCGTTACGGTTGACACGGTCCAGGCCATTAAAAGCCAAGTCACAGCGCCGGTCTAGCGAGTCCCGAGCGAATCCATTACCATGCCAGGATTGCGATACCCAGCCTCGGTGGGGGCGGAACGGTTGCCTTCTTCGTTGCTCGATGGCCCGTCGAGATAGTCGATGAGAGCCATCGCACTCAGAGGTGGTCGGGAAACTCTCTGTTGCTGTGCCATCCCTCGAGCGCCCCGGGGTCCCCGACGACAGGTCCTCGTCGCTGGGGTGGGTGGTCGATGGGTGGGAGTCGGCAGAACCCGGCGACAACCTCTTCTTTGTTGAACTTGCATTCTTGTTTCTTTTCAGGAAAGTAAGCCGTTGGGGAGTATCGGGCACGAAGCCACGAAAATATGTCGATGCGCCAAATCCGATTTGAAATGCCGGTGTGATATCCGCATCGTAGGGTGACGTCCAACGCGCGAGTTCGTTGCCTGACAACCCCCGGCGTGGGCGCGCCCATCGTGAAACAATTCGAGTTGAAGCAGATTCGTGCTTGCGTTAAAGCGGGTCGCGGCGGCGTTTGAAGCGCCGGTGACGCGAGGAATCTCAGCAAAAACCTGCGCCGGGAAATCAAAGCCGCTATGGTTCGTGGCCCCGAATCCAAATGCAATTGCCCGGGCCGGGGCGGGGAGAAAGATTCCTGGGGCGCAACCGGTTGTCATATACTGTGCTCCACCCGAATCTGGGAGCCGGATCCGCGGTTTCCGGATGGGAATGATCGCAAGCAGAGCGGAGGCTGACCATGGAAGTGGAGTTCACCGCCAGGGGAGTGAAGGTCTCGAAGGCGCTGCGCGGGCAGGCCGAAGAGGGAATGGAAAGAATCGGGCGCATTCTGGGCAAAAGCGCCACCGCCAGCATTACATTCAGCGCCCAGCGGCACGTTCAGAAAGTCGAGTTGACGGTGCAGGCGCGGCTGCAGACCATTGCGGCTACGGGCAAGGGAGAAACCCTGGAAGCGGCGCTGAAGCAAGCGACTGCACACGCTGAAAATCAGGCCCGGCGCTATCGCGACCGGCGCCTTGTGAACAAGCGGCTGCCCAAGGAGGAGAAGGTGCTGACCGCTTTGCCGGTTGCGCGGCCCAAAGCGCGAGTTGCTCCACTGATCTCAGAGGGCGTCGAGACCGCCCCGGCGCGGGCAAAGGCGCGGGCTTCGATTGCTGTGCATTCATTTCCGTCCAGCGCAACGGTGGTTGAGCCGCACATCCTCAAGAGCGGCGAAGCTATAGCGATCAAGCCAATGACCATAGAAGAGGCGGTGAAGGACGCCGAATTCCGCGACCGCGATCTGCTCATCTTCCGCAATCCGGCCGGTGAAATGTTTGTGCTCCATCGCCGGCGCGATGGACAGATGGAATTGGTGGAGATCTCCTGAGAGTGGAAAGTCGTGTCCTTTCCAAGCCGAATTTCCACCGCCGGCTTTTGAGAGAAAAGCCTTGGTAACCAAAATCGTTGAGGCAGCGGGCGTTAGTCGGGTTCCGCATACCCGCTTTAGGGGATGGAAGAAGACTCATGGCGCGGCATAGGATGAGTCAGACATGCTCTCACATGACCCCAGGGCCGCAGTTCAAGCAGGCGAGACCCGCACGGAGGTTAACGCAACTTCAGGTCCAATTTCAGTTCCACGGGAAGCGAGAAACTTGAATCTTCCGGAACACTCTGGCCCCAGACAACAGGTGGATATCCTCGACGCACTGCCTGTCCTGGTGTTCATTGAGCGGGCCGGGAGGGTTGTGTTCGCCAACCGGGAAGCACGGCAGATGATGGGCATCCTTGATGAGGAGTGGACGACGCGCCCCATCGAAGACGTGCTGTGGGGTCTTTTTCCCGGGACTGCGGAGCCGAGGACGCTCTTGACGGCGTCTCGCCGCGGCAGCCCGTTTCATGCCACAATGCCGGCCAGGAACGGTCGGCTTTTGCCGGTCGAGGGCACCTACGCCATTACCGATCCCGGCGTGCGCGAAGCGGTGATTGTGGCTCATTTGGGGGGGCGCGAGCAGGCGCCAAAATCGCGCCTGATGGATGACGTGCTGGCCTGCATCCCGGAGGCGCTGGCGATCGAACACGGCGACCACGTGCTCTACACCAATCCCGCGTTTACTCGCATGTTCGGCTATGCGGCTGAAGAGACCGTCGGCGCCGGCCTGCGCAACCTGATCGTGCCGGAGACGCGATTCAACGAGCACGCCACGCTGGCAAGGGGAGTGGACGTTCGCGGACGGCTGACGCTTGAAACGGTGCGCATGAATAAGGCCGGCGACCTGGTGGACGTGAACATGCAAATGGCGCCGCTGATGGTCGAGGGGGCGCAGGCGGGCTACATCTACACCTTCCGCGATATCGGCGAGCGCAAGCAGATTGAGGTTAAACTCCAGCACGACGCGATGCACGACGTGCTGACCGGCCTGCCCAATCGCGCCTTGTTTCTGGACAGGGTCAAGCTGGCCCTGAGCCGAAGGGCACGGCGCCCGGATCAGATCTGCGGAATCATCTATTTCGACCTGGACCGATTCAAGGAGATCAACGATGAGTTGGGGCACGCGGCCGGCGACGCGGTGCTGAGAATAGTCGCAGAGCGGCTGCGCATCTCGCTGCGGCCGCAGGACACGGCCGCTCGCCTGGGCGGCGATGAATTTGCCGTACTGGTGGAAAATGTAGTCTCGTCCGGAGATCTGGAGATTGTCGCCGATCGCATTCTGCACGAGATGAAACTGCCTTTCGAAGTCTTCTCCCGGGAGGTTGAGTCCCCGCCAAGCATTGGCGTCGTAATGGCGGGCCCGGAACACACCTCGGCGGAGATGGTGATACGCGATGCCGACTATGCCATGTACCGGGCCAAGCAGGCAGGCGGCGGCCGCTATGAGGTCTTCGACAAGCATTTGGAGTTCTACGCCACCAGCCAGCAGGAGCGCGAACGGGAGTTGCGCTCGGTGATCGACAAGCGCCTCTTCGAGTTCTGTTATCAGCCCGTCTACCGGCTGGAAAGCGGCAAGGTCGAGGGCTTTGAAGCGCTGATCTGCCTGCGGCGGCCCGACGGCACAATGGAGGGCTCACGCGATTTGCTGGCTGCCGCGGAAGATACCGGCCTTTCGATCGCGCTGGGACGGGAGACCCTCGATGCCGCATGCGCTCAGTTGCGGAGCTGGCGCGAATCGCTGAAGCAGGCGAACCTTTCAATGACCGTGAACCTCACCCAGCGGCAGCTTTACCATCCCAGCCTTGTCGACCACCTGAAGCATGTCCTCGCCGCCTCCGCTATCGATGCGGGGCGCCTTTTTGTCGAGGTGCCGGAGAGCGCGCTGAACCAGAACCCCGATGCTGCGGTAGCCATCCTCCAGCGGGTAGTGGATTGCGGGGTGCGTGTGTCGGTGGACGAATTCGGCAGCACGCTGGCTCCGCTGAATCACTTGGTGCGGCTGCCCATTAGCCAGGTGAAGCTCGACCCCAAGCTGACGGCGGCCTCGGTGTCGCAGGGGAGGCAACTGGCCATGATCGAGTCGCTTATCCGGCTTAGCCAAACGCTGGGGATGGAAGTGGTGGCGGAGGGAATCGAAACCCAGGAGCAGCTGAAGGCGCTGGTTCGGATGGGGTGTGCGCTCGGTCAGGGGCCGTTGCTCTCGCCCCCGCTGGACGCTCCGCGGCCGGCGGAATGAACCGTTTTGAATCCTGATTGAGCGATGAGGCGCCATTTGGCCCCCAGGGATGAGACGCAGACGCCGCCATCCGGTGTAGCATGAGCGCATGAGCCCCAGGAAAAGCCCCGTGCGCGCGGGCGATTCAGCAGTGAAAGCGACGGGCAAGACCGGCAAGAAAGGGTCCGGCAAGACCGCGAAGGAGCTGGTGATTCTTACTGGAATCTCCGGGGCAGGGAAGGCGTCGGCACTGAAAGCATTTGAGGACCTTGGCTTTCATTGCGTGGATAACCTTCCGCTGGAGCTTCTGCCCGACTTCGCCGCGCTGGTGAAAAAGTCCACGGAGGTGGAGCAGGCAGCCATTGTGGTTGACGTGCGCGAGGGGCCGACGCTCGACCGGCTGCCGCAGATTCTCAAGAGCGTGCGTGGCATGCTGCACACGCGGGTGGTTTTTTTAGACGCGCAGGACGCTGTGCTGGTGCGTCGCTACTCGGAAACGCGCCGGCCTCACCCGCTGGGCCGGACAGAGACAGTGTCGCGATCCATCGTGGAAGAGCGGCAGTTGCTCGACCCCATCCGCAATGTAGCCGACACGCTGGTCGACACCTCGAACTTCAACGTTCACGAGCTGCGCGCGCACATCCAGGCGCGATTCGGACACCAGGACAAGACTAAGCACCTGCTGGTCTCCAGCCTGAGCTTCGGGTTCAAGAATGGGGTGCCCCTGGATGCGGACATGGTCTTCGATGTGCGCTTTCTGCCCAATCCCCATTTCGTTCCCGAGTTTCGCAAAAAGACCGGACTCGATCCCAAGGTGGCCGCTTATGTCCGCGGCTTTCCGCAGACGGTGGAATTTCTGGCCAAGGTCACGGCGCTGATGCTCTACCTGTTGCCGCACTACGTGCAGGAGGGGAAGAGCTATTTAACCGTGGCCTTCGGCTGCACCGGCGGGCAGCATCGCAGCGTGATGATGGCCGAAGAGATGAGCAGGCGGCTGAAGAAGGCCGGATACCAGGTGAAGGCGATCCACCGCGATATACCTCGTTGATTCGAACGCATCGGCTGCGGCAAATCGGCGGGTTAGAGTGGGGAAAGCTGCATTCTCGGGGGCAATGGAAATGAAGAGGCGCGATTGGATCGCTGGTTCTTTGGCGACGGCATTTTCTTCGGCGATGAAGCTCCAGGCCGCCGGCGTTTTGCCGGGATTCTTTCCCGGGTTAAGAGCGGGCCGGCTGCGTGGTGTTCACGTTGGCACGCCGGTTCCGTTGGCGGACAATAGCGGCGATACCTGGGTAGCGGCCTGGGCAAGCGACGGCAATCTCTATTCGCCCTCGGACGATACATCGGGGTTTCATAAGGCAACCAGTGCGAACGTGGCATTCAATCGCATCGACGGAGACGATCCGCCGCATCTGAGCGGGGTAACCGTCAATTCGCTCGAGGAGTACGGAAAGGGAGGTCAAACAGGCCCGGACAAGTGTACCTGGAAATCCAGCGGCTGCACCTTCGTTGACGGGGCTTTATACCTGGTGGTCGCCCGGCATTTGTACGGAGAGGACGGCGACGACCCAAACCGCAGGCAGACAGCGCAAAATGCAAGCATCGTCAAGAGCACGGATTTGGGAAAGACATGGACGCGCCCGGCTCATGTCAACTACGGGGAGCCGATGTTTCCCGGCCGCCGTTTTGCTACGCCTTACTTTATTGAATTCGGTCCCCAGGGAAATGGCGAGGCGAAGGTCGGCGACTACATTTACGCCTTGTCGAATAATGGCTTTTGGGATTGCGGGGATGACATGATCCTGGGACGGGTGCCGCGGTCGAGGATCGGCTTCCTGGATGGATTCGATTGGGAGTTCTACAGGGGAGGCAACGCAGGGCAATCGCATGAACGTGGGAGTGTCTTATCAGATGCGGCATCCAGATTGATACTCGTGCAGGCGAGCGACAACGGGTGTGCTGTTTCCAGGAGGTTGATATGGAGACGGCAGGCCGGTTGCGGTTATCGGATGTATTTGTATCGATTCACGATCCTCGGCAGTC
>Ga0302319_10007066_pt1 | contig 22151 bp, 17 predicted proteins | sample Bog_T0_2_FD_203319 | JGI IMG/M metagenome (GOLD analysis project Ga0302319, IMG submission 203319) | Peat permafrost microbial communities from Stordalen Mire near Abisko, Sweden - Bog_T0_2 | ecosystem: Environmental > Terrestrial > Soil > Wetlands > Peat | place: Sweden: Abisko, Stordalen Mire... | reverse complement strand
GAGGGTTGCCGCGTGCGCGGCCCTTTGTCTTCTGCTTCTCATGACGCGCAGCCAGGCCTCCCTCTACCAGGATGTGCCGACCCTCTACGAGGACACGCTGCGCAAGAACCCCGGCTGCTGGATGGCACACGGAAACCTCGGCGTGTACCTGATGGACCGGGGTTCGCTTGCGGAGGCCACGGCGCACTTCAGGGAGGCGATCCGGATAAAGCCCGACTACGCCGACGCCCACAACAACCTCGGCAACGCGCTGGTGCGCCAGCCCGGAGGCTTGCCGGAGGCGATCACCGAGTTTGAGGAGGCGGTGAGGCTGAACCCGCTCATGGCCGAGGCGCACGGGAACCTCGGGCTCGCGCTGGTCCACGTGCCCGGGAGGTTCAATGAGGGGATCGCCGAGTTCGCGGCGGCGCTGAAGGGCAGGGAAGGGGACCCGCGCCTTGCGCGCGTCCATGCCGACCTGGGGATGGCGCTGGCGCAGGCAAGCGGCGGGCTGGCGGACTCCGTCCGCGAGGAAACCACCGCTTTGGCCCTGGATCCCACCCTGGCCGAGGCCCACTACGACCTGGGCGTGGCGCGTGGGCGCCAGGGCCGCTCGGACGATTCCATCGCGCAGTTCAGGGAGGCGCTGCGCCTCGGGATGGACACCGCCGAGGCCCACAACGGCCTCGGCTCCGCGCTCCTGAGGGCCGGGGACGCGCAGGAGTCCGCCCTGGAGTTCGAGAGGGCCGCGGCGCTCCTGCCCTCGGCCGCCGCGCTCCGCAACAACCTTGGCATCGCGCTCACGAGGACCGGCCGACTTGACGAGGCGATCGCGAGCCTCAGGGAGGCGCTCCGGCTGGAGCCCGGATATGCCGATGCGCATTACAACCTCGCCGTCGCGCTTGAGCGCGCGGGCCGGGCCGCGGAGGCGAGGGCCGAGTTCGAGGCCTCGGGGCGGGCTCCGCGCTGAGCGCTGGGGACATTTGGTCGTTGCCCGCCCCGGGACCGGGCCCAATTTGGTCGGGCTGCGGTCCGCCCCCGCGAGGCGAGGCCTCCACTCCAACACCATGACCGTCAGCCTGCGCGCGCTGTTCGCCACGCTCATCATCGCCGCGGTCGCATGGACCACGAGGGAGGTGACGACGTTCGGCTTCCTGCCCCTCGTGGACGATGACGTTAACATCTTCTACAACCCGCACATGGGGGCGCCGGACGCGTCGAGGCTGCACTGGATGATGTCGGACTTCAGCTATGTGCACCGCTACATGCCCCTCGGCTGGCTCGGCTTCTCCCTCGTCTATTCGGTCTGCGGACTTGACCCGTGGGGATACCATGCGGCCGACCTGGTCCTCCACGCCGCGAACGCTGTCCTGGTATTCCTTGTTCTGGGGCAACTCCTGGGACGCTTCGCCGGCGAGACGCCGGAGCGCAACCGCACGATGGCCGCGGGTCTCGCGGCGCTTCTCTGGGCCCTCCATCCCCTCAGGGTCGAGACCACATCCTGGTGCTCGGGCCTCCTTTACTCCCAGGCCGCCTTCCTTGCGCTCGTCGGCGTCCTTTGCCGGTTCGCGGAATTGAGGGCCCGCGTGGACTCAAAGGGAGCCAAGGCCGGGGTCCTCCTTGCGTGCGGGCTCCTCGCCTTTGCCGCGTCGGTGCTCACCTACCCGGTGGCGCTGTTCCTTCCCTTCGCGGTGGCCCTGGTCGACCGTGCATGGGTGGGCCCCGGCGCCCGCCGCGCCGCATCCCTCGGAAGCGTGGCATATTCCTTCATTGCGATTGCCGGGCTCGTGCTGACGGTCGCCGCCCGCGGCACGGCGGTCGCCACGTGGCTCAAGGCCCCGACACTCGCGCAGTTCGGCCCGCTTGACCGGCTGCTCCAGGGCGCCTACGTCGCTGTCGTTTACCTCTGGCGCACCTGCTGGACGGGCGACCTCCGCTGGATGCCGCTCACCCTCTTTGACACCGGCGCCATCGGGTTTCTGGGATGGGTGGCGGCCGCCGTCCTCCTGGCCGCGACTTCCATCGCGTGGCGGGCCAGACGCTCGGAGCCCTTCCTCGCCGCCTGCTGGGTGTCCTTCCTGATCCTCATCATCCCGAACCTCGGCCTGTCGGAACATCCCCATACGATTGCCGATCGGTACCTCTACTTCAGCGGGATCGTGTTCTCGGCGGCGCTGGCCTTCGTCCTCGCCAGGTCGCGCTCCAGGGCCGCCTCGGCCGTTTGCGTATTTCTGGCAATTGCCTGCGCCATTGTAAGCGTGAGGGACGCCAGGAACTGGACGAGCACGGAGGCCTTCCAGGCCAGGATGCTCCAGAACCCGGACCCCGACCTCGCCCACATCACGGCTGCCCGGGCCGGGAAGCTGCGCTTCCTGGCCGGCGACGTCCGCGGGGGACGAGAGGCCGTCGCGCGGGAGCTCAAGGAGGCGCCGATGGTTGGAGGCGTTGTGCTCACTTGGGAGCAGGTGGCACCGCCGCCGGGTCTCAGCCCGGCCCTTGCCGCGACGACTCTTCAGGAATGGCCCGCGGCTCCGTTCGCGGTCGCGCATGCCGCCATAGCGCGCCAGCAGCTGGCCGAGGGCCGTGCTGCTGATGCGTTGCTGCACCTTGACCAAGCCCTTGCAATGTCGCCTTTCTACGAGGAGGCGAGGTTCAGGCGTGGCGTCATCCTGGCGAGCCTCAGAGACACGGACCTCGCGCTCCACGACTGGCTATTCGTGAGGAACGCGAACGGACCCGGCAAAGACCGGTCGGCTGAGCTCGATTACCTTGGCGCCAGTATCGCAAAGGCACTCGAGGCGAGGGGCGACGCAAGGGCCAAGGCAATGTCAGGCCGGCTGCACGGATAAACGGGGATCGCGGCGCCGGAAAAGGCGTGGCCGCGATTGATGGGCGCGGCGCGTCCAACTTTCGGTTCAGCGCAAAAGCGCAAATTGTGAACAAATAGTCGGGTTTTCACTGCGGATTGTCTTGACCGGTGTGGGTTAAAATGGGTTGAAATGGGGTAAGGTGGGGCGAGTCCTGCCTTACCACCTCCTTGGCGACTCCCGGCAAAGCATTTTTCACAGGCCTTTTCAGGCACTCGCTCGACGATAAAAGTCGCGTGACGATCCCGTCGGCTTGGCGCGCGGCGCACGCCGAGGGAGACGTGTTCCTGGCGACGCCGCACCCGGACGGCTATGTCGCCGTCCTGCCCCCTTCTGAGGTTGAGAAGCTCCACGCGAAAATCGCGCAGTTGGCGCTGAGCGACGGCTCGGGCCAGGACTTCGCGTCGCGCTTCTTCGCCCAGACTCAGTCCTTCACGTTCGACAAGCAGGGTCGCGTCGGCCTGTCGGCCGATTTGCTGGAACACGCCGGGATCGCGAAGGACGCGGTCCTCGTGGGCTCCCTCACAAAGTTCAACATGTATTCGCCGTCCCGGTGGCAGAAGGTCGAGGCGCGCACATCGGGCGAGAACTTCGGCGACATCATGCGCCGCCTCGGAATCTAAGCATGAACCATTCTGCAAAAATGTCCTCTTCGCGGGCTTTGTTCAAGAAGGCCGCCTCGATCGCAGTGTCCCACACGTTTCCTGCCTGGGTCGATTCAACGGAGTTCGGTGTCCTCCACTCAAGCGCGGTGCCCCGCATCCGCGACAGCCTCGTCCTGAGGCTGGTCGCCGGCCGGCGCCAGGAGCGGAGCGGATCGTTCATCCATGCCACTGGCGCTCACTGAGTTCGCGTCCGCGAGCATGATCCCCGGACACCAGCCTGTCCTCCTGGCCGAGGTCATGGGATTCCTTTCCCCGAGGGCCGGGGGCCGCTACCTTGACTGCACGTTCGGGGGAGGCGGCCACTCGCGCGCGATCCTCGAGTCAGCGCCCGGCGTGGAAGTGGTTGCCCTGGACCGTGATCCAGAGGCAAGGCCGCGGGCCGAGCAGCTCGCACAGGAATTCCCCGGGCGCTTCACGCTCATGGACCAGAACTTTGGCCGACTGGCGGATATCGCTGACATAGCCTCCACCGGCTTCGACGGCGTCCTGTTCGACTTCGGCCTCTCCTCCTTCCAGATCGACGACCCCGAGCGGGGCTTCTCTTTCCGCTCCGATGCGCCCGCCGACATGCGGATGGACCCGCGTTCGGGCGTGCCCGCCTCTCAGTGGCTGGAGACCTCCACCGAGGAGATGCTTGTTCGCGCCATCCGCGACTTCGGCGAGGAAACCCATTGGCGGCGTATCGTGCGCGCGCTCGTGGCCGCCCGCGGTACGGGCGCCCTCGGCCGTACCGCGACGCTCGCCTCCCTGATCAGCGAGGCGATTCCCACCCGTGACAGGATGACCTCAAGGGTCCACCCGGCCACGCGTTCCTTCCAGGGTATCCGCATCGCCGTGAACGACGAGCTCGGCGCGATCGACCGGGCGTTGCCCGCGGCCTTCGGCTTCCTTCGCCCGGCCGGCGTCCTCTGCGCCATCAGCTTTCATTCCCTCGAGGACAGGCCCGTGAAGCAGTTCTTCCGAAAGATGAGCGGGCAGCCCGAAAACGCCAATGACTCGACCCCGCAGGACTTCCGGATCGTCAAGGCCGAGGCCCTGACCCGCAAGCCCGTCGTCCCGACGGACGAGGAGGTCGCGGCCAATCCCAGGAGCCGCTCCGCGAAGCTGCGGGCCATAAGGAAACTCTGATGCGCACCGGAAAACAGGGAGCATCCCGGGCCTTCGTGAACCAGTACATGGTTTTCGCGCTCGTCGCCATCTGCAGCACCGCGACCGTAGGCCTCGGCACCGTGTGGATGCGCCACCAGATATCGCTGGCCGCCAATGCCAACAAGGTCCTTGAGACGCAGATCGCCGACCTGGACCGCAGGATAGAGGAGACGGACGCCTCCGTAGCGGCCGAGCAGGATCCCGCCGTCCTCAACCGCAGGAACGCCGAATGGCACCTCGGCCTCGTCCCCCCCGGGGAAACCCAGGTTCACCGCATCGCCGACGACCCGGTGCTGCGGCTCGCTTCCGCGCACAACCGCAAGCTCTTCGGAGATGGGCCGGCTACGATTAGCCTCCAGGTGGCCCTAGCGCGCTGACGCCGCCCGGCTCAAAATGTCGAAGGGCTTCACCACCAGTTACCGGATCGCCCTTCTAGCGACCGCGGTTCTTGCGATGTTTGGCGGTCTCGAGGTGCGCCTCGTGTGGCTGCACGTGATCGACAGGGACGAGCTCCTTCGCTCCGTTGACGAGGCCCGCCGCCAGCTGATCGTCGACAGTGCCCGCCGTGGCGACATCGTGGACACGCACGGGGCCCTCCTTGCGACCAGCCGCTCGATCGTCGTCCTCGGCGTCGACCCCCAGTTCACGCGGCCGGAGGACAAGCCCAAGCTGGCCCAGCTCGCCACCATGATTGGCGTGCCGCTTCCGACCCTCGAGCTCGCCTTCCTGACGAAGACCCGCCCCGCCGGCGCAGAGGTGCAGGCCCATCCCGGCACGCCACCCGCCGCAATGACCATCACGCTCACGCCCTCCGCCGAGGCCGCCCCTGTGCCCGAGGCTGTCGACGGCGACGGCGACACGGAGGCCAAGGACGACGCGAACCTCGATGACCCGGACAAGGAGGGCAACCGGCCCATCCGCTGGGCGAAGCTCAGCGACCAGGTGCCGGAGTCCGTCTACGGGGACGTCCTCAAGCTGGGCATCCGGGGCGTCTACGGGCGCCGGGTGTACCGACGCGACTATCCCCACAACGAGATGGCGGCCCACATCATCGGCTACGTCGACAGCTCAGAGCACCCGATAGCCGGGATGGAGCACTATGCGGACTTCTACCTGAAGGGCGAGAACGGCTGGCTTGAGTCGGAGAAGGACGGAAAGAGCCACGAGCTCGCGCAGTTCAGGACGCGCGAGGTGCCCGCCGTCGACGGCTACAACGTGTCGCTCTCCATCGACGCGACGGTCCAGCGGATCGTCGAGGACGAGCTCGCCAAGGTGGCGGCCCAGTACGACCCGCAGAAGGCCACGATCATCGTCAGCGACCCGCAGACGGGCTTCGTCCTGGCTCTCGCCAACTATCCCTCCTTTGACCTGAACAACTTCAGGAAGCTCGCCCGCGACGACCAGGGCCGCATGCGCAATGTCGCCCTCGCCGACGAGTACGAGCCGGGCTCGGTCTTCAAGATCGTGGCGGTCTCGGGTGCCCTGAACGAGGGCCTGGTGACGACCCAGACCGAGTTCGACTGCACGCTGGAGAAGATCGACTACAACGGGCTGACGAGGAACCTGCCCCGCGAGGACGCCTCCGACCACTTCACGCACCCGTTGAGCGTCGCGGAGATCGTCTCCCACTCCTCGAACAAGGGCGCGGCCCAGCTCGCCATGCGGCTCGGCGACCAGCGCTTCTACAATTACGCCAGGGCGTTCGGCTTCGGCCAGCGCACGGGCTTCCCGGTCGGCGGCGAGGTGCCCGGCAACCTGAAGTCCCCGGACAAGTGGGACAGCCTGACGATCACGCGCATGCCGATGGGACAGGCCGTGACCGCGACCGCGCTCCAGATGCAGCAGGCGATGGGCGTCATCGCCTCGGGCGGCGTGCTCCTTCGCCCCCAGGTGATCCGCCAGATCCGGGACGCCCACGGCGAGCTGGTCTACAACTTCGGGCGCATCGAGGAGCGCCGCGTGATCTCCGAGCAGACCGCGAGGACCGTGGCCCACCTTCTCCAGGGCGTCGCCTCGCCCGAGGGCAATGCACCCCTGGCGGCCATCCCCGGCTTCGAGGTGGCCGGCAAGACGGGCACCGCGCAGAAGCTGCTCCCCGTCATGATGGCGAACGGCAAGACGATGCTTCGCTACTCCGACCGCCACCACGTGGCGTCCTTCATCGGCTTTTTCCCGGCCAGCCACCCGCAGGTCTCCATAGCGGTCATCATCGATGACGCTGACGCCCATGCCCCGAGGGGCGTCGCCTTCGGCGCCTCGGTGTCCGCCCCGGTATTCAAGAGGCTGGGCGAGAGGCTCATACCGTATCTCGGGACCCGCCCCACGATCGACAACGATGTCGCCAGGACGTTCGCAATGGGAGGGGAGCGGTGATCGGATACCTTGCCCAGAACCACGCCCTGGTCCGTGCTTTCCGAGCTAGGCCCTTGCGCCGCAGTACGGCGGACTATCTTGAGTACAACCGAGCGTTTAAAATGGCCCCCATCCTCTCAGACTACATCCAGCAGGACGAGATCCTCTCGCTAAAGGGGAGCCTCGAGCGCCCCATCTCCGGGCTGGTGATGGACAGCCGCCGCGTCGTGCCCGGCAACCTCTTCTTCGCGCTCCCCGGCCAGCGCTCGGACGGCCTGTCCTTTGTCGACGAGGCGGTGAGCCGCGGCGCCTCCGCCATCATCGCCCAGAAGATTCCGATACACCCGCCGGCAAAGGTCACCTTCATCCAGGTCGCCGACGCCCGCGCGATGCTGGCCCGCGTCTCGCAGCGCTACTTCAAGTTCCCGGACCGGCAGATGGCCGTCACGGGGGTCACGGGGACGAACGGCAAGACGACGGTCACCCACCTGCTCCGGCACTTCCTGAACGGCAACGAGAGGGTGGGGCTCCTGGGCACGATCAGCTACGACCTCGGCGCCCGCACGGTGCCGTCCTTCCGCACCACGCCCGAGTCGCTCGACATTTTCGGCATGCTTGGCCAGATGCGCGACGCGGGGTGCAGGAACGCGGTCATGGAGGTGAGCTCCCACGGCATCGCCCAGCAGCGCGTCCTTGGTATCGAGTTCGCGGCCGCCGTCTTCACGAACCTGACCCGCGACCACCTGGACTTCCACAAGACGCTCGAGTCCTACTTCGAGGTGAAGACGAGGCTCTTCACCACGGGGCCGGTGCCGAAGGTCGCGGTCGTCAACCTGGACGACCCCTACGGCGAGCTCCTTGCGGCCAAGGTCGCGGCCGAGGCTCCTTCGTCCCGCCTGGTGACGTTCGGCGAGAACCCGAAGGCGGAGGTCCGCGCCGAGGGCGTCGCGCTCAATTTCAGGGACACGGAGTTCCGCCTGGCGTGGGCCGGCGGAACGATGCCGGTGCAGTCCCCGCTCATCGGGCGCTACAATGTCTCGAACCTCCTCGCTGCGGCCGCGACCGCGATCGCGCTCGGGCGCGACCCCAGGGTGTTCATGCCGCGCATCACGGGCTTCAAGGGCGTGCCCGGGCGCATGGAGAGGATCGAGGAGGGCCAGGCCTTCAACGTCCTGGTCGACTACGCGCACACGGACGACGCGCTCAGGAACGCCCTCGGCATGCTCCGGGCCATCACCCCGGGCCGCCTGTTCGTTGTCTTCGGGTGCGGCGGCAACCGCGACCGCACGAAGCGGCCGAGGATGGTCTCGGCCGTGCAGGAGGTCGCCGACTTTGCCTACGCCACCGCCGACAACCCCAGGGGCGAGTCACTCGAGAGGATCTTCTCCGACATGAGGGAGGGCGTGACGGACGCCTCGAAGATCACGTGGATCGACGACCGCAGGCGGGCCATCAGCCTCGCGCTCGACGCCGCCAAGCCGGGCGACTGCCTGCTGATCGCCGGCAAGGGGCACGAATGCTACCAGGAGCTCGCCGACACGGTGATTCCCTTCGACGACCGCCAGGTGGTGCGCGAGCTGATCGGAATCAAGGCGCTCAGGACCTGATGCCCTCGTTCTCCTCCAGTGTCCTTGAGAAATGGACGGGCGGCCGGTGGGCGATCAGGCCCGCCGCCGACACGCTCGGCTTCTCGGTGGACTCGCGCAGGCTCTCGCCAGGCCACGGGTTCGTGGCGCTGAAGACGGAGCGCCGCGATGGGCATGACTACCTTGCTGAAGCGCTGAAGGCCGGCGCCTCGATGGCGATCGTGTCCCATCTCGTGCTCGAGGTCGCGCTGCCGCAGCTGATCGTGGCCGATCCCTTGGCCGCGCTCCAGTCCATAGCGCGCGAGCACAGGAAGGCGTTCAAGGGGACGGTTGTCGGTGTCACGGGAAGCGCGGGCAAGACCTCGACAAAGGAGCTCCTGGCCCTCGCCCTGGGCAGCGAGGCCGGCGACGTCCTCTCGACCGAGGGCAACCTCAACAACCACATTGGTGTCGCCCTGACGCTCACGAGGCTCGACCCGACGACCCACCGTTTCGCGGTCATCGAGGCCGGCATCAGCGCCCCCGGCGAGATGGCGATCCTCGCCCGCATGATCGAGCCCGACATGGCAATCGTGACGCTGGTGGCTCCGGCGCACCTTGCGGATCTCGGCGGGCTGGAGTCCGTCGCCCGGGAGAAGGCGCTCCTCGCCCATGCCGTGCGCCCCGGCGGGACCATTATTTTCCCGGCGGACTGCGCCGACTACCCCTCGTTCGCGAGCCTGCCCCCGGAGCACCGGATGATGCTCGAGAAGGCGCCCGCCGTGCGTGGGGGAGGCGTGCCTTACTCCGTCTTTCACCAGGGGGACCGCACCACGGTCGCCGTGGAGCTCGCCGGCAGCGACGCCGTCGTGACCCTGAGGCGCACGACCGACGGCATGGCGCGCAACGTGGCCATGACGATCTGCGCCGCGACCACCCTTGGGGCGACCGTCCACGAGATCCAGAGGCGCCTCGTCTCGTGGCGCCCGTCCCAGCTCAGAGGCGAGTGGAAGGTCTCCGAGGGCAGAAGAATCTATCTCGACTGCTACAACGCGAACCCGGCCTCGATGGCGGATGCGCTCGCGACCTTCGACGCCCTGGCCCCCACCGCCGAGCCGCGTCTCCTTGTCGTCGGCTGCATGGAGGAACTGGGCGCGGACTCCGAGCGCTACCATTTCGAGCTCGGAAAGTCGCTCAGGCTCCGGAAGGGTGACCGCCTGGTCGCCGTGGGCGGCCTGGCCGGTTCCATCCGCACGGGCGCCCTGGCCGCGGGAGTCCACTCCGGACAGATCGAGATCTCGGAGACCGTCGGCCCGCTGGTTGCGGGCCTGTCGGCGTTCAAGGGATCCATTTTCGTCAAGGGAAGCAGGCGCCATGAGCTCGAGAAGGCCTTCGGCGGCTCAGAACTAGCGGGGGCCGCCCATGCTTAGCCTCCTCGCCGGGTACGACGGGGCCTGGGGCCCGCTGCGCATCCTGCGCTACATCACGATCCGCACCCTCTTTGCGGCCGGCACGGCCGCGCTCATCGGCTTCATCATCGGGCCGTGGCTGATCTCCCACCTGCGAAAGCTCAAGTTTGGCCAGCACTACGACGACGACCGCACGGGTGACCTCGCGAGCCGCTTCGACAAGAAGAACACCCCGACAATGGGCGGGCTCCTCATCTTCGCGTGCGTGTTCGTCAGCTCGCTCCTCTGGGCCGGCCCCAACGTGTGGGTCTATGTCGCCCTCTTCGTCTACACGGCCCTGACCGGCGTCGGCTTCTGGGACGACTACCTGAAGGTCGTGAGGAAGAACCGCAACGGCATCTCCTCCCGCGCGAAGATCTTCTGGCAGACGGTCATCACCGCCGTCGCGCTCGCGGTCCTCACGATGCATCCCGCCAGCTCGGAGAAGATCCGCGAGCTCTGGGTGCCGTTCGTGAAGCACCCACTCTTCACCATGCCGATCGCGGTCCTTGCCGTTTTCGTCTACCTCTGGATCGTCGGATTCTCCAACGCCATCAACCTGACGGACGGCCTGGACGGCCTCGCGATCGGGTGCACGATCACGGTCGCCCTGACCTACGGGATCATGGCGTATGCCGCGGGCAACGCGAGGATCGCGGACTACCTCCTTATAAGCTTCGTGCCGGGCACGGGCGAACTGACCGTCGTCTGCGGGGCCCTTGTCGGTGCCGGCGTCGCCTTCCTCTGGTGGAACTCCTACCCCGCGGAGCTCTTCATGGGTGACACGGGTTCCCTGGCGATCGGCGGCCTCCTCGGCATCATCGCCTTCATGGTCCAGCAGCCGCTTACCCTCATCATCGTCGGCGGCGTCTTCGTCTGGGAGGCGGCGTCCGTCGTCATCCAGGTGGGCTTCTTCAAGATGACAAGGATTCGGGAGGGACAGGGCAGGCGCTTCTTCCTCATGGCCCCGATCCACCATCATTTCCAGAAGCGCGGCTGGCCGGAGACCAAGGTCGTCCTGAGGTTCTGGATCCTTTCCCTCATCTTTGCCCTCGCTGGCCTCGGCACGCTCAAGATCCGCTGAACATGGGCCTCACAATACCTGATTTCCTGAGCTCAAGGATGTCCCGGCCGGTGGCAGTCCTCGGCGCGGGTCTGAGCGGCGAGGGGGCGGGGCGCCTGCTCTCCAAGCTCGGGGCCACCGCGGTCACCTATGACCAGGTCGGAAGGGCCTTCACCGCCTCAGAGGCCCGCGCCCACGGCCTTGTCCTCTTCTCTCCCGGGTTCTCGCTTCACCACCCGTGGCTAGAGACGGCCCGCAAGGCGGGGTGCATTTGCATGGCCGAAATCGACTTTGCCTCCCTATTCTGGCGCGGGCGCATCCTCGCCGTCACAGGCACGAACGGGAAGACCACGCTGACCGAGTTCCTGGCACACGCCCTCTCGCGGGTCGGGCGGCACGCCAAGGCGGCCGGCAACATCGGCTACCCGTTCTGCTCGCTCGTGGCCGATGAGGATGGCGGCACGCACGACATGACGGCCGTCGTCGAGGTGAGCTCCTTCCAGGCCGAGCAGCTCGGCCACTTCAGCGCCGACGCCCTCATCTGGACCAACTTCGCCGAGGACCACCTGGAGAGGCACGGCTCGATGGAGGCCTACTTCGCGGCGAAGTGGGAGATTGTGCTTCGCACGCCTCCCTCCCGATTCTTCGCCGGCACCTCGGTGCAGCGTTTTGCGGCGCAGTCCGGTCGGTCGATCCCGGCCTCGGCGGCCGTGCCGACCGAGGGACAGCCCGGCGAGGCGGCGTTCCAGGGCACCGCCTTCGAGACCTATCCCCAGAGGGAGAACATCCTGCTCGCGCAGGCGTTCTGGCACGCCGAGGGCCTGCAGGCCGACGACCTGGCGGCCGCTGCGGCCTCCTTCAAGACGGGCCGCCACCGCCTCTCCAAGGTCGACGTCGTCGAGGGGGTGTCGTTCTGGAATGACTCGAAGGCCACGAATTTCCACGCCGTCGAGGCCGCGCTGGCCGGTTTTGCCTCCCCCGTCGTCCTGATAGCGGGCGGCCGCTCAAAGGGCGGGGACCTCGCCGCCTTCGCACGCCGCATATCCCCGAGGGTCGCGCACGCGGTCCTGATCGGGGAGACGGGCCCAGCGCTGGCCGCCGCCCTTGCGCTTCACGGTGTCGCCCACTCGGCCGCCTCCTCACTTGACGAGGCCGTGCGAATTGCGGCGTCGCACGCTCATCAGGGCGGCCACGTGATCCTCAGCCCCGGCTTCTCGAGCTTCGACATGTTCCGCAACTACGAGGACCGGGGAAACCAGTTTGAAAAGGCCGTCGGCGAACTGCATGCGGCCCGAGTTTGATATAGCTTTGATTACGACAACCCACAACCTTACACCGAGCGACAAGACGACTATTCTTCCATGAAAATATTAAAGATCCTAGGAATTGCTGCAGGCGTTCACGCGCTGGCGCTCCTTCTCATTTTTGCAAACCCGGGCTGCAGCTACACGAAGGCCGCGCCGGCCGACACCTCGCCGATTTCCGCTGCGCCCGACGCCTCGGCCCCCGCCCCGTCCGCGGCGGTCATCACGCCCCCGGACTCCGTCAGTATCCGCTACAGCCCCACGCGTCCGGGCACGACGGTGGCATCCGCGCTTGAGAGCCAGCCGGTCTCGGACGTGACGCCGGCCTCGACCTACACGATCGCCCACGGCGACAGCCTCTCCACAATCGCGAAGAAGAACGGCCTGACCAAGGCCGAGCTCGCGTCGGCAAACCACCTGAAGACCTCGGCGGTCCTCCACGTGGGCCAGAAACTCATCATTCCCTCGAAGCCGGCGGCCACCCCAGCCGCATCTGCCACGGCCGCTCCGGCTGCGGCGCCGATGGCCGAGCAGTCCCCGGCGCCCGGCGCACCGACGACCGAGGCCACGAAGCACACGGTCAAGTCCGGCGAGACGCTCGGCGGCATCGCCCGCAAGTACGGCGTGCGCCAGGGCGATATCGCGGTCGCGAACAACATCACAGACCCGAGGAAGATCCAGCCCGGGCAGGAGCTGATCATCCCCGCGCACACCACCGCTGCCTCGAAGTCCAAGGGCGCGGGCTCCACGCCGGCCAAGACGCCGGACGCGGCGCCGGCCGACCAGGACCTCGATGCCGGCCTCAAGCCCGCGAGCACCACGGACGTCCCTGTCGTCAAGATAGACGACTCCACAGCCCCCGCGCAGAAGAACCCCTGACCTAGGCGCCATGGCAAGCGAGAGGACCGCCGAAACGTCACAGGCCCGGTCGATTGCGAACCCGGTGGCGGTCATTGTCGTCTGCGCCATCGGCCTCACCTGCCTAGGCCTCACGATCCTCTTCAGTGCCAGCGCGTCGCTGAAGCTCGATCCCTACTTCTACCTCGACAAGCAGCTGGTCGGCGTGGCCGCGGCCGCGGTCCTCTGCTTTGTCGCCAGCCGCGTCAACCTGGACTACGCCAGGAAGGGCTCGGTCTGGATCGCCGGGATTGCCCTGCTTATGCTGGTGCTGGTCCTCATCCCGCACCTCGGGGTGACGGTTAAGGGAAGCAGGCGCTGGCTGGGCTACGGGGCCGCGAGGCTCCAGGTCTCGGAGTTCGCGAAGCTCGCGATGGTGTTCTGCCTCGCCCACTACCTGGCGCTCAACCAGACCCGGATCGGCGACTTCAAGAGGGGATACCTCTACCCGCTGCTGATCATCGGGGCGTTCGCGGGCCTGATCCTCCTTGAGCCGGACTTCGGGACCGCCGCCCTGGCGCTGTCCGTGGGCCTCGTCCTCCTCTTCCTCTCGGGCGCCAAGTGGCGCTACATCATCCCGACCGTGGCCCTCTCCGCGGCGGCGTTCGCCGTCCTCGTGACGCACAACGCCAACAGGCTCCGGAGGTTCACGGCGTTCATGGACGTCGAGGGCAACAAGCAGGGCGGCACGTACCAGCTCTACCAGTCCCTTGAGGCCTTCGCGGCGGGCGGCACGGCCGGCGCCGGCCTGGGCGAGGGACGCCAGCAGATCAACTTCCTGCCCGAGGCGCACACCGACTTCATCTTCGCCGTGGTCGGTGAGGAGCTCGGCATGTGGTTCACGCTCGGCGTCGTCGCCGTGTTCGCGATCATGTTCGTCGCCGGTCTCTCGCACCTGAGGCGCGCCCCAAACCTCTTCCACTTCCTGCTGGCGATGGGCTGCCTTCTCCTCATGTGCCTCCAGGCGATCGTGAACCTGGGAGTCGTGACCGGCGTCCTGCCGACGAAGGGCATGTCTCTTCCTTTCATCAGCGCCGGGCTCTCCAACCTGCTGCTCATGGGGCTCCTGATCGGCATCCTCATAAACACGCAGCGCACGTGGGGCAAGGTGGCCCTGCCGGCTGGCGCGGGTGAGATGCGGGAGGTGCTCGCGTGAGCAAGTTCCTGATCTCCTGCGGGGGAACGGGAGGCCACCTCTCGCCTGGCATCTCGCTCGCGCAGGGCCTCGTGGCCCGCGGGCACTCCGCCACCCTCCTCGTGAGCCAGAAGAGGGTCGATTCCCGCCTCCTAGAGAAATATCCCGACCTCACCTTTGAGCGCATGCCGGGCACTGGCTTCTCCTGGCAACCGGCGAAGATGGCGAAGTTCGTGTCGTCGCAGATCGCGGCGCTTCGCTACTGCATGAAGGTCGTCCGCACGATGCAGCCCAGCGTCGTCGTCGGCTTCGGCGGCTTCACGTCGGCGCCTGCCGCCGCGGCCGCGCGCCTGAGCGGGATTCCCGTTGCGCTCCACGAGTCGAACCGCGTGCCCGGGCTCGCGATACGCGTCCTCGGTCCGTTCGCGGACCGCGTCTATCTTCCCATGGGAATACGCGTCGCCGGTGTCCGGGCCGGGGCCGCGCTCCACGCGGGCCTTCCCGTCCGTCGCGAGATCGTGCGCACGCCGGCGGCGGCGGCGCGCGAGGCCATCGGCCTCGACCCCAGGCAGCGCGCCCTCGTGATCCTCGGCGGAAGCCAGGGCGCGTCGGCGCTCAACGCCTGGGCGCGCTCGCAGTTCGAGTCACTCGCCTCCGAGAACATCCAGGTCTACTGCGTCACGGGCCTCGGCAAGGGCGAGAAGGAGACGATCACCCGCCGCTCCAAGACAGGGGAGACCGTGAAGGCGGTTTTTGTCCCCTTCAGCGACAGCATCGGCGAGGTGATGTCGGCGGCGGACCTCGTGATCACGAGGGCGGGCGCGGGCACCCTGGCGGAGCTCATCCGCTGCGAGGTTCCGGCCATCCTGATCCCTTACCCGCACGCGGCCTCGGACCACCAGAGGGCCAACGCCGCATTCTTCGAGCGTCAGGGAGGGGGGCTCGTCGTGGAGGAATCCGCGCTCGGCAGTCTCCATTCCGAGGTCATGGATCTCATCTTCAATGAGTGGCTGGTGCGCCAGTTCAGGGGGAACCTGAAGCGCATGGACCGCTCAAACGCGCTCGAGCTGATGATAGCCGACATTGAGGCGATAGCGGGCGCGGCTCGCGAGGGACCGCCGGGAAATCCGGCCGGGATGCCGGCATGAGGGCGAAGCCCCTGCAGGATCTCTTCGGCATGAGGGTGAGTCGGATCCACTGCCTCGGCGTCGGCGGTATGGGTGTCGCCCCGCTGGCCATCTATCTGGCGAAGTCGGGGTGGATGGTCTCGGGCGAGGACGATGCGCTGACGCCCGAGGTGTCCTCAAGGCTGGCAAATGCCGGGGTCTTGTTGTCGGCCCTCCCCGCGGAATGCGACCTCGTTGTCCGCTCATCCGCGATTTCAGATGCCCACCCCTCTTGTGCTTCGGCGCTCGCTCGCGGGACGCCGGTCGTTCGCCGGGGCGAGCTTCTGGCCGAGGTTTCCAAGGGCCACAAGCTGGTCGCCGTCTGCGGCTCGCACGGGAAGACCACCACGACCGCGATGCTTGTCACGGCACTGCGCCACGCTCGGTTTCCCGCGGGCTACGTCTCGGGAGGCCTCTTCAATGACGACACGCCTCCCGCGGGTGTCGGCTCGAACGAGTGGCTCGTCGCGGAGATCGACGAGAGCGACGGCACGATCGAGGCGTTTTCCCCGGAAATCACGGTGCTCGTGAACCTCGACTGGGACCATCCCGACAGGTACGCGAGCCCCGCCGAGATCGAGGCCGCTTTCGCCGCCCTCTGCGCGCGCACAAGGGGCAAGGTGCTCGTGAGCGACGCGAACGCCCTTTCCCTCAGGCTCGCGCCTGGTGCCGTGACCTTTGGGAAGACGGGCGCATTCTCGGCCAGCTTATTGGGAGAGAAGAACGGGGTCACGACGCTGCTCCTTGGGGGCCTCTTCGGCAGGACCGAGGCACTCGTGAACGCCGCGGGCGATTTTAACGCCTCCAACGCGACCGCGGCTCTCGCCGCCGCGAAGCTGATGGGAGCCGAGGCAACGAAGGGCTCGCTCGCGCAGTACCCCGGCGTGAGGCGCCGCCAGTCGACACTCATGGAAGAGGGAGGGATCACGGTCGTCGAGGACTACGCCCACCATCCCGCCGAGATCCGCGCGCTGCTGCCAAGCCTGCGCAGCCGCCTGGCCGACGGAGGGCGGCTGATCGCTGTCTTCCAGCCCCACAGGTTCAGCAGGACCGCGCGCTTCAAGGTGGAGTTCGCGGCCGCGCTCGCCCTGGCGGACAGCGTGCACCTTCTGGATGTCTACGCGGCGGGCGAGTCGCCTGTCTCCGGCGGCACGACCGCGGACGTGTACGCGGAGCTCCGGCGCAGCGTCCCCCTCCTGCCCGTGGAGTACCTTCCCGGGAAGGGAGCGGAGTGCTTCCCCGCGCTCCTTCGCGAGGCGAAGGCCGGCGACATGGTGGTGTTTGTGGGTGCGGGCGACATCGACAAGACGGCTCGGGAGTGGATCGCTGCCGCAAAGGCCCGGATAGGGCGCTCTCAGGCATGGGACACATTCGCGGACTCTGTCAGGTCGCTTGTCTCAGGCGCGACCAGGGTCACCCGCGAGGAGCCCCTTGCGGCAAGGACGACGCTTCGCGTGGGGGGCACGGCGCGGGTTTACGCGGAGCCCGCGGGCGAGGACGACCTTCGCCACGTGCTTTCCAGAGCCGCGGCGGCCAAGGTCGCGGTCTTCATACTGGGTCGCGGCTCCAACCTCATCATCCCGGACGAGGGCGTGGAGGGACTTGTCATTTCGCTCGGCCATAAGGCGTGGTCGTCCTTCGAGAAGCTTGCCGACGGCCGCGTGAGGGTCGGAGCCGGCCTGAGGCTCAAGAACCTCTGCGGGCTGGCCGTGACGGCGGGCCTCTCCGGTTTCGAGTTTTTGGAAGGCATACCTGGAAGCGTCGGGGGCGCCCTCCGGATGAACGCCGGCGCCATGGGGGGCTGGATATTCGATGTCGTGGACGAGGTTCGCCTGATGTCGATGGGCGGCGTCGTGAGCGAGGTGCCGCGCGCCAGCATGACCATAGACTACAGGCACTGCGCCGAGCTCCACGACGCGATCGCCCTAGGTGCCGTGATGCGCCCCTTGGCGGCGACGGACGGCGCGTCCGTAGCGCGCCAGATCGACGAGTACCGGAAGAAACGCCACGAATCCCAGCCGAGGGAGCCCAGCGCAGGCTGTATTTTCAAGAATCCCCCGGGGACCTCCGCGGGACGGCTGATCGACGAGAGCGGGCTCAAGGGCACGAGGGTGGGGGGTGCCGAGGTCTCGAGGGTCCATGCGAATTTCATGATCAACACCGGGGATGCGACGAGCGCGGACGTCCTGGAGCTTGTCCGGCGCGTCAGGGCCGGCGTCCTTCAGGCCAAGGGGGTGGACCTCGAGCCCGAGGTGCTCCTCTATGGCAAGGAATGGAGGGACGTGCTGTGAACCTCCCTATTGTCGCCGTCTTCGCGGGTGGCACGTCCAAGGAGAACGAGGTCTCCAAGGGTTCCGGGGCGGCCTGCGCCCTCGCGCTCTCGCTTTCCTTCCCCACGCGCCTCTTTGATATCTCGGCCAACGCGCTGCCGGAGGGTTACGATCCTGCGGTGCACGTCGTCTTCTCGACCCTCCACGGCACCTTTGGCGAGGACGGGGGCATGCAGCGCCTCCTGGACGCCGCCGGGGGCACCTACGCGGGCTCGGACGCCTTCGCGAGCGCGCTGACGATGGACAAGGAGTTCACCAAGAGGACGGTCGCGGAGAAGGGAGTGCCGATCGCGGACGGCCTCGTGTTCTACGCCGCCTCCAAGCCCGCCGCCGCGGACGTCGTGAGCCGGCTGGGCCCGAAGCTCGTCCTTAAGCCCAACAACGAGGGAAGCAGCGTCGGCCTGCACATCGTGGGCGACGAGGCGGCGCTCGCAGCCGCGCTCGCCACGGTCACCACGGGTCGCTGGATCATCGAGCGCCGGATCGAGGGGCGCGAGATCTCGGTCGGGATCGTGAACGGCAAGGCCGTCGGGATCGTCGAGATCAGGCCCCACTCGGGCATATTCGACTACAAGGCAAAGTACACGAAGGGGGCCTCCGAGGACATAGCGCCCGCTCCGATAGGCGACATCCTGACGAAGCGGGCGATGCTTTTAGCCGAGACTGCGTTCGCCGCCTGCGGCTGCCGCGACTACGCCCGCATCGATTTCATGATATCGTCCGCCGACGAGCTGTTTTTGCTCGAAATAAACACGCTTCCCGGCATGGTCGAGACGAGCCTTTTGCCGATGTGCGCTCGCTGCGCGGGACTGGATTTCACGGCCTTGGTGAGAGAGATGGTGTCGCCCGCAGTGGAGCGTTTCCGTCTCGGCGCGGCCACACGACGACCTTGAGCAAAGATATCCATGCATTGCCCGACACCCGCACCTGGAGGGAGATCCCCCAGCAGGTGAGGCCGCGTGCGATGTCGGGGGAGGGCCGCAGGCGGGTCGCCATGAACGCGGTGAAGGCCTCCATGGGGGTCGTGGCCCTGGCGCTCGTCGGGTGGGGGGCCTGGGAGGTCTCCGGCGTCCTCCGGGCGAATCCCGACTCCATGCCGGGCGCGGTGAAGAGCGACAAGGTGAAGAGCCTGAACCTCGTGACGGACGGCGTCCTCGACCGCAACTGGCTCGCCCGGTCGCTGGCCATCCCTTCAAACGCCACGCTCATGAGCCTCGATTTGGCACAGCTGCGCGTGAAGGTGCTCGCGGACCCGCAGGTCAGCTCCGCCGACATCTCCCGCAACTTTCCGGACACCCTCTCCGTGCGGATCTCGGAGCGCTCCCCGGTGGTGCGGATGATGGCCCAGGGCGACTCCGGCGCTCCCAAGATGCTCCTGGTCGCCAGGGACGGTGTGGCCTTCGAGGGCACCGGCTACGATCCCGCGATGGTCGCCACGCTTCCCTGGATCGACGGCGTCAAGCTCACCCGCGCTGGAAGCTCCCTGGCCCCCATCGAGGGAATGAAGGCAGTCTCCGAGCTCCTCGCGACCTCGCGGCTCGAGGCCGAGAACCTCTACAGGACCTGGAAGGTCATCTCCCTTGAGCGCCTCGCGAGCGACGGAGAGATCGACGTCACCACCAAGGATGGCCTCAAGGTCATCTTCGGCACGAAGGAGGACTACCTCCTGCAGGTGGCCCGCCTGGACCTCCTGGTCGACTCCTCGACCGACCGCACAAGGCCCCTTCGCGAGGTCAACCTGTCACTCGGGGCGCAGGTCCCGGTCTCATACGGCGTCGCGGCGCCCGTGGTGGACGAGCCACCCGTCAATTCCCTCAAGGCGCAGGCGGCCAACGCCGTGATTGCGTTTCCCGGACTTTCAAACCTTCACATAGACACGCATCGTGAGCTCTAAGACCACCTTCATAGGCGCAGTCGAGATCGGCACATCAAAGGTCACCGCGCTGGTCGGCGAGTACACCGGCCGCGAGGTCGTCATCATCGGCTACGGCGAGTGCCCCTCCCGGGGGATCATTAAGGGCTCCGTCGTCGACTACCGCGCCGCGACCGAGTGCACGCACAACGCCCTCGAGGTCGCCGAGAGGGACGCCAATGAGCGCATCGATCATGTCTTCTTGTCCCAGACCGGCGGCCACCTCGAGGGGTTCTACAACGAGGCGACCCTCAATGTTAAGGCGGCCGACAACATGATCGAGGCCGACGACATCCGCACCGTGTGCGAGCTCGCCAAGGCCAAGGAGCTGCCCCTTGGCCGCATGGTGGTCCACAACATCCGCCGGCCTTTCCGCGTTGACGGGCGCCTCGTGCCGACCTCCCCGGAGCACCTGGTCGGCCAGAAGCTCGAGGTCGGGTACTGGACCGTGCACGGCCAGGAGCAGAGGCTGGCCGACAACATCCATGTCATCCGCGGCTTCAACCTTGAGGTGCGCGAGCTCGTCCTCTCGAGCCTCGCCTCGGGCCACATGGTCACGAGCGCCGAGGAGCGCCAGAACGGCGTGGTGGCGATCGACATCGGCGCTGGAACCACCGACTTCGCCCTCTACCGCAACGGTGCCCCCCACACGACCGGCGTCGTCGCGGTCGGCGGCAGCCATTTCACGAACGATGTGAGCATCGGGCTGCGCCTGACGGAGGCGCAGGCCGAGAAACTGAAGCTTCGCTTCGGCAGGGCGCTCGTCCAGGCCCGCGACAAGAACGAGAAGGTCTGGCTCGACGGCAACTACTCGATCGGCGACCGCCAGTTCTCCCGGCAGGCGATCGAGACAATCACCTCATCGAGAGCCTGGGAACTCCTGGACGTCGTGAAAAGGAAGCTTTCCAACGCCTTCACCCCCGAGACCTGCCCCGGCGGCATCGTCCTGACGGGCGGAGGAGCCAAGCTCCCCGCGCTGGCGGAGTGCGCGTCCAAGGTGTTTGGGGCGCCCGCGCGACTGGGCGAGGCACCGTCCTGGGTTAACGAGAACCTGAGGGACCCCGGCTACCACACGGCTCTCGGCACCCTCTACTATGGCGTGAGCGCCCTCAGCGAGCGCTCAGCCGGGGCACGCCGCAAGGGCGGCTTCCTGCGCAACGTGACACGACTCTTCGCATCGACGTGAATCCCAACGAACTCCCCCTAGAGCACCAGGTCCTGTGCGACCGCAACGTCGCCATCAAGCTCGTGGGCGTCGGCGGCGCGGGCACGAACGCGGTGGACCGCCTGAAGATGGAGAGCCTCGAGAGGCTCCAGCTGGCGGTCGTCAATACCGACAACCAGGCGCTCTCCAGCTCCCCGGTGCAGGACAAGGTCCTGATCGGCATGGGCCTGACCCGCGGGCTCGGCGCCGGCGGCGACCCGGATCTCGGGCGCCAGGCGGCGGAGGACGATCGCGAGAAGATCGCGAACGTCGTGAAGGACTGCGACCTGGTCTTCATCATCGCCGGTATGGGCGGCGGCACCGGCGGCGGCGCCTCGCCGATCATCGCCGAGATCGCGGCGGAGCAGGGAGCCCTTGTCATCGCCTTCGTCACGCTTCCCTTCAGCTTCGAAGGCGGCCGCCGCCTGAAGCAGGCCGAGGAGGGACTGGCGGCCCTCAGGCGCTCCTGCGACGCGGTGATCCCGCTGCCGAATGACATCCTCCTCCAGGAGGCCGCCGAGAACGAGACCGTGCTGGACTCATTCGCCCGCGCCGACGAGTGGATCGGCCGCGGCGTGAAGTCGATCTGGTCCATGCTGTCCAAGACCGGGCTGGTGAACGTCGACTTCGCGACGCTCAGGCAGGCCTTCCAGAACCGCGGCGCAAAGACGCTCTTCGGGCTGTCCGATGGGACCGGCGAGAACGCGGTGGGCGAGGCCATCGCGAACCTGAAGCTCTGCCCGCTCCTCCACACACCCGAATTTTCCCGCAAGGCGGACCGGCTGGTCGTGAACATCACGGGCGGCACCGACCTGACCCTCACCAAGGTGAACGAGATCATGACGGCGATAACCGAGCAGTTCGGGCGGGACTCGCACATCATCATGGGCGCCGTGATCGACGAGGGGATGCAGGGCAAGGTGGAGCTCTCCGTCCTCGGTGCCAGCGACATGGGAACTCGCGGCATCCTTCCCAGGAGGCCCGTCCCGCAGAAGGCGCGGACAATGCCGCTTCGCCCCGAGGATTCCCCGCCGAAGCCCGAGCCCGTGGCAGCCCCCGTCGCGGGCGAGCCCGAGCTCGTCCTCGCCGCGAAGGCGAACCAGGAGGAGTTTGGA
>Ga0302319_10007065_pt1 | contig 22151 bp, 15 predicted proteins | sample Bog_T0_2_FD_203319 | JGI IMG/M metagenome (GOLD analysis project Ga0302319, IMG submission 203319) | Peat permafrost microbial communities from Stordalen Mire near Abisko, Sweden - Bog_T0_2 | ecosystem: Environmental > Terrestrial > Soil > Wetlands > Peat | place: Sweden: Abisko, Stordalen Mire... | reverse complement strand
GCCGATCGAGTAAGCAGCCGAGACTTGACTGGAATCTGTGAGACCCGTTGCTCCTGCTATCGCATACAACGTTTCCGAACTCGAAACCGTGACTGGTCCGGTGTAATGCGTCCCATTCGTACAGCTCGTCCCTGATGCGGTAGACATCGCACTGCCAGTCGTGTTGTAGCAGATAAACGCGCTTGGGGTCGCACTGGAAATAACGACTGTCTGAGCCGAGCTATACGTTCCCGCTGGTGGACTGAAGGTTGGGTTGGCTGTGGCGCTCGTAGCAGCGTAACAAGTAGCCGCATTGAACAGACGCACATTTGGGAAAAGCATGGCGCCAGAATTAAAACTGCCGGGATTGGAAGCCAGGGCAAACTGCACCGTGGCGGGCGTCGAGCCTGTAATCTGATACGTCCCATTAAGCGTCGAAGGACTCGCTCCCGAAATCCTGATCTCACCCTGCGGCAAAAGCGAAGAACCGAATGTACCACCCACGAAAGTCAGTGTTTCGGTGCCCGAAGACCAATTGGCGGAGAGCACCCGATAACTGTTCTGGTAATTGGAGTCCACGGAAGCGTTTACGTAGCACACTTCAGCGGGAATGTGGTTGGCATGCCCGTTGCTATTGGAAATGTCGCCCCCGCTGACATCCGGACCTATGGGCGGCCAAGGAATTGAACTATGCCCGATGCCGTCATTCCAGAAGGACGGCTGGGCATTGAGGTAGAACGACGCAGGGAGCGTGTGGCTGCCCGGAACCGGATTCGCGAACCCATCCGTCAGCCCACTTGGCACTTCACCGCTGTTCCACTGCACTGCTCCACTCACGGTGTCGTAATTCCCCCAGCGCATCAGGCTGGTCGCGCTGTAGGGATCGTTTGGACCATAGGAGGAATCAGCGCCTCCGTCATCGCCGGCCCAACCGACCGTGTAAACGGCAGTGGTCGGATTAGAACCGGAACAGCAGAGATCGGCGTAAGTATTCGCGTAGCCAGGAGTTCCCAGCACGTTTCCGACTACGTTGAAGTAACGCGAGAACCCCGTCAGGTTGAACGGTGTCGTCTGCCCCCCGCAGGGCGCTCCAAAACAGGATGGCTGGTTTCCGCTGTAGTAATTGCGAAACGCGGTTATCAGGTTATGCGTGCCATGGCGATTATCGGCAATCAGCCCGAAGGCTTCGTTGCCTTCCCAGAGAGCCATCGCAGTGCCAGCGGCGTGCATCCAGTTTCCCGGCATGAACCAGCCTGAGGAAGTGAAGTAATCGTTGGTGGCAAAGTTGTAGGCGTAGACATTGCCTTCGTCCGCGCCCCCCTCCAACTCCGGCGATACCACCTGGTCGGCAATGTTATTGACGATGAGATTGTCGGAGCCGATGTAGCTCTCAACCCCGTAACTCTCGTCGGTAGCGTTTAACGTTCCGAACATGTAATTGTTGGCGATGGTGGTATGGGCGGCTTCAAACAGCCAGACATGGTTGCGGGAAGTGTTGATGGTGCGGGTCCCGACAACCCAGCAGGCGTAACAACTGTCGATCATGATTCCGCAACTGCCCTGTCCCGCGACGCAACCTGTATTGCCGGAATCGGCCGACAAATTTTCGACACCGTCCATAATGAGATTCTGGTTTGCCCAGAACGCCCCCGGATTCTGCCCACTATTCCAGTTCGGCATATAAAGTCCGGGAGAGATGGTGACATTATTACCACTGATCGCGGTCACGAGAACCATTTGCTGTTGCGCGCGATTGTTTCGTCCGGCGCCGCCTTCGGCAGCCGTCGCGCACGTTCCTTGAATTTCGCAGGTAAAGATCGTTCCTGGATCCGAAGCCGAGCCCGTTCCACAAGTTGCGCCGCTGAACCCATCGTCGCACTGATCCAGAACGATCAAGCTCTTATTGGGTGTAAGTCCCGAGACGTTGCTCAATGTAATCGAGGTAGAACCCGCCGCGTATCCCGCCGACCACGTGGCGGCCTGGTTTGGACCTCCGGGGAAGGAATTTGACGGACTGGCTACGCAGATCACCGCGTTAAGGCCGTCGCACGAGTAGTTGGCGGAGGAAAAGATCAGAAATGTCTGGTCCGCTCCCGCGCCGCGCAGGGTGACGTTCGACGTTGCACCAAAGTTGATCTGTCCCGAGAGGTTGAACGTGCCCGCGCCCAGCAAGACATATTGTCCGGAGCCACAGGATGAAATTGCGTTATTGATCGTGGCCGGAGAACCGTTATAGGCGGCAATGGTCGAGCCGCATTGAGTGCGATTCGTCGGAACGCCGCCTGGAACTCCAGCATTTGCCCAATTGACTGCCCGGCTAGATGCTATTACGCCCGACCAATTCGGGTTCTGAGCTTGCGAATATGAAGACAGGAAAAACAACGTTAGGAAAAATAGAAGCGACTGCTTACGGCTCATGCTCGCCCTCCGGGGGATTTAATCTGAGGCATCCTAATCGATCCTATCTAAATCGTGGGCGACCCGCTAGACACGGAAGTGCATTGATCTTAGTGCCACGCTTCTTAAATATTGGTCGGTTGGACATGGCCAGCGAAGCAAAAGTGTCGATACAGAAGTTGATCGGAATCCGGCTCTGCGTAAATCCCCGAAACGGCAACGGACGGGTCGGTTTCAAAATGCCTCGCTGCCCGCCAACTTTTCGTAGACTGCCCGGGTTGTCTGGGCTACGGCATCCCATGAATGTTGCGCTCTGGCGTAAGCGCGTATTTCCTCTCGTCTGCTGTTCAACTCTCGGAATAGATCACTTTCGAAGTAGGTCTCGATGGTATGGGCTAATTCGTTCGGATCGCCCGGACGGCATAAAAACCCTGTCCGGCCCTCCACCACCCCTTCCCCGAGGGAGCCAACGTCGGTAGCGATGACGGGCAAGCCGAAGCTGTATCCGAGGAAGAGTACGCCACTCTGGTAAATCTCCGTATAAGGCAGCGCCAGCACATCCGCCGCCTTGAAATACAATTCCGTCTCTTCGTCCGGAACAAATTCGATCTTTTGCATGACACGCCCGCCGCTAACGTCGCGGCCGATCGCATTCCGTATGTCTTCCCAGTACTTCTCAGCCCCTCCTCTCAACTTTCCGGCAATAATCAATCGATAATCAGCCCGCTTGCGAGCAAGCATCTGAAAAGCAGCGACCAGGAATTCGACGCCTTTGTAGGGCCCTATATTTCCGAAGAATAAGATCGTCTTTTCATTGTCCTTAATCCCCAATCGCTGTTTCGCCTGGTGGGGAGTGACATCTGTGTCCGGCACAGAATTGTTAATACCATAGGGAATGACCGTGATTGCCTGCTGACCCACTCCAAACTCTTCGACGAGCTCGTTTTTCATCTTCTGGGTGTGGACAAAGATGTGATCGGCGATCCGATATTGGATTTTCAGGGTGAGGCGATTCAGCAGCGAGTCGTTCGAGTCGCGCTTGCCGGCGTTGACATTGTGCGCGGTCAACGCGATTTTTTTACTCAAGAGGCGGTAATAAATCATGAGGACAGTTCGATCAAAGAAGGGGAATTTGTAATCCCATAAAATGTGGAGTACGCGCGGCTTCGCAATTGCGGCATAGTGGACGAGCCGGGCATACGACAGCAATACCCTGCAGGCTTTGCCGACGAGACCAGCCTCTTGCACTCGGCCGTCATACAAGTTCATAAAACTTAGCCGCGGAGCGGAATGCATCTCGGGGCTGTCGATCTGGTCGCTGCCAATGACATCCAGGCAAACGCCGTTGGCGACGAGCGCCATGGTCAAGCCAAACGCGTAATGCTTGTCACGGCCTCCGGTGAGCAATCCGACTGCAATCGGGACGGCCGACAAGGCTCTCTTCCCGGCAGCACCGGAATCGTCAGTGAGGTTTTTCGAAGGTGAACAAAATGTTGCCATTACAGTCTCGATTAGTGGGCTCCGCCAGATCGGTTGGGGAGAAAACTTCGACAGAATCTTCGGAACGCCGCGCGATCACAGTCGAGGATGTTCGATTTGCCCCAGTCAGCCGCGGCGTACAGCCCAGGCTTTTGCTCACCCTCACCAGATTAACCCGAGGTCGTCGAAACCAGTTCGGCTTCGACTGGGGTGGGCGGGGCCGAGGCGCGTTGTGGCAGGAGATCGTGGATAAGGCGAGCGGTTTGGTGAAGAGGTTCAAGCCCGCCATGCAGGGCAATCACCGCCGCGAGATAAAGGGCGAAAAAGAGCAGCGAAACCGAGACGAGCCGCGCTAAAGCTCCCTCCGCGCCGGGTGTGGAGGCAAAGAAGGGCACAACATGGATGAACCAGGCCGTGCCGCAGCCGGCGGCCACGGAAGCTAGGAAAAATCTCCAGACAGTGGCCAGGACAGGGAGCACGCCAAATCCAATGGGCTTGCCGGCGTACCAAAAGGCGGGAATCATAAGAACGAAGAAAGAGACGGTCCAGGCCAAAGCGATGCCGCGCGGCCCCCACGGCAGCGCGATCACAAATAACCCGGCGGTACAGAGAAACTCAATCACGCCCCAGCGAAACCAGCGGTCGGGCCGGCCGATCGAGAGGTGAATCCAACCGTGCGTGTTGTAGAGCAGCATGACGCCGATACCTGGACCAAAAAAAGCGAAAATGCGGCCGGATTCGGCCCAGCCGGGACCGAGCACAAAGCGAATGAGATCACCGCCCTCCAGCGTCAAGTCAGCTCCGATAGCCATGCCGAACAGCGCCAAAGCCGACATGCCAGTCAGGAAATGCCGCTGATATTGATCGCGCTCGCGCTTGAAGCGGCTGAGCGTGGTTACCGCGACGGCCGATATGGGGGATACGAGCTGGCACACGGGAGTGTAAAAGAGATCGAACGCCTTCTTGTAGAACCCGAGCGCTCCGGCGCCAAACCGCCAGCCGACCAGAAGATTGTCGGCGTTGCCGGAGAAGTAGTTGAAGCTGAAGTGCGAGTACACATTGATTGCGAATTTCACGCAGGCGGCGGTACCGGGAGCGCGGCGAGGGAAACCGGGAGTCCAGCGGCACATGAGCCAAGCGCCCGCGGCCGTGCTCAGTTGTTGAGCAATGCTGCCGGCGACCAGCGCCCAATAGCCCCAGCCGGCGAGCGCCGCAACGATCGCGACGGTCACGTAGACCACGCGGGCGACGACGCTGTTGGCCGAGACCGCGGTGAAGCGCATGGCGCGATTGAGGAGAGCCAGGTGAATCACCGAAACGCTGGCGATGACGATGGTCAGTGACATGCCTTGCGCGACATGGGTGACCAGCGGATCATGGTAGAAGAGCGCCATGAGCGGTCCCAGGGCGGCGAACGCAAGGGTCAGGAAAATGCCGGCGCCGATGTTGATCCAGAAAAGATTGCTGGCGAGGAAATGCGTGACCTCCTCGCGCTGCAGGATCACCTCGGTAAAACCATTCAGGCCGAAACTGCAAAGCAGAAGACTAAAGGTCGTGACCATGGTCACCACGCCGAAATCGGCGGGCGTAAGCAAGCGCGCGAGAACCACGGTAGCGGCGAACTGTACAACGAAGGACACGCCTCCGGCGAAGATCGTCACCCCGGCGCCGCGGATGGCCCTGCGGCGCAGCCCTCCCGCCTTAGTGACGGGATGGAAATCACCGTTGGCGTCAAAAGGTTTCAAGCGTTCTTCCCAACCGTGACGAGGCTATCGTGGGGCAGCGCGGAGGTCGCGTCGCGGGCGACGCCGGATCGGCGCCGCGCTTTGCCAGCAACGCGAACGATGCCGTTAGCGCCGACGATGCTGAGGAGCAGAAAAACCCACATCGGATGCAGCATTCTGAAGCCAGCTTCGGTAACGCTGTAGATGGTTGCGGTGACGACATAGGCCAACATCAGGGCTCCGATCGCGGGATCACGGCGAAAGGCGGCAACGGCGCGCCAGTAGCCCATAATCAGAATCAGCGCGATTAAGCACAAGCCCGCGCAGCCCAGGTTCAGATAGACTTCGATGTATCCGTTGTGGGCCTCGTTGGGGTGAAACGCCGGGAAAGCGCTCCACAACCGATCCAGACGCGGCCCCAGCCAGAAGCTCTCGAACCCGGCGCCAAATATCGGGTTCGGGGCCATGGGAATCACGGTCTTCCAGATTGCCGTGCGCCCGGTAAAATCGGTCCCCCTCCCCATGGCGTGCACGACGCCGGCGTCTCCGCCCAAAAGCATTGTGAGCCCGCCTGCGAGTACGATCATCAGTACGAGTGCGTGAACCGCGCCGGGGCGGCGTCCGAAAAAGGGGAGGCTGGTTGCGACCATCAATCCGGCACCGAGCGCGAAGCAGGCATCGGAAGTCGCAGAAGCGGCCATTACCAAAAGAACCATGCCAAAGGCGAGCAGGGCACCCTGGGCCAGCAGGTGCCGGGCGCGATTGGGCTGTCCACGAACCCGGAGGAGCATAAGAATGCGCCATACTGCGCCGAGCGATAGGACAAAGGTGATGACGCCGAGCATATTTTTGTTGTCGGCCACGCCCTTACTTATCTGTTCTCCGGTCCAGGGGTCATAGCCACGGCCCAGATCATTGAAATACTTGATCAGGAGGACCGAGGCAGGTAACAGGATGAAGCCAGTGCGAGACAGAAGACATTTAAGCGCCGCGGCTGGCTTCGGATCCGTTGCGACGATGAGGACCATCACCAGATCGCCGATGGCCTTAGTCCAGCGCTTAAAAGCTACGCCTGGGAAATCGGACCAGATGACGCTTAACAGGCAAAAGGAGAAGTAGAGAAGAATAATCCAGTTGGTTTCGAGTAAGGCACGTGTCCGACGGCTCCGGCGGATAAGAAAGATGCTGCCGGCAGCGATGAGGACTGCGAAAATAAACGCGTCAAATGGGCTGCCTTCGAGTAATTGGTTGACGCTATCGGGAGGAGCGATTCCCAGCCATGCGGAAACGTTTCTGGACCCGGTAATGCAGATCCAGATGACCGGCAGCCAGCTCGCCATGGACGTTCGGACATTTCGGTCGCGATCAAGCCAGAACAGCGCCAAGATCCCCAGGGCGTAGACGGCCGTGGCAGTTAATGGAGGCATCAGCAACTCTCCGTCAGACTTCTTGCCGGGCTCTCCTGAATCATTGCGTATCCAAAAAAAGGCGATGGATGAGTTCCAAGGTGAGTAACTTGTGGATGGCCGACGTGTAGTTTCGAGTTCCCTTGAGATGGTCCGCGACAATGGTCTCTACAGTTTTTTTCTGCAGATAGGGGCGCGATAATGTCAACGGATCGAGCAGCATCTGCCGCACGTACTCCGCGAGTTGCTTGCTATACCAGAGCCGGAAATGGAGGAACTTATGGCGGCCCAGGAAAAGGCGCTCCAGGTGCAGCCGAGAGAACAAATGATCGACGTAGGCCACCGACTGGGGCATTCCGTAGTCATAGGCATACTCGGCCTTGAATGTGAATTCTTGAAAACCGTGCGCCAGGATGGAGGCAAGGCGGTCTCCATTGCCGCCGACGCCTCGATCAGACCGGACTCGCCCCAAAGCGGGGTTTCCGTCCCGGATCAGGCGCAGGCGGACATCACTATCGACATCGCCGTTGGTAGAGCTCTGCTGCGGCGCGCGATAGACAGTTCGTACAAAGTCGTTGTCCATGAACGGGGAGCGGACACTGAGTTGACTTTGTTCCAGAGCCAATATGCCATGGTGGTACCAGGGCGACTGCCGAAAAGCGGCGAACGTCACCGGATGCTGCCGGCGTAGCCCGGCATAGGTGGTTCCCGCTTTATGAATCTGAGACAAGAAGTCGGGACTGAATAAACCCGCCATGGGTTCGGCCGGCTTGAACATGACAGCGTGCCGTATGATCTCGCTGCCGTAGGTCCCTACAATTTTAGCGGGGGCGATCTCTCGAGCTTTCTTACTGACATACAGATCGGAGGCCCGATAGACGTCAAGCGTTCCCTCGCTCAGGTAGATGCTGCGCTCGGCGTAATCCGCAAAGCCGGCCAGGAACTCATTGCCAACCTCTATGACCTGATGCGGCTGCTGGCAGATGCTTGCGATTCGCCGCCCAATACGCACATCTTGCGATTCATGAAAATTGCTGCCGAAGGTGTAGCTGGGGAGTGACCCTGGAGCGGGCGGATGACACGCCAAAATGACCCGCGTGTCTAAACCACCGGTCATCGCGATTCCCATCCGTTGCCGTCCAGCGAAATATCGGGGAAGCGTGGTCGACAGTACCGAGCGAAGCTCCTGATAGTAGGGCTCAGCCGCGAGTGGAGTCTGGTCCTCCCACTGACGGGGCATGAAGTATGTGTTCTTGTGTTCCAGCTCGGCGTTCCTAAACGTCCACGAGGAAGCGGCAGGCAATAAATGAATCCCTTTGAAAATTGTCCGGTCTTCGAGAACACAGCTGCAAGCAACAAACTCCCCTAGTCCCCGCGGGTCGCCGGCCCGGAGTTCAGGACACACGGCTAAAATGGCCTTGGCTTCGCTTGCGAAATAGAAGCCATCGTCCGACTGGTGGTAGTAGAGCCGGTGCATGCCGTAGCGATCATTGAAGAGAATGACGACGTTACGCGCCTGGTCAACCATCAACCCGTGAAACATTCCGTTAAGACCCTGGATAAAGTTCGGATCTTCTTCGTAGAGGTGAATCAGATATCCAGATTCGGCAGGACCGACAGAGTGGCCGCGGCTCCGGAGATGGTCCCTGGTCTGAGGGTCGGGATACTCCTCGCCCGAGAAAACCAGGAAAGCATCCTCTCGCTCGTTCCGGAGAGGCATATCAGCGGAGAAGGAACCGTTCAACGCCGTCCAACCGACGTAGACGCCCGAGGTTTGGTCCGCCCTGGCTCCGGCTTGGTAGAAAGTCTCATGGCCAATGGCCTTCAGCATGCCGTGCAACTGCGGCTCCGCCAAAGCTCGCGGCATCTTGGTAATCAGACCAACAAGACCAGGCATAACGGATCTATCGCCATACACACGGAAAGAACACGCCGCAAACGAGCGCTACCTCGCAGTGCGAACGGGTCATGAATCGCCTAGAAGTTTGGAGCCGGCGGGAGGATTTGAACGCCCCATCTGCCGTTTACGATACGGCCGCTCTGACATTAAGCTACACCGGCTCATGTTTAAAGGCATACAGCTTGGAACGCGCATTCACCAGAAAAGTGATTACGCTGTGGGGCAGGAGTCCGAGAAGACCGCGGTGGAACTTTAGTCTAACGCTGATCGCTCCTTTCACGGTCAAAGGCACGTAATAACGAGGTACCGATATTTCCTCAAACCCATTTCGAATCTTGAATTCCCGTAAAGGAGTATGACGCTTGTTTCCGTAATTAAACCTTCCGAATATCAGATGATGGATCCTTTTCTCCGCGCATAGCTCAACCACCTTCGCCATGATGGCGTTGGCCGGCCTCTTGTCATGATGACTTGCTTTGGGGAGAAACGTCAAGATGGAAGCTACGTCGCCGCGATAGACCAGTTTCACGACGCCGATCAATTCCTTTTCATGATAAGCACAAATGTAATCACTCCGATCAAGAAATGCCTCTTGGTCTTTTTTGACCTGGTCGAAAGTCTTTCCGTAGTGTGTGAAGGTTTTTCCCTGCCGCACCGGGGAATCGTTATTCAGTACTTGAAGGTCCCGAATCAGGTCATCGTCCACACTCTTAACCTGAACGACCACGCCTCGTTTTTGCGCCCGTCGGACGTTCTTGCGTGTTTCCTGCGGCAGACCTTCCCACCACTCCTGGAAGGTGGTAAGGCGAACCGCTGCGATGCTGTCCCATTCCCTGGGATATTGGTACTTGGGGCGTGTGTCGGGAAGCTTCTGCGTAAAGCTCAAGATGTCCGCCCGCAGTTCCGGAGATTTTGCCTGCTTCAAAGCCCGGACGCATCGCTCCGGATCCTCCAGTTCCGATTCCAGCCACTCCTCAGCTTCGACTCGAGCAATCCTAATCCATTTTCCTCCGACGATGATGTCTTTTCCGTTCAACTCCAGCGCGGGCACCGTCAACCACTTGCCCTTAATCGCGATTTCGATGGTCTTATGAGTAGCTTGCATATCTGGCTGCTCCTCTGGTAGCGCGTCTGTAGCCCGACTAGATGCGCGGAAGACGAAATATCCAGCGCTACGAATCGCCTCCCCCGCTTCGGTCCTCGTATAGTTTCAACCGCGATAAGAGACGTGCGGGAAACTCCCTGATGAGACAAAAGATTAGTTCGGGAAACTCGAGAACCCAGCAACTCAGCGGACAACAAGATCGTCGACCGACGACAGGTTGCTCGATTGCGGGTGCTGGAGTTGAGCATGCTTGAGTTGAGCGAAGATCTGGTCCATGATTCTGGCGGTCAGCAAAATTTCGCGATGGGAAATCGGCTCCGGGCCATCGCCGCGGATCGAACCGTAGAAAGATTCGATCAGATGCTTCATGCCGGCCTTCATATGAAAATCCTTGCGCGCAAAAGTTCTGAGGTTAGTGGTCACGTTCGCACCATATTGCTTTGCCAGTGCCAATGGGGCTCCGAATTTCTCGAGATAACTTTTGAATTTGGCGCCTCGAAGGTGGATCAGCGTCTCTTGATCCTGATCGAGAATCAGACCGTTCTTCAGGCCATAGATGCGGAACTGATGAAGCGCTGGCCGCATTTGCGAGGAAAAAGTGAAGTAGGCTGTAGTTCCATCAAGTTCAGAAATCATCGCTCTCAACTCGTCCACGATCTCGGTTTCGCCCAGTTCTCTGAGAAGTGGACTAGTGAAGCCATGCGCCACGACCTGAGGCGAGTCGGTGCTCAGATACTCCGCAATGCGGGCAACACCGTGACTGATGATGTTCTGCAGCAGCTTTCCCGGCAGCCGGCGCACCCAGTGCGACTTGTCCCCGAGAAGCGCGCTCGTGTAGGGTGAGTTTCCGAGCTCATAGCAGTAGTAGCTCTCCATGTGCACGGGTGTCCCGCCCAGGAAGCCCTCTTGGACAAGCGCTCTCATGCGCTGGGCAACATGGCTGAACTGGTCGTCATGGCCGGCGGTGATTTTCAAATTCCTGGCGACCGCCAGATCGATCAAGGAGCGGGCATCGGCCTCGTAAAGCGTGAATGGCTTTTCGACGTAGACGTTGCACCCCGCCTCCAGGCAGAGCTTGGCAATGCTAAAGTGGCTTTCGGGCGAGGTCGCCACGTGAACAACGTCAGGACGGGCTTCCTCCAGTAGCTGGGTCAGATCGCTGAAGTATCTCTTGACGGGAAACCTTTCATAGAGTTGTTTTGCCATCAAGGGCTCGCGATCGCAGACGCCGACCATCTCGCATCCCTGAATCCTCTGGATCTGCGCGGCATGTGAGTCGGCGACTTTGCCGCACCCCACAATGGCAACCTTAAGCATGTGCCCCCCGCTCGCGGCAGGCGTCAAAATAGCGGCGAAGCCCTTCCGTCATCGAAACCCTCGGCACCCAACCCAAGCGCTCTTTCAGTTTCTTATTGCTGTACCGGGTCGTCTTCCAAAACGCATGCCAACGCTTGCGATTGAAGGCCGGCGGCAACTGCCCTTCGGACCAGGTCGAGAAGCTTTCCCAGGACCAACAGAGCAGGTAACTCAAAAAGTGGGGAAGATACAGGGACTTGAAGCGAACCACGTTGTTCTTATAGAGCCGCAGGAAGCGGCGGCTCGACGGCAGGTCGTCGTCTACGACATTGAATACTTCGCCATCCACGCCGGGTTTCAGCCCGGCAAGAACGATCGCTTCGGCGCAGTTATCCACGTAGGTAAACGGTATCGTGTTCGATCCGCCGAGATGAAGAAATGTGCCGAACGTGCCGACTCCAACGCGCGCGCTGATTGCCTCATTGCCCGGGCCATAGACGTGCCCCGGCCTGACAATGACGAACGGCATGTTGAACTTATTGCCATAGTCCGCAACCAGTTCATCCTGCTTAGCTTTCGCGAAAGTGTAGGCGTCGCCGCGCAGCTCCGGCCGCGTTTCGATGGGGCACGACTCATCCAGAAGCTGTTTCCGGGCTTTGTTGGTGTTGGTGTATACGGCAAAGGAACTGATGCTGACAAATCTGCGCAGGCAACCGTTCGAGATGGAAGCCTCCATGAGGTTGCGGGTGGTAACCACCGAGTTCAACAATGCATCAGGATAGGACTTCTCGCCTCGCCCAGCGGCCAAATGAAGAATGACGGCCGCATCCTGGGTTGCCCGGACGCAATCTTCGCGGGAAAGAAGATTGCCCTTGAACACCTCGACATGAGCTGCCTCATGAACTCCACTGGACAACGACTTGAGCTTGGCACTCGAACGCGATGGTCTGACAAAACAGCGCAGATTGCAAAACCCCATGTCGAGAAGTCGCTCGACAACCTTCGATCCTATGAAACCCGAAGCCCCGGTCACGAGAATCAAATCCTGCTTCCCGATGATGAAGCTATTATTTTCCGTGTGATCCATATTTATAGCAATGCTTACCGAGGTTAGCGAAGTTCCTTACCGCTGGGCCTACGCGATTTGCTGAACAATATCCTGGAGCACAAAAGTCAGCCTCCAGCCTAAATGGATAAACCAGGCAATATCGAACAATGGTCGTAACTCAAGTTGTAACCACTGCAAGTTGTAAACATTGAATGAGAGGCGAGATCGAAGAATCTGCCTATGGAAAGATGGAGAGACGCATCCATCTTTAATATTCCCAATGGGCCCTCGAGCAGATTAATTCCTCACTCGCGACTTGGGCCGAAAAACAATCACGGTAGGACGCCCCTGCTCCTCATAGCGACATTTCTCAACCACATCGAACTCGGCCTCCATGATGCCCAGCATCGCAGCCGGCCTATACTTGTCCTTGCTGTCCGGGCTGTCTCCACTTGAGGCGAACAGCCGGACGACGAATACCCCGCCGTCTTTCAAGTATGCCGAGTATCGATCCAAGGTCGCCTTCACTTTGCCCAGTGGGACATGGTACATGGACTCGCGGAAGAGGATGATATCGAACTGCCCGGTCGGAACGTAGGTGAGAAAATCACCGCAGACAAAACTATTCTTGTCCTGTCGTCCGCACTGACCGCTTCGCTTCCTCGCCTTGGCCAAGGCCGCCTCGGATATGTCCACTCCTAGGTAGGTCTGATAGGTTGGGGCCAATTCGGTCGCCGTATTCCCCGAACCACATCCGATATCCAGGATGCTGGCGTTTGCAGAATGCTTTTCCAGATGGCGATACACGCAGTCCCCAACCGTGTTATACGCAAAGGCCCATTTCTCCTCCGAGTATTCCTTGTCCCAAAAGAACTTTTTGAGGTTGGACGGGCCGTAAGCTTTGAGAAACGATTCCACGAATCTGTAACTTCGATCCAAAATGTACATGCTCTATCTCCTTGTAACCTTGCGCCTATGCCCACGCATGCTTGCGCCTCGCTTGGCAAGCAGAGTATGGGCATCAAGGCTGGTAAAACTCCAGCAGTGTTGTGAGTGATTCGGCGTATCAGCCCGACTGGCAGAAACTACAGGGGGACGCCCTTGCGGGCCAGGATGGTCTTGATTGCCGCCAGGTTGCAGAAATTCTCGGCGACGATCTCGTCAACATCCATGAAAACCTCGAAGCGCGATTCAAGCGCGGAAACCAAAGCGGTCAGGTCAAGCGAATCCAACACACCCTGATCAAAAAAGTTTTTCGCGCCGGAGAAGTCTTTCCCGGGGCGGATTTCGTTGAGTATTGCCATCACTTCGTCCATGGATATGCCAGCGCCGGTTCAAGCCTTAGCGTCAGCGTTCCTCCCTCAGCGTAATTTGAGGCGGGATAGCAACCCGCGCCAGATCGATCGCAGCCCGGTCGCCGAACTTGGCGGCAAAGAACGTCTTGGCTGGCCCATTCCGCGGACCATCGACCGGTGGCGCGATGACCTGATCGGCGCCGGCGGCCTTCGCCTGGGCCACCGTATATCCAAGCAGCACCTCCTCGACCTTCTTGCCCATGACCCGGCAGCTCATGACGAAATCCACGATCCGGGCCTCGGTCCCGGCCAGCGAAAAACTGGCGAGACCGGTAAGGCCGAAATCGCCGAAGCGATCCGAGACGTGGAAAGTATAAGCCGCATGGCTTGGCTCCTCGGCCCAGTCCCAAAGGTTCTTCTCGTCCAAGCGGCGGAGACTGAGATTGAACTGGTTCGTCTTGTTCAGCAGTTGTGCCGCCCTCGGCAAGCTCTCCCGACGCAAGCGAGCGGCCCGCACCTCGATGTGAAGCGAAAGCAGCCAACTCTCCACATCGCCTGTAACTTGAAGTGCGTCCTTCCGGCCGCGCTCGGCCTGGTACATATTCGTTCGCTCGCTATCCTCTGCGCCGAGGCTCTGGGTCTCGAAGCAGCTGAGTGAGGATAGGAAGGGTGCGAGCTCAGAAGGCGATGCGGGAAGATCGGGGGTGTAAACCTCCGGCAAAAGTTGGCGGACCTGGTCCCGCTCCTGCGGACTATCGTCAAGAAATACGAAGGAGTCGAGCCCCAGATTCAGCTCTTCGGCCAGACTCAGGAGATTTTTCGCCTTATCGTTCCAGTTAATCCGCCAGGCGACGAAGTCGCTCCGGCGCAGAGCCATTGCCGGATGTTCTTCGATCACGGAAAGCGCAAACTTTTCGTCGTTCTTGCTGCAAATTGCAAGTAGAATGCCGCGCGACCGCAGTCCCTTGAGGACGGTTTGGAAAGCGTGGAAACACTCCCCCACCGGGTCGGGCGCACCCAGCTTAATCGCGTTCGCACCGTCGTCCCCGACCACGCCTCCCCAAAGAGTGTTGTCCAGATCACAAACGATTACTTTCTTTGCCTGGCCGAGTGACCCGCGTAAGACCGCCGCGATCTCCGCTGCGGCCTTCTCAAACAGATTTTGTGAATAGAGGATCTTGGCTACGGCATACATCCGCGGGTCGTGCGCCGGCCGACCCAAGCTGGCCTGCCAGTATCCGGCATCAAGCAGCACAATATTCGCATGAGCCGCGAATTTCTCTGCCAATATTAGGTTGGCTTTGGCGAGCAGATTCGCGGGGCCCATGCTTTGCCGCCACGCAAGGGTCTGTATCCAGCGCTCGTAGTTCGGTAATATCCAGCTCGGCACGAACACCAGCCCGACACGGCTGGCTGCTTGCAGAACCGCCTCGGCAAATTGTTCAGCTTCGCGAAGCGCAGCCTCGTAGACGACCGCAGCCGATTCAAAGTCGAAGCGCAGCAGCTTTCCGAGCGAAGGCAGCGTTATTTGCGGTGCTGTCCACACCACCAGAGAGTCCGGCTTAAAGGCCCAGGCGGGATGGTTCGCGTCCAGAAGAATCTGATAGACCTGCCCGTAAGGCGCAGCTGATGTCCGCAGCCGCAGTGGTCCTGGCCCGCGCTCAAGCAGACGCCCGAGCGGGTCAAGCATCGTATCGCCCGCTAAAAGGACGCGCCGAAAGCCCGGTTCGTTCTTCTCCTGGCTAGAGTCAGTGATCGTTCATCCTCCACTGCCCGCAGCCGGGGCTCCGACCGAATCACTGTTGAATGGGGCGTTCCCGTAGATCGTAACCCCTCGTCCCGCAGCTTCAATCAAACGCTCGGTAACCACGCTTGCTTCCGGGATCACGAACATGGTAACCCCATGGAAGCGCCATTCCGTAAGTTCGTCCCGGGAAAGCAGCGACCAAAGAACACGAAGGTCGAGTTTGTGCGATCGGTCCGGAAGTCCCAGCGTGTAGGGATGGCGGCTGCCGTCATAGTCAACCAGCGTGACCTCCGTCGAATGATCAGCGAACTTGATGGGGAACGCGTCTCCCATCTTTTGAGTCGCCGTGTGCGCATGAGTGAGGCAGCGGTAGTACTCGACTCCAAGGCCCAGGATGGCCGTGCGGTGCCGCGTCATTGCCCCGAAGGGGCTATCTGGACCCAGGCCCTTTTCTGCCAGATGGTGGCCGCTGGTCAGTTCCTTCCCTAAGGGGCCGAGGGCGCAAACAGCACACGTGGGATGAAGACTTCGCACAACGTTCGGCGTGCGCCGGAAGATTTCTGCGACCAGACCCATTTCCGAAGGCGTCACTCGAACGTCAAACGGCTTTGACCGGAAATACGCCGCTGCGTCATAGGTCCGCCCGCCCATTACGAACGACGGCATCACCAGCGTACGCTCGGGACCGCAAAGCTCAACCAAGGCGCCGACAAGCTCCTTCGCACCGCCTTTGTACATCGGCAGAAAGGTGTCAAACGAGCTGTGCACCATCAGGATCTCGAATTCTGACGGCAGGCGGCGCTTCAGTTCCGCCATAAGTTCTTCGGTACTGAACGTACCGTGAACCAGTGAAAGTAAGGGCGCCAGACGTTTCCGCGCCACGCCTTGCAGGCGTTTCAGTTCCGTGCGCCGCTCCTGGCTCAAAGCGCGGCGCAGCGCCGATCGAACTCCGCCGCGTATCATGCTCATGGTCGAAGTCCCATGCCTCATCGACGAACTCCGACATTAGCAGCGGTCCGACGAACACGATCGAGTTGTGAACTGCTTATCATCTTTTTCACGTCCCTGTTCGCGCCGGTACAACTTCCTCACTGCGGCCTTGCTTGCCGCCAAGGAACTTCTTGAGCCGCTGCATCTGTTCGCGACGGGTGAAAGCAACCACGTCGCTCGATACCGAAACTTCCGCTTTCCGCGCCATGGACCAAAAATAGCCCGCGCCCAAGGCTAGGCCGCCGACGAGGAGAGGCGAGTTCTTCGTCTGATACAACGTCCGGAATAATTCCCAGAGCGGATGGTTCCCCAGAGAGTAATCCTTGCTTCCCTGTCTAAACGTAGCCTTCAGCGCGCCTTGCTGGGCAGTACCCATTCCCCGGTGGTGAAGGCACACCTTATCGGTGAACGTTCTGGTCTTCCATCCCTTCATCCTTGCGGAAACGACCGCGATGTGGTCGATGCCGCCGCCTTTAACCGGCGTATACCCGCCGATCGCTTCGTAGCACTCTCGCCGAAACAGCTGGCAGCCTCCCCAGACATTTTCGATGTTCGAAAAGCGGTAGTCGTACTGTCGCGATCCTTCTTTGAAAGGCGAACCGCCGACGCCGAGGTCGGGGTTTTCGGCAAACTTGCTCAAGAGGTACTGGAAGTGGTCGGGTTCAATCGACACATCGGCATCGAGATTTCCGACCACATCCGGGTTCAGATCCTTCGCCTTGTCATAACCGGCCTTGAAAGCATGAACCTTGCCTGCGAAGTGGCGCTCGGTGCGCTCCGGCATGCGAAGCAAGTCGATCCACGGATTGTCAGCAGCGTACTTGCGCACCAGGTCGTCGGTGCCGTCGGTGGAGCCGTCGCTGACAATCACCCATCTCAGCGGGTGGTAACTTTGCGCGGCCATCGATTGCAGTGTCAATTCGATGAACCGGGCCTCATTCCGCGCCGGCGTGATCAGGACGTAAGTAGGAGGAGCCATTAGCAGGAAGCGCCATTCTGAATCAGAAAGATTTGTTTGAAATAGACTCGATCGACTAACGGACGCATTAGGTAGCAATAAGCGGCTGTGCCGTTTGCGGGGCGGCCGAGATTCCACCGATTCCCAGGTAGTGGAACCCGTGGGATACGACATCTTCACGGGACAGAGTGTTTCGCCCATCGATGATCAGCGGTCTCTCGACCAGCGTGGCCAGCCGGCTCCAATCCATCTTTCGAAACTCTTCCCACTCGGTAAGCAGCAGAACCGCATCGGCTCCTTGGGCGGCCTCATAGGCATCTTCGCAGTAGGTTATATCTGGGATTTCTTTCTTCGCTTTTTCCATGGCCTCGGGGTCGTAGGCCTGGATCTGCGCTCCCTCCGCCTGCAGTCGGCGAATGATGGCGAGCGCGGGCGCGAAGCGAATGTCGTCGGTATTCGGCTTGAACGCCAGACCCCACACTGCGATTTTCTTCCCCCGCACCACCCACATTTCGTTTCGAACTTGCTCGACGAAACGTTCGACCCGGCCCTGGTTAATCTTCTCCACTTCTTTGAGCAGGGAAAAATCACAGCCAGATTTCTCGGCGATTCTGATGAAGGCCTGCACATCCTTCGGAAAGCAGAAGCCTCCAAAACCGATTCCCGGATTCAGGAATGCGGGACCGATGCGCGGATCCAAGCCCATCCCATAGGCAACCTGGGTTACATCTGCTCCGACCACCTCGCACAGGTTTGCCACCATATTGATGAACGAGATCTTCATCGCCAGGAAGGAATTCGAGGCATGCTTAATCAACTCGGCAGAATTCGTATCCGTAGCCAGGAAGATGGGGTCCTTGCGCTTGGGGCAATCCGAATGGATGGGGCAAGTGAACTTCTGTTGGACAATCGGACCGTAGATCTCGCGCAGAAGCGTTTCTGCACGGGGCGAGTCAGTTCCGATGACGATCCGGTCGGGGTGTAGAAAATCCTGGACGGATGTTCCTTCGCGGAGAAATTCCGGATTGGACGCAACGTCATACTTCAAACCGTTGGAGCTATGTACTGACAGGTGCTTTCGCAGTTGCGCGCCGGTCTGAACGGGCACGGTGCTCTTCTCGATGATCAGGCGATACCCGGCCGCGCGCTTGGCAATCGCTCGCGCCACTCCTTCGATGGCGCACATGTCCGCGTCGCCGTTAGGCAAGGGCGGTGTGCCTACGCAGATAAAGATCGCGTCTCCCCAGGCAATTGCCTCCTCGGTGGACCCGAAACGCAAACGGCCAATTTTTCGAACGGTCTCGATAATGTCCTCGAGATGCGGCTCAAACAGCGGCATCACCCCATTCTGCAGTTGGGAAAGTTTCTCGGCGTCGCTTTCGCTGCAGAAGACATCGTGGCCGACTTGCGCTAAACAGGCCGCCGTTGTCAGACCAACATAACCCGCGCCAATCACTGAGAGCTTCATCTTTTTTATATTGTGCCTTATCTTCAATCTTCCGAGATCTTAAAGTGAGAAGTGACCTACGCGGTCTGGTCGGCCGCAGCCAATGCAGTGCCATCGGCCTCGGCGTGCTTGCGCGTGAACTTGGAGTTGAACGCCAGAATCTCCGCAACCACCCGTGCTTGTTGCGCCGCAGCCAGGTGCGGATACATGGGCAACGATACGATTTCAGCGGCGATCTCTTCGCAGACCGGGAAGTCTCCTGCTTTGTAGCCCAGGGCCTCATAGGCCCGCTGACGGTGCAATGGAATCGGATAGTGGATCCCGCTGCCGATGCCGGCCTTACCCAGTTGCGCCATCAAGCCTTCGCGATCCTCGGTCCGAACAACATAGAGATGATAAATCGCACGCGACCAGGAGGGTTCGTAAGGCGCCTGGACGCGGGCTTCGCAAGCCGCCAGCAGACGGTCGTACTCCGCCGCCCTTTCGCGGCGCTGCGCGTTCCACCCGGCCAGGTGTTTCAATTTCACGCTCAGGATTCCGGTCTGGATCGCATCGAGACGACCATTGTATCCCTCGATGTCGTGATAATACTTTTTCGCCTGGCCATGATCACGGATCATTTTGCACATATCCGCCAGCTTCGAGTCATTGGTGGTGATCGCGCCACCTTCGCCGCAAGCTCCCAGATTTTTCCCGGGATAGAAGCTGAATGCCGCAGCCAGTCCCATCGAACCTGCCCGAAGCCACCGATTCCGTTTGCGCGAGAAATATTCCGCCCCGTGCGCCTGGCACGCGTCTTCCACTACCACAAGCTGATACTGCTCCGCCAGTTCCAGAATTGCATCCATGTCGGCCATTTGCCCGTAAAGATGGACCGGAACAATGGCCGTTACCCGACGCCCGCTGCGTTTGCTGATGAGCTGACCGTCTTTCTGCGTGCACCGACTTTCGAGGTAGGCGCGCAGTTTGACCGGATCCATGTTGTAGGTGCGCTCGTCGATATCGACGAACTCGGGGAGCGCGCCCGCTTGCGAGATGGCTTCGGTTGTCGCGATGAACGTGTGCGGAACCGTTACCACCACGTCGCCCGGCTTCACGCCGGCGGCAGTCAGCGCGAAACGGAGCGCGTCCGTACCGCTGTTAACTGCTACGGCACGGTCGGTGTGGCAGAAGGTGGCAAACTCTTTTTCAAAGTTCTCCACCATCGGTCCGCCGATGAAGCCCGCGCTGCGGATCACCTCTAGAAAAACCGCCGTCAGGTCCGCTTCGAGCTCGACATGCGGCGTGACAAGATCAAGAAAAGGAATATTTTGCGAATGATTCTCTTGCGAATGATTGTTTTTCAACTGACTCACCGAGCTACCCCCGTTTCGACTTGACGCAGAATTCTGGCTGGATTGCCGGCCACGATGGTGTTGGCCGGAACATCTTTGGTGACCACGGCGCCCGCCCCCACGATGGCGTTCTCGCCGATGCAGGTGTTGGCGAGGATGGTCGCCCCCGAACCGATCGAGGCTCCTTTTTTCACCACCGTCCGTTCCACCTGCCAGTCGGCTTCAGTCTGCAAGCCGCCGGTCGCCGTGGTGGCGCGCGGGTACAGGTCGTTGATGAACATGACGCCGTGGCCGATGAAGACGTTGTCTTCGATCGTGACCCCTTCGCAAATAAAGGTGTGGCTGGAGATCTTGCAGCGCTTGCCGACGGTCGCGTTCTTCTGAATTTCGACAAAAGCGCCGATTTTCGTTTCGTCGCCGATCGCACAGCCATAGAGGTTGATGAACTTGGAGAGCTTGACCTCTCGTCCCAGCTTTACATCCGGCGCGATACATACATAAGTGTCCATAAACGAAGCTACGTCCTTTCCCAGCTGCTCACGGCTATTCCCAGACCAGCCTTGTACACCGCAGTACTCCCTACACTCCTCAGTACTCCTCGGGCTCGGCGGGATGGCAGTGAATTGTTGCTCATCTCGCAACCACCCCGGTTGCGGTGTTGTTCTCCGCCGGGGCTTTCATGACTGCCGCCGCCGAAACCGCCTCTTGGTTCCGGCCGCCGCGGGAATACCACGAGCTCTGCTGGCGGCTCCGGCGGATGCAGGCATGAACCAGTTCGGGCGTGTCCCAGGGAACATCGTGATATCCGGTGCGGAGGAATTCGCTTTGCGGATCTCTGGCCCACTCGTGCGGAAAAAGCGCGATGATTGGGTTCTCGGTAACGGCCGGAGCTACGCGGATCGCTTGCCCCGTGACCGCGCCATATAAGGCCGCAGGCAGATCGCGTCCCCCGCCCAGTGTCAGGTGCCCGACCTGCGTTGCCCGGGGATTGATCTCGATGAGATAGGCCTTACCGGTGCTTGCTTCCTGCATGAAATCGAATCCGCACAACCCCGACAGCCCCATCCGGCGGACTATCTTCTCGGCGGCGGCGGACATTTCGGCATTTTCAATCAAGCGCACCACCGTCGCGTGTCCGGCGGCATGGCCCTTGCGGAGCACTTCAAAGTGGAGCCCGGCCAGGACGGTTCCTTTCCAACAAGCGATGGTGCTGGTCGCTTCGTGCCCCTCCACAAAGGCTTGAGCACTGACGGTCGGACGCCGCCGCAGTAGCGCCGGCGTAACCAGAGTATTGTCTTGGTCGAACATGGCTCGTTTGAGCGCTCGCGCTAAAAGAGGGGGCGCGTGCAACTCGCGAAAAACATGCTGCGCTTCGGCAGCCGTGCGCGCCATCCGCACACCCTCGCCTCCCGAAGTTCCATCGGCCTTGAGCACGGTCGGAAGACCCACCCGTTCGATCCAGTTCCTGAGGTCCCCGTCTTTTTCGACGATCCCGGTCTCTGGAGTTCGGATTCCTTCTTCCCGCGCCAGCTCCAAGAAAGCGGCTCTCGATTGCAAGACCGGAAAGGACTGAGGCGACCCGAGCGAGCGCTCAATCAAAGACCCAATTTCCGCCGCTTCCCCCGCATGCAGCCCTTCCCGGCGATACAGCTCGTGCAAGTGCCGGACGGCAAGATCGTCTCCGGGCAGAAGCAGATCGGGCTGCGCGACGGCGATCGCGCGGACCAGGGAGCGCAGTGGGGCGAGGCCCTGGTAAGGATGCGTGCCGCTCACGGCCTGCGTCTGGCCCGCCGGATGCCGGGGAGGACACAGCATCTCGACCCTGAACCCTGCATTTCGGAGAGCCACGGCCAAGCGGGCCGTGGGCACCCAATTCGTCGTCGTTACAATTAAGGCCGTTGGTTTCACGGGCAGGGTTCGGTGGTCGGAAATCGGATCGGGAATCGGGTCGGAAACTGGATCGGCGCGGCGCGGCGCCGCAATCGCGCGCTGGTCAGAGATAGACGACCTCGCCGCGCTTGGCGAGCGATTTACTTGCGGCTTCCA
>Ga0302319_10007064_pt1 | contig 22156 bp, 19 predicted proteins | sample Bog_T0_2_FD_203319 | JGI IMG/M metagenome (GOLD analysis project Ga0302319, IMG submission 203319) | Peat permafrost microbial communities from Stordalen Mire near Abisko, Sweden - Bog_T0_2 | ecosystem: Environmental > Terrestrial > Soil > Wetlands > Peat | place: Sweden: Abisko, Stordalen Mire... | reverse complement strand
CTGGCATCATCAAGTTGCGCAAAAGGACTTCAGTGCCGTTCACTGTTTTTCATAGAGATACATGATCTGCGGCAGGGTATAGGCTGCGGTATCGTTCAGAGCGCCGGTCGTGTTGCCACCGCCCCAAATGAGCATTTCGTTGCCAGTCCAAACTGCGGAATGGAGCGCCCGTTGTGCGGGGGCGCCACTCAGGGTCATGGACTCCCAGGAATTGGCGGCCGGGTTGTAATAGCCGCCATCGCTGAAGAACGTAAAATTCGTGGTCTCTCCGCCCCACACAATCATCTGGTTGCCGGTCCAAATGGCCGTGTCCGCTTCCCGCGGTTCGGGAGCACTGTTGGCCGTGATAGCCGTCCAGGAATTAGCCGATGGATTGTATATTCCACCACTATTCAGCACGCCGCCGGCCACGTTGGGATTGAAACCACCCCAGACGATCATCTGACTTTCCGTCCAGATTCCGCTGGGATTGGCGCTAGCCGTCGGCGCCCCGGTGGTGGTCAACGTCGTCCAAGTATTCGAGGCGCGATTATAGATTCCACCCGAGTTTAACGGGTTGTTGTTGTAGCCACCCCAGACAATCATGCTGTTGCCGGTCCAGACGGCGGCAGGTAATTCGCAGGGGGATGGCGCATTGATATTGGTAAGCGTCAACCATCTGTCCGACGCGGGGTTGTACGCGGCGCCGGTGCCAAAGTAACTGCTGCCATTTTGGCCGCCCCAAATGATCATTTCGCTGCCCGTCCAGACGGCAACGTGATCGAATCGCGCGCTCGGAGCATTGGTGTTCGACATGCTTCGCCACGTGTCCGTCGCCGGGTTATAACGGGCGCCGTTGTTGAAATAGTTTTTGTTTCCATCGGTTCCACCCCAAATGATCATCTCAGTGCCCGTCCAAATGGCGGTATGCCCGTCGCGTTGCGAGGGTGTATTGGTGGAGTTTGACATCGGGGTCCAAGTGTCGGTTGCCAGATCGTAGGCCGCCCCGTTGCTTAGGGTGCTACTGCTCCCATAACCACCCCAGATGAGCAATTTGCTGCCGTTCCAGACGTAAGCCTGGGAATTGCGCGGCGGGGGCGCGGCGTAAGCCATCATGCTCCAGGAGTTGGAAGTGGGATTGTAAATCCCGCCGTCGCCCAGCGGGCCGGCCGGATTATTGGTGCCGCCCCAGGCGATCATTTGCGTCCCCGTCCAGACCGCGCTGTGCCAGAAACGGGGCAGGGGAGCGTTGTTGGTGGCGAAGGACGTCCAAACGTTGGCCACCGGATCATAAGCGCCGCCCGTGTTGAAAGTGGTGTTGGCGTTCTTGCCGCCCCAGACCAGCATCTGGCTGCCCGTCCAAACGGCAGTTTGATCAACGCGGGGTGGGGGCGCGCCCGCAACTGCCAAGGGCGACCAGCTATTGTTCACCGGATTGTAGCTGGCGCCGTTGCTCAGGTAGCTGTTGCCGTTGTAGCCGCCCCAGACGATCATGTTCGTGCCGGTCCACACGGCGGAATGATTGTCGCGCACGGTGGGCGCGCTATTCGTGGCGAGCGGCGTCCACGTGTTGCCGGTGGGATTATAGCTCGCTCCGTTGCTGAAATAGCTGCTGCCATTGTACCCGCCCCAGATGAGCATGCTATTGCCGGACCAAACGGCGGTGTGATATTCGCGGGCCGACGGGGCGTTGTTGGTGGCAATGGCCGTCCACTGGTCGGCAACGGGATCGTAGGCCCAGCCATCATTGAGAACGGCGGTGCTGTTATTCCCGCCCCAGATGATCATGTTCGTTCCCGTCCACACGGCGGAGTGATAAAAGCGCGCTGGCGGAACATTAACAGTGGTCATGGGTGTCCAGGTATCGGTGGCGGGATTGTAAAGCGACCCATTATTGAGGCAGTTGAAGCCGTTATAACCGCCCCAGACAATCATCTGGCTTCCGGTCCAGACTGCGGTGTGGCCGAACCGCGAGGAGGGCGCGCCGTAGGTGTTTATGGGCGACCAGGTATTCAGGGCGGGATTATAAATCCGGCCGTCATTGTAATAATTCGTTTCGTCAAAGCCGCCCCAGACGATCATCTGGGTCCCGGTCCAGATCGTGGTCTGGAGGAAACGGGGTTCGGGCGCCACTGCGAGGCCAAGCGTCACCCACAGTTCGCCCAAACCGGTCTGGCCGATTTTCGTATAGCCGTTGGCCTGCAGGTTCGTGGCGTTGGAATTGGCTGAGAGAACCACCCCGCCGGAAGCCACCCCGCTCAGTCCGGAAGCGTTCAGATTGGACGCCACCGCGCCGCTCGCCAGTTGCGAACTGCCGATGGTGCCGCTGGCGATTTGACTGCCGTTAATCGTTCCGGAAAGCGTGGCGGCTGTCGTTGCATTGGCCGCCGTAATGGCATAGGGCGACGGTGTCATCTGCTGCATAGGGCTCAAAACGACATAGGCGCCGGTGTTGCCGTCCGGCCGGACGCCAATTTGGAGCCAGCGATTCGGTCCGGTAAAGACCCCCGTGCCGAAATCGAGCGTTACCTGAAACAAGCCGTTGGTGACGCCGGTAGGCGCATTGGTGAGGCTGGCACCGATTTGGTTGCCGTTGCCGGGGGCGTCGAAGACGGAAAACACCAGGTCAAAAATACCGTTGGCGGGGCTGCCGTTATTGGCGAGCTGGCCCTGATAGGTGAAAGCGGTGCCTTGGCCAAAAGTGCTCTGGGTCAGGAGGAATGCCGGGATAAAAACGGCAATTAAACCATGGCAAATAAATTTCTTCATACAAATAGGACGGTCGAACACGGTGCTCCCCCGGGGGCCTTCTGTCAATGAGACGACCGACGATTTAAGACTGCGTAATGGCCGTCAGAAATCACGCCGGAGAAGTCGTTTTTCGCGGTTCCGATTTCTTTCCACACAGGAGATTCCGGAAAGTGGGTCATGGGGGGTATTCGCATTTTATTTTTTCGATGGTTAAAATGGGTTAAACGGACTTAAATGTATCCATAGCCGCCTATTCTGACATGGTTTTTAAAAAATGCACGGGAGCGGTAAACACGAAATTTAGGATGAATTATGAAGGGTGAATTATAGGGGCAGAGGATGGAAAACAAACTTTGGTCTGTGATTGTGCATAATTTGTGCGCAATATGGTGGCCATGGATATACGTGCGGCAAAAACGGCTAAAATGGTGGAAAACCTTGAAAAACGGGAAAAAAAGGATTTGGCCCTCCGGGAGGCGATCAAAAGATGCAAAGCCCGTTTAGACGCAAACCAGAATGCGCTCCGCAAAGCGGCGGTTTCGGTATAGCCAACAGCCCTGAAAACGAACGCAGCATTCCACATCCTTACCCCGTCGTCGACCTGTTGTTGTTCTCTGCCCCCGCCTTTGGGGTGTATCATTGGATGGTGAGGCTTCCGGGGGTATCGCTGCATTACATTGCGCTCAACCCCCGGCTATTTTCTCTGACGCCTCCGGCGTCACGGAAATGCCCAAGTTTTCCCTGTTGCGCGCTTCGGCTTTGAAAACGAGCACCCCACTAGTCATCCCGGACGCCTTATCAATAATTATCACCGCCAAATACGCGAAAAACCTGAAAGATTAAGAGAACGCACGCAAGGAACACAAAATGCTTTCGTGTAGCTGGCGTATTTCGCGGTGAAGAAATGCAAATTTAATTGGTGTGCCGGCCCCGCTAAATTCCCTATAGCAATCATTCAACTGCGAATGGTTCGTTTATCCAGTTCACTGTTAATTATCACTTCGGTTGTGCTTCCCTGGCTCGCGCCTTCTTCAAGCACGCGAAAGCCAAAACCAACGCGACAATGGCAATCAGAGCCGTGGCGGGTTGAAAACCGCCACCGGTCGCCAGAAGCTCGATCATGCGAAGGACGCCTAAACTGCCATAAAATCCGAAAAGTGCGGTCAGTATGTAATAGATAATCTTCATGTTTTGTTGGGCCCATGGTTAAATCGAGTAATCGTCGGAGAAGACTTTTACGTTTTTCAGTTCCACAAACACTTCTTCGCCGGGCTTGGGTTTGAGTTCTTGGAACAGTTCCTTGCTGAGTTGCACGGTGAAATGTTCGCCGCTGTCCAGGCGGATCAGTTCGACATTGGCGACGGGCCCGGCGGCGTTGCTCCGTACCACGCGGGCGGCCAGGCTGGGCTGGACGTTGGAATCGCGCGTGACGCGGATGTCGTGCGGCCGGACGAACGCCACGGCGGAGGTGTCTACTTCGCCGGTGTTTTCGCCGAGGCTGAATTCCTTGTCGCCAATCAATACCGAGCCTTCGCGAATCCGGCCGCTGAACAAATTGACGTTGCCGAGGAAGTCGTAGACAAACGGCGAGGCGGGATGGTCGTAGATTTCCTCCGGAGTGCCGATTTGTTCCACGCGACCGTCGCGCAAAATCGCCACGCGGTCGGCCACTTCCAAGGCTTCCTCCTGGTCATGGGTGACGAACAGGGTGGTGATATGAATTTCGTCATGGAGCTGGCGCAGCCAGCGGCGCAATTCCTTGCGCACCTTGGCGTCCAGCGCACCAAAAGGTTCGTCCAACAGCAGGACTTTGGGTTCCACCGCGAGCGCCCGGGCGAGGGCGACGCGTTGCCGCTGGCCGCCGGAAAGCTGGGTGGGAAAGCGTTTGGCCTGGGGCTCGAGCTGGATCAGTTTTAACAGCTTTTCGACCCGGGCACGGATCTCGGATTCGGGCGGGCGGGTGGCGCGCGGACGGACCCGCAGGCCGAACGCGATGTTCTCAAACACGCTCAAATGGCGGAACAGGGCGTAATGTTGAAAGGCGAACCCGGCCTTGCGTTCGCTGGCGGGAATGGCGGTGACATCCTCCCCGTAAAACAAAACCTGGGCCTCGCCGGGGTCGGGAAACTCCAGGCCGGCGATCACCCGCAATAGGGTGGTCTTGCCGGAGCCGGATGGCCCGAGCAAGGCCACCAATTCGCCGGACTCCACCTTGACGCTCACGTTGTTGAGCGCGGTGAAAGAGCCAAATTTTTTGGTAACGTTGCGGACTTCAACACTCATGCGTATTTCCTACTGGTCGGCCAGGGATGCGTTTTTGTATTCCACCCAGCTTTTCAGGCCCAGGGTGACCAGCGCCAGCAGCGCCAGAATGGAGGCCACGGCAAAGGCGCCGGTGAAATTGTATTCATTGTAGAGGATCTCCACGTGCAATGGAATCGTATTGGTTTCTCCCCGGATGTGGCCGCTCACCACGGAGACGGCGCCGAATTCGCCCATGGCGCGGGCATTGCAAAGGATCACGCCGTAGATCAGGCCCCACTTGATATTGGGGAGCGTCACGCGCCAGAAGGTCTGCCAGCCGGTGGCCCCGAGCACGCGCGCGGCTTCCTCCTCGACCCGTCCCTGTGCTTGCATGAGCGGAATCAGCTCCCGCGCCACGAAAGGGAAGGTGACAAAAATGGTGGCCAGAACGATGCCGGGGACGGCGAAAATGATTTTAATATCGTGATCATTCAGCCATTGCGCCAGCCAGGGCAGCGCCGGATGGTCCGAGTTCAGGTACAATCCCAGCCAGCCTTGGGCGCCGAAAACCAGGACGAACACCAGGCCGCTGATGACCGGCGAGATGGAGAAGGGCAGATCGATCAGGGTCAGCAGGACATTTTTTCCGCGAAAATCGAATTTGGTGATGGCCCAGGCGGCCGCCACACCGAAAACGCCATTCAGCGGCACGGAAATACCGGCGGCGATGAACGTGAGTTTGATGGCGCTCACGGCCAGCGGATCGGCCAGCGTTTTGAGATAGAATTCATATCCCTTGGCGAAACCCTGGACAAAAACCGAGATCAAGGGCAAAACCAGGAACAGCGTCAGGAATCCCAACGCCACGCTGATCAACAGCCAGCGCACCCAGGCGGGCTCACTGGTGGAGCGGCGCCGGAGGGTGTGTCCCCGGGCAGGGGCTAATGTGGCGACAGTTTGCATTTATTCCTGGTTTTGGAACCGGCTGCTCCACCATTGGAGCAAATTAATGGTGAGCAGCAGCACAAAGGAAATCAGCAGCATGACTACGGCCAGAGCGGTGGCTTCGCCATAATGAAATTGTTCCAGTTCGGACATGATCAGGAGGGGGACGATCTGCCCATGCATGGGAATGTTGCTGGAAATAAAAACCACCGAGCCGTATTCGCCCAGGGCCCGGGCAAACGCGAGGGCAAAACCGGTCAGCAGCGCCGGTCGCACGGTGGGCAGGATGACGCGCCAGAACGTTTGCCAGCGATTAGCTCCCAGGCTGGCGGAAGCTTCTTCAATTTCCGGGTCCAGATCTTCCAGGACGGGTTGGACGGTGCGGACGACAAACGGGAGCCCGATAAAAGTGAGGGCCACGAAGACGCCGAGCTGGGTGAAAGCGACCTTGATACCGAGCGGCTTGAGCCACATACCAATCCAGCCATGTTCACTATAAATGGCGGCCAGCGTGATGCCGGCTACTGCCGTCGGCAGCGCAAACGGCAAATCCACGATCGCGTCGATCAATTTTTTGCCAAAGAAATTGTACCGGACCAAAACCCAGGCGACGAGGAGTCCGAAAAAGGCGTTCACAACCGCGGCGCAAAAAGAAGCGCCGAAGGTCAGGCGGTACGCGGCGAAGGCTGGCGGCGAGGTGACGGTATGAATGAATTGCGCCCAGGTGAGCGAGCTGGCTTTCCAAAAAACCGCCGACAACGGAATGAGAACGATGAGGCAAAGATAAAACAGCGTGTAGCCCAGCGACAACTTGAAGCCGGGCAACACTTCTGCATGTCTTCGTTTAAATAGATTAATCGGCACTTGAGCTGCCAGCGTGACGCTGGACCCGGTTGAGCCCAGCCAAACTACTTCGCCCTGGTCTCATTTCAATGGATCAGACCCACATTACCATTAAACCGTGGCAGGAAACCCATTTACGGTTTCGATAGCAAGCCGCTAATGTCATCGGAGTCGACATTGACATCCGCAAACAGCCACGTGGACAGATAACGTTCCGACGAGGAGGGGATGATGGCCACGATGGTTTTGCCCGCGTTTTCCGGACGTTTGGCCACTTGCAACGCCGCCCAGACGGCGGCGCCGCTGGAAATACCTATCGGAATGCCCTCATTGGCATTGACCTGGCGGGAAATCGGGGCGGAGTCATCTTCGCTCACCGGGATGACTTCATCCACGATTTTGGTGTTCAGATTGACGGGAATAAATCCGGCGCCTATTCCTTGCAGCTTGTGGGGTCCGGGCGCGCCGCCGGAAATGACCGGCGATTTAACCGGCTCCACGGCGATGGCCTTGAAGCTCGGTTTGCGGGCCTTGATGGCTTCCGCCACGCCGGTGATGGTGCCACCCGTGCCGACGCCGGCCACAACGATATCGACTTTGCCGTCGGTGTCGCGCCAGATTTCCTCCGCGGTCGTCTGGCGGTGAATGGCGGGATTGGCGGGATTGGAAAACTGCTGGAGAATGATGCTGTTGGGAATCTGTTTGTTGAGTTCCTCGGCCTTGGCGATGGCGCCTTTCATGCCTTTGGCGCCTTCGGTGAGCACCAGTTTGGCGCCGAGAATTTTGAGCAGTTTCCGGCGTTCGGTGCTCATGGTTTCGGGCATCGTGAGGATCAGCTTCAAGCCTTTGGCGGCCGCCACGAAGGCGAGGGCGATGCCGGTGTTGCCGCTGGTGGGTTCGATCAGGATGGTATCCTTGGTAATCTTGCCGGACCGGAGCGCGTCATCAACCATCGCCACGCCAATACGGTCTTTGACGCTGGAGAGCGGGTTGAAGAACTCGAGCTTTAGCAGGATATCGGCGACCGCGCCATGTTCCTTGGCGGTGCGTTGCAACCGCACGAGCGGGGTATTGCCGATGGTTTCAGTGATGTCATTATAGATGCGACTCATAGTTTTAGGGTTAGATGTTGGATGCGAAAGCGATGAATTTCCGATATTCCAGGAGGATTGATTTCAGCGTCAGGACCAGGGCGCATTCCTTCAGATAGGTGGGCGGATCCGAAGGGGTTTCCAAAATAATTTCGAACGGGCGGGGGCGAACCTTGGGCGGGGCGCTCAAGACCCCTTCGTAAACGTCAAAGATAACCCCGTTGCGCGCCTTGAAGCCGTCGATCACGGAACGGGCGTCGCGCGGCAATAATTTTTCGGCGGCCTGGAGGGCGGGCTCGATCAAGTGCTTGGTGAGCGTGGCGCCGCGCGCAAATCCATAAAAGCCGGTGCTGGTGTCATCGGTATGCAGGGAGATCAAACCCTGGAAGGAGCGGGAAACCAGTTCGGCCTGCAGCAGGCGGATTTCCGGCTCTTCGGAATCTTTCCAAAATTCCCGGTTCAAGTCTTTGCCCCTGCGGGTGTGGCGGGTGTTGTCTTCAAAACCGGTGGGATTGCAGACCGGGTAAAAGGAAAGATAATAGCCGGTGGCCAGTTCGGGCCGGGTTTCCAGCAAGCGGATGAATTGTATGATGGCGTGAACGCCTTCCGGTTCGTCGCCATGAATGCCGGCAAAGATGCCGACCCGGATCGGCGTGTCGCCGCCCTTGGGGCCGACAAATAAGTAGCGGGGGATTTCGTAAGCCTCGCCATTGAGGTCGAACCGGGCGTCGTGGTTGGCCACCAAATTGGGGGAATCCACCGCGATTTTTTCCAGCGGAGCGAGTAGGTTGGCGATCGAGCGGCGGCGGGCGGAGGGCGTCGTCTCCACGTTCTTCAGGTTTTCAATGGCGGTGGTCATGGCAGGCATCGTTAATCTCGTCAAGTTGAGGATGGCAGCCGGCACCCGTCGGCCGCCACCCCCCACCTCCGAGGAACAGAGGTTAAGGTTTAATGTTGGTATATTTGATCGAAAGTTCCGCCATCGGCGAAGTGGGTTGCCTGCGCCTTGGTCCAGCCGCCAAATTCATCGTCCACGTTGACGAGTTTTAGCTGGGCAAACTGGCTGGCATATTTGGCGGCGGCGGCGGCGGAACGCGGGCGATAGAAGTTTTTGCCGGCAATATCCTGGCCTTCATCCGAGTACAGATATTCCAGGTAAGCCTTGGAGACTTCCAGGGTGCCATGACGTTTGGCGACCTTATCCACGACGGCCACGGGCGGCTCCGCCAGGATACTGATGGACGGCGTGACAATATCAAACTTGTCCGCGCCGAATTCCTTGAGCGCAAGATGCGCCTCGTTTTCCCAGGCCAGCAGCACGTCGCCAATCTCGCGTTGGGCGAAAGTCACCGTGGCCCCCCGCGCGCCGGAATCGAGCACCGGCACATGCTTATAAACCTGGGTGATATAATCGCGGGCCTTGGCCTGATCATGGTTGTTGTTTTCCAGGGCATAGGACCAGGCGGCCAGATAGGCCCAGCGGGCCCCACCCGACGTTTTGGGATTGGCCACGACCACGGTAATGCCGGGCTTGATGATGTCGTCCCAATCCTTGATGTTTTTCGGATTGCCCTTGCGCACCAGGAAGACGATGGTGGAGGTATAGGGCGTGCTCTTATCCGGGAAGCGGGTGGCCCAATCCTTGGGCAGCAACTTGGCCTGGCCGGCGATGGCATCAATGTCATAGGCGAGGGCCAGCGTGACGACGTCGGCTTCCAGGCCGTTGATCACGGACTGGGCTTGCTTGCCGGAACCGCCGTGCGACTGCGCCACCGTCACATCGTCGCCCGTCTTGCCTTTCCAGTATTTGGCGAAGGCTTCGTTGTAGTCTTGATACAATTCGCGGGTGGGGTCATAGGAGACATTGAGCAGTTTGATTTCCTTGGCCTGGGCGGAGACGGCCAGGGCCGAGATTAGGGCTATTGTGAAGAGACGTTTGATCATGTTAAATAATTTCGTTGGTGGGTGGTTGGATTAAAAAGCCAATTGCAGACGGGTGAAAAAAGTGTTTTCCGCCTGCCCCGGAGCGGTGCCGGTGGGGCCGGTGTAACCGTCAAAGGTGGTGCGCGAAAAACTGGCGTTGGCGCGAATGTTCCGATTCAGGTACCAGTTCAAACCGGCCGACCAGGCTTCGGCTGACTTCGCGGAGGAGGCCGTGGTGGCAAAAGTCGGAAAGGCCGCGGAGTCGACGTCCAATTCCGCAAACCGGGCGACCAATTGGAAGGCGCCCCATTGATTCTTCCGCGGATCAAACGGATGCCGCGGCGTGACGCCGTTGAAGCTGGCATCTTCACCGGTTAGCACCCACGAACCGGAGATTTCCCAGGCGGTGTTTTGCAAATCGGCTTTCGCGCCGCCTTTTTGCACGTTTTGATCGGAGACGACATATTCGCCCTCAATTCCCAAGGGACCGTAGTAATAGTAACCCTGCGGGGAAATGCGCCACTGATTGCCGCTGGCGAAGACACCGGAGGAATACGAAAACCATTTTTGCTGGCCGTCGGAGGTATAACCGGGGGTCAGGCCGTTGCTGATGGTGTTGGTGGCGTCCTCGGATTCATAGCTGCCGCCCACGCCGAAGCCAAGGCCTTGCAGCCAGGAGACGGAGGAGTTTTTCCAGGGTTGGGCGAAAAGACGCGCGGCCAGGGCCTTGTTGTCCTGGAATGCCGAGTTGGTGGTCGTCCCATTGTAATCAGAAGAACCATCAAAAATTCCCGCCCAATAATTCAGGGTCCCCTGGAACAAATCGCCATGGAGGGCAGCGCCCAAGTCGCGATTTGGCACGAGCTCCGTGGCCAGGGAACGTTCATTGAACAGGAGATAGGAGTCCGTCTGAAGGTTTTCCAGGCCGACGGGTGATTTGTATTTGCCCAACTGCAATTGCAGGGCGGGGTCATACCGATAATTGATGAAGGCGTCCAGGATTTGAACCGTATTGCCGCCGAAATCAGGCGTAAAATTGAAGTCGAAATCGTGCCAGACCGTGCCGGTGAAAATGGGGCGGGCCCGGCGCAGCAGAAAGCTGTCGTTCCCGCGGATACCGTGGTCTTCAAAGAAAGTGCGGCTATCCAGTTGGATCAAGCCGTGAAGCTGTGCCACGAAGTTGGAATCACCCGAGGAAAAAGCAAAGCCACTGGCTCCCAAGCTGATTCTAGGTGCGGATTTCGCGGCCGTGGCGGCGGTGTCTTCATCATTTTCGCGCTGACGTTCCAGAATGCGAACCTTTTGGTCGAGCGCCTGAATCTGTTGCTTTAGCGCTTCGATATCTGCGTCATCGGCAGCGAAGGCGGTAAAAGCAATCTGCACTCCCAGAAGGGTGGATAGTAGTTTGATTTTCATTTCGTTTTTCAAATAGGGCCTCCGTATATCGGCTAGCCTCAGTTTTTGGTTTCGGACGTTTACGGGATGCCGACGGTTCATTTCACCGGCCGTCGGTCTTACCGTTTTTTAACAACCACAACAACTGTCGTTATTTATTCCAAATACCACGCGCTCCCGGGCTGACCTTCCCATAAACCTGCCCCACCCCTCCGGCCCCAAAATGCCACGTTCTATAAACGACTAATTACGTCGTTATTCTGTCTCATCGGTGCATTTTGTCAATCATTTAGTTAATCTTTCAAGGGAAATGTTTCCGGCAGTGGCGAAAGAGGAAGAAATGCCCCCGGGGGACTGACAAAAGCCCATGGGGCCGAGTACTTCTGAAATTGAAATCGCCGCTGTTGGTTCATCTGGTCCTGCTGGATCGATACAGCACCAGCCGAGGCTCGGTGGATTCGGATAAAACCACGCGCCGGTTAATCCGGCGAGGGGGCCCATGTCCACGAAAGCTCTGAAAACGGGCGTTAAATCCCTTCGCCCCCAATGAAACCGGAGGAAACCTCCAGCTTGGAAACCGGCAGGTTTTTGGACACGTCGGCCAGGGTCGAGCGATCCATCAGGTCAGCCACATAATTACGGGCGTCGAAAAAGACCCGCCGGAAACGGCACAGCGACTCCTGGGTACAGCGCTGATAGCCCGTCACGGAGACGCAATCAATGGGCGCCAGGATGCCGTCAAAATAGCGGACCACTTCGCCCATGGTGATTTTCTCCGGATTTTTGGCCAGGACATAGCCACCGCGAATGCCGGCGGTGCTTTCAACCCAGCCCTGGGATTTTAGGGCGAGCATGATCTGCTCCAGAAATCGCTTGGGGACGTCGTTGCGCCGGGCCAGCTCACGAATGGGTATCGGCGTGCCACCGTAGTGGTCCACCAGCGTGAACAAGGCGCGCAGGGCGTAATCAGTCTTTCTTGAAACCCGCATATTAAAAACGATAACCAGAGTCGCATTTTAGTCAACTGCGGTTTTTGCCAAAAAATCCCAAGGGATATCAGCCCAGGATACGACCACCTTCGTTGAGGAAGATGCCGCGGAAATTCATTTCCAAAGCCGCCGGGTTGGTGGCCTTAGTCAAAGCTTCCTTCTGTGTGACGCGGCCGGATTTCACCAGATTGAACAACGATTGGTTAAACGTGAGCATCCCGTCGTCCTCGCCGGTTTCAATGGCGGCGGAGAGCTTGTCGAGGCGGTTTTCCTCGATCATTTTTCGCACCACGGGCGAGTTGATCATGATTTCCAAGGCGGGCGTCATCTTGCCGTCGACGGTGCCGACCATGCGCTGGCAGACGACTCCGCGCAGGGTGCCGGCGAGCTGGCGGCGGATCTGTTCGCGTTCATCGGCCTGGAAGAAATCCAGGATACGGATGATGGATTGCGACGCCGTGGTGGTATGCAGGGTGGAGAGGACCAGGTGTCCGGTATCCGCGGCGCTCATGGCGGCGCCAAAGCTGACGGAATCGCGCATTTCTCCCAGCATGATGATGTCCGGGTCCTGGCGCAGGACGTTGCGGAGCGCGTGGTGAAAAGACACCGTATCCAGGCCGACTTCCCGTTGCTCGATCACCGACTGGTTGTCCTCAAAAACGAATTCGATGGGATCTTCGAGCGTGATCACATGTTTTTTGAGCGTGTCATTGACGTGTTCCATCATGGCCGCCAGGGTCGTGGATTTGCCGGAACCCGTGGAGCCGGAAACCAGCACGATGCCGCGGGGCGCTTCCGCCAGGGATTTGATTTGTTCCAACAAGCCGAGCTCTTCGAAGCTGGGGACCTTGGTTTTTACGTAGCGCATGGCCAGGCACCATTGTCCGCGCTGTTGAAAAAGATTCGTCCGAAAACGGCCGACGTTCGGAACATAATAGGAAAAGTCGACTTCGCGCTCGTCTTCCAACCGTTTCTTCAAGTGAATCGGGATGATATTATCCACCACCTTGTTCAGCCATTCCACCGTCGGGAACGGACATTCAATGCCGACGAGCTCGCGATTGATCCGAAAGATTACCGGAGTTCCGATCTTGATATGAACGTCGGAAGCCCCGCCATCCACGGCAGTTTTCAAAATTCGATTAAACAGTTCCATGGCGACAAACTAGCAGAAATGTATGCGGACGCCAGCGGAGAAAACACTGGCGGCGCCGCGGCCTTCAATGCCATAATCAGGCCCATGTCAAAGCACAGAATCGGCATTATCGGCGGCAGCGGATTGTATTCCATTGAGGGTTTCACGGACCAGAAATGGGTGAAGGTCAAGACTCCGTTCGGCAATCCATCGGACGAGTTCCTGACCGGATCGCTCGCCGGCCGGGAAGTCGTGTTTTTGCCGCGGCACGGGCGGGGGCATCGCATCCTGCCGAGCGAACTGAATCACCGGGCGAATTTGTGGGCGATGAAGAAGCTGGACGTGGCGTGGATTGTCAGTGTCAGCGCCGTCGGCTCGCTCCAAAAAAAATACCGTCCGTGCGAGATCGTACTGCCGGATCAATTCATTGACCGCACCAAGCGCGATTTTGAACACAGCTTCTTTGGCCGCGGCATTGTGGGACATATTGCCTTTGCCGATCCCATTGCCGCCGAATTGCGCAATCTGCTTTATAAAACCGCGCGGTCGCTCAAGGTGCGCGTGCATAACGGGGGTACGTATGTGAACATGGAAGGCCCGGCCTTCAGCACCCGGGCGGAATCGCTCACCAATCACAAGCTCGGTTATGGTGTCATCGGCATGACCAATCTGGGCGAGGCCAAATGCGCGCGGGAGGCGGAGATCGCCTATGCCACGATGGCCATGATCACGGATTACGATTGCTGGAAGGTCGACGAGGCGCATGTGACCGTGGAAATGATCATTGCCAACCTGATGAAGAATGCGGCGACGGCCAAGGCGATTGTGGCGCAGGTGATTCCCCGGATTCCGGCCGAACCGAACTGGCCCAGTCATTCCGCGCTGAAGAGCGCGATCATGACGGACCGGAAATTCTGGCCCAAAAAGACCATCGCGGATTTGCAGCCCATCCTCGCGAAATATCTATAATGTCAGGGGTCAGTTAATGATATTGTCGTATTGCGTTGGCGCCGGATTGGCGTGATAACCAGTGAACATGGCAATTTAATTAACTGATCCGTTTACCGACCCATTTGCGCTTATTTTTCTTTCGGTGTTGGCGTTTGCTAAATCGCCCCTGACCCAAAATTCTGTATGTCGGTGCGATCTCGATCAATCCATGCCCGGATGCCAGGGGCGTCGCCCCTGTCCGCATCTCACGAAGTCACTCATTCAGGCCGTGATGAGGGTAACCAACGATATCTTTAAGGGTCTCCCTCCAGTTGTTGGCACGCCGTTCGATTTGATTCAACCGCCCGGTGGGCGCGCTGGTTTCAACGGGGGCCACAGTTTTACGATCCATCAGCAGTTTCCGGGTGATGATGACCGCCGCCGGCAGCGCCAGCAGGGAAGAACTAATTGCGTGAGGATTTATCGGGATCATAAGAATTATTGTCGGGCATGTTGTTTCGTCTCTTTCTAATCGACATTTTCGGAGGGAAAGCGTTCGATTTATCCTGACGGTTTCGTCCCTTCACTATCACATACCAAGGGTGACTTCGGGCGGCATTGAAATATTTTGGTAGGGAAACACCCCATAGCGGCCGCCGGAGTATTTCGGGCAATTTAGCGTGGTGAAGGGGATGTTTTCAGCAATTGAAAACCACCGACCCGCTAATTCGAAATTCCTTTCAATGAATAGACAATCGGAACAGCCACCCGCTGGCAATCCAGACCCGGCAGCTCCGTCGAAGCATGAACCCGAGCCCCTCCCGGTCGGAAGCTGGTTTTCGCCGGCTGCTCTCTGGCGCCGTAAAACGACGATAATCGCGGCGCTTTCCATCGTGGCGATCCTGGCGCATCTGCTGCTCCGTTTCGGCTTCCACAGCACCCCCGAAATCTATCACCTGCCCTTGCTGGCCATACTCGTTCTGGGTGGTTTGCCTCTGCTCTATGAGTTGCTCCGCAAACTCCTCAAACGGCAATTCGGTTCCGACCTGCTGGGCGGCATTTCGATCATCACCTCGGTCATCCTGGGTGAATACCTGGCTGGTTCCATCATCGTGCTGATGCTTTCCGGCGGTGAAGCGCTGGAGAGTTACGCGTTGCGCAGCGCTTCTTCGGTGCTGGCGGCGCTGGCTAAACGGATGCCTGCGATCGCTCACCGGAAAAATGCGGCGGCAATGCTGGACGTGGCGCTCGCGGAAATCGCCGTCGGTGACACGCTGGTTATTTATCCGCATGAAATTTGTCCGGCGGACGGCGTGGTAACCGAGGGCCACGGAACGATGGATGAATCCTATCTCACGGGCGAACCGTTCCAAATCACCAAGACCTCCGGATCGCTGGTCATCTCCGGCGCGATCAATGGCGAGTCCGCCCTTACCATTCGCACGCTCCAGCGGGCGGCCGATTCCCGCTACGCCAAAATCATGGAGGTCATGCGTGAGTCGGAGAGCCAGCGCCCGCAATTGCAGCGGCTGGGGGATCGTTTGGGCGCGATTTATACCCCCGTGGCGCTGGTTGTAGCCACCCTCGCCTGGGCGCTCAGTGGCGAAGCGGTCCGTTTTCTGGCGGTGCTGGTCATCGCCACACCCTGCCCGCTGCTGCTCGCGATTCCGATCGCCATCATTGGTTCCATTTCACTGTGCGCCCGCCGCGCCATCATCGTGAAAAGCCCCGTGGTGCTGGAGCAAATCGCCGAGTGTCGCACCGCGATTTTCGACAAGACTGGCACGCTTACCTATGGCGAGCCGAAGCTGACCGAACAACTTATTGCTCCTGGTTTTGAGCCGAAAGAAGTGCTGACGCTGGTGGCAAGTCTGGAGCGATACTCAAAACATCCGCTCGCGCGAGCCATCCTCGCGGCGGCGCAGGCCGATAATATCTCCCTGCCGGAGGCCTCCCAAGTAGGTGAAGCGCCGGGCCAGGGTTTGCGCGGAATCATTTCCGGCCATAACTTGCAAATCACCAGTCGTAACAAACTCATGGCCCAGAAGATTCCGGGAGGCGATCAACTGCCGCCGGTTGCCGGGGGGCTGGAATGCGTGATCGCGATCGACGGGCGCTATGCGGCGGCCTTCCGGTTCCGCGATGCGCCGCGGGCGGAAAGCCTTTCTTTCGTGAAGCATCTGGGACCCCGCCATCATTTCGCGCGGGTGATGATTGTGTCGGGTGACCGCGAATCCGAAGTTCAATACCTCGCGAAGCAAGTCGGTATCACCGAAATTTTCGCGCAGAAGAGTCCGGAAGAAAAACTGGCCATCGTTCGCGCCGAAACCGCCAACGCTAAAACCCTCTACGTCGGCGACGGCATCAATGACGCCCCGGCCATGATGGCCGCCACGGTGGGAATGGCGATCGGACAGAATAGCGACGTGACGGCGGAAGCGGCGGGCGTGGTGATCATGGACAACTCGCTGGAGAAGGTGGATGAATTCATGCACATCAGCCGCCGGATGCGAACCATCGCGCTCCAGAGCGCGGTCGGCGGCATGGGGTTGAGCGTCATCGGCATGATCTTCGCCGCCACCGGTCATTTGAACCCGGTGAGCGGCGCCATCGCCCAGGAAATCATTGACGTGCTGGCCGTGCTGAACGCCCTGCGCGCGGCGTTTCCGCCTAAAGTGACTCATGATTTCTGACCGCCGTAAAGGGCTCCAATCTGATGGCGCTCCTCGATTTCTATTTGGAAGTTGACGGCCATGGGACAATTGGGATTATGGCAGCGGCAAAATTGAGTTGAAATTATGCCTGCCGGTTCGGAAACTGGCACCGCGGAGGCGTTCACATGAGATTTATGATATTGATCCCGACGGCGGCTAGGCGAAAAATCTATCTGGCGATCCCGCTTATTTTTCTCTCGGTGTTGGCGTTTGCCGAATCGCCTCCGGCGAAAGTACTTTATGTGGGGGCGATCTCGATCAATCCCTGCCAGGATTCAAAGATTCTCGCCGACTGGTATACGCGGTTTGGCATCGAGACCAAGGAAATGCAAGGGGGGTATTACGGCAAATTCGACACCGTCGCCGGCCCCTTTTTCTTTGGCATCCATCCCAAAAAGGCTGATTCCCCGCCGAAAAGTTCCGGGTCCGTTTCCGTCGTATTCCGCGTCGACAATTTCGAACGGAGCTTGTCGACCCTCAAGAATAAAGGGCTAACGCCCGATAAGATCGAAAAAGATCAGCAAGGCCAGTTTGCTACCTTTCATGATCCCGACGGCAACCAAGTTACCCTTTGGGGGGAATGATTGGTAATGGTTTCAGCTGAAGTGACGTAATCGGCATAGGGAGACCGTATTTTCTTTGGCTGGGCGTTTTCCAAGCTCCGTTAGGAGCGCAATATTTGTAGTTGCCAACCACAAAAGAATATTTGAGCTCCGTCAGGAGCGGCATAGTCTGCGGTCATCACATTGACTCAATGAGTGCTCAAGCCGGGCGGCGAACTGGACGATGAATGGCTTGAAACGGGGAAACGAGCGCGAAATAATGCGGCCATGGCTGGCGATATTCGCGGTTGTGCCCATTTTCCCGCGCAGCTTGTATGAATGAACTCTTAGCACCGTCACGAATGGCTAGCCTCGGGCAGGCCATGGTTTTGTTGTGCGCGGACATTTGAAGCTCCTTAGCTGGGCCGCACCTTGCTTCGCTATTAACTCAATTCCCACCATGTCGGCAGCGCCCCGGCCGCCGAACGATCATTCGGGGCGCCGGCGCACGTTGCAGGACGCCGTCTTGAGTTCGGCCAACTACGCCATTATTTCCACTGACCAATCGGGCATGGTAACCTTGTTCAACGCCACAGCCGAACGCTGGCTCGGCTACACCGCCGCCGAGATCGTGGGCAAGACCACGCCGGCCATCTGGCATGACGCGGGCGAGGCGGTGGCGCGGGCAAAAGTTTTATCCGTTGAACTGGGGCGAGAGATCGAAGCGGGATTCGAAGCGTTCGTCGCCAAGGCGCAGCTGGGACAGGTGGACGAGAATGAATGGACGTTGATCCGCAAGGACGGCAGCCGTTTTCCCGTGACCCTTTCGGCGACCGCCTTGACCGATGAAGCGGGCCAGTTCACCGGTTTCCTCGGCGTCATCGCGGACATCACCGAACGCAAGCGGGTGTCCGCCGCGTTGCAGGAGGCGCAGCGCTTTCTACTATCCGCACTGGACGCGCTCTCCGCCCAAATTGCCATTCTTGACGAGCACGGAACCATTATCCAACTCAACGCGGCTTGGAATCGCTTCGCCCAGGAAAATGGCTGCGCCGCCGGCTTCAGCAACATCGGCGACAACTACCTTCAAGTCTGCGATTCGGCCGGCAGTTTTTCTGAAGGAGCTTCCTTGTTGGGCCGGGGCATACGGTTGGTCATGGCCGGTATTTCCCAACAATTTGAAGCGGAATATGCGTGTCACAGCCCAACCGCGAAGCGCTGGTTTGTGGTGCGGGTCACGCGCTTTGGCGGCGACGGGCCGGTGCGCGTGGTGGTAGCCCATGAAAATATCACCGTGCCCAAACTGGCCGAAGCCGCGTTGCAGCGGAGCGAAGAAATCCTGCGGCAGCAACAGGCTGAGCTGCGGCTGCTCTTCGACTTCATTCCGGCCATGGTTTGTTACAAAGACACCAAGAACGGCTTTCTCCGCGTCAACCAGCGGCTGGCGGAGCCATTGGGCAAGACCATTGCGGAGATCGAGGGGAAATCGGCCGAGGAAATTTTCCCGCAGGAGGCGGCCAAGTATTACGCGGATGATTTGGAAGTGATCCAGTCCGGCCGGCCCAAGCTGGGTATTTTCGAATCCTTCCAAGACCGGGCCAAACAGGCTGTCTGGCTGCGGACCGACAAGGTGCCGGTGCGCGACAGCACCGGAGCAATCATCGGCCTCATCGTGATGTGCCAGGATATCACCCAAAGCCGTCGGATCGAGGATGCCTTGCGGGCGAGCGAAGAGCGTTTCCGCCTGATCGTGGAAGGCGTGAAGGATTATGCGATTCTGATGCTGGACCCGGAAGGCCGCGTGGCGAGTTGGAATGCCGGCGCCGAACGAATCAAGGGTTATCGGGCGGAGGAAATCATCGGGCAGCATTTTACGAAATTCTATCCGCCGGAGGCCTTGGCCGAGGGCAAGCCCGCCCGCGAACTGGCTGAGGCGCTGGCCACGGGACAGATTAAGGACGAGGGCTGGCGGGTGCGCAAGGACGGCTCGCGATTTTTCGCGAACGTGCTCATCACGGCCATCCGCGATGACGACGGCCGGTTGCTCGGTTTCGGCAAGGTGACGCGCGATATTACGGAGTGGCGGCAGGCGCAGCTTTCCTTGAAGCAGATGGCGGCGATTGTGGCCTCGTCGGACGATGCCATTATTGGCAAAGACCTCCAAGGCACCATCGTCAGTTGGAACCAGGGTGCGGAAAAGATTTTCGGTTATGAGGCGGACGAAATGGTGGGCCAGTCCATCATGCGGCTGATTCCGATATCGCGGCAGGATGAGGAAATTCACATCTTGAACCGGCTGAAACAGGGTATGGTCATGAAGCACTTCGAAACGGTGCGACTGAGGCGGGACGGGAAGTTGATCGATGTCTCGGTCACGGCCTCACCCATCAAAGATTCGGCTGGAATGGTCGTGGGCGTCTCGAAGGTGGCGCGCGACATCACCGACCGCAAGCGTGCGGCGGCGCGACTGGCGGACAATGAGGCGTTGCTGCGCCAGTTCATCCGGCACGCCCCGGCCGCGATTGCCATGCTCGACAAGGAGATGCGTTACATTCAGGCCAGCGACCGGTGGCTGCTGGATTACCGGTTGACGGGCCAGGACATCATCGGAAAATCGCATTGCGAGATCTTTCCGGAAATTGCCGGGCGCTGGAGTGTGATCCATCAGCGCGTGCTGGCGGGCGCGGTGGAGCGGTGCGATGAGGATCAGTTCGTGCGGGCGGATGGCGCGGTGGAATGGCTCCAGTGGGAGGCCCGGCCCTGGCACAAGGCGGACGGCGAAATTGGCGGCCTGATTTTTTTCACGCTAACCATCACCGCGCGCAAGCTGGCGGAAGATAAAGTTGCCGAGTCCCTCCGCGAAAAGGAAGCGTTGCTGCGCGAAATCCACCATCGCGTGAAGAACAACATGCAGGTCATTTCCAGCATTTTGCAGTTACATACGCGCTACATCAAGGATCCGTTCTTGCTGGATATCTTTAAGGATTGCCAGGGCCGCATCCGCACCATGGCGCTCATCCACGAGAAACTATATCGCTCCGAAGGACTGGGGCAGCTTGATTTCAAGGAGTACGTTGAAAGTTTGACGGACTTGTTGCTGCGCTCGCAAACACCCAAGGGCGTGACCGTGCGCAGCGAATTGCAAATCGCGCCGATTACCGTGGATGTGGATACCGCCGTGCCCCTGGGCCTCATCGCCAATGAACTGATCTGCAACTGCCTCAAACATGCTTTCCCGGGACGCGCCGCCGGCCTGGTGCGAGTGACGCTGCGCAAATTGGCGCCGGGCGGTTTCCAGCTGGCGGTGCAAGACGACGGCCACGGTTTGCCCGCCGGTTTTGATCCCGCCAAAACCAGTTCGCTCGGCGTGCGGCTGGTTAAAATATTATGCGGTCAGATTGACGCCCAGCTGGAATTCAACAGCCACAACGGCGCTGAATTCCTGGTCACTTTTGATTTGAACCAACATAAAAAATGAACACCCAGCCGATCAAAGCCCGCGTCCTCGTGGTGGAAGACGAAGCGATTGTTTCCGCCGACATCCAAGACCGGCTGACGGCACTGGGTTATGAGGTCGTCGGCTCGGCCGACAGCGGTGCGGAAGCCATCGTGAAGGCCGGGGAATTGAAGCCCAATGTGATCTTGATGGACATCATGCTGAAAGGCGAGATGCCGGGAACCGAAGCCGCCAGCCAGATTCGCACGCAATTCCACCTGCCGGTCATCTACCTCACGGCCAATTCCAACGAGGACAGTTTTGTCCGCGCGCGCGACACTGAGCCATTTGGCTTCATCCTTAAGCCTTTCGACGAGTCCACGCTGCGGGTAAACATCGAGATCGCCCTTTACAAACATCGCCGGGACCGTGAGCGGGAGAGTTTAATCAGCCAGTTGCAACAGGCGCTGGCGGAAGTCAAGACCTTGAGCGGCTTGCTGCCCATTTGCTGCGTGTGCAAACACATTCGCGATGACAAGGGTTACTGGAACCAGATTGAAACCTACATCCGTAAGCATTCCAACGCCTCGTTTACCCATGGTTACTGCCCGGACTGCGAGATCAAATTCTGCGAGGAAGGCGGCCTGGAAATCCCGGAGGTTTTGCGTGAATTCGCCCGGAAACGGGCCGTGCCGACCGGCTAACCCCCAGGGATGCCACCAGGGTTTATGCGTATTATAATCTTCGAGGAACCAGAATAATTTGTTTTTGCGCCGGCTTATTGCTTCTAAAATCGCATCGAGAAGCCGACAAAGGGATTGATGTCTGCCGCGGCATCGGTAACGCCAATGTTCACACCGGCATCAAGTTGCACATTTTCCGAAAACCCGTAAATCAAGCCGCCATCCAGCGTGCCCACCCACGGAGCAGAACGTTCCGCGCTGGCCAAACCAAAGAATTCTCCATAGCCGCTCAGCTTGCCGATGATGGCATGATGAAACGTTAGGCTGTTCAGAAACTCCAGGTGATAACAGGAGTCAGTGGCATTTTGGTTGCAATCAAATTCCGTCATTACACCCAGGTCCCAGCCGCCGGGCAGATGGACGTCAAGCGGAACAATGAATCCCCCTTCGAAGGGGGTGTGTGACCGCTGAGTAACCCAAAAACAAAAAAGAAGGCAGGACAGGCATTTTGCGATTGCATATTGTATCTGTATAGATACAATATAGCCATGAAGCA
>Ga0302319_10007063_pt1 | contig 22156 bp, 19 predicted proteins | sample Bog_T0_2_FD_203319 | JGI IMG/M metagenome (GOLD analysis project Ga0302319, IMG submission 203319) | Peat permafrost microbial communities from Stordalen Mire near Abisko, Sweden - Bog_T0_2 | ecosystem: Environmental > Terrestrial > Soil > Wetlands > Peat | place: Sweden: Abisko, Stordalen Mire... | reverse complement strand
TCCCGTCAGCTTTGAACAGGAGCAGCGCATGCCCAATGCCGTAGCCCGTGTCCTCACCCCGTTGCAGGTCGGCATCGTCCTCGTCCTGCTCGGTGTCGGCTTCTTCCTGCTGCGCCATGTCAATGTCGAGGCGCGCACGCCCATGCTCATTCTGGGCACCGTAACCCTGATGCCCGGCTTGGGGTTTATCCTCTCGGCAGGGATTACCTGGCTGCTGGCCTCGCGTCTGGGCCTGATGCCGGAGAACCCCGCGAAACCCGAAGCCCCCTTCGACCCGCAGGAGCGGCAGTGAGCCTGGGCGGTCGAGACTCCGGTGAAAAGGCCTATGTCCTGGGAATCCGTACTTCCGAACGTCTTTGCCGGCGACGCTTCCCATGCGGAGGATCTGCTGGTCACTCCGCCCATGGATAGCACTGCGTTCGCCGGCTTCTACGAGCGTTCGGTCCGGTCCCTCTGGGCCTATCTCGCCCGTGTCTCCGGCGATCCCGCGCTGGCCGACGATCTCGCCCAGGAGAGCTATATGCGCTTCCTGTGTGCGTCGCGGCCGGCGGCCCTGCTGGAAGAGGGCGAGGTGGCTTGCCGCCGCTACCTCTTCCGCATCGCCACCAACCTGCTTCGCGACCATTGGCGCAGGCCCAGCACGGCTTCGATTGAAGAGATCCCCGAGGAGTTCTTTGCCGCCACCGCCAGCTCCGCACAGGCAGACTCCGCGGCCGTGCTGAGCCCCGCGCTCGCCCTCATGCGCCCCCGCGACCGTCAACTTCTCTGGCTCGCCCATGCCGAGGGCTACAGCCACCGCGAGATCGCCGAAGTCACCGGCCTGGCCTCCGCCAGCATTCGCCTGCTGCTCTTCCGCGCGCGCCGCAAGATTGCCGGCCACCTGCGCCAGCAGAATCCTCAAGCCGGGAGCCAGCTATGAACCTGACCGCCTGCCCGCGTGAAAAAGAAGTCGCCGCGCTGCTTGCCCAAGGCGCCTGGCCCCAGGCCTCCGCCCCGGAACTGCGCACCCACGCCGCCGCCTGCCGCGCCTGCGCAGACCTCGTCCTCGTTACCCAGACCTTTCAGCAGGCACGCGCCCACACCGCGGCAGCCTCTCCGCTCGCCTCTCCCGGAGCGCTCTGGTGGCGCGCCCAGTTGCGCCGCCGCAATGCCGCTGTCGAACGCATGGCCCGGCCTCTGCTCGGCGCGCAGATCTTCGCCCTCGCCGTCAATCTCGCGCTCGCCATCGGCTTCCTCGGCTGGCAGGCGCGGCACGGCCTCAGTTGGCTCACCTGGCTTGAGCAACTTCCGCAAAACAGCCCGCTTCATCTGGATGCGCTCTGGCCCTCCGCCCTTTTCACCTCCGGCTGGAGCCCCGCACTGCTCATCCCCGTGCTGGCAATGCTTGCGCTCGTGGGCGGAGTGGTCGTCTACCTCGGCTCAGAGAAGCAATAACCGATTCCGGTGTGAATCTCGGGTGTCCCAGGTCCAGGTTTGTGGACCCGGGAGACCACGGAGCTCGTGCGAGCGAACAGCCACCGATTGGCCCCACCGCAGGTGGCGGGCTGTAAGATTCTCCACGACGCAAACCTGGGCGCATTCCCGCGCCCAGCAAGAGAAAAGGGAGAACACCATGGACTGGACCGAAAGCACTCGGCGCACATTTCTCAAGGCACTCGGAGCGGCAGGCGCCCTGGCCGTAACCCCGGCAACCTCCGGCGCATCGCCGCTTTCCGCCGCTGCACCCCCGCCCTCGCCCATTGAGGCGAAGATGGCTGCCACCCGCGCCCGGCGCATGGCCTGGTGGCACCAGGCCAAGTTCGGCATGTTCATCCACTGGGGCCTCTACTCGGTCATCGGCCAGCACGAGTGGGCCAAGGAAGTCGAAGGTGTCCCGCTTGCCCAGTACGAGCTGCTCGCCAGGCACTTCACACCCAAGCCCAACGCCGCCCGTGACTGGGCCAGGTTAGCGAAGCGAGCCGGCCAGAAGTACATGGTCATGACCACCAAGCACCACGAGGGCTTCTGCCACTGGGACTCGAAGCTCACCGACTACACCTCCGCCAAACAGGGTCCTGGCCGCGACCTGGTCCGCGAGTTCGTCGATGCCGCCCACGCCGAAGGCCTCCGCGTCGGCTTCTACTATTCGCTCATGGACTGGCACCACCCGGACGGCGCAACCTGCAAAACCGACCCCGCGGCCCGCAAGCGCTTCGTCGAATACACCCACGGTCTCATCCGCGAGCTGATGACCAACTACGGCAAGATCGACATCCTCTGGTACGACGTGGATTGGCCGCTCAGCCACGAAGAGTGGGAGTCCGAGCGCATGAACGAGATGGTCTTCCAGCTCCAGCCGGAGATCATCGTCAACAACCGCAACGGTCTCGACGGCGACTTCCAGACCCCCGAGCAAAACATCGAGGCAGCAGCCGAAGGCCGCGCCTGGGAGAGCTGCATGACCCTCAACGACAGTTGGGGTTTCAACCGCGCGGACGACTCCTGGAAGTCGGCAAAGACGATTGTTGGCAACCTGGCCAACTGCGCCCGCGGCGGCGGCAACTATCTCTTGAATATCGGCCCGAAGCCCGACGGGTCTATCCCCGAAGAGACGGTCACCGTCCTCGAATCCGTCGGCAAGTGGCTCCAGACCAACGGCAAGGCCATCTACGGCACAGAGCGCGGCTCCTTCGGCTGGAACACCAACGCCAACTACACCCGCCGCGGCAATACCCTCTATATCCACGAGCAGTACTGGCCCGGCCACACGCCCGCCGCAGACTGGGTTCCATTCTTCCAGCCCGGCGCAGTCATCGCCATCGGCGGCCTCAAGGCCAAGGTAAAATCGGCGCGCCTGATCAAGACCGGCGAGAGCGTCGCATTCACGCAGGACGACTTCGCCGTCCGCTTCACCGGCCTCCCCGAGCAAGCGCCCGACCAGCCAGCCACGGTCCTCGAAGTCGAGTGCGACGGCAACCCCGTAATCGACCACGACGCCAAGCGGCCGTTGTGGCCGAGGCTGAAGGTGGGCATAAGCTAGGGATTCAACGTGGAGCTAGGAAGTCAATGCGGGAGTTGATGGCTCCGGTACCCCACACTTGCCATGAGAACAAGAACGCGGCAAGGTGGGGTGCCCTGCTTAATTCGCAAACCTGGGGTGGTGGTTGTGGTGGTGATGGTGATGGTGGTGGGGATGAAGAACTACCACCACCTGCGCCTGCGCCGCAAATGGAACCGCGAGGCAGAAGGCGAGCATGAGTCCAAGTAGATACTTTTTCATGTCTTCTTGGATGCCCGCGCTCCTTGACTGGTCGCAGCCGGTCAACTATCCGGTCGCCCCAACTTATCCGCTCAAGTTATCTTCTACGTATAAACCGGCTCTTCGTTGCAGTATCTTCTTATACACACGAGCCGCCTAAGTTGTTTGTAATCGAGGTAGACTTTCTTGCGCTATCGATAACTCGGTCCACAGGTTTGCGTCGAAAATAAATATCAACGCTGCTCAGCCTGGCATAAAGCCATCTCTTCTGGCGCCCGTTGGCCGCGCCTTCCGCCCATCGCGCTTTTTGCCGGCACAGCCTTGCGTCGCGCGCCCGCAAGGTGTAGCTTCCCGTCATGGATTGGGCAACCCCGAAAGAACGGCGCTCCCTCGGACAATCGCGGCGCAAGCAGCTAGGCCGCCAGCAACACGACCAACTGAAACCCAAGGCGCGCAAGACGCCCGCCCTCGAACTGCTGGCCCGCTCCATGCATGGCCGCGTCCCCGCGCTCGTCAAGCTCAAGTACCAGCTCATGGCCCAGTCGCCCTTCGGCTACTTTCGCGGCGCAGTGCCGGTGATGGCCGCGGATCTGGCCGTGCTGCCCAACACCGGCATCGCAGCCCAACTCTGCGGCGACGCCCACGTGCGCAACCTGGGCGCCTATGCCGCGCCTGACGGCCGCCTGGTCTTCGACATCAACGACTTTGACGAGACCATCCGCGGCCCCTTCGAGTGGGACCTGAAGCGCATGGCCGCCTCGCTGGTGCTGGCCGGTCGCGGCTCCGGACATAAGGAGGCCGCCGCCCGCCAGGCCGTGGAACGGTGCATCGAGCGCTACGCCGCGCAGATGCGCGACTTTGCCCGGATGCCAGGCCTCGAGGTCGGCCGTTTCCAGGTCCACCGCCTCGCCCACGTCGAGCCAATCCACGACGCGCTGCTCAAGGCCGAGCGCGCCACGCCACAGCACAATCTGGAGCAGCTCACCGCGCCCGCCAGCGGCAAAGCCGCAGTAGCCAGGGTGTTCAAGCAGATCAAACCCACCCTCACCCGCGTCACCGGCCGACAGGCAGCGGCTGTGCTGGCCTCGCTCGCCACCTACCGCGAAATGCTCGAGCCGCAGCGGCAGCACTTGCTCTCGTTCTACCGCCCCATCGATGTCGCCTTCAAAGTTGTCGGCACCGGCTCTGTGGGCCTGCGCGACTACTGCGTCCACTTCGAGGGCAACGGCCCCACCGATCCGCTCTTCCTGCAGATCAAGGAAGAACCTGCCTCCGCCTACACGGCGTATCTGCCCGGCGCTAACCCCCCGCACCACAACGGCCAGCGCGTGGCCGAAGGGCAACGCGCGATGCAGTTGCAGTCCGATCCATTTTTGGGCTGGACGCACATGGCCGGACGCGACTACCTCGTCCGTCAGCTCAATGATCACAAGGGCTCCATCGATCTCGAAGACCTCAGCGGCACCGGCCTCGCAGCCTTCGCGGAGGTTTGCGGAGAGTTGCTGGCCCGCGGCCACGCCCGCTCCGGCGACCCGCTGGTGCTGGCAGGCTACCTTGGCTCGGGCGACGGCTTTGCCCAGGCGCTGGCCAAGTTTGGCTCACACTATGCCGACCAGACGGAAAAGGACTGGGAGGAACTCCGCCGCTCCGTCAAGACCAGTGCCAAAGCATAGAAGTTGTCGGTGGATTTGGGGCCTTCAGCGCCGCCGGTAAACGTCGTACCCTCGCAGCCGGCTGGCCAGCGTAAAGTCGCTCAGCAGGGTCTTCAGCAGCGCCTCACGGTCCGGCGTCACGTCTTCCTTCATCTGCAGGTCGGTCTTCACCACCACCCAGCGGACATCGCGCGCCCGCGCAACGTCCGCCGCATCTCCCGGCGAATAGGGATCGGTGGTGTGGTCAAACAACTGCACTGGAAACACCGCTGCCCGTCCGGTGGCAAAGTAGAATGGCTCCTCGCCGGGAATCAGCATCACCCCATCGTTGAAGGGAATCTGCGCCGCGGTGTAACGCAACAGCTCTTCAAACTCTGGCACATACGGTCCGGGCGCGCTCAATCCCTTCAACTCAGGAAGCGTTGCATGTGCCACCGGACCTTCAGGCAATTGCAGGTAAGCCAGCCGGCCCTCGCCGGCTGTGTAGAACCCTCCGCACACCAGCAGCGCAACCGCAATCACGCCGCCAAGTACCAGAACCTCAACCTCGCCCGCGTTCCCCTCTGCCAGAAACCCGATCATCTCCGCAATCAGCAGCACCAGCAGTGGCCAGATGGCATAGGTCGATCCCCAAAGCTGCTGCGACATCAGGGTCCCGTTGATGGCGACCAGCACCAGCACCGGCGCCACCGCGCGCAGGCTCAGCCCGCGCCAGAGATTGAACGCTGTCAGTGCGGCCGACAGAATCAGCAGCAAGGGCCAAAGCGCCAACAGGCTGTCGCCGCGCTCGTCCGCGTCGTCATAAAGGAATAACGTCAGCAGGGTCCACACAAATGGGGCTGCCAGCAGCGCCAGGCCCACAACCCGCGCCCACCACGCCTTGCCCAGGCGGCTCCGCATCGGCAGCAGCGCTACCGCTACGCAAGGCAGCATCCACAGCAGCCCCGGCTCCCGGTAAACGCCAACCATATCGGCCAGCCCCGGCATCCGGCGTTGGGCCGCGAACTGAATGGTCCAGTGCAGATAGTTCCCCAGGCCCACTGTGAACTGCAGCAGCAGCACCCCAGCCACAACCGCTGCCCCCGCACCGCCCAGCACCGCCAGCAATGCCGCAACTCCCGGGCCCGCGGCAGGGGCGGCCTTCGTGCGCCGAACCAATCCCACAGCAAGCAGCACCCCAATCGTGCCAATCGCCACCGCCAGCAGCGGCAAGCCGATGTTCTGCTTGAAGAACATCGGCGCCACCAGTGCAACGCCCGTCGCAGAGGGAAGCAGCAGTGCCCGAAACCCATGCGATTTCGCGGCTGAGCGAATCACCGGTGCGTCCTCGTGCGCTACCCGCTGCAACAGCCAAACCGAAACCAGAATCGAGAACGCGCAATCGCAGTCGTAAAACGGATTGGGCAAAATGCAGTAGATGCCCAGAACAACCAGCGGCGCCGCCAGCATCAGCGAAACGGTCCACGCTGCGGCCATCCGCCCGCGCAGTGTCCGCAGCGCAATCCGCCAGGCAAGCACCGTTCCCAGGCCGCCAATCGCACCGGCATACAAAACGTGATGGAAGTAGACGCGCCCAGTCAGCTTGATGATCGCCGCCTGCACCAGGAACGTGAGCGGCGCATGGACAAACGGGAAGTCCCGGTACGGCAACTGCCCCATCGCAATCCGCGTGCTGGTGTTCAACACGTAGCTCATGTCGTAGAGAGCCACCAGGTGCGCGTTCTGCCACAGCACCACAGCCGCAGTGGCCGCAAACAGCCCTGCCGCGGCCACAGAGTCGCGCAGGCCCCAGCGGCCGGCAGGCAAAAGCGAATCGATTTCAAATCTCATGCGGCCCCGCAAAGATGACGCACTTTCAGAATCGGCCCGGCGCGATTGGAGTGCGCCGCGGCTCGCTGCACAGGCTTCAGTGTATCGACCGGGCAGCGGGTTCGGCGCGCAAGCTTCTACCGCACCGCCCGTGCACCTTCCAGCTCGGCCCTGGCCCGCAGATAGCTCGCGTAGACCGGCTCGGGCACATCCACATGCGGCAGAAACCCTTTGCCGTTGGGGCCGTAACCATCCTGGTTGTCATAGAGCCGCTTGATCTCGCCAAGAATCAGTCCGCAGAATCGCTCCATCGTCCATGTTCCTTCCGTCTGGCCGTCCACGAATCGCAGTGACCCGTCCGCGCATGGCTCCACGCGCGGAACAAAGACCGCACGGCTTGAAACCGTCGAAACCACACCGGCCTTCCGCGCTTCAACCCCCCAGGTAACCACAGAGCGGCGCTGCATCGTCGGGTCCTGGACGATCAGCACGGAATCCATGGGGCAACCTTCGCGCTTCAGCAGCTCCAGGCTCAAGCGGGCATTCTCCGCCGAGTTCGTTGACCGGTCTTCGAGGAGGATTCGGCCGGCCGGAATCCGGAAGGCGGCTTGCGCCACCGCCGCGTACATCTCCGCCTCCGCCATGGACTCCAGCAGAAGCCCCTGCCCGGCCAGCCCGCCATAGATTGAGCCGCGGAGATTGTGGAAGAGCAGCGGAGTGGAGTGGCCGATGCCGCCGGAGACAACCAGCCGGGCCGCGGGCGCCTGCTTCACCAGGGCGCCGGCCGCGGTCAACGTGGCAATCACCTGGTTGCCCAGCAAGGCAATCGCGTCCACACCGCTCAGCTGCTCGGGCCCCGGAGCTTTCCCTTCGAAGTCGTCCAGGGCAAGGTAGGCGGCGATCGCGTTGATGTCGCTGGCGAGCTGCTCTGTCGTGTGCGGCATGGCCCAGTTTCTCACGCACCCCCGCGCAAGAAACCCCCAACCTCAGCTCCTGCGGAGAAGTGCCGTTGCTTTCAAAGGGCATGGCCTTACAGACCGAAGAAACCAATTCGGAAGGGCCTTGTCCCAGTCGTCCACCGTCATTGCCGACCTGTGGGGCATGACACGGGTTACCGTGCGAATGTCTTTCCGGAGGTTGCAGGGGCGGGGTACCCACAATGTGGGTCCGGGCCCCTGAGTGCAACAGCAAAAGAAGGGGCCTTTCGGCCCGGTCCTTCTTCCACGCAGCTTTTGTTTCGTTTATGTTGAACTCTTGTTTCGCTTTAGTCCCCCACCGGCACCAGGTCCGTCGGCGTAGGCGCAAGCTTCGGCTGATTGGTTAGGCGCGTTGGGCTGGGCGGAGCTGTCAGTTTGAAGTGGTCGCGGTCGGCGTCCAGCCGCACCCGCAGGTTTCTCTGATCGAACGTGATGGCAAAGATCTGCATCGGCGGCGATCCGAAGTTGACCAGCGGAAATGCCGGGTGGATCTCCACCACCGGATGCGTGAACGTGTACTTTCCCACGATCACATCTCCTGCCAGTTTGGCCGCCTTGATCTCGAAGCGTGTAGTCAGCGTATGGCCCGCCGCAAACGCCACCGGCGGGATATCCCACTTCTGGCGTGCCGCCAATCCTTCCGGCAGCGTCAGCCCGCCACCGCCGGAATCCAGTTGCGCCTCCACGCTTTGCCCATTCACGCTGAGCGAGGCGATCGGCACCCCTTCCGGCATGCGGAAGGGCAGAACCGTCTGCTCCCCATCCGGGGTCAGCACCCCCTCCGTCAGCAGAACCAGCCGGTTAGGAAAATCGAGCGTCAGCAGGTAGTCGCGAAACAGCGTAAATCCCAGCAATCCCTGGCAAGTACCTGCCTCGCCGGTCACCGCATGGCGAATGGCCCTTACCCAGTTGAACTCCACCCCCGCAAGCCGGACGGACGGCAAAAGGACAATCGGCGCCCGCAACCCACCCTGTCCGCTCGGATCGCTGAGCACCACTTCGGCGGCGGTGGGCAACTGGAGCTCGTCGGCCAGTTCCGGAGTCACAAAGGCATCCGCCCCGGTCCCCGTATCGATCACAAAGCGGTAGGGGCCCCTCCCGTTGATGGTCACCATCACGTAGGGCTTGCCGTAACGCTCAATCATCGGCGCGGAATGCGTAGCCTCCTGGGCAGAGAGGCTGGGTGCGGCAGCCGCAAGCAGCACAGCGCATACGCTGACCGTCCTGGCGAAGAAAGGCATGGCCCTCCTCTCATGCGCTTCTCGATCACGCCCAGCCGGCAACCCGCGGGCCTCCAGATGGGGAAATCGAAGGAGCGGCTCCCGCATTCGTTGCGTGTTCCTGCGAATCGGGAAAACCGCCCGCGCGGGCCGTCTTTGCCGCTTGGACGCGCCGGTTCCCTCTCCGTTAGCCGTCTTTCGCGGGGAATCGACCTCCCTCCAAGGGGTGGCCTGCCCTATGATCGACCGGTATGACAGACACCCGAACGGAATTCGTCCGCATGGTGGTGCCCATGCTGGTCTGCGTCGATAGCGCGTCGGAGATCGAGTTCTTGAAGGCAGCCTTCGGCGCCGTCGAACTGGACCGCCGCTCCGGCGACGGCGACGCCGTCATCCACGCCACGCTGGAGATCGGCGGGGCATTGGTGATGATTCACGGAGAGTCCCCGCACCTGGCAAGCCGCGCCCCGCAGCCGGACGGCAGCTCCCCGGTCGTGATCTACCTCTATCTGCCAGACGTGGACGGCGTGATCGGTCGCGCGGTCGCGCTCGGGGCCAGGGTCTTGACCCCCATCACCGATGCGTTCTGGGGAGACCGCATGGCCCGCATCCTCGATCCATCGGGACACGTCTGGAACGTGGCGAGCCGGCCGGTGGCGGCCGCGTCCGCGGAAAAGTGAGCGCGGCTTCCGTGCGCTGTGGCTCAGCCTCCGCTCTACAATGAACCGGTATGCCTACCGTCGTCCGCTCGCACGCGAAGATCAACCTCGGCCTCTACATCGGCGCGCCCCGCCCTGACGGTTTCCACGCCCTCTCCACCGTCTACCAGACCCTGGAGCTCTACGACCTGGTCACGGTCACTGCCCGGCCCGCTGTCGCCACCGCGCTCGATCTCACATCCAACGACAGCCGCGTTCCCACCGATGCCCGCAATACCGCCTGGAAGATGGTGGCGCTCGCCCTCGATGCACTCGGCCTCTCCGCCGAAGTCCAGATCCACATTGAAAAGCGCCTTCCGGTGCAGGGAGGCCTGGGTGCCGGGTCCGCCAATGCGGTTGCAGCGCTGGTAGGCCTGGAGGCCGAGCTGGGAATCCCACAAAGTCTGGGTGCCCCAGGTCCCGCCTCTGGGACCTGGGATAGCAACAATTCTTCTCCTTCAGTCTTGAGAGGCTCCGCATCCTGGCGAGCAAAGCGTCTCCAGATCGCCGCCCAGGTCGGCTCCGACGTACCCCTCTTCCTCATCGGGGGAGCCATCCTCGGCCTCGACCGCGGCCAGCAGGTTTACCCCCTCCCCGACTTCGAACCCACCTGGTGCGTCGTTGCCACCCCTGAAACCGGCGTCTCCACCCCCCAGGCCTTCCGCGACTGGGACGCCCTCTGCCAGGCCGAAGGTTTGACCGCGGAGTCCAGCCAAGATAAACTAAATGAGTTGAGCCGCGCCTACGCCAGCGCCTTTGCGGGAGGAATCCCGGAAGGTCGGCCAGGAGACGGTTCCTCCGGTGTCCTTGCCGCAGGCGAGGACCTCGCCGGACCTCAAGAGTCCGCGCTTGTCCGCACCGGGATCAGTAGCTGGATCCAGAACGACTTTGAACGTGTCGTCTTTCCCCAGCACCCCCCCCTTGCAGAAATCAAGCGCCTTCTCGCGGGTTCCGGTTCCCCGGAGGCCGCCCTCCATGCCTCGCTGTCCGGGTCCGGTTCAGCTCTCTTCGGGCTCTACCAATCCTGCGGAGATGCAGAAGCGGCTCGCGAACGTCTGCGGCCGGCCGGTGTGGCGAGCACCTTGACTCGTACCCTGCCGCGCTCCGCCTACTGGCGCCAGATGCTCCTGCAATAAGGTGCAGCAAAGTCATTGACAGCAATCCGTTGTGCGAGAGAGACTCGCCTTCGGTTGCAATGCTGGGCGATCGTCTAATGGTAGGACAGTGCCCTTTGGAGGCACTTGTCCAGGTTCGAATCCTGGTCGCCCAGCCAAAGAGGTTATCCAGGGATCTGGGATCGGAGGACAGTGGTCAGCGATTGCATTGACTGACCACTGTTCACTGTTCACTGACCACTGAGTACTACAGCCAAAGCCAACCAGCTTGGAGGGTGTACGGAGATGGAAGTAGGAGCATTGACGCCAACTACGGAAGTGAACCATCAGGATGACGGGCAGGTGGGGGCAAAAGAGGCCGCGCAGTTTGCAGCCGCTGACGCCGCTATCAAGGCGAAGGAGGCCAAGCCGGCCGCCGAGCGCAAGCGCACCCGCAACCTGAGCGAGGACAAGCGGTTCAAGCTCTTTAGCGGCACGGCCAACCGGCCGTTGACCGAAGAGATCGGCCGGCACATCGGGGTTCCGGTGGGCGAGTCCAAGATCCAGCGCTTTGCCGACGGCGAAGTCTACTTCCAGTTGCTTGAGAACGTGCGCGGCGTCGATGTCTTTGTCGTCCAGCCCACCTGCTACCCGGTGGACCAGCACCTGGTGGAGCTTCTGGTGATGATTGACGCGCTCAAGCGCGCCTCCGCTGCCCGCATCACCGTGGTCGTGCCCTACTACGGCTACGCCCGCCAGGATCGCAAAGACAGGCCCCGCGTGGCCATCAGCGCCAAGCTCATTGCCGACCTGCTCACCACGGCCGGCGCAAATCGCGCGCTTTTTGTTGACCTGCACGCCGCCCAGATTCAGGGCTTTTTCAACATCCCGGTCGATCATCTCTTTGCCAGCCCGGTGCTGGTCAGTTACTTCCGCGAGCTGGCTCTGCCCAACCTCACAGTGGTTTCACCGGATGCCGGCGGCGTGGAGCGCGCCCGCTTCTTCGCGCAGAAGGTCGGCGCTCCGCTGGCCATCGTGGACAAGCGCCGCACAGACATCAACGTCACTGAGGTGATGAACGTCATCGGCGACGTAACCAACAAGAACTGCCTCATCATTGACGACATCATTGACACCGCCGGAACCCTGGTGAAGACCGTGGACGCGCTCTACAACGCGGGCGCGGCCAAGGTGTATGCCTGCGCCAGCCACCCTGTTCTTTCGGGCCCGGCCATTGACCGCATCGCCGCATCGCGCCTGGAGCAGTTGGTGGTCACGAACACCATTCCCCTGCGCGAGGCCGCACAGAAGTTGCCCAAGATCAAAGTGCTCTCTATCGCCGGCTTGCTCGGAGCGGCCATTGAGAGCATCCACATGGAGACCAGCGTAAGCACGCTGTTTTCGTAAGTGATCAGTGAACAGTGGTCAGTGAATAGTGACCGTTGAGCAGGGATCAGTTCTTTAACCAATAGCTGGTAGCTGGTAACTGGGGATGGGCGGGTAGTTTCTTACTGACCACTGTCCACTGTTCACTGACCACTGGCCTCACAAAGGGAGCGGCGCCCAAACAGCCCGTGCCCGAACGAAGGAAACGAGAAACCGAATGCCTGAAGTAGTCGTAGCCAAGCCCCGCGTGGGCAAGTTCAACAAAAACGCCGCTCGCCGTGTGCGCGTCGCGGGCAAGATTCCTGCCGTAGTGTATGGTTCCGGGCACCAGCCCGTGGCCGTCGAGGTGGACCCCAAGCAGATTGCGCGGATCCTCTACTCTGAGATCGGCCACAACACCATCTTCGACGTCGAGATCGAAGGCCTGCCCACGGCAAAGGCCATGATCGTCGACTGGCAGCGCGAGCCCATCAACGATGCGCTCATTCACATCGACCTCAAGCGCATCGCCCTCGACAAGCTTCTCCAGGTCAAGGTCCGCGTCAAGCTGGTGGGCATCCCGGTGGGCGTCAAGGCCTCCGGCGGCATCCTCGACCAGGTTCTCCGCGAGGTCGAAATTGAGTGCCTCCCCGCCGATATCCCTGCCAACATCTCGGCAGATATCAGCGAACTGGCGCTCTACCAGGCGTTGCGCGTCAGCGACCTGCCCCACTCCGACAAGATCAAGTACCTCAACGCGGAAGACGCCACCGTTGCTCACGTCGTCTCCATCCGTGAAGAGGCGCCGACCGCGGCTGAGACTGAGGCAGCAGCTGTTGCCGCTGCCACTGCCGCAACCGCCGCTGAGCCTGAGGTTGCCAAGAAGGGCAAGCCCGAGGAAGCTGCCGCCAAGAAGCCCGAGGCGAAAAAGTAAGTCTTGGCTGAAGCAAGCGAGTCCGGTGCAAGGCCCAGGCCTTTCCTTGTGGTTGGTCTGGGCAACCCCGGTCCCGAGTATCTGTGGACCCCGCATAACGCCGGGTTCATGGCCATTGACCGCATCGCCCAGCAAGAGGGCGTTGTCGTTCAGAACCGGCGCTGCCGGGCCGCTACCGCAACCTGCCGTATTGCAGGGCGCGAGGTGATCCTGGCCAAGCCGGAGACCTTCATGAACCTGAGCGGGCTCGCTGTCGCCGCTCTGGTTCGAGAGTTTGAGGCGGACCCAACCAAGGATCTTCTCGTCATTCACGACGAGCTCGATCTGACCTTGGGGACCTTCAAGATCAGGGAACGCGGCTCGCCTGCCGGGCACAACGGAGCCCGCAGCGTAACCGGTTCCCTGGGGACCCAGGAGTGGTTGCGCCTCCGCATTGGCGTGGGACTGGATCTGCCACCGGAGGCAATTGCAGCCGGCGGAGGGCGTCCAGGCAGGGATTACCTGCTCTCGCCCATGCGCAAGGCGGATTTGACGGTGCTCGACGAAGTGCTGGACCGGGTGGCAACCGCCACCCGCCGCATCCTCGAACAAGGGCCGGCAGCCGCGATGAACGAGTTCAACCGCCGCGACAAAAACAGTCCGGCGGAAGAGTAAGTCAGGGGCTGGTAGGTCAGGGCTTTAGCCCTGACTCTCGAACCGGCAAAAAACAGAGGGGGCTTTAGCCCCCGAAGGTAGCAAGAGCAAGCAAGGAACCAACGGCCGCTATGGAGTTTGAACCGGCGGCAGTGGCTGGAGTCAGGGGACTCCAGCGGAAAAGGAAACCGGATGTCCCGTGTGTATGAAGTGATGTTCATTGTTCGGCCCGATGTGACCGAAGAAGATACCGACAAGCTGATCGCCGGCTTCTCCACCACCATCACCAATGGCGGCGGAGCGGTGAAGACCGTCGAGAAGATGGGCCGGCGCAAGCTCGCCTACACCGTGCGCAAGTTCAACGACGGCAACTACGTCCTGCTGACCATCGAGGCCGGCGGCGCGGTTGTGCTGGAACTCGAGCGCCGCCTCCGTGTTACGGAGCCGGTGATCAAGTTCATCACCGTCCGCATCGACGAGGAAGAGAAGCGCCTGGCCAAGGTCAAGGCCCTGCGCGGCGTTCGCCGCAGCGCCACGCCGATCGTCACCGCCCCCGTCGCAGCCCCGGCTGCCGCCGCCGTTGCCGAGCCCGTCGCTGCTGCTGAAGTCGCCGCCGAGCCCGTTCAGGCCGCCGTCTAAGGCTTGTTCCGAATTGCCGCCGCCGGCTTTCCGGCTCCGGCCTGATCCAGCGTCGTTCCCGGCCTGTGGCCGCTCGACCGACCCAAGAGAGTAAAGAGGAAACACCATGTCTGAAGACACCCCTGGAAAGTCGCCCGAGACGGGCGCACCCCAAGCAACATCCGCACCGGACGCCGCACCCAGTTCAGGCCCCGGTCCCGGCTCCGGCCACAGCTCAGGTCCTCGCCCCGGCGGACGCCCCGGCGGTCCTGGCGGCAGGCCCTCCGGTGGTCCCGGCGGCCGCGGCAAGTTCTTCCGCCGCAAGAAGGTCTGCAAGTTCTGCACCGAGAAGATTGACGCCATTCCCTACCGTGACGTCCGCCTTCTGCAGGGCTTTGTGGCCGAGCGTGGCAAGATCGTGCCCCGCCGCCTCACCGGCGTTTGCACCACCCACCAGCGCCGTCTGACCCGCGCCATCAAGCAGGCCCGCAACATCGCCCTGCTGCCCTTCGCAACGCGGCACTAACCATCGGCTGCCTTTCCGCCGTCCGCGGTTGCCCCATCTTTCGCAACTCTTTGCGAAGGGTGGGAACCAAACGGCCATGGCGGAAGGCAATATTGTGGATGCCGAACTAGAACCGGGCGCGGCACGCTTTGGCTTGTCCCTCACGTCCTCGCGGACAGGGCAAGTCCTCGGCGCTGGCCGCACCAATGGAGAATCACCATGGAAGTTATTCTGAAGGAAGACGTAGTCAACCTGGGCCACCGCGGCGATGTTGTCAAAGTAGCCGACGGCTACGCTCGCAATTTCCTGCTGCCGCGCAAGCTGGCCATGCAGGCCACCTCGGCCAACAAGGCCGTGATCGACCAGATGAAGAACGCCGCTGCCCGCCGCTCCGCTACGGAGAAGGCCCAGGCAGAGGAGCTGGTCACCAAGCTCGAGCCCATCGTGCTCACCTTCACCCGCAAGTCCGGCGAAGCAGGCCACCTGTTCGGCTCCGTCACCTCGGCCGATATCGCCGCCGAGCTCGCCACCAAGGGATTTGAAGTGGACCGCCGCAAGATCCAGGTCGACGAGCCCCTCAAGAGCATTGGCGACTTCTCGGTCGCTATCAAGCTGCACCGCGAAGTCACCGCGCAGGTCAAGGTCAAGATCCTCGCCGAGGCCAGCGAAGAAGTAGCTGAGCCGGTCGCCGAAGCCGCCGCAGCCGAGTAGTTTCGAATCCTGTCCAGCACGCCCGTCTCTCGGCTCGCCGAGGGGCGGACGTGTTTTCAGCCGAGCCTGTACCTCGCCTCCCCTGGGCTCTCCCAAAGATCTTGAATTGCTGCTCGAGCGGTGATGAGTTTTCCGCTTAGGCAGCCTTGTCTCTCGTGTGCAAAAGGTCAGTCTGCTCCGATCAACCAACAGCGGCTCGCAGAGGAGATAGCCGGGTGCTCCAGGGACCGCTTGTGTGACCTGGGAAAGTAAGCCCAAAAACCACAGGGAACCATCCGTCGAGATCAGCCGTACCTCTCTCCGAGGGCGGCCAAGATGACAAGCGATCTGAGAGTCGCATGCAGGCAGTTGAAGAAGTCCCCGGGATTTGCGGTGACCGCAATCCTGACGCTGGCGCTGGGAATCGGCGCGAACGCCGTGGTGTTCAGCGTGCTGAATGCCGTGGTGCTGCACCCGGTCAAGGTGCCTCATCCGCAGAATCTCTACATGGTGCAGCGGTTCCAGTATCCATCGCAGTCGTATCTCGACTACATCGATCTACGCGACCGGAATCGGACCTTTGAGAGCATGACGATGTACAGCATCGCGGGTCCGGTGGGCGTGGATACCGGCGGAAATCCGTCCACGGCGTGGCCGCTCCTGGCCAGTGGAAACTACTTTGACTCCCTGGGGATCCAGCCCTATTTGGGGCGGTTCTATCACGCTTCCGATGAGCAAGGTATGGGCAGCGCACCGTATGTGGTGTTGAGCTATCCGTATTGGCATAGCTTCTTCCATGACGACGTTGGTGTGGTGGGGCGGACCGTAGCCCTCAACAAGCACCAGTTCACCATCATCGGCGTGGCGCCGCCGGCCTTTCGCGGCACCGAGCTGTTCTTTGCCCCGGCCATGTGGATTCCCATGGTCGAGCAGCCCACAATTGGGGGCTACGACGCACTCAAGTATCGCGGCAATCACTCCGAGTTCGTAGTGGGACGGCTGAAGCCAGGGGTAACGTCCGATCAGGCGGCCGCGGATCTGAATACTCTCGCTGCATGGCTGTCCAAGACCTACCCGGGAGACGACGAAGGCTTGAAGTTCTCTCTGGCTCGACCGGGACTCATCGGGGACATGCTCGGAGGACCCGCGCGCGCCTTCATGGCCGGACTCATGTTGTTGGCCGGGCTTATCCTCTTGGCGGCGTGCGCCAATCTGGGAAGCCTGTTTGCCGCCAGAGCTGCGGATCGCGCCAAGGAAACGGCGTTGCGGTTGGCGCTGGGTTCACGGCGCGGCTCGATCCTGCGCGGAATGCTGACCGAGGCTCTGCTGGTTTCTCTGGTGGGCGGAACGCTCGGACTCGCAGGAGGCGTGGTCGTCCTTCATTGGCTCAGCGCCTGGCAGGCTTTTCCCGACACACCAATCAATGTGCCGGTCAATCCCGATCTTGCCACATACCTTGTCGCCCTGGGGCTGGCGCTGGCCAGCGGCCTGCTGTTCGGCATGGTGCCCGTGCGTCAAGTGATGAAAGCTGATCCGTGGCAAGTCATTCGCACTGGCGCGGCGGGCGTAGCAGGTATGCGGCGGTTCACCCTGCGCGATGTTCTGCTCGCGGTGCAGATTGCCATCTGCGCGGTGCTGGTCACGTCTTCTCTGGTGGCAGTGCGCGGGCTGGCTCGGTCCATGCACAGCAGCTTCGGTTTTGTCCCGCAGAACGTGATGCTGGCGAAGTGCGAACTGCACATGGCCGGTTACACCGACGAGCAGACGCCACGGATACAGCGGCAAATGCTGGATGCGGCAGCGGCCATTCCGGGCGTTACCGCCGTGGGCTATTTGGACCATCTTCCGTTGAGCCTCGGTAGCGGCGACTCCTATGTTTACACCGACGCCACCACCGATTTTCGGCCTACCAATGTGGCCGCGGACGCCATGCATTACCATGCTTCCCCGGGCATGTTGCAAGCCGCGGGCACAAGACTGCTGGCGGGCAGAGACCTGACCTTCCACGACGACAAGAACGCGCCGAACGTCGCCCTGATCAATCGCCAGTTTGCCGTCAAGGTCTTCGGTTCCGTGGACAAGGCAGTCGGCGGACATTTCAAGTTCGATGGCGGTACGCGGGCTGAAGTGGTGGGCGTGGTGGAAGACGGGAAATACCGGACTTTGACCGAGGATCAGCAGCCCGCGATGTTCTTCTCCTTCTTGCAGCAGCAGTCCAGCGGCACCTATCTGCTGGTGCGTTCCCAGCGCGATCCGGCAGAGATCGCCGCGGCGCTCGACCGTGCCGTACGCGGGATCGACGCGGGATTGCCCTTCGTCGTGAGGGCGTGGAATCAGGAGATGGGTTCAGCGCTATTTGCCGCGCGGGTGGCAACGGTGGCTCTGGGTGTGCTTGGGCTTCTGGGCGCCATGCTGGCAGTCACAGGGATCTTTGGCCTGGCCTCCTATACCGTGAGCAAGCGCCTGCGCGAACTGGGCATCCGCCTTGCCCTCGGTGCGCGGCGGAAGCAAGTGCTGCGGGCCGCGCTGGGGCGCGCGTTCGTATTGCTGTCGGTGGGTTCCGCAGTCGGTTTGGCGCTGGGCATTCTGGCCACCAAGTTGTTGTCCTACATCGTGTACCAGGCGGGGCCCAAGGATCCCTTCGTGCTGGGCGGCGTGGTGCTCACCATGCTGGTGCTGGGGCTTGTGGCAACGTGGATTCCTGCGCAAAGGGCGCTGGCCGTTAACCCAATCATCCTCCTCCGGGAGGAGTAAAAGCGAGAAGGGCGGCTGGCCCGCCCCTCTCACTGCACCCGTCATGGTTTCTCGGTCACCAATTTACCGATCACTGAATTCGCTAGTCCCTACTCCGCGACCGTCAGCCGAACCGCCGATGTCTCCGCCGAACTCGCGCCAAGCTGGAGGTCGACCGTCCCCGGCTCGACGGTCTTCTTCATCTGCGCGTCCAGAATCGCCAACTGCTCCGGCCCCACCTCAAAGCTGACGGTGGTAGAAGCTCCCGGCTCCAGATGCACGCGCTTGAAGCCGCGCAGCGCGATCACCGGCTGCACAATGCTGCTCACCGTGTGATGCACGTACATCTGCACCACCTGGTCGCCGGCTTTTGCTCCGGTGTTGGTCACAACAACCGACACCTTTGCCGCCTCCTTCGCTGCGATGCTGGTCCGGTCAAGCGTCGGCTTGCCAAAGCTGAAGGTCGTATAGCTCAGCCCAAAGCCAAAGGGAAACAGCGGCGTGTTCTCGTGGAAGACGTAGCCGCGCCGAGCAGCGGGCGTCTTGTAGTAGTACATGGGAAGCTGCCCCACGTTGCGCGCAATGGTCACCGGCAGGTGCCCCGACGGATTCACATCGCCAAACAAGACGCCCGCAAGCGCATTGCCTGTCTCCTGGCCCAGGTACCAGCCCTCGACGATGGCAGGAACTTCCGATGCGAGCTGCTCGATCGCATACGCCCTGCCGTTCAGTAGGACAGCAACCATCGGCTTGCCCAGCTTGGCGATCTCGCTCACAAGCTCGTTCTGCCGCCCCGGCAGCTCAATCGTGTCGGAGTCGCCATACGACGGCTTGCCGATCCCCATGTCCCCGATGGATTCGCGCGAGACAACTTCATTGCCACCGAGCGCGAACACAATCAGGTCCGCCGACTTCGCGGTCTCAACCGCTTCCTTCATCAGCTTCCGGTCATTGTCGTCGTTGGGCGCGGTATAGGGGGCCATGGTGTTGAGATTGGGAGCCGTGTCCGGTTCCGAAATCCTGCAGCCCTCCGCAAACACCACCTTGACTTCGGAGCCGGCCCTCTGCTGAATCCCATCGACGACGGTAACGTAGTAGGGCGGAATGCCGCTGTAGCCGCCCAGCCGCCTCTTGTTGCCGTTGGGGCCAATCACGGCCAGCGTCTTGATCTTGGTCGGATCGAGGGGCAGAAGGTTGTCCTTGTTCTTGAGCAGAACAATGGCCTCGTCGGCCACCTGGCGCGCCAGCTTTGCGTGCTCCTTGTTGCCCACCTCCGCACCCGCGCGATCCTCGTCCACGTAGGGGTGTTCGAACAGTCCGGCGCGGAACTTTGCCGTCAGCACCCGGCCCACTGCCTCGTCCAGCTCATTTTCCGAGAGCTTGCCGGCCTTCACAGCAGCAGCCAGCCCGGCGAAACCGGAAGCGGACGGCAGTTCCATGTCCACTCCCGACTTGAAGGCAAGCAGACCAGCCGCCGGCGCGTTCGCCGCCACATGGTGGGTCGAATGGAGCATGTCGATCGCCATGTAGTCGGAGACGGTCAGGCCCTTGAATCCCCATTCCTTGCGTAGCACTTCCTTCAGCAGCCAGGGATTGGCATGAGACGGCACGCCGCCGCCGGTCTCGTTGTAGGAGGGCATCACGGCCTCAATGTGCGCGTTCTTCACCACCTGCTCAAACGGATAAAGGAAGACACTGCGCATAGTGCGCTCAGAGAAGTCCGCTGGTCCCGTGTTGGTTCCGTTCTCGGGCTGTGCGTGAACAAAGTGTTTGGCCGTTGCAAAGACGTGGTTCTCATCCAGGACATCGCCCCTGCCCTGTAGACCTCTCACGGCTGCCGTGCCCATCTGCGCCACCAGGTACGGGTCCTCGGAGTACATCTCCTCCACGCGCCCGTAGCGAGGGTCGCGGCTCAGGTCCAGCACCGGCGCCAGCACCAGCACATTGCCCGCTGCGCGCGACTCCAGACCCACCACCGTAAACATCTTCTCCAGCAACTCAGGGTCCCAGGTGCTGCCCAGGCCAACCGCCTCAGGGAACGAGGTGGCTCCCGGCAGAACGGCGCCGTGCAGCGCCTCGCCATGGTAGAGAATCGGAATGCCAAGGCGGGTATTCTTCATCACCCACGCCTGCAGCACGTTCCTGTGCTGCGCGCCCACCCGCGGATTAGCCGGCCCGCCCATCCCCGTGAACTCGTCGAGGAACGCATAGGTGCCCAGGCCATTGCCCGCAACCTTCTTCGCCAGGGCTTCATTTACATGGTCCTTGTCGATCACCGATGGAAACGAGAACCCACCGAAGGAAGGCAAGGTCCACCCGCTCTCCAGTTGCGCCACCTTCTCTTCCACGGTCATCTTGCTCAACAGGTCGCGCACGCGGTCAGCAACCGCTGCCTTTGGATCTTTGTAAATGGCCTTCGCACTGTCTTGGGACCATGCAGCTGCTGCCAGCAAAACGAAAAAGCTCAGAACGCACCATGCCGATTTCTTCATCAGCCTCTCCTTACAACCGCCGCAAAAAAGTGTACGCCGCCTGGGCCACGATTGGCCTCAACTCCGGACGGTGTGCACCTCTTTGCTTTTCCTGCGGGCAGAGACCTTGCATCAGCCCGCCGCGCCAACCATTGCGAGCGGCCGGTCACGGTCAGTCCGCAACGTAGGCACCGCCGCCAGCAGGCTTCGCGTGTAGGTGTGCTGCGGCGCAGTCAGCACCTGCTCCACGCTGCCCGTCTCCACCACCTGCCCCGCCCGCATCACCGCAACACGGCTGGCCACCTGGCCCACCACCGCCAGGTCATGCGAGATGAACAGCATCGCCAGCCCATGCTGCCGCTGCAGGTCGCGTAAAAGCTCCAGCACCTGCGCCTGCACCGTCACGTCCAGCGCCGTCGTCGGCTCATCGGCAATCAGCAGCCGCGGCCGGTTGATCAGCGCCATCGCAATCATGATTCGCTGCCGCTGCCCGCCTGAGAACTGGTGCGGATAGTCCCCATACCGCCGCGCCGCTTCCGGGATCGCCACTGCCTCCAGCGCGGCGATGGCCTTCGTGCGCGCTTCGCGGCCCGTCCATGACGGCGAGTGCGCCTGAAAACACTCAGCCACCTGGCGCCCAATCGACATCACCGGATTCAGCGCCGTCATCGGCTCCTGGAAGATCATCGCCATCTGCTGCCCGCGCAGTTGCCGCATCGCTGCCGCCGGCTGCTTCAGCAGATCCACAACGCCACCGTCTGCCCGGCGCCACAGAATCTCTCCCGCCACCCGCGCCGCCGGCCCCAGCAGTCCCATCGCCGCCAGCGCCGTCACGCTCTTGCCCGAGCCCGACTCGCCCACCAGCCCCAGCACCTCGCCCTCGTCCAGCCGCAGGCTCACTCCGCGCACTGCCTCCGCCGCGCCAAAGCCAACCTGTAACTCGCGAATGTCCAGCAATGCCGCCATGAACCCATCCTAGTGCATCCCCGGCCCGCGCCCGCGCAAAGGCAAACCTCCCCTTTCTCGTGCCAGCTTCGTCGCCGGTTCTGTACCATAGCCGCAAGCAAATCTCAGGAGCCGAACGTGCAGCTACGTCCAAAGTCCCTCTCCACGCGCCGCCATTTCTTACACCGCCTCGGCCTCCTGGGCCTTGCCTCCTCGCTGCCCGTCCGCCGCTTCGCCCGAGCCGCAGGTCCGGCACTCGCCACCTCTCCGCAGGCTCCCTCCGGCGCAATCCCCGTCGTCCGCAATCGCGCGCCGCTTGCGCCCAACGCCTTCTACGCGCTGCCGCTTGGCTCCATTCGCCCGCTCGGCTGGCTCAAAGGACAGCTTCAGATTCAGGCCAGCGGACTCAGCGGACATCTCGACGAGACCTGGGCAGACGTTGGCCCCAACAGCGGGTGGCTGGGCGGCTCCGGTGAATCCTGGGAGCGCGGCCCCTACTACCTCGATGGCCTGATCCCCCTCGCCTGGCTGCTGGACGACGCCCGCCTCAAGGCCAAAGCGCAGCGCTACATGG